>Ga0209666_1002178_pt1 | contig 14698 bp, 4 predicted proteins | sample SaaInlV_125m_DNA_FD_184679 | JGI IMG/M metagenome (GOLD analysis project Ga0209666, IMG submission 184679) | Marine microbial communities from expanding oxygen minimum zones in the Saanich Inlet - Saanich Inlet SI037_S3LV_10m_DNA (SPAdes)... | ecosystem: Environmental > Aquatic > Marine >...
CGGAGGAGAGCCACGACGTGCGGAAGACCACGGACGGGGAGGGGAACCTGCACATCGCGTCGGAGGTGCGTCTCTCGGATTTCTTCGACACGGCGCAGGGGAGAAGGGCGATGCGCAACGCGTGAGAGTAGACGGCGTCGCGACACATTTCGAAGAACAACGAAAAGAGTCAAATTGATAAAAAACGAATAACGCGCGCGGATGAGAGGTGCGCGGATTTGCGCGCCGTGGACGTCCCCGAGGGTCCGACACTCGCTGTCGTAGTCGCGCAGTTCGGGGCGCGCCCGCCCTTCCATCTCCGTCGCGAAAGCATGTACGGTAGAAAAAAAATAACGCCGAGGCGAAAAAGGCGACGTCCATCACGGCTCGTAGCTGAGGATGGGCGACAGCCACTTCTCGGCGGTTTTGAAATCCTGACCCTTGCGGTCGGCGTACTCCTTCACCTGGTCGACCGTCACCTTGCCGACGTTGAAGTACTGCGAGCTCTTCCCCGCGAAGTACAGGCCGGAGACGGACGCCGAGGGGAGCATGGCGAAGGACTCGGTGAGCTCCACGCCAATCTCCTTCTCCACGTTCATCAGGTCCCACATCGTGCCCTTCTCGGTGTGGTCGGGCTGCGACGGGTAGCCGGGCGCGGGACGGATGCCCTGGTACTTCACCTTGAGCAGGTCGTCGCAGTTGAACTTCTCGTCCTTGGCGTAGCCCCAGTGGTCCTTGCGCACCTGCTCGTGCATCAGCTCGGCGAACGCCTCCGCGAGGCGGTCCGCGAGCGCTTCCGCCATGATGTACGAGTAGTCGTCGTTCGCCGCCTTGTACTCGGCGGTGAGCTCGTCTAAACCGATGCCGGAGGTGGCGACGAACATGCCGAGGTAGTCCTTGACGCCCGACGCCTTGGGCGCGATGAAGTCCGACAGGGCCATGTACGGCTCCTCCACGTCCTTCTCCGCCTGCTGGCGCAGGGTGTGGAACGTGTGGGTCTTCGTCGTGCGCGTCTCGTCCGCGTACACCTCGATGTCGTCGCCCACCGAGTTGGCGGGGTAGAAGCCGATGATGCCGTTGAGCTTCAGGCGCTTCTTCTCCATGATCATCTTGAGCATCGCCTGCGCCTCCTCGTACAGCTTCTTCGCCTCGGCGCCGACGGTCTCGTCGTTGAAGATCTTGGGGAACCCGCGGTTGGGGTACCGCCCGCGCAGCTGCCACACCTGGAAGAAGGGGTTCCAGTCGATGTAGTCGATGACGTCGGCGATGGGCACGTCCACCAGCGCCTTGACCCCGCAAAACTTGGGCGTCACCGGCGCGTGCTCGGGCGAGGTGAAATCCACAGCCGCGGCGAGCGCGGTGTCGCGCGCCTGCGCGATGGTGAGGTACTTGCGGTCCTCGAGGCCGGCGTAGAACTCCTCGCGCATCTCCGCGTAGGTCTCCGCGATGTCCTCGAGGTACTCGCCGCGCTTTTTCATGTCCATGAGGGTCTGCGCCACCGGGACGGCGCGCGACGCGTCCAGCACGTGAATCACGCCGCCCGAGTAGTTGGGCGCCAGCTTCACGGCGGTGTGCATCTTGCTGGTGGTGGCGCCGCCGATGAGCAGCGGGATCTTCATGCCCTCCTCCTCCATCGCCTTGGCCATGTCCACCATCTCGTCCAGCGAGGGCGTGATGAGCCCGGAGAGACCCACGATGTCCGCGTTGTTCTCCTTGATGGCGGTGATGATCTTGTCCTTGGGGCACATCACGCCGATGTCAATCACCTTGAAGTTGTTGCACCCGAGCACCACGGCGACGATGTTCTTGCCGATGTCGTGCACGTCGCCCTTGACGGTGGCGATGAGGAACACGCCCGCGTTCGCCGCCTCGCCCGTGCCGCCGTTCGCCAGGCGCTCTTCCTCCATGAAAGGAATAAGGTGCCCCACGGACTTCTTCATCACGCGCGCGGACTTGATCACCTGAGGCAGGAACATCTTGCCGGCGCCGAACAAGTCGCCGACGACGTTCATCCCGTCCATGAGCGGGCCCTCGATGATCTGAAGCGGGGTGGGGTAGTCGCCGTTCGTGCGGCACTCCTCCGTGTCGGCGATGCAGAACTCGTCGATGCCCTTGACGAGCGCGTGCTCCAAACGCTTGCCCACGGCCTGGTTGCGCCACGCCTTGGCGTCCGCCTTGGCGCCGCCGGCAGCGCCGGGAGCCGCGCCCTTCTTGCGCAGCGCAGTGGGCTTGGACTTGGGGTCCAGCGTCGCGGCAAACTCGAGCATGCGCTCGGTGGCGTTGGTGCACCGGTTCAGGAGCACGTCCTCGACGTACTCGAGGAGTTCCTTGTCGATCTTCTCGTACACGTCCTCCTCCACCTGCTGCGAGTTCACGATGCCCATGTCCATGCCCGCCTTGCAGGCGTGGTACAGGAACGCCGAGTGGAACGCGCGGCGCACGGGCTCGTTGCCGCGGAAGGAGAAGGCGAGGTTGGAGACGCCGCCGGAAATCTTGCACCCGGGGCACAGGCGCTTGATCTCGCGCGTGGCGTTGATGAAGTCCACGCCGTAGTTGTTGTGCTCCTCCATGCCGGTGCCGATGGTCAGGATGTTGGGATCGAAGATGATGTCCTGGGGGTTGAAGCCGACCTTCTCCACCAGGAGCTTGAAGGCGCGGCAGCAGATGCGCACCTTCTCAGCCTCAGTCGCCGCCTGGCCCTCCTCGTCGAACGCCATCACCACCACGGCGGCGCCGTGGCGCTTGACGATGGTCGCCTGCTTGAGGAACTCCTCCTCGCCACCCTTGAGGGAGATGGAGTTCATGATGCACTTACCCTGGCTGCACTTCAGGCCGGCCTCGACGACGTGGAACTTCGACGAGTCGATCATGAAGGGCACCTTGGACACGTCCGGCTCGGAGACCATCAGGTTCACGAAGCGAGTCATCGCGGACTCACCGTCGATGAGACCGTCGTCCATGTTGACGTCGATGACGTGGGCACCGTTCTCCACCTGCTTCAGGGCGATCGCGAGAGCCTTCTCGTAGTTGCCGTCGACGATGGCCTTCTTGAAGATCGTCGACCCCGCGACGTTGCAGCGCTCACCGAGGTTGATGAACGTCTTGCGGTAGTCGTTGGTGTCCGGGTCGTAGTTGAAGGGCTGCAGGCCAGAGAGACGCATGATGTCCTTGACGGGGTGCTTCTTGCGGGGCTTGAACTCCGACACCATCTTCGCGAGGCAGCCGATGTGGTCATCGGTGGTACCGCAGCAGCCGCCAATGGCGTTGATGAGGCCCTTCTCGGGGAACACGCGGCAGTCATCCGCCATCTCGTGGCCCTTCTGGTCGTAGCCGCCCATGGCGTTGGGGAGACCGGCGTTGGGGTAGCAGAACACCCAGCAGTCCGCCGCCTTGGAGAGGTTCTCGATGTAGGGGACCATGTCCTTGGCGCCGAGGGCGCAGTTGAGACCGATCGCGATGGGCTTGGAGTGGCTCACGGAGTTCCAGAACGCCTCGTTGGTCTGGCCGGACAGGGTGCGGCCGGAGTTGTCGACGATGGTGCCGGACACAAAGACGGGAATCTTCTGCCCCCACTTCGCGAAGAACTTGTCGATGGCGAACAGAGCCGCCTTCGCGTTGAGGGTGTCGAAGATGGTCTCCACCAGCAGCACGTCGACGCCACCGTCGATGAGCGCCTCCACCTGCTCGTAGTACGCGTCGACGATCTCGTCGTAGGTGCACCCGCGAAACGCGGGGTTCTCCACGGACGGAGACACGGAGAGCGTCTTGTTGGTGGGGCCGACGGCACCCGCGGCGAAGCGGGGCCTGCTGGGGTCCTTCTTGGTCATGGCCACGCAGCACTTCTTGGCGAGCTGCGCCGCGGTCTTGTTCAGGTCGTACACCACCTCCTTGATGTCGAGCTCGTAGTCGAGCTGGGAGATCATCGTCGAGTTGAAGGTGTTCGTCTCGATGATGTCCGCGCCGGCCTCGAGGTACTTCGTGTGGATCTCCTCGATCACGTCGGGGCGAGTGATCACCAGGATGTCGTTGTTGCCCTTGAGGTCGTGGGTGTGGTTCTTGAAGCGCTCGCCGCGGAAGTCAGCCTCGGTGAGCTTGTACTTCTGCACGGCGGTGCCCATGGCGCCGTCAATCACCATGATGCGCTCCTCCATGATCTTGTTGATCACGTCGAACGCCGCGGAGGGCTTGACGGGGTCGACCCACTTCGCGTACTTGGGCACGGGAGCTGTTTGATTCGAAGGGCGGAGGCGGAAGGAGGGGTGGTCAGGAGAGGCTCATCCAGAGGCGCCCGGAATAATCGTGATTGTCTAGCGCGGGCAGATGGGCGGATGACCGTTCGACGCGCGCGCGGGTGGTCTCGAGAGGAGCTCTGGTCGCTCGCGATCGGACGCTGGAAACCGCATCGCTCGCCTACTTACGAAGATTGGCCTTGGGCTGCACCTCAGGGTACATCTCGGCGTAGCTGGCGCCGGGCGCGGAGCTCGCCTTGGGCCTGGGCTTCTCGATCGCCGGCGCGTTGGTGTGCTTGAGCACGTACGCAGCGATCATCGCGCCCGGGAACACCACGGGCGAGAGCGCCACGAGCACCGCCGCGAAGGCGATGAACAGCGGCCACGCCAGCAGGAGCGCGGCGGAGGCCTGACCGGGGTTGACACGCGCGAAGTTGTACGCATCGATCCAGCTGAGCTTGGCCATCATGCCGGACATGACGTCGGCTTTTTCAGGTCCCGCCGCGATTGCGCGAAAACCGCGATGGGCGCGCGTTCCGGCGTTCGGAGACCCGCGAGCGTCCGACGTGCACGACGGCGCGTGTCGATCGATAAAGCGTTATCGACGACCTCCCCGAGACTCCCAGGGATTCGATGTTCTCGCCGGCGCGTGCGTACGGGTACCACGGCCTTCAACAGTGGCGCCCGCCACCGACGTCGACGGTTGAAAGTCGAGCCTGCGCCGCGCGCGTCGATGCCAGCGAAAAATGGATGCGCAGGCGCACCAGAGCCACGGATTCCAAGAGCCGGACCGCGCGTAGATTTTCGCCGCGACGGTTGGCGAGCACCGCACCTTTTTTTTCCGAAATGTGACGAGCAAACAGTCCAACGATTTGCAGGGCATTCGTTCGAGACTAAAACTCCTACGAAAACCACCCTCACCGCCCCCACTTTTTCCCTTCCCGCGAGAACCCGCCCACGGAGGAGCTCTTAGCGCGCCGCGATTGCTGGAACCGCGTTTGGCGCGCGCGGAAAATCTCCGGCACGGATAGCCCCGTTCTCTCCTGCTCCTTCTTGTAGCTCTCCAGCACCTCGCGCACGTCCTTCACGTCCAAACGCACGATGGACTCCAGGAACGGCATCAGGTCCAGGAGTTCCGTGTCGACGCGCTTTTCGTTTGACGATGAACCACCCGCGCCGTCCGGCGCGCTGGAAGACTCCGACTCCGTTTCGCTTTCTATCCTGTAGGGATTAATCACCACCACGTTCTCACTTTGCATCGCCGTTTTCGGCCGAGCGGTGACGTAGATCACCTTCCCCACGTCCCGGTTGAGCTTGGATAAATCGCGCAAGTACTCGCCGTTCTTGTACTGCGTCGCCTCGCGGTACAGGCGCCCGGCGAGGAAATGCGACGGGTCCAGTCTTTCGACGATGGGGTCGACGTACGTCGAGAGCTGCTCGGAAAACACCACCACCTCGTAGAACTGCGCCATGTGCTTCAGGAAGTCCGCGGCGCCCGGTCGTTTGAACACGCGCCACCCTCTCTCCCGGCGCCAGTCGGACAAAATCAACGTGTCGTCCAAATCCAGCACTAACGTGTGCGGCACGTACGACACCTCGGGCGGGTGGTCCGGAAGCAACTTATCGGACACCGGATCGAGGTAGTTGTGCGCTTGCTCGTCCGCCCAAACACGGAACTCTAACAGTTTCTCGAACGCCGCGTCGATCGCCGGCTCGATCGGGGTATCTCTCAGCGTCCCAGGCACGTGCTCGCGCGCTTTGACCGTCCGCTCCAGCTCGTCCGTGGTCTGCAGGTACCACGACGCCCCCACCGCGGTGGCCACAGCGAGGCCGAGCGCCGTGCCCGCGGCGGAGACGGTGTCCACCACGTTGCTGATCACGGTGGGCTCCTCCTTGGCGGCCGCGCCAGCCTCCGAAGCGTACCCGCGGAACACCCGCGCGCGCCCGAACACGCGCGCCGCGGACACCGCGCTCGCGGAAGGCGCGCCGGTCGCGCCCGCGATCGCCGAAGCGGCGTTCCAAGTCGGCGAGACGTGCGCGTGGATTCGCGGCGCGGCCGCGGCCGCGAGCGCCGCGCGCGCGCCGTGCGCGAGACGGCCACCCCCTCGAGCGAACATCGTGCGGAGCGCGAGCCGACGGAAGCGGGAAACCGGCTCGGACCCCTCGCGACGGCGTCGCGTTGTGTGCGTCGAGAGGCATCGAACGCACAGCAAACCCTGCTCGCGAGTGCGAGATTTTTCAATTTTTCTCGGGCGGTGGAATCAGCGATGAAGGAAAGCCACGACGCGATTGTCCCGCGCGCGCGGCACGCGAGCCGGTTCGAGAGGTTCGCGGGTGGATACGCGCATCGCGCCGTCGGGCTCTACGCGCACCGAGCAGAACCGATACGGCGCGAAACCGAGCGGGGAACAGGCGTCGACCGCCTCGATGACGCGGACCCGGTCACCCAAGTAAAGTAGGCACTGAAGTTCCTGGGCACCCCGATATCGCGTGTGACCGGCGGTGCTTCGACGATGGAGGCTTCTCTGCGCGACCTGCTGGAGCGGCTGGACGGCGTGGCCGCGGGCACGTCTCGGTCGCACGACACGCCCACGCACCTGGTGGAGGAGGTGAAGGACGTCCTCGAGCATCTCGCCTCGGACGAGCTCCCCGCCGCGTCCGCGGTGTTCCTGTCGAAGGATCCCCCGGGGGCGCTTCGCCACCTGGAGGATGCGCGCGCGCGCGGCAAGCTGTCCGCCGCCGCCAACGCCGGCCGCGCGAAGCTGTTCGAGCTCATCGCGTGGTACCTCACCAGGCTGGACGCGGGCGCGGTCGAGCCGTACGCCGAGGACGTGATGCGCGAGTGTCTACGCACGTTTCGCACCGAACGCGGGACGCAGAAGACGGTGAAGGCGGGCGCGCTCGCGCCGATGGTGTCGCTCTTCCGGCTCGGCGCGACGCGACAAGCCTTGTCGCGATCCGCGACGCGCGCGTTGGCGTGCGAGCTGCGCGAGGACTACGAGAGGCACACCGCGAACACGGCACGCGTCAAAGGGATGATCCTGACGGTCATCGCCGCGATGCACGACGGAGACGGTGCGTCCGCGTATACGGATGCCGCGCCGGACGAGGACGGACCGCCGTCGTTTAAGCGCGAGGAGGAGGCGGATGACGAAGAGTTTTTGGACGAGGATCGTTTCTCGCGACGGAACCCGAGCCGGAACGCGGGAACGACGAAAACGACCGTCAAAACGGGTTCGAAGCCGGAACCTGACCCGAGGTGGCTCCTGCGCGTCAGTCTGGCGACCGCGACCGGCGGAGGCGCCTCCACCTCCGCGACGCTGGTCGCCGAGGCGTTCGACGCCGTCGGCTCGGCGCTCACCGCGCTCAAACGCGAAAGCGCGCAAAAAAGCGCCGACGCCAGCTCGGTCGCGGCGCGCGAAAGTGAAACGCTTTTTCGCGCGTCTCCGCTGGACGACGACTCGCGCCGGAGAATCGCCGAGGCCACGCTGGAGGCCCTGGCGCTCCCTGGCGGAGGCCAGCGCTCGGACGTGACGCGCGCGGCGCTGCGCATGGTGGCAGACCACGCGCGCGCGTTCGCGGCGCCCCCGGGCATGCTCTCTCTGGCGTCCGAGTACTTCAAGGCTCTGCTTCTTTGCCGCACGTCCGGCAACAAGAACATCAGGCAAGCCGCTTCCCCCGCGACGGACGCGTTCCTCGCGGCGACCGCGGACGCGCTGGCGGACGCCTCGACCGCGCCTGAGGCGGAGCGCGAGGCGACGTGGACGCGTCTCTCCGAGGACGCGCTGGCGCTGATGGACGCGAGGGACACCAAGGCGAAGGAACGCACGGTGGCGGTTCGCGCCGTCGGCAAACTGGCGCGCGCCGGCGTCGCCGTCGGCGGCTTCGGCGCTTCTGGGTTCGACCCGGACGCGATGCTGGCGCGCATCGCGCGCTGGACCTCCTCGGAGCGCTCGTTCGCGGACGGGAGCAACGACTTCGACCGACGGTACGAGGCCATGGAGAGGCAAACAGCCGTGCTCGGCGCGTACGCCGACCTGCTCGTCGCGCGCGGCGCCGACGAGCGCGTGCCGCCGACGGCTCTCGCCTCGCTGGCGCGCGTCGCGCGGTGGTCCTGGGAGCACTACTTCGTGGCGGGCGAGCGCGCGCGCGAGGACACGCGCGCGCGGCTGGCGGAGGCGTTCGAGGCGCTCGCATTCCGGGGGGGCCTCACCACGCTCGCGGGCGTCCTCGGGTCCATCTCCAGGTCGCTCGTCGCGCTGTCGCTGCGGGTCGCGCCTCCCGACCCCATCGACAGCGCGGCGTTCCGCGCGGCGCCCGAGCCGCTCTGGCCCAAGTACGCGGACCTGTGGACGCATCTGACGCGCGGCGGCGAGTCAGGTGCGAGTCTCAGCGCCGTCTCAGAGACGCGCGCTCGCGCGACGTACGACGCGTTCGTGCGCGAGACGTTGCAGCTGTGCCAGACGCTGCAGCTGCGCGTGGTCCCCGCGGCGCGCGACGCGGAGGCGGATCCGACGGCGTCCGCGTCGCGCGCGGACGACGAGCACCAAGAGCTCGAGGACGACGCGACGACTCGCGCGCTCGCGCTCGAGCTCGGCGAGGGGGTCGCCGCGGAGAACCCGGGGGACATGCAGACGTTTCTGTGTTTAGTAGATCTGTTCTGCGCGGTGATCGCGAACGCACCCGCGCGACATATCGAGCGCTGGCTCACGACGCTCATCGAGAACGTCGCGGCGCTCTCCGCCGCGCACCCGCTGTTGTCGGGCTTCTACAAAATCGCGCGCGTCGCGCTCGTCGCCGCCGACGACGCCGGAGTCTTCGAAGAGAGCTTTTGCGATGACGACGAAGACGACGTTAAGGAATCAGCCTCGGATCGATTGGCGGCGAGGGAGACGTGCCGCGCGTTCCTGCTGGACGTGCTCGCCGGCGCCGAGCGTCTTTCCGACGAGCTGCGCGCAGCGGCGCTGCAGCTGCTTCTGGCCGCGCCGGCGGGCCTACTCGCGGCGCGCGAGCTGGCGCCGGCGCTCCGCGACGCGCTCGCCGTCGGCGCGCACCACCCGCCGCTCGCGCGCGCCGCGCTGGACGTCCTGGACCGCTGGACCGGAACGCGGTCCGCGCTGACTGCGTCTTCAGACGCGCGCGAGACGTCGCGTCGCGAGACGACGCGTCGTCGCCGCGACCACGAGGAGATCCGGGCTCTGCTTCCGTCGATGGTGCGTTCGCTTCGCGCGTACGTGGACCGGCGGAGGGCGTCCGAGAAGACGGACGCGGGAAGCGACGTCGGCGCGTTCGACGCCGGCGACGCGTCGAACCGTCTTAACGCCGGCGACGCGTACCGCTCCGCGCGACGCGCCGTCGAGACCGCGCGCGCCGCCGACCGCTCGGCGGAGCCAGAGCACGACATCGACGCGCGCGTCGCGCGCGTGCTCGGCGCGGTGGGCGGCGCGGCGCACGAACTCGTCGACGACGACGACCGGCGCGCGTCCGGCTCGTTAGTATCGTCCTCCTCCTCCTTTTCGTCGTCCTCGTCGTCGACGCTCTGGGATTTCGAGCGACGCGTCTCGCTGGACGTGGACGTCGGCGAGAACGCGCGCGTCACCATCTGGCTGGACCAGATGCTCCCGCGCGCCGCGCACTGCGCGCTGTCCTCCACGGACCGAGCCGCGAAGGTGGCGGCTGCCGAATTCCTGCACGCCGCGACGCTGCTCATGGTGGGGCGCAACGCGCGCGCGTTCGCGCCCGAGGGGGGAGACCACGCGCGGGAAGCCACGCCGTTCCACAAGATATACCGTCGGTTGTTCCCGGTGGTGCTGGAGCTGGCCATCGACCAGGAGCCCGTGTGCAGGCAGCTCTTCTCCGCGCTCGCCACGCAGCTCGTGCGGTGGTTCACCAGGAACCAGGCGCGAGAAGCTGCCGAGACGGTGGCGCTGCTGGACGCCGTCGTGGAGGGCCTCGCCGGCGACCCCGCGCGACGCGACGCGGAGTCGGATGGCGATACGTTCACCGGCGGAACGAGCGAGAAAGTCTCGGGCGGCGCCGCCGCGCGCCGCCGCGACCTGTGCGCCTCGCTCGCGGCCGAGTGCCTGAAGTGGAGCGTGCGTTCCGTGCCCTCCGGTGACTTGCGCGGGGGGCGAAACGCGCCGACGCGCGGGAGCGCGGGAAGCGGCGACGGCAACGGCCAGTCAGTCGCCGTGAACGTCTCGTCGCTGCTTCGGCGTCTGTTCGCGTTTCAGACGCACCCCGACCCGTCGAGGCGGCTGGGCGCGGCGGTGGCGCTCAGGCTGTGCCTCGCGGAGCTCCGCAGCTTCCCGGAGCACGACGAGGCGCACGCGCTGGAGATTCTCGAGACGGCGCTGCGGAGCCTGCGCCTGGCGGAGCGCGACCCGCCGGGCGCGGGCGCGGCGGAGGCGGGCGCGCTCCTGGCGCGCGCGGCGACGCGCGCGTGCGCGCGCCACTCCGTCGCGCTTTGCCTGGACCCGAAGGAAAAGACGACTTCGGCTTCGCGCGGCGGCTCGTTCGGCACGCTCCAAAGGCTGGTCAAATGGCTCTTCTTGGACGGCACGGCCCGCGTCGAGACGCGCGCGCGACTGGAGTCTCAGCTGGCGTTCGGCGCGCTCGTGCAGCGCACGCCGGGGTACGTCTCCCCTCGCGCCTGGGTCGCTGCGGCTCGCGCGAAGAAAAAGGAAAAAAAGCAGCCGGATATCACGTCGGAAAAGGCGGAGGCTGATTTCGACAACCGCGACTCGTTTTCGCCGTTCCGCGTCCGCGCGCCCGCGCCCGAGCCGGAGGCGCTGGCGCCGGACGCGGACGAGGCGCGCGTCGCGGACGACGACGTCTCCGCGGATACCGCGCGCGCGCGGACGACGCTTCGGCTGGAGACGGCCGAGACTTGGATGCGCGGCGCGGTCGCGGCGTTGCACTGGGCGCGGTGGGCGCTCGAACGCGGCCTCGTCGCGCTCGAGGACCTGCTCCCCGACCGAGACGAAAACGAAAAGGGACGCGCGGGGAAGGAGACGAACGACCACCCGCTCCGCGCGGCGTCGTATTTCCTGCGGCGCGGCGTGCCTTCCGCTCTGCGCGGGACCGCGGACGACGACGCTACAGCGCGACGAAGCGCTTCGTGGTCGTCTCCAGCGGCGCGCGCCTGGCGCAAGGCGCGCGTGCGCCTCTCCGTGCAGATCCTCGTGCTCGCCGAGCTCGCGGCGCGCGAGAAGAGCGGCGTCGGGGCGTTCTTCGAAGCGCTCCAAGGCGGTTCGGACGAGACGCGCGCGACGCTTCGCGAGGGCGACGCCCTCGACGCGTCGGACCAAGTGTTGGAAGTGTCGCGCGTTTCCGGCGGCGGCATCGCGCGTTTGGCGTGCGCCGCCGCGCTGGCGCCTGAGACCCTCGGCGCCGACGTCGTGGGCGGCCGCATGGACGACGTCAACCAGCTGGCGGGCGCGTCCGCGCGGTTCCTCGCGCCGATGATGGGCGACGCGGCTTCGCCCGAGATGGCGCCGCTGCGCCGGGTCGCGCGCGACACGCTGCGCCACGCGCTCGCGTACCACGCGAGGTTCGATCTCGGCTCCGCGGACGCGCGCTCCGCCGAAGGCCTGCGCGCGGCGCGCCGCCTCGCCGCCGGCTACCGCGCGCTCGCCAACGTGAACCTGCTCCGCCCGCTCCTGCCGCAGCAGACGCCGGGCGAGACAGAACCGAAATCGAGCCAGTCTCGCGAGATGTCCCGCGGTCGACTCGCGCGGCGTCTGCTTCTCGCCGCGCGCGCTCTCGGGCCGGAGGCTTCGCCGGCGCAGTTGGACGCCGGGCGCGAGTGGGTCACGCTCGCCGCGCACATCGGGGCGTCGCCCGAGTTCGTGGTCCGGCTCGTGCTGGGAGACGCGGAGGCGTCTCCGGAGGCGTCGACGGAGGACGCGCTTTTTCTCGACGCGTCGCCTTCGCGCGCTTCGCTTTCGGTTTCGCGTCACTCGCCCGCGACGCTCGGCGAGTTTTTTCTGCAAACCTTCCGCAAGGACGTCGTCGCCGCCGTGCGCTGGAACTTTTCCGCCTGCGTCGAGACGCTCGTGCGCCGCATCGTCGACGGCGGCGACGGCGAAACCGCCGCGCTCCAGCTCTTGTTCGCCGCGCTGGAGGCGCCCGCGAACGGCGCCGCGACGTCGTTCGTGGAGACGAAGATCCTCGAGGCTCTGGCGCCGCGCCTGGAGACGCTCGCGACGCTCGCCGACCGGTCGACGGTTCCCGTTTCAGTCTCGACGCGACAAGATCGGAAAGATCGGAAAGGCAACGAAAACGAAACGGAAACGGAAACCTTCGAGCGGTTCGACGAGCGGCGGCGCGCGTGCGTCGAGCTCGCGCGTCGCGCGCTGGCGCTCGACGCGGCGTGCGCGGGGACGGGCCCGGGGCGAGGCCGCGTGCTTTTCCTGGAACGACTGTTACGCGCGGCGACGGCGACTACAGAAACGAAAACGACAGAAAAAGAAGCGGCGCCGGGGGATGCGCTCGCGCGTGCCGTCGCGTCCGTCGCGTGCCCCGACGCCGAGGCGTTCACGGGCGACGACGTCGGCCCGGCGCAGCGCGAGGCGCTCGCCGCGTTCCCGGCGCTGCTCGCCGCCGGGGGCAACGCCGCGGCCATCGCGGCGGCGGCGTCGGCGCGCCTCGCGCGTCTGCTTCGCGACTCCGGCGCGTCGCGCGCGCCCGCGGGAAGCGCCGACGGAGCCGCGTTCGCGGCGGCGCGCGCGGGCATTCTGCACGCGGCGGCCACCCCGTTCCCGGGGTACGAGGCGCGCGCGGCGGATACGCTCGCCGCCGTCGTCGCCGTCGTCGCAGACGACGCCGACGGCGGCGCGGAGGCGGTGGCGTCGACCGCCGCTCGGTTCGACGACCTCGCGGCCGCGGGCGACGCGGGGGGGCTGACGCACTCGGCATGGCCCGCCGAGGCGCTCGCCGGCGCGGCGTGGGCCCTCGCCTCGGACGCCGCCGCGGACGTCGACGAGCGCGTCGTCGCCGGCGCGTCCGTGCTCCCGTCGCTGGTCGCGGACGCGCGGAGCGAAAAGGCTGTGGGCGCGTTTTTCGCGTCGCGCGTCGAGTCGATGCTCGCTTTGCTCGACCCCGACGCGGCGGCGAGGTCGCTCGCCTCCGGCGAGACCTCTCCCCGCGCGGTGGTCGCCGGCGCGCGCGTGGCGTACGCCGCGCTCGCGGCCATGTACGAGCGGTGCTCGAAGGAAACCGTCGCGGCGGGCCCGGGCGCCGCCGTCGCCGCGTTCAACGCGGCGGTTTCGCGGCGCGCCGCGCTCGATCTCGGCGGCGGCGGCGTCGTCGGCGTCGCGGCGGCGGCGGCGGCGAAGGCGCGGGACGAGTGGACTCGACGTCGCGGCCTGGAGGGATTACGTGACGTTTCGGACGACGGGGATATCATGGAAATAGACGGCGAAGCTCCCTCCCGCGATGAGCTTCTGGACGGCGGCGGCGCTTCGGATGTCCTGTTACCCGAAGCCGCCGTCGTCCGCGCGCGGCGCGGCGCGTTTGGCGCGTTCGCCGCGCTCGTCGCGCGCACGCAGACCAAGGCGAAATTCTACGAGAAGCTGTTCGAGGGCGGCGCGGCGCGGTGGAACGCGATCGCGGCGAGCGTGTCTTCGGAGAGGGATGACACGCGGTTAAAGCTGGAGATGGAGACCACCGCTGTGCGGGGTTCGGGCGAGCGCGGATCGCGCGGGTCCCGTTTCGTGCCGGAGAGCCGGTTCTTTCCGGGCCCGCGAGGCGACGGACGCGACGCGGACGCGGACGCGTCGGCGCGCCGCGACGGGCGCGCGCGCGTCAACGAGCCCGCGGATCCGAGCCTAGCGTTCACGCTCTCGGCGACGCTCTCGGCGGGCGACCCCACCTTGGCGCGCGCGCCCGAAGTGTCATCGAGGTCTCGGCGCGCGGGTCGCGGAGCGAGCTTCCGTCGCGGAAGCGCCGGAAGCCGCGAAGGCACGCCGAGCGGGTCCACGCGCGAGTCCCCCGAAGAGACGGACGAGCTTCGGCGGCGCAGCGGAGGCGCGAGACTTATTTCGGAAGAAAAAGGCTTTTTTTCGGAACGAGACGAAGACGAAGGCTTCACGGACGCGCTGGAGTGCCACCCCGTCGCGGAGGCTGCGTTCGTGGCGCTCGAGCGCGCCGCTTCCGGGGCTGTGGCCGACATACGCCCGCTGCGCGATATCGCGAACGGATCGTCTGAAGCGAACGAAGAGGGCGACTGGACCGAAAACACCGAAACGTTCGGCACGCCGCGTTTGTTCCGAATCGTCGCGTCGCTCGCCGCCGACCGAGACGTTTCACCGCGCGCGCGGCTTTTCGTCGTCAAAGCCGTGCTGCGCCTGCACCGGCGCGAGGTTTTTTTGTTCGAGAGGGAATCCGCTTTGAGAGAGGCTGCGAGACAAAAGGAAAAGGAAGAGACGGCGGGAGACGACGAGATGGAGGTGAAGGTTGTGGCTGATATTTCGCTGGAAGAGGCTGAG
>Ga0209666_1002180_pt1 | contig 14697 bp, 8 predicted proteins | sample SaaInlV_125m_DNA_FD_184679 | JGI IMG/M metagenome (GOLD analysis project Ga0209666, IMG submission 184679) | Marine microbial communities from expanding oxygen minimum zones in the Saanich Inlet - Saanich Inlet SI037_S3LV_10m_DNA (SPAdes)... | ecosystem: Environmental > Aquatic > Marine >...
AAAGTCGAAAAACAGTTCACAAAAGCAGAGGTTCGTCCATCTCCCCGACCCCGTCACGCCGTGAACTTCAGACATCGCGTCTCGGTGTGCACGGCGTTGCACTTCCTGCTGCAGAACCGCATGCCGCACCGCGCGCAGTTGTAGCACGACTGGAACCCGCACACCGAGCAGAACTTCCTCGGCGCGGCCGCGCGGGGGGGGGCAGCCGCCGCCGACGCGTACGTCGGCACCTCCGGAGGCACGCGATCGAGCATCGCCTCGTCGAGCACGCCGGCGAAACTCCGCGCGCCCTTTTTGCTTTGCTTCGCGCCGCGCGTGGTCCGGACAGCCTTGCCTTTTTTCCGTTTCAGAACCTTCCCGACGCCTGCGCGTTTCGGCGTGCGTGTCGAAGCGAAATAGAGTGGTGTGTGGTCAGAGTCGCGAGTCTTTCGAGCGTCGGACGCGACAAAAGCGTTCCCTTGAACGACGGCGTCAAGCTTGACGAGAGGAACAGAAACAGTTGTTGGAGGGCATTTCTTCGCGATTTTAGGGATGGCGTCATGACGCCCGCTCGATCGCGACGCGTTCGTCGTTCGCACCTTCGCCCTCCTCTATTTCGTACTCGCTGTCATCGCTTCCCCCAGCCTCCGCGTCCGCGTTGTCGTTCTCGAGCGCGTCGAGACGCGCGGCGGCCACCTGTTTCGGTCGAGGAGTGAGGTGGGGGCTGCGGTCAGCGATGGCGCGCCAGGCGGGAGAAAAAGTGGGCATCCGGGGCGGGGCGCGAACCCGCGTCGCGTCGCACCTGACGTCGCGTGTCCTCATCCACGCGCTTGAGCGCCTTCGCCACAGTCTTGACACGCGTCGATTTGCGCTCGCTCATCGCGCGCGACTCCCGTCCGATGCGCGCGGCGGGAGTGGCTTCGCGGGAGCGAACGCGACGAAAAACGAGTCTCTCGAAAGCACGCGTCGTGGGATTTCTTCGGAATGAGCGCGCCGCGGAGGCTCGACCGACCTCTCAGCGCTGAACCAGCGGATAGGCTGGGGTCAACTCAACCCTATCGGATGCGCTTGATTGGGGTTTTATTTTTCCTTTCAAAGACGCGAGGCCGGGTCGCGGAAGACCGCGGCTCGGCGTCTCGCCGGGACGAGAGCGGCGTCTCCGCGCGGGGGCGCGCGCCGATGCCGTCCTGCGAATCGCGCGCGGGTCGCGCCGAGAGCGAGGCGCGCTCAGTCGCGCGGAGAGGCTCGCGCTCGGGCGGTCGCTGGACGTTTTCACCGATCAGGCATGCCGCCTTGGGAGTAGATGTCGCGATGACTCGTGAATCTGTTTGAAAAAGCGTCGTTTTCGCAGGCGATTACCGCCCCTCTCCCCTACCGTGCGCGTTCGCTCGATCGCCGAAACCTCGCCCGTCGATCGCCACGCGTTCGAAGTCCGCGTGGCCGGCTTTCGAACGCAGTTCGCGCGTCACCAACCTCCCCTCTCTCTCTCCGAAGGCGTCTCACATCCGCACGCTCACTTCTTCGACTTCTTCGCCTTCTTCCCCGCGTCGAGGCTTCCCATGCCGCTCTTGGGGTTCTCGGGCGCGTTCTTCCACTTCGCGGCGCAGTGGGCGAAGATCTCCTTGGGGTTCATCTCCTCCTCGGGGGGGACCTGGCGGCTCTGCTGGTCCGCCTTGACCTCGGCGACCGCCTTCTTCATGAACAGGTTGAAAGCAGTGGGCGCGCGAGGCGCGCGCTTCTCCTTCTTCTTCTTCTTGCCGTTCTCGTCGAATTCCCCGGCGCGCTTCCCCAGGACTCCCCCCCCGGCGAAGATGTCGGAGATCTCCTGCGCAGCCTCCGCGAGCTTCGCGAAGGCGGGCGCGAGCTTAGCCATATCAGCCATGGTCGAGTGGGACGCGAACGATCGAGCGCGAGCGGTTGTGATTACGATTGACGCTAGACGCCTCCGAAGGCTTCCCTTCCCTATCAACGGTAAACCTAGGCGCCCTATCGAATTTTTTGAAAATCGGGTTTCATCGCTCAGTTTCAAAAGCGCGACGAACCCGTCACCCGATTCATCATCAGGTGTGCCAAGTCAGCTCTCCGCAATATGCCGTCCTCGCTCCTCTGGCGCTGCGTCCCCCAACACTCACCTTCACGCGCACCGCACGCGATGAACGCGCTGAAGGACAAAGCCAAGGCTGCGGCTGAGGCCGTCGCCGCGAAGGCCAGCGCAGCTTCGGAGGTGGCCATGGAGAAAGCGAGGAAAGAGGCGGTGCGTCTCCCCGCCGACGCGCGCCGCGCGCGACACCATTCCTCTCCCCGCGCGAACACCCGCGGACGTCACCCGACTCGGCACGGCGTGCTTCGCGTCGTCTCCGACCCCCGCTGACGTCTTCTTCCCCGCCTCCCCTCGGCATCGCAGGAGAGCGCCAAGGCGTACGTCGCGGCGAAGCGCGAGGAGATCAGGCCCAAGCTCAAGGCGGCGATGGACTCCGCGGAGCCGTCGCTGAAGGAGTTCATGGCGCACCCGCAGATGCAGTACCTGAAGAAAAACCCGAAAGCCATCGCCGCCATCTGCGCCATCCTCTGCGCGGTCGGCATCCCGGGCGCGGCGTCCGTCTCCGCGCTGGTCAGCCTGATCGGCCCGGTGGAGATGCTCTTCCCGATGGTCATGATGATGGTGAACCCGGTGGCGGAGGTCATCACGTGAAGCGTCGCGCGGACGAACGTAGACTAATGTCGGTTTTACGCGTATTTCGTTCCGTCGTCGAAAAAAAAGCGCTCAAAACGCCGCCTCACAGCTCCCCCTCTTCCGGCGAGTCCGGCGCGGCCGGCGGCGGCGGCGGCGCGCCGTACCCGTCTTCGCGCGCGCGTTTCCCGCGGTCGTCGTAGTCGTAGCCCCCGCGGCGGTCGTCGGGCGACCGGTCGCGCTTGTACCCGTCAAAACGCTTTTGGCCACCGCCGTCGCGTTCCCCGCCGTAGCCCCGCTCGTAGCCCCGGTCCCCGCCGCGGTCCCGACGCGACTCCGCGTCCTCTCCGCGGTCCCTCCGGCGGTCGTAGTCCCGCTCGTACCCGCCCCGTTGGTCGTAGTCCCGGCCGTACCCGCCGTGTCGGCCCGACCCGCCCCGCGCGTACCCGAAACGCTCGCCGTCGTCGCCGTAGCCTCCGCGGTCGGACCGACCGCGCCGGTCATCGCGCGCGCCGCGGTCGCGGTCGCGATCGCGGTCGCCGCGAAACCCGCGATCGCGATCGCCGGCGCCCGCGTACGGCGCTCGAGAGCCCCCTCCGTGTCGCGGCCGCTCGTCGTCGCGCGCGGCATCGCGCCCGCCGCGATACAAGACGTTTTCTACAACAGACGCGGACGCGCCCTTCTTCCCCTTCTTGGGCTTCTCCAGCCTTCCCCGGCCGACGCCCCCCCCCAGTCGCCGCGGGTGCCAGTCCGGCACGGCGCGCGCTCTTTCGGCGTCGACGACGACGCGGCGCCCCTCTATGGTCCGCCCGTTGGCGCCGCGGTACGCGGCTTTCATGTCGTCCTCGCGTTTAAACTCCACGAACGCGTACCCGCAGTGGCGTCGTTCGCGTTCGCCGTCGGTCGCGTCGACGACTCTTCGTTTGGGAATCGTCACCGTCCGCACGTCGCCGAACGTCTCAAACTCCCGTCGCAGCGTCTCTTCATCCGCGTCGTACGACAATCGCCCCACGAATAAAGTTTTGTACGGATCGGTGTCCCCGGCGTTCGTGTCGCGCTTGGGGTCGTACGTCTCGAGCTGTCTCTGTAAGTTATCAGCGTGTCTCGCCTTCTTCTCGCGCGCGATGCGTCGCGAACGCGCGTCCCGGGTCTCCAAGCCCACCGGGACGCGCGCGGAGGTCTCGGCGGCGGCCGCGTCGTCGTCGTTTTCTTCGCCTCGTTTCGGATCCTCGAACTCGCCGACGAGCGCGGCGATGCCCGTCAACGCCAGGGTCTTCTTCGGCCGCGCGGGGGGGGGCATGTACTCCAGCGGCGGCCGGGGCTCGAACAGGGCCAGCAGATTGGGGGGTAAACCCGTCGGGTGCTGCGGGCCCCCGCCGCCTCCGATGCCGCCGCGAGGCGGCAGATGCGTCGTCGGGCGTGGCGCGCCGCCCCCGTACCCGCCCCCGGGAGGAGGCGCGTAGCCCCCTCGACCGGGAGCGGGGGGGAGACCGCCCCCGTAGCCCCCGGGCGCGGGAGGCAGCGCGCCCGGAGGCGCGCGGGGGAGGTCCCGGAGCGAGGCGGGCGCCGGTTTCAACGACATGCCCGGCGCGCGCGAGTAGGGTAATGGCGGATCGAATCAGTGCCGGCACACTTTTCCTCAATCGAGCGTCCGAGGTGAAACACGACGAGAAGTTCAAAAACGCGCCACTTGTTTTTTGAAAACTGGTCGCCCCGGAAGCCTCACTCCAACGCGCGCGGCCACACCACGCGTCGTCGTTCCGCCGTTCTCGCGGACGTCGTTCCCCCCGCTCGCGTCTCACCCACGCGAACGCCTCGCGCGCCTCGCAGCTCGCCGTTCGTTCACTCGAAGGCGGCTCGAACCGAACACAAGCGGTAGGCACCGCTTGTTGGCACACGCCCACGATCGCTCGTGGTCTTCGTGCGGTCGCGCTCACCGTCCGCCGCAGCTGGTCGGTCGCCGCACCGTCGCTCCCGCGCACGCTCACGCGCGTCGTTTCCCCGCGAGTTCCTCGCGCCGCCTCGAACGCGCCCCGCGCCTTCGCCTCCTCAGCCTCTTCCAGACACCCCTCGACCGTCGCCATGGCTTCCACCGCGCGCGACTTTCAGGTCGTGGTCGCCGCGACCAAGGACGAGATGGGCATCGGCCTCGACGGCCAGCTCCCCTGGCGACTCCCCAAGGACATGGCGTACTTCAAGTCTCTCACCGCGCAGACGGACGAGCCCGGCCTGCGCAACGCCGTGGTGATGGGCAGGAAGACCTGGGAGTCCATCCCCGCCAAGTTCCGCCCCCTGCCCGGCAGGCTCAACGTGGTTTTGTCCAAGTCTGGCGCGATGCGCGAAGCAACCAACGAGAACGCCGCGCCCGAGAACGGCAAAGAGGTGGAGGTGCTTCCCGAGGGCGTGCTTCTGCGCGAGAGCCTGGACGACGCGCTCGAGACGCTCGCCTCCGAGGAGCACCAGCGGAACGTCGAGCGCGTCTTCGTGATCGGCGGCGCGCAGGTGTACGCCGAGGCGCTGGCGTCGCCTCGGTGCTCCGCCGTGCATCTCACCGAGGTGACCCCCCCCGCGTCCGCGCCTGACGCGTTCAAGTGCGACGCGTTTCTGCCGAAGCTGGACCCCGCGCGGTTCAAGCTGTACGCCGCGGCGCCTGTGGTCCGCGAAAAAGACGGCGCGACGATCCAGTTCCTCACCTACTTCGCCGCGGACCCGGAGACCGGGAAGGCGCGGCAGATCGGGTCGGCGACGGTGCCGGCGGCGGCGCGCGCCGCGGGCGTGGTGCACGCCGAGGCGCAGTACCTCGATTTGATCCGCGAGATCATCGAAGAGGGCAACGTGAAGGGCGACCGCACCGGCACCGGCACGATCAGCAAGTTCGGGAAGCAGATGCGCTTCGACTTACGAAGAAACTTCCCCTTGCTCACCACCAAGCGCGTGTTTTGGCGCGGCGTCGCCGAGGAGCTCCTGTGGTTCGTGGGCGGGCGCACCAACGCCGCCGAGCTGCGCGAGAAGGACATCAAGATCTGGGACGGCAACGGCTCGCGCGAGTACCTGGACTCCGTGGGTCTGGGGCACAGGGAGGTGGGCGACCTCGGCCCGGTGTACGGGTTCCAGTGGCGCCACTTCGGCGCGAAGTACGAGGACATGCACGCCGACTACTCGGGGCAGGGCGTGGACCAGCTGGCGGAGGTGATTGACAAGATCAAGAACAACCCCAACGATCGCCGCATCCTGCTCACCGCGTGGAACCCGGCGGCGCTGAAGGAGATGGCGCTCCCGCCGTGCCACATGTTCTGCCAGTTCTACGTCGCCAACGGTGAGCTGTCGTGCCAGATGTACCAGCGGAGCTGCGACATGGGGCTCGGCGTGCCCTTCAACATCGCGTCGTACTCGCTGCTCACCTGCATGATCGCGCAGGTGTGCGGGTTGAAGCCCGGCGACTTCGTGCACTGCTGCGGCGACACGCACGTGTACAGCAACCACGTCGAGCCGCTGATGCGCCAGCTCGAGGTGGAGCCGAGGCCGTTCCCCACGCTCACCATCAACCCCGAGAAGATGGACATCGACGCCTTCGAGTTCTCGGACTTCACCATCACCGGGTACGACCCGCACCCCAAGATCGAGATGAAGATGGCGGTGTAGTCGCGCGCGTTTGACGAAAGCGCCTCTTCACGACGCGAAAGGAGCTCTATTGACATATAAGCGACACATAAGCGACCAAACACACTCGCATTCTTTAGAAGTTCTGTGAAAGTTACGCCTCGAACGCCTCCATCCCGAACGTCGCGAGCGTTCGCGCCCAGAGCGCCTCGGCGGCTTCGTCGTCGAGCGCGCGCGGCGACGGCGCGCGCGCTTCGCATTCGCTGGGGAAGTACGGCGCCAGCGTGTGTTCTCGCAGCGCCTCCGCGCGCGTCGCCGCGAACAGAGACGCGCGCGCGCCTTCCGCGGGGGTGAGCAGAATCGAGCCCATGATGATTCGGTACGCCGCCTGCACGAACCGAGGCAGCGTGCGCACCACGCCGGTGACGATGTTTCCCGGGTGCACGACGAGACACCGCGCGTTTGGTTTCTTCGTTCGTTTTGGTTTCTTCGTTCCGTCGTCCCCGTCGCCGTCGCCGTCGCGCGCGTCTCGGACGACAGATGAAATCCCGATCCCGCGCAATCTCTTCTCGAGCGCTCGGGCGAACAAAAGCTCCGCGAGTTTGCTCTGCGCGTACGCCGCGCGCGCGCCGTACCTGCGGCGGTCGAACGCGAGGTCCTCCAACGCGAGCCCGTCGCAAAACTCGTGCAGTTTGCTGCACACAAAGACGACGCGCGCCGGCGCCGCGGGATCCTCCTCCCCGGCTTTTCTCAGCGCGGGCATGAGCGCGAGCGACAGCAACGCGGGCGCCAGGTAGTTCGTTCCGTAGTGCTGCTCGTGCCCGTCCTCGGTTTTCTTGTACGCGCCGGACATGTCGAAGACGCCCGCGTTGTTCAGCAAGCAGTGCAGCGGGCGACCCGTCGCGAGGAACGCGTCGGCGAACGCGCGGACCGAAGCCAGGGAGTCGAGGTCCAGGTGCATCACCTCGCAGTCCAGCGGCGGCGCGCCGGGCTCGGAGTCGCGCGTCCACTGCTCCACCAGCGCCTGGCCGCGCTTCACCGTGCGGCACGCCAGGATGACGCGCGCGCCCAGCCGCGCCAACGTCTCCGCGGTGGTCGTGCCGATGCCGCTCGTGGGACCGGTCACGATGAAGGTCTTGCCCTCGACGTCGGGGCCGCACACGTCCTTGGGGTCGGAGGGCAGGTGCCGCGTGTGCCACCTCTGCAGCATCACGTCGTCGATGACGTTCAGCCACGTGCGGAGACCCATCTTTCCGAGGCGGGGAGTCGAGCGCGCGTGCGCGCGCGGGAGCGATTGGTCGCACGTGGATGATGGTCGTGCCACTTGGCGACGCGTGCCGATTTTCGCCGCGGATCTGGAATCTCGGGCATCGGTTCCAATCAAACCCCGGTTCTCGAGTCGTTTTCCCGGTTGCGTATGACATTTTCTCAGACTATTTGCTTGTGCTTTTGAGGTCCGGTCGAGCTGTAACCGAAAAAAAGCAACAAAAAAAGCCAACTGGGTGTTGCGCAAACGCATTCCTCTCAACGCGCGCGGTGTGCACGCCGTTGACGATGGCCTCGCGCGACGCCGAGGCGCGCACACCCCTCCTCCACGGAGAGGGTCGCGATGATGCCCGCTCCTCGCGCGCGGCGCAGAAGAGCCGCGTGGCGCTCCTCACGGGAGTCGGCGCGGTCGCCGGCCTGGCGCTGGTGGGGCACGTGCGCGCCCCTTTCGCGCTTTCTTCCCTCGGGATGGACGACGGCTCCGGCCGCCCGACGCTGTACGCGATGCTGGACCAGGCGCCTCTGGCGGACCAGCTGAAGCATCTGCAGTGCTACCGCAAGATGGCGGAGGACGCGGACATGCAGCTGGCCGTGGGCGAGTACACCTCCGACCACTTCGAGGAGACGGTCCGCCTGGACGATCTCGTCGCCAACGAGGGGCAGGGGTGGCGGTCGATGACTAAGGGCGACTGGCAACGCATCGAGGAGGCTGGCGGGCCGGACCTGTGCATCACCGCGCGCGATGAGCACGGCGAGGACGGCGCCGCGTACGCGTACCCGGGCGGCTCCATCGTCTCCGCGAAGGATTCCGTCATCACCTCGTACGACGACGTGATCCGCGAGCTCAAGACGCGCGAGTGGTGGACGTGCCTCGGCTCGCAAACCTTCGACGTGTGCACTTCGAAGGACGCGCAGGTGGACTTCCGCCCGTCCCCGCACGTCACGGAGGTTATCAAGATCGCGCAGAAGAGCCTCTTCGGCAAGGACAACGACAAGGGGTTCCGCGCCGCGCACGTGAGCGGCGAAAACCGAAACTCGAAAGACGCCGGCGACGCGTACAAGGCGTTTCGCGACGCGTGCAAAGAGGCCAAGGCGGGCATGGGTCCCCCCGTGTACGTCGCCACCGGTCCCATGTCTAAGGCTTCGAAGATGCACGCGAAGCTGCACGAGATGGGCTGCGTGACGTACCAGAACATCACCGGCTACGACATGCTGCAGGACTGGGAACTCGCCGCGATGGACCAGTTTATGCTGGCGGAGGCGGAGACGCACGTCACCACCGCGTGCAGCGCCGCGGACTCGATCGCGGCGCAGTCGCGGCGCATGCGCGCGGCGGCCAAGTCGGAGGTGTACGTCGCCGCGTCGGACGCCTTCCTGGACGTCCCCGAAGACGGCGACGAGCGCGCCTGCGCCAAGGCGGTGGACGCCATGGCGCGCTCCGCCGACGCCACCAAGAGCGCGGATGAGGCGTTTGAGGACAAGGTGCAAGACGCCGCGGCGGCGGTGGCGGCGAAGATGGCCGCCGAGGAAGCCGCCGCGGGCGGAGGCGAGGGGGACACCGCCGACGCCGACGCCGGCGGGAAGGCGGAGGCGAAGGAGGAGGCTGAGACACGAACGGAGGGCGCGGGGGAGGACGCCGGGGAGGCGGCGACGGCGGGCGACGCGTCCGCCGCCTCGGCGGAGGGCGAGCCGCCCGAGGGCGAGCAGCCCGCGGTCGACGCCGAGCCTCTTCCCGCGGGCGCGGAGGAACGCGTGTCCGCGGTGGAGAAGGACGTCTCCGGCCTGAAGGAGGGCATGAAGAACATCATGTCTACGCTGTTCAACATCCAGGAGCAGCTCAAGGCGAACCCAGGCGCGGCGGCGGCGAGCGGCGCGGCGGACGCGGCGAAGACTGCGGCGGAGTCGACCCAGGACTCGGTGGCGCGCATCATCGCGGACGCCAAGGCTGCGCGCGCGGCTGTGGACGCGGCGAAGACCGCTTCGGACGCCAAGAAGAAGGCGAGCGCGAAGGCGAGCGCGAAGGCGAATCCGGCGCCGAATTCGGCGTCCAAGTCGAAGCGCGCCGCGGCGGAGGACGACGCCGCGGCGGAGGACGCGATTGACGCGAAGGCGCCGCCGATCGCGTCGAAGCCGGCGGAGAAGAAAGCCGACGACGCCCTCAAAGCGCCGGTCGCGGAGGACGACTTGGAATCGTACGAGGCGAGGATGATGGGACCCGGGAACGTCAAGTGAGAGAGCGCGTGTTCGTATCTTTGATATCGGACGCTCTCCAGTGTGTCGAAAGTGTGTCGTGTTCCCGGGGTTGAAAGACCAAAAAAAAAAGACTCGCTCTATGTCTAGACTACTCGCTTTACTCGTTTTTCGCCCGCGGCGCTCTACGCGTCTTCGAATTCCAACTCGTCCTCCTCCTCCACCGGCACGCGCACCATCAGCCCCACAGCGTCGTTCCCGTGCACGGCCTGCCTGTCGAACCGATACACCAGCTCGACGTGCGATTTGTTCCTCGCCACCCCGAACAGACAGTCGCTCGAGTTGGCGTTTGTCCCGGCGAGGCTCTTCCACAGCTGACGCGTGTCCACGCGCACCGCCGACGCCGCCCCCGAGGATTTCGCCCTCTGCAGCCGCTCCGCCGCGCCCGTGGTGGCGTCCTCCTCGAACGGGTCGTCCGTATCTAGGTCGCGGTCGCCGCGAGAACCGTCTCTGGGCGCCCGCTCCTCCTCCGCGGGGAGCACGGCGAGGTTCCGAAGCTCGGCGCCGATGACGGCGCCGCCGGCGCCGGCGGACGCCGCGACGAGGTGCAGGGCTCCCGCGCGCGTGGTGGCGAGCTCGACGACCGTCGCCACGGCTTTGAGCCTCTCGACCGTCATCGCGGTGCTTTCCGTGGCGCTTCTGTCTAAGTTCAACCAGTACGGCACGTCTTTGACGTTCGCCTGAACCAGCGTCTCCAACCGCGCTACCTCGCGTTTGGTCAGGGGGCCGGCTAACGGCACGTCCTGCGTTATGTCCACGACGCCTTTGCTGGAGAAGTTGAGGAACGGCGACGCTTTTCCCGGCGCGACCGTGCGTTTGATGAGCTTCACCTCGACGTGCGTCGCCTCCGAGCCGATCAGACCGCGCAACACGCGGTGCAGCGTCGCGGGCTCGAGCGCGAACGCGATCTTGTCCGCGTTGTTGGATGCGATCTTGTACTCGTCGAACACCTCATCCTTGAGCAGATCCGCGTGGAGCTCGAGCCCGCCGCTCGCCACCGCGTCCTGCACCAGGTGCAGCGTGTTGGGCGTGAGCAGCACGGAAAGCTCCTTGCCCAGCTTGTCGAACACGGGCACGAACCGCTCCAGCCACTGCACGCCTACGCTGCTGAACGTCGCGCGGAACTTCATCGCGGACGCGCGGCGACGGCGACGAGAGGTTTTCCAGTCTCGGCGCGAGCGCGTCCGTCGTCGCGTCGCGCGAGCTCGTCACGACCACGACCACGACTCCGACGGCTCGCGTCACGCACGCGACCGCCGAGGCGGGTGTCGAGGGAGCGCCGCGCCGCGCCCGACAATGGCGGGCGAGGCGCTCGGCGCCGCGTTTCGAAACATCTCCACCCAGCTGTCGCGCCTCGGACGGATCGACGAGTCGCAGACTGGCGCCAGTCACGCGCCAGTCGTGGCGGGAAGCGGCGTTTGAAATGTCAAAAGGGTGCCTACAAGTTGACAAATCTCGGAAGCCTCGCGCGTCCCGGGCGTCACAGCGTGAGGCGCGGCGAGAGACGGCCGCGATGGAGGCGCGCGGCGGGGATGTCGGGGTTTCGCGCGCGGGCGCGCGGTTGGGCGAGGCGGGATCGAGCGACGGCGATCTCGTCGCGCGGATGGCCAAGACGCGTCGCGACCTCAAGGCGTGGGAGACGGATTTCCTCCGCGCGCACGGACGACAGCCGAACAAGGACGACGCGGCTGCTGCGCCCGGGGTGAAGGAGATGTACGGGCTGTATCGCTCGCTCAAGTCGAAGCTCGAGAAGGAGAACGTGGGAAACGCACGCGCGGGCCCGGCGAAACCCGATCCGAGCGCGGCGCAACCCAGCGGTCGACCGCTCGTCGACGCTCGGGGAGGCGTTGCGTCCCCGCGCAGGGATCTCGCGCGCAAGCCCTCCGCGGCGCCCGCCCGCGTCCGCGTGGCATCTCGCCTCCCCGTCGCCGCAGACAGCAGCGACGACGAGGAAGACGTGGTGGACGCGACACCCGTGAAGGCGCCCACGCGCGTCCAGCCCATGCGTGCGGCGAAGTCCCCTTCGAAGTCCCCGATGGCCAACCCGAGATCCCTCCCGCAACCGCGACGGTCGCCGCGGAGATCCCCGAAAGCGCTCCGCGCTCTGTTCCCGGACGCGAAAGCGCTCGCCGCCGCCGACGACGCCAAGCAGACGCTTCCCCCGCGCGTCACGAAGAAGAGCGCGGTTCGAGCGAAGCCGGCGAACAAATTCGGGCGGCTCGCGGGTGGGTTCGGCGGTGACGGGCTGGAGAAACGCGCCGGCGGCGCCGGCGGTTTCGCGCGCCTGGCCGAGGCGAAGCGACCCGACTCGTTCGAGCCGCTCCTGTGCGACGCGCGCGGGGTTCTGGATGACGGCGTGCTGGATATCGGAGACAAGGCACCCGCGATGACGCTCTCCGACTTCCTGGCGCAGGAACCCGAGCGGCGGCGCGGAGGCGCCGCCGCCGCCGCGAAGCCGCCGGAGCCGAGCGCCGCCGGGGCGGCGAGCGCCGCCGCCGCCGCCGCGCGAAAACCGACGGCTTCTCGGGAACCCGAGACGAATCCGATTCTTCGTTCGGCGGGAGCCCAGAAGACTTCTTTGTCTGGTGGGGCTCGACGGGACGTCCAACCGGACGAAGACGAGATGCTGGCGGCGATGGAGGCGGAGGAGGAGGATTACGATGCCGCGGAGGCGCGCGCGGCGGCGGCGGCGGCGCGGCGCCGCGACGCCGCGGCGGCTCGAACCCGCGACCGTCAAAACGCCGAGGCGGAGGTGATCGGTACTTTTCGACGCGACGTATCGAGACGCGGAGACGGCGGCAGCGAGGACGACGCGGATTACGTCGAGGGCGAGGATGACGATTTCGCCATCGCGACGACGAACGCGCGCAAGCGGAAACGAGGGAGCGCCGCCGAGAAGCGACCCGCCGCGGCGAGGAAACCGAGACCGAGGAAAACCGCGGCGGCGACCGAAACTTCGCGTCCCACGACCGGACGTGAACGCGCCGAGGCGCGTAACGCGGCTGTCGCCGCCGCCGCCTCTGAGGCGAAGAAACGCAAAGAAAAACCTTCCGGCGGGAGAGCGAAACCGGCGGAGGCTGCCGACTGGCGCGCGGCGGGCGACGAGGCGCCCGACCGCGTCCCCGCGCCTGCGAAGAAACGCGCGGCTTCCAAGACGTCCAAGGGGAACTTCGTGAAGTTGAACATGAAGAAGACGTGGAAGAGCCACGGCGTGAAGGGCGGCGTGAAGAAGAGCTCGGGCGCCAGCAACAGGTACGGCGGTGGCGCGCAATCGTGGAACAAACCCGTCGGCCGGCGGAAACAAGCGCCTCAGCCCGGCGAGACGCAATCCGTGTGGAGCGGGGGAGACTGGGCGGACAGGAAGAAGGCGCAGGAGACGCCGGCGGAGGAGAAAGCCAGGGCTCTGCGTGAAGCCGCGGAAGACGCCGCGCTCGCGGCGGCGGCCCGCCCGGGCGCGGCGGCGGCCGCCGCCGCCGCCCTGGAGGCTCGCGAGAAACTCGAGAAACCCGGTCCCGCGCTCGCCGCGGCGTGCGCCTCCGCGTTGCTCGACCCGACGGACGAGGCTCTGACTGACATCCTGCGCCGCGCGTTCGGCCACGAGGCGTTCCGGCCCGGCCAGCTGGAGGTGATCAGACGCGTTGTGCGGGGCGGGTCGACGCTGGCGCTTCTCCCCACGGGCGCGGGGAAGTCATTGACGTACCAGCTCCCGGCGTTGCTGTTCCCGGGTCTGACTTTGGTCGTCTCGCCGCTGCTCGCGCTGATGGCGGACCAGCTCCGGGGTTTGCCTCCCGCATTGCCCGGCGCGGCGCTGCGCTCGGACCAGTCCCAGGCGCACCTCTTCGCCGTGCTCGACGAGATGCGCGCGGGGAAACTTAAGGTGCTCTTCGTCTCCCCGGAGCGCCTGCTGAGCGAGCGCTTCCTGAACGACCTGCGGTTCGTCCCGGGCGGCGTCTCGCTGGCGGTCGTGGACGAGGCGCACTGCGTCAGCGAGTGGTCACACAATTTCCGGCCGGCGTATCACCGGCTCGGCCGCATCTTGCGTTCGAGGCTGCGCCTTCGAGGGCCCGTGCTGGCGCTCACCGCGACGGCGACGGCGCGCACGGAGGCTTCTCTGTGCGCGACGCTGGACATTCCGACGGAGGGCGCCTTCCGCGACGACGCCATCCGTTTTAACCTGAGCCTCAGCGCGATGCGCGTGCCCGCCAGCGCGCGCGACGCGACGCTGAAGCACCTGCTGCAGCGCGAGCCCATGCGCGGCGTCGGCTCGGTGATCGTGTACGTGGCGTTCCAGAACCAGGCGGAGACGGTCGCGGCGTACCTGGCGACCAACGGTGTGAACGCCAAGGCGTACCACGCCGGCCAGGAACCGAAGGACCGCCAGAGGACACAGGCGCAGTTCTTCGCCGGTTCGGTGCGCGTGGTGGTCGCGACCGTGGCGTTCGGCATGGGCCTCGATAAACACGACGTAAGAGCGGTGATCAACTACTCCTTGCCGCGATCGCCGGAAGCGTATATCCAGCAAGCCGGCCGCGCCGGCCGCGACGGGTTACCGGCGCGATGCATCTCGTTCATCGACGCCGAAGACTTCACGCGGCTGCGCTCGTTGTCCTTCTCGGACGGCGTCGACCGAGCCGCCGTGCACAAGCTCCTGAACACGGTGTTCCTCGGGAAGGACAGCGAGGCGAGGCGCGCGTTTGACAAGTTTGACGCCGCGCCGGGAAAAGGCGGGCCCGCGGCGGAGGCCCGCGGAACGGGATCGCCGGGTCCGTCCCGCGCCGAGGACGGGGACGCGAACGAAAAAAAAACGCTCGAAGGGAAAGAGAACGCCGAAGTGCCACCGGCGGTGGGCGCTCTGATCGTGCAGCAGCTCGAGCGCGAGATGGACATGCGCGGTGAGGTCATCGAGACGGTGCTTTCGTGCCTGGAACTGT
>Ga0209666_1002183_pt1 | contig 14683 bp, 10 predicted proteins | sample SaaInlV_125m_DNA_FD_184679 | JGI IMG/M metagenome (GOLD analysis project Ga0209666, IMG submission 184679) | Marine microbial communities from expanding oxygen minimum zones in the Saanich Inlet - Saanich Inlet SI037_S3LV_10m_DNA (SPAdes)... | ecosystem: Environmental > Aquatic > Marine >...
AATTAATGTAATAACAATGGTTGATTACTCGAAGTGGGATAAACTAGACTACGGAGACGAGAGTGAAGATGATGGTGAGGACGATAAAAACGTGCCGCACTTCCCGCAGCAACCGCAGGTGACGAAACTGGACCAACCGACGAGAGTGACGATTGGAAGCGGCGAAAGCGTCGACTTCAACGTGCTGCCTCCTTCTGCGACTTCGACCGAAGACAATCATCTTTCAAAAGACGAGAAGATGATGAGCGAACGCGAGTTCCGTGAGATGCAATGGATCGAGCAAGGTAAACAGTTTGAGCGCGAACATCCCGGCACGATAATGTTTCGAGAACCGCCGTCGTCGTCGAAAGAAGAAGAAGAAGAAGAAGAAAAAGAAGAAAAACACGAAACAAAGACGACGAGTCTCTTTTCCGAAGAAGAAAAAGAGGAAAGAAGGCGAGTAGCCATCGCACGGAGGAAAGAAAAGTTCACCCGAAACGGCATTTACGTCAGGAAAAAAAGCAGTCGCGGTACGGAAGAGAACGAAAACAGCGCGGGAGAACTCGATTACATGTGGTCGCAAACCTCGAGCGATGTCACGCTTTCGGTATTGGCGCCGCTCGGGACAAAGGCCAAAGACGTTCGCGTAGATGTCACAGAAACTTCTGTTAAAATCGCACTGTGCAAAGAAGTAGTGTTCGACCGCGAGTGGGAACATCCGATTGGAGAAGAAGTGGAAGAATACGATGAAGAAGAGGAATACAACGCCAATGGCGGCTTGAAGTTTAACGAGTCCGACAAAAGTTTCACGCCGATTCGACGAAAGCTGACTTACGGCTCCTGGGAAGTTACAGATTACGACGAGAATAATCGCGTGATCCGAGTAACTGCGCAGAAAAAGAGCGTGGAGTTGATGCGTCACTGGTGGCAAAAGTGCTTGAAAGACGAAGAGAATCATGGAGAAATGCTAAAGCTTCCGGATCGATCGGCGTCTGCGAAGAGTTACGACTCAAAAAAAGTATGGGATGACGCGCACGCTGACTTCAAAGCCCAAGTGAAAAACAGAGAATTAATCGACGTCGAAGTTGGAAAGTAGTACTAGTAACAATAGATATCGCAGGTTGTAACAACAGCAGACGCGCCGCGTTAGAGTTTTACGTTCAATTAGTTCTGTTTTGGTGTCTTATTTTACAACTTTACCGCCCGCCTAACTCTTTCTTTAAGCTCTTCTCCATGTCGCGTTCGACGAAGGGTCGAGACGCTGCTTTATCGTAGTAGCCGGCAAAAGTGTACACTCCACCCATGAAGCACAAAGCACCGACGAGCATACCCAAAGCTTCGTATTTTCCAACTATCTTCGCGGGTAAATTGTCCAGCGCAGTTTCTGGGTGCTTATCTCCCGCATCCCAGATCAGTTCGTGCTCTTCCTCTAAAGGCTCTGTTGGGGCAGGCGCAGTCCCTGTTGGCGACCCCATGCCTGCGTTTATTTTTGTCGTGGTCGCGATCGAGCGTTCTCCTCCCTTTCCCACGACTGCTGCGAATCTACTCCCACATCCAGATAGAGCGCTACTGCTGTTGCTGCTGCTAAGGCTACTACCCAAAAGACGTCGCGAAGCGCGAAGAATCGAAGACATAATTATTTTATTCTTTTGAGTTGTGAGGAGTAGTGTCTCTTATTCGTCTCTCAGAACACACAAAGTTTTCGAAGGTTTGTCTCTTTTCAAAAATTCCTTTTTTGGGCGCGAAAGAAAAGACAAGAAGAAAGATTTCTTATTCGCAAAAAAAGCTCGCGCGCAATTCGCGTCATTTTATATACACGCATCCTTGCACGCATCCTTCTTGCACGCACAACTCGCGCGCAAACAAATCTTTTTGTTTCTGTGAGCCTCGAGCGAGAGCGCGAGAAAATCGAAAAAGAGAGAGAGAAATCCCTTTTCTTTGTGTCTGTTTGTGTGTGTGTGTGTTTGAGTGCCTTTGTGTCAAGAGAAGTTTGGTCATTCAAAGATGGAAGGAGGTGCGGCAATTCGAGATAAGGCGATAAGCATAGTAAAAGAAGCGGTCAAAGAAGATAAAGCGGGAAATTATGAAACCGCTTTTACGCTCTACATGCAGTCACTAGATCATTTCAAATGCTATCTCAAGTACGAAAAGAATCCAAGGATGCAAGACACCATTAAAGGAAAGTTCAACGAATATCTCGAAAGAGCCGAAGAGTTGCATAAAATTGTAGCTGAGCAGAAGAATGCAACGGATCAAGCCACGGAATCGGGAAATCCTGAGGCTATGAAAGCACGACCAGGCTCGAACGGCGCCGCCACCACAAACGCTGGTGGTAGCACATCAAAGGAGGATAGCGCGGAGCAGCTTAAAATGAAACAACAACTCGGAGGCGCGATAGTGACTGAAAAACCAAACGTAAAGTGGTCCGACGTAGCAGGATTAGACCTCGCTAAAGATGCTCTGAAAGAAGCTGTCATCTTACCAGTAAAGTTTCCTCAATTTTTCACGGGTAAGCGAAAAGCTTGGTCGGGATTTTTATTGTATGGTCCACCAGGAACGGGGAAGTCATACTTAGCTAAAGCAGTCGCAACGGAAGCAGATTCTACTTTCTTTTCGGTGAGCTCGTCAGACTTGGTGTCGAAATGGATGGGTGAATCGGAAAAGTTAGTGAATAATTTGTTCTCCATGGCGAGAGAAAAAGCACCTTCGATTATTTTCATCGACGAGATAGACGCGCTTTGCGGGGCTAGAGGCGAGTCGGGTGAGTCTGAGGCGTCCAGACGCATTAAAACAGAGATACTCGTGCAGATGCAAGGCGTTGGTTCCGATTCGGCTGGGAAAGTTCTAGTTTTAGCCGCGACAAATACGCCGTACTCGTTGGATCAGGCTGTGCGAAGGCGTTTTGATAAAAGAATTTATATACCACTTCCGGAAGCGGCGGCGCGAGCGCATATGTTCAAAGTCCACGTCGGGGAAACACCTCATGACTTGACGAACGAGGATTTTGAAAGCTTGGGTGTGCAAACACCCGGTTTTTCTGGATCAGACATAGATCATGTCGTTAAAGATGTGCTTTATGAACCCGTTCGTAAGACGCAAGAGGCAACGCACTTTAAAACGGTCACTAAAGAAGAGGACGAAACAAAGGAGTATTACGTGCCCTGCTCTCCGGGAGATCCTTCCGCTTGGGCCTCGACGCTAGATGAACTTGCCAGCTTAGGATATGCGGATCGAGTAATGCCTCCACCCATAACGTTGGGTGATTTCAAGAAGATACTTTTGAGAGCGAGGCCAACGGTAGCGGCGGCTGACTTGGAAGTACACGAGCGGTTTACGAAGGAGTTTGGCGAAGAAGGCTGAGTGAGAAGAAAATGTCCTTGTCTCGAGAACGGGAAAAATAGAAGTAGTTTTGAAAAATGTTGTAACTTGCTCTGTGCTATTCGCGTAATTAGTGGACCGTTATATTCAACCGTTTCCCTTCTCCCCCACCACCACCACCCCTGTATGCGAGGATTGGATGACACACAGCATGCATAGAGTTGAATTCGAGTTTTGACCGACACGCACGACTGCAGTCTGGAACTCTGGATGCTGGGATGGTAAAAATTCAAAATAACTCGTTCGTATTTCAAAAAATTGTATCTCCTCCCCACACACTAGACTTCCGACATCAGATACGCCACTCATACACACATACTCACAAAAAGGAGACGGAAAAGATGTCGTCCGTTCCGCCCACATCCGCTAAGAAACAGAGTTCTTTGGCAGGATTTTTCGAGAAGAGGAAGGCTCAGTCCTCCGAAGATGGCGCCGAAGCGCGCGAAGACGACGACGCTCGAGAGGAAGTAGGAAATCAAAAAGAACAACAACAGACGACGGAAACGACGACCACGGCGACGACAGAGAACAATTCGCCTACGCAACAGAAAGAAAACATCGAAGTTGCCGCGAAGAAGCGCAAACTAGTGAAGAAATCCGAAGTTCTCGACGCAAACGCGAAAGCATTGTCCTTTGCAGAACAAGCAAAGTTGAAATTGGAACAAAAGCAGCAACAACCAAAAACATCAGCAGCACTTAAGCAAACGGAGGAAAAAGAAGAAGATGAGAAAGATGCAAAGAAGAACATCAGCGTTGCCAACGTGAGCGATGAAAAGGATGAAGAATACAAAGCATCGCGTGAATCTGATGACGAAGAAGAAGAAGATGAAGAGGGGGAGGAGGAAGACGATGATGATGAAATCGAAGACGTCGAAGGCCCACTTTCTGCTTCTGTTCAAAAAAAAGCGAAGAAGAAAACAAAGTCAAAAAATGGGAAGGAAAAATCTGAAGCCGGCGTTGGAGCCTTACAAGTTGAACTTGCACAGAAGTATATCGACCAATCATCGGAATCGATCTCATCTTGGAAGGAGAATACGGCAACACCATTTGGAATCGTTGCGGATACGTTTGAAAGTATTGCCGAGACAACGAAACGGTTGGAGATCACGAACTTGTTGACGAATACATTCAGATCTATTATTCGTGGTGGGTTATCTGGAGATTTGCTCGCAGCAGTTTACTTGGCTTCAAACACGATCGCGCCGCAACACGAAGGTGTTGATCTCGGTATAGGAGATGCGACTTTGATTAAATGTCTGGCCGAAGCAACTGGGCGCAAAGAGGCAAACATAAAGGCTGACTACCGCGAGGCTGGCGACTTGGGATCTGTTGCCATGGCATCCCGATCGACGCAACGGACAATGTTCCAGCCCGCACCGTTAACGGTGAAAGGCGTCTTACAGGAGTTCCGCGTCATAGCTACTACAGCAGGAACGAATTCAGTCGATCAAAAGAAGGGACGAATTAAGAAATTACTCGTTGCCGCCAAAGGCAGCGAAGCTGGATACATAGTGAGGGCATTACAAGGAAAGTTACGCATTGGTCTGGCTCAGCAAACCGTGAACGCTGCTCTTACGCATGCTATCGTTTTAGAAGCAAATAAAACTGCAGGTATAAAGCTAGGTGCTAATGCCTTGGCAGATCAACTCCTGAAAGCCGTGGATGTTGTGAAGCTTGTTTTCTCGGAATGTCCGAGCTACGACTTGGTTGTCCCGGCGCTCTTGGATGTTGGCATCGACGGTCTGCAGGAGAAATGTCAATTTAAACCAGGTGCGCCAGTGAAACCAATGTTGGCAAAGCCAACGACCGGTGTGGCGGAAGTTTTGAACAGATTTTCTGACGTTGAATTTACGTGCGAATATAAGTATGACGGCGAGCGAGCTCAAGTGCACTTGCTCGAAGATGGATCGATAAAGATCTTCTCCAGAAATCAGGAAGATAACACGCCAAAGTTCCCTGATATCGTTTCGAAATTCAAAAATTACTTGAACAACGTAGACGGGAAAATAACCTCAGTAGTCATCGATTGTGAAGCCGTGGCGTACGATAGAGAGCAAGATAAGATTCTTCCTTTTCAGATTTTGAGTACTAGAGGAAAGAAAAATATCAAAATTGAAGACGTTAAAGTGCAAGTGGCGTTGTACGCATTTGATTGTTTATATTTGAACGGAAAATCGCTCTTGCGTGAACCGATGAGCGTTAGGCGTCTTGCGCTTTATAGTTCATTCCGAGAAACGAAAGGTGAATTCCTGTTTGCCACTGCAAAAACGAGCAGGGATGTGGAGGAGCTGCAGGTATTTTTGGATGAATCCATCGCTGCGAATACCGAAGGTTTGATTGTAAAGACAATGGATGCTACATACGAACCCTCCAAGCGCTCATTAAACTGGTTGAAGTTGAAGAAAGACTACATGGAAGGATGCGGAGACTCGTTAGATTTGGTCCCAATCGGTGCTTGGCATGGCAGAGGCAAAAGGACAGGGGTGTATGGAGCATTTCTTCTCGCTTGTTACGACGAAGATGGAGAAGAGTTTCAAACGATTTGCAAAATTGGAACTGGCTTTTCCGAGATCGATTTGGAAACCTTGTCGAAAGCGCTTGAACCGCATTTAATAGAAGCTCCACGCTCTTACTACAAATATCCTGAAGGTATGGAACCTGACTTATGGTTTGACGCAAAGTTAGTTTGGGAAGTGAAAGCGGCTGATCTGTCGATCTCTCCAACGCACAAAGCTGCCATGGGTTTAGTGGATCCAAACAAGGGTATTGCTTTACGTTTTCCGCGCTTTTTAAGAAGTCGAGACGATAAAGAGCCGGAAATGGCGACTAACGCGCATCAAGTTGCAGATTTTTACAATGCTCAGGCAAATAAGCAAACTTTTGAGAAGGAATAAACTTTTTTTAGCTCGCTTCAGTTGCGTTGGATACAAACACAAATACTATAAAAACTATGCGACAAAAAGAACTATTCAAGACTCAACCGCAGGCGATGCGAAGCAGCAAGTGAAACCACTGCTGCTTTTCTTCATCGATCGTTCTACTTTTACTACTTTCTTCTTACCACCAAGACCGTTCGCGTTTGAGGCATCTATACTTTGCTCCACCACCTCAAAGCTAATGTCTTTTTTCATTTCTTCCAGATCACCATCTAACTCATCTTCCTCCTCCTCTTCGTCCCTATTAGAAGAGGAACCACCAAAGCCGCTAAAAGATAAGATACTATTAAATATGGGTGTCAGCGGAGCTGCGAATGAATCAATATCTAAGATCTGATTTTGTGAACTTCCTGCGGATTCGTTGAATTCAGTCGACGCCGTCGCAAAAGATGACTCGCTGTCGTTATCGTTTTCGTTATCTTCTGTCTTAGCTTTTGATTTAGAAACTTTTGCACTTTTCTTAGCGGATCCTTTCTTCAAAACATCTCGCTTATGCTTGAGCCATTCGTCGCAAATTTCTGGCAACTGCTCGTAGGATTTCCCAATTCCGTTTACGATTATGTTCTCAATCAGTCTACCGAGAGAACCGAGCGTGACGTGACATAAACCGCTAGCTACGACTTTACACGTTGTTGCTGTTATTGGAATTATTGATATCACCCCGTCTACTACGGCATGTTTTGTGATATTATTCACCGTTCGAAACATTGTCTCGTGCGTCTTTGTCTTCCCCTTCATAAAGTCGTCAAGGGCGTTCGGTGACGTGCTGCGCGTGTCGACAAATTCGACGTGTCCACCTTTCAATAAAGGCTTCACTACCATCGGAAGTTTTATCCCCGGGACAGTGCGTACGACCGTGACGAATCTCTTTTCTTTCTCTTCTCCATTTTTATCTAAATCTACGAGTTCAACGCCCGTCCGTAAAGTTTCAGCCTCTTTTGTTCCCACTCGTTTCATGTGGAATTCGCGGAAATCCTCCGTATCTTTGTCCAAGAGGAAGACTGTCGCCGGACAGTTCAACTTCGATTCAAACGTGAAGCGCTTTCCAAACTCTTTTCCTTCGCCCATGATCGTATTCGTTTTTCTCGAGCGCGCGTGCGTGTAAGAAATAAATAAATTACAGGTAGGCGCTGAAGCGCGCGTTCAATCAAAAAGTAATCTCGATTACTTTTCTTTCGATTTGTGGCATTTGAAGGAAGGAGAGTGCGTTTGAATTCCTGCTGCACCAGGGAGGCGGTCGCTCGGTCCCCTCTTTTTAAAAGAAGCGAAAAAATTGCGAAAGAAGAAGAGCGAAAAGGCAGAAAAAAATTCAAAAACAAAACATCTTTCATTGAAAAGGGTGCCCTCATACATCACTTTCCTTTTGTGCCCGCCAAGAAAAGCGTGCGATGAAAATCGAGAGGTGATGAGTAATAACAGTCTGACCCCGATAATGACGCGCTTGCGAATGACGTCCTTACGAGAAAGTGGTGGCGAAGAGGGGGGGGAGACGAACACGCCGACGACGATGGTGAATAAGAATTCGAGGAAGAAATCTTCTTTGCAATTTTCTCCGGTTTCTGTTTTACTAACACCGGATCTGAGCGTCTCCACGGAGAAACAGAATAAGACGAGTGAGAAGAATGCGACGACGAGAAGGAGGGTTGGAGGAGAGAATGAGGAAGAAGATTTGATCTCTCCACGTTCTCCTACGCCAGTGTCCACGTTATTCAAAAACTCCCAGGAGGAGAGAGAGCCTCCTCCCTTAATTCGTCCAGTTATGCACCTACCAAGTTTTCCTGACGAAGAGGAAGTGAAGCCAGAGGATGGCTTAATGCGCATGAACTCTTTAAACGAAACAAAGTTGTTAGCTGTTACGAATCTGAGACGTCAAAAATCAAACTCCTTGCCTTCGAACTTTCGCTTCGATGCCCACTTTCGTTACGAACGCAGATTAAGTAGAACCGTAAACGCGGAAGTATGGCTCGTGACCGGTCTGGAAACGGGAGAACCTTTCGTCGTAAAAAAACGGCACAAGCCCTTCACGAGCGATTCAGATCGAAGATCCGCGATGAGAGAGCTCGAGGCGGTGGCGAATTTACCGGAACACGAGAACGTGGTGAAAGTATTCCGAGGATGGCAGCAGGAGCGCCTATTCTGCATCCAATTTGAATATTGTGAGTGTGGCTCGCTCGGCACTGTTTTGCAGCGATTAAGACCAGGCGTTGTATTAGAAGAACGCGATATATGGCGTTTAATTTATGAGGTTGGGAGTGGATTGAAACATATCCATTCGCACGCAGTCCTTCACTTAGATTTGAAACCAGAGAATATTTTCATTGATCGTCAGGGAACATTCAAAATAGGCGATTTTGGCTTAGCATGGGCACCTGGTCACGCGTGGCGCGTTGAAGATGGTGATGGAGGATACGTAGCTCCAGAGTTGCTGAATTTGAATGCTGATGCGAAACCAAAACCTTCGTGTGATATTTTTTCGTTCGGTGCTATGTTGTATGAAGTCGCAACTGGAAGGAAATTCCGCGAATGCACTTCAAGAGAAGAAAAAAATTCAATTCCGAGGGAGAGGAGTCTCGCTTTACGGAATTTAATAATCATGTGTCTGCATAGAAACCCAAACATGAGACCATCTGCCGTTGAAATCGTCAAAACGGCAATAGAAAAATTGTAATTTTAAGAGCGGAAGCTGTATTTTTTTCGTACCTGGTACCTATTCCTGTATCTATTCTATTTCTACTACAACGGTATCTTATTTGCACTTTCTTATCAAGCAAAAAGAATTGAAGCGAGACGCCTTCGCGTTCTTTCTGCTAAGGCGGAAGTCGCACCAAAATTTATGGAATCGATGACCTCAACGCATATTTCTCGACCGAGTGTTTTCAAATCCTCTTTCCCATGGATGTCGCTTTTTGATTTGAGTAAATCGAGCGAAAAGTTGCATGCTCTCTCCCAATCTGATACTACTACAGAAGCTAATACCGCTCTTAAACTCAGCTCGAAAGACTTCGCTTTGCCTTCTTCGTATTCAAATATGCATTTCGCATGGTCTTCAAATGTTATATTATGTTCATTCGCACGAATTCTAAGTTTCAAGCGAGCGCGAGCTGCGATGGCAGGGAATGATACTTGAGGTGCTCCAATTCCTTCCTTCTTTGCTTCTGCTGATATTTGCTCCGCAGCGTTCACCAATGATTCAACACTTTCAAGGGAAGCTTTGTTTTCGTTCAGCTCAATCATCGCCAAAGCACTGTATATTTCAGCCTGTAGAAATGCAGGAGCCGACCGCATAGAAGCTTCGGAATTTGTGAAAGCGATGAGAGCAGCTCTTTGCGTCGCAGAACTCGCGGAACTTCCTTCTGCCAAGCCTTGTAAGGCGACTTCAACCTTTGAATGGATGGATGCGAGATCAACCACCTCCGAGGTGCTCTGAGCTTCCTCGTCTTCCAGAAACTTACTATCCTCGTGATTTTCGTCTTGTGTGTGTGCATGCACTCTTTCAGCCGCTCGCTGGATAAACTTTTCGCACTCGTCTTCGTTTATCACGCCTGCGAACTGTTCGACGAGCGTGCTCTTATGAAAAAGCATCACTGTCGGGAGCGAACTGACTTTTAAAGCTTCCGCGATATTCGGAAACAAATCTACATCAACTTTCACCATCTTAATACTTCGAGATTTTCCTTCCAGAGCTTTCACTAAACGCGGCGTTAATATTTTACAGGGGTTACACCAGTTCGCATAGAAATCTATGATTATTGCTTTCCTCTCAGATTCAACTCCTATGAGTTTCTCCAACTCCTTAACGTCTTGTATCTCGGAGACGTCCGCCCCGTGAGTCGACGTAGAGGAGGCAAAACATCTCAAATTTGGGATTGTATTTGCCCTCAAACTGTGCAAAACTGCGCGACGCAGCATATTTTGTGAAGTCTGGCCCCAACTGAAAATGAGATTTGTAGACAACTCACTCAGCGACGCCAGGCGAGAGTTCAGGAAAACGCGCTATATTTCTCTTTCTTAAAAGTAAAGTTATTACACTACACGATGCACGTGTAGGAGGTACTGTTCCATTTATTATATTATAATACTAATACTACGCGACTACGTGGTGGTATTCTCAACGATATCAAAAATATGCGCTCTACGTGGTCAAAGTTCGTGCGGTTCTCTGGGTGCTGCTTTTAATTTCTCATCTTTTGTTGCCCATCATACCCATCATCTTATTCATCATAGAAGGATCCTTCTCCATCTGCTGCATCATACTCATCAACCCTTTTTCGCCACCGAACATGTTGCGCATTTGCGGGGGTAACGCTGACATCATTTGTGACATCTGCTGCTGCATAGCTTGCTGTTGTCCATGTCCTCCTCCTCGACCCCGTGAACCTTCTTTTGGCATTTTCATCCCCTTCATCCCCTTCATCATTTTAGCCAACCGCTTAAATTCTTCTAGCAACTCTATGTATGCCTGTGGAGTTTTCCCAGCGCCTCGAGCAATACGAATCATGCGCTTCTTGTCCGTTAATATTTTCATATTGCAGGTGTCTAGCTCCGTATCTGACATAGAATCCATCAAACACAACATTCGTTTAATTTTAGCCTGGCCAGCTCTCTCAGAACCTTGCGGTAGCGCATCTGCCATTCCGGGAATCATCGACATGACTTGAGACATTGGTCCCATCTTCGTTATATTTTGAAACTGCTCGTACAACAAACGCATCGTGAACTGCCCAGAGGTAATGCCGTCGACTAATTTCTGCCCTTGGTCTTCGGGGACCACGTCAGATAACTTTTCCATTAAACCTTGCCAATCACCAAGTCCAAGTAAGCGCGAAACAAAAGGTTGTGTATCAAACGCTTCGATGTCCTCAAGATGTTCGCCAGTACCAACAAAAATAATAGGAGATTTAGTGGCCGCTACTGCCGCGATTGCACCCCCGCCTTTCGAATGGCCATCCGTCTTCGTCATGATCACCGCACCAACATCGACTGCGGATTTGAAAGCCTCCGCCTGATCTTTCGCCATTTGACCCATGGAGGAATCCATCGTGTATATAGTCATTGTTGGATTTACGGCCTCGTCTACAGCTCGCATCTCTTCAAAAAGAGCCTCGGACTGCTTATGTCTACCCGACGTATCTACTATGATTAAATCAAACTTTTCTTCCTTGAATCTTTGCACGCCTTCGGCTGCTATTTTTGCTGGGTCTGACTCGGTATACGAGCCATAAAAAGGAATTTTAGCTTTTGTCGCATTCTGCTTCAACTGATCAAAAGCACCCGCACGAAACGTATCTGCGCAAACTAATGCTGGCTTAAATCCTTTCCGAGCGTAATAACTCGCATACTTTGTGCACGTTGTTGTCTTACCGCAACCTTGTAAACCCACGAACATCACGACGTTTGGTTTTCCTTTCTTGGGAACAAACTTTGCCTTCACTTCCGATTTTGCGTCGCCCCCGTCAAGCATATTACACAGCTCGTTGAACACAGCTTTTTCCAACATCTTCTTCGCGTTGATGCCGCCGGCGAGATCATCGATATCTACAGCTTTCACGATATTTTTCTTCATCTGAACGACGTACTGGACGTTTACGTCTGCGGACAGTAAAGCTTTTGTAATTTCCTTCAAGACATCTTCCATAATCTCCTCATCTATGACGGTGTGCTTACTCAACGAGCTCAAAGCGTTCGCTAACTTACTCCCAAGATCGTTGAGCACCATGATTGCGTCGTTGTAACTTTTCCTTATTCACTTTTCCTCTGTTTCTTCTTCTTCTTCTTTAACTTCTTCCTCTGTTTCTTCTTCTTCTTCTTTTTTCTTTTTATGATGAGGACTTTTCTGCGAGAAGCGGAATGTGTGTTGTGTGGAATATTTGGACGGCCGAGGAATGAAAAAACAGAGCAGCAAAAGTTGCGTGAAAACAGAGGAGAGAGAAAGAGAGAATTTTTGAACGAAGAGGCGGCGGAGAGGGCAACCCCCATACACATAAAAAAGAAAAAGCGAGAGTAATCTTCGTTAGAATACTAGCACATAGAAAGTAGAAGTTCTATCACACACTCGCACAAACAGAGACAGATACAAGTAGATCAGATGACGACAACTACAACTATGGCGGATAACCCCGTCTGGAAAGCCGTGAAGCCATTCATGAACGGTGGTCTCTCAGGGATGGGCGCGACGTGCGTGATTCAGCCGATCGATATCGTCAAAGTTCGATTACAACTCGGCGCTTCTGGGGGACCTATCGGTGTTGCCGCCGGGATCATCAAAAACGATGGTTTTGGTGCCCTTTACACCGGTTTGTCTGCCGGTCTGTTGCGTCAAGCGACGTACACGACGGCTCGTCTTGGTATCCACGCTGAGCTCGTGGATTACCTGAAAAAACAAAACAACGGGGAGGCTTTGCCGCTCGCGCAAAAAGCCGGAGCTGGTTTAGCGGCCGGTGGTTTAGGTGCCATCTTTGGTTCACCTGCAGATTTATCATTGATTCGTATGCAAGCGGATAAAACATTACCTGTCGATCAAAGAAGAAATTACACTGGTGTTGTTCACGCTTTGAGCGACATCGTCAAGAACGAAGGCGTTGGAGGTTTATTCACTGGTGCGAGCACCACTGCTATTCGTGCAATGGCTCTCAATATGGGTATGCTTGCCTCTAACGACCAAGCGAAAGAGATGTTAGCTGAGCAAGGCTTCACCGGCTTTCCGAAGACATTCATCGCATCATCCATCTCTGGTTTCTTTGCCTCCTTCTTTTCGTTACCTTTTGATTACGTTAAGACGATGTTACAAAAGCAGAAAGTTGATCCAGTGACGGGTAAATTCCCATATTCTGGTATGGCGGATTGCGCGATGAAGACGTTTGCCGAAGGTGGTCCGCTGAAATTTTACACTGGCTTTCCCACGTACTATGTGCGAATCGCCCCGCACGCCATGATTACGCTCATGGTTTTAGATTCCATTCAAAAGTTTCAGAAAGATAACGGGCTTTAACTTGATTGAGATATACCTTTATATACATGCTAATAAATAACACACATCACATAGATAAGCTAACGTTTGGTTGAAATAACGAAAAGCATTTTATTCATCATCTCACCAACAACGCGTGTATTATTGCTTTTTATATCTCGGTTTTCTTTTTTCTTCTTTTGTCTCTCTCTCCACTTTTCTCTCCGGCTCACAAAATCATGAGGTGAGAAGGTGGAAGGAGAAGGAGGAGGAGGGAATATTTGAGCATGTGGACGCGGCGGTGCCTCCTCTGTACTCGAATCATCGTTTCTTTCTTCGTCTTTTTCTTCGTCATTTTCATTTTCGTAGTTCGCGCGGAGGAACTCGAAGCAATCGCAAACGGAGAAGAAGAAAAGGAAACATTGTTGAATAAAAAAAGAAATTTTCCGGAGGATGTCTCTGGGACGTTTAAAGGCGCGTGGCACGCTTCATCGACGAAGTCGTTCCTCACGCCTTTGCGTGAAATTCCCAATAAGAGATACTTCGCCAGCGGTTCGAAGGGAATTTTACAGGTGCAGATGCGACAACAGAAGAAGGACTCAAAAAACAACTGTTTCTGGGTAGAAGGAGACTTGTTAGTGCGAACGACTTCGGCTCCTACCATGCACGTGAATTTCGCCGGAGTGTACCTTAACGCCACGGGAATAATTCACGCTCATGGACAGAGTAGAAATCTAGAGCATGTATCCCTTGATAATTCAAACGAACAGAGTTTTTATCATTCAGATTTTAGAGAGGCGCTCAGAACTTCGGCTTCAGACTTAGCATGGGAAACGGCACGGAGGAAGGACGCAAATGCGACACGAAGCGAAGATAAAGAAGCTAGTAACGATACAGAAACAATTTATGACGTAATGCGTCGTCGACAACGAATAAACTCGTTATTTTCGGGACCGTTAAACACCACGGCATATCCTTCTGCATGTGAGTTTGCTCTTAAGTTGTTCATCGAACCAGGAAAATATTCGCTTCTTGAAAATATTGAAGACAATATTGAAGTGAGATCGAAAGTAACCGACGATGAGATGAGAGAAAACGAGTACACACCTCGTAGAACTGCCTTGCCTGATGCATCTTTCGATGCGGTTATCACGGGGACTTTAGTTTCTGAAAACTGTGGCTTTGATTTTGTCCTCAATGCAACAACTTTTAAGATGCAAGAATATTACGCAAAAGCAATCAACTATGGATACATTGCAATAGCAACTGTTCTATTTCAGTTGTATGCCCTGGCGAAACAAGTTGAATATGTGGGTAATACGCAAAGTTCGCTGTCAAAGCTCTCCATACTATCGCTTGGATTTCAGGCAATATTAGATGCGTACCTCTGTCTCGGTCACCTGATCTATGGAATGGTGGTCGAAGAAATATTCTTACCTTTTGC
>Ga0209666_1002187_pt1 | contig 14675 bp, 6 predicted proteins | sample SaaInlV_125m_DNA_FD_184679 | JGI IMG/M metagenome (GOLD analysis project Ga0209666, IMG submission 184679) | Marine microbial communities from expanding oxygen minimum zones in the Saanich Inlet - Saanich Inlet SI037_S3LV_10m_DNA (SPAdes)... | ecosystem: Environmental > Aquatic > Marine >...
GATCGCCTGTTTCCGCGCGAGCGCTCCCCGGAGGATGACCCGCGACGTTCGCGACGCCGCGGAGACGTGACGAGTGAAAACAGCGTTTGTTCAGGGTTTGGGAAGAGCGGTTTTCGTTGTGATCGATGCGCGAACAAAAACAAAACCACTCTTCGAGTGTCTCGTATCGCGCGCTCCAGCCGCGAGCGGAACACACGCACCCGTACGCGTCTCTCGTTGTCTCTCTCCTCGTCTCGCGTTTTCGCGCGAACACAAAAGCGCGAAAAAATCAGCGCGCCGACGAGCTAGAGGGCCGCGTTTTGGATGTGCCGCTCCACCTCGAGCCGCGCGCGGCGTTTGCGCGCGGCGCGCCGCGCCGCGACCAGCGAGACCACCGCCAGCGCGACGGCCACGCACAGGATGACCACGCCGGTGACCGCGATGGCGGCGCGAGCGTTTCTTTTGTTTTCGTCACCCTCCGCCTCCCTCACGTCTCCCGGGAGGGAGGCGGAGACGACGCCGGCGGAGGACGTCTCCGTTTCGTCTTCGTCTTCGTCTTCGTTTGTTCTTTTTGTTCTTTTTATCGACGCGTCCGCGCCGGCGATGGAACCCACGACGCGCGTCTCGCACGCCTCCCCTTCGTACCCGTCCGCGCACGCGCAGACGAACGACGCGGTCGCGTTTTTCTCGTCCGAAACGACGAAACGACATCCTCCGTCGGCGCCGACGCCGCGGCCCGAGCAGTTGGCGGAGAACGCGTCGTTCATGCCCGGGCACCGCGCGGCGGCGCACGCCATCGCCGGCGAGGCGAGCCCGGCGCCGCAGACGGGGCAGAAAACCGAAGGCGCGCACGTATACGCTGAGGCTGTCACTTTGACGCGCTTTGGATCATACGCGAGCGGTTTCGTTTTGTTTCGTGAGTCGTTCGTTTCAGACGGAGAAGACTTCTCCGTCTCAAGCGCCGTCATGTCCCGCAGCAGCGCGTTCCCGGCGATTCCGCCGACGGCGAGCGTCGGGATGGTGATCTCGCCGGGCGCGTGCGCGCCCACCCAGGCGTCCACGGCGCCCTCTGCGAAGTCGGTGTTGACGATGACCGCGGCGACCGCGCCCGCGGCCTGGCACGCCAGCGTCTTCTGGCTGAAGAAGCACGACCCGCGAGCCGTCACGCAGACGTTGCCGCGCACCTCGTCCGCGTTGAGCAACGCGTCGCACGCCTCGAAATCAAAGTTGTTCGGGTCGTTGGGCGCGGCGGCGAAGAAGACGTCCGCGTCCGCGTCCGCGTCCGCGTACCCGTCGCCGCCGCCGCTCGTACTGGCGGGCGTCCCCTCGCGCTTGCGTATGTCCCCGAACACGTAGTGGTAGGCTCGGTCGTTCCGCGCCGGCCGAGACTTGGCGAGCACGGCTTGGCCGGCGACGCGCCCGTGGCCGACGGCCGTCTCGGGAAGGTCCGGGACGCGCCCGGTGCTGTGGTCGTCGCCCAGGTAGCACGTCCGCAACACCGTCTGAGAACTCGAACTCGGTCCGGGACCTTCCCGCGCCGTCCCGTCGTCTCCGCCGTCGCTCTCGACGAACGCGCCGCACGCGCCGTACGCGGGCTCGTACACGTCCGCGAAATCCGCGAACGGGATCCCGGGCAGGGGCGCGCCCTCCGCGCCCGTCTCGTCCACGGGCGAGGGGCCGAGCAACTCGTACCGGCGAGACGTCTCGTTCGTTTCGCCCGAAACCGCGACCTCGACCACGAGGCGGCCGTCGCCGTGCGCGCACTCGTTGAACGCGGTGGGCGAGGAGGAGGCTCTCAGTGAAACGGACGCGTCGAACGAGACGCGTCCGCCGCGCGGGATCCCCCCGGGGTCGGCGCCGGAGACGGAAAGAGAAGAGCCGTCCGCGCGCGCCGCGACGTAATACACTCCAGGCTCGGCGTCCGTGAGGGATACGCTCGCGTCTTCGTCGCCGGGTGTCAGAACGGCGCCTGCGATGTACTCGCCGGCGTTTAGCTCGGGCGCCGCGCCGCGGCGGACCGCGAACACGAGCCCGAAGATGTCGGCGAAGACGTCGTCGGAGATTTCAGCTTCTGATGATTCGTTTTCGGTCATTTTGGTCAGAGTCACGCGCGCGTCCTGCCCGCGGCACGCCACCTCGAAGGAGAAGAACGTGAACTCGCCCGGTCTCAGCGAGTGCGTCTCGCTGCGCGCGGTGGCGACGACGAAAGCGTCGCCGGCCCCGTCGACGCGCGGCTCCGCGCGGAGCGTCTCCAGCCGCGCCGCGCAGGTGGCCCCGAAGAACCCGGGCGCGCACACGCACGCGCCCGTCTCGGCGTCGCACGCGCCTCGCCCGGGCCCGCCGCACGCCGGCGAGCCTCCAGGGCACGACGCGGCGGCGCCGGCGGCTGCGGTGACGGCGTAGCGGAGTACTCCGCGCCCCTCGAAGGGGTCGTTGAACACGGCGACGTACCACGTCGCGGGAGGCGCCTGGAGGGAGCTCGATCCGCCCGAAGGGAGCACGGCCCGCGTCAAGTCGGCGTCGTCTTCTTCCTTGGTCTCGGTCGGCGGCTCCGCGCCCGCGGCGAACGCGTCGCTCACGTCGAACGCCGCGGCTCTGCGTCTGTTGAGCTCGGCAGCGGCGGCGTCGGCGTCGGCGGTGCCGAACCCGGGCTGTCCCGCGCGCACGCCCCCCCGCGACCGCGGATCCGCCGAGGCGACGAACACGGAGACGCCGACGCGCGCGTCTTCGTCGGGATCCGCCATGGCGTCGTCTGAAGAAAAAGACGAAGCTTCCGCCCAGACGATGCTTCCGCGCGCGTCGCGACCCCGGGAGGAGACGAACGCCTCGGCGTCGTACGCGTCCACGCACCCGCTCGCCGCACCAGCCGCCGAGCGGCAAAACACGGGGAGCGCGTCTCGCCGCAGGAACACGCGAGGACGCGACGTGTCGTGCGCCGGTTTCGTGAGCGTCACGTTCAGGGACTTGGCGCTGGCGGGAACCTCGACGCGGTAGTAATTGAAGTGCCCCTCATCCGCCGAGCCGGAGGCCACCACCCCGAGCGGAAGCGGCTCCGGGTCGACGCCGCAGCTCGCGCCGAAGAAGCCGGCGAAACAGTCGCACGCGGGCGCGCGGTCGGGAAGACACGCGCCTCTGGTTTCGTCGCCCTCCGCGCAGTCGCGGAGGCACGCCGGGCGCTCCGCGGAGGACACCGAGGCGCGTATGGAATACGCCATGGGCTCACGAAAGCGCGCGCTGTCGTGCTGCGACAGCGTCCCGTCGACCCAGCCCGGCTGCGCGACCACGCGGCTGTTGTGCACGCCGACGTACACCGTCTCGTTCGCGTCTAACAGGGGGAAGAACACCTCGTGGTCATCCTCCACCGCGCAGTCCACGCCGTCGCACAGCGCGCTGGTCACGTCGCGGTAATCGAAACCCGTCCCAAATCGCTCGTGGTACAAAATCTCCAGCTCGCCTTCCCACGTCGCGTCCGGCCTCGCGAGCGACGCGCCTTCGCGCGAGCTCTTCGCGCGAGCTCGGCCGCCGTCGCCGTAGACGGCGTCGTCGTACCCCTCGAAGAGCTCCACGAGAACGGTCCCTTCGGCGGCGGCGCGCTCGGAAGCGGAAGCGGCGCTCGCCGTCTCCGCCGCGCCGTCGGAGGAGGCGTCGTCGAACGCGTTTTCTTCGATACGCGGGACGTCGAAGACCACCGCGGGGGCGTCTTCGTCGTCGTCGGTGAACGTGTTGCCGACGAGCCTGAACCGCCCCGCGGCGCGCGCGTTCGACAGGCACGCCGTGGCGACGTACCCGGCGCGTCCGGCGGAGAAGGCGAAACACGCCTCCGAGGCGAAGCTGGGAGGCCTCGCCGCGAGCGCGAGGTCGTACCGAACGCCCACGACTCTCGCGCCGGGAGGCAGCGCGACCGTAATCGCCGAGTTGTTGGGTTGACCCAGGCCCGAGACGCTCGCGCCGTTCGTCGCGGGGTCCAAGACGATCGACGTGCTTTTTGTCTCCGGCTCGAACACCGCCTCGAACGCGGCGGGCGGCGCGCCGCGCTTGACGAACACCATCGGGAACGCGTCGGGCGAACGACGCGAGCGGCGCAGTTCGACCAAGACGCCCTTCGGATCTTCCGCGGAACTCGCGGAACTCTCCGCCGCGACACTCGAAAAGTCCAGCGCGTAGATGTCCCAGCCGCCGGTCGCCAGGCCCGCCTGCTCGATCGCCGCGCCGTCCACCGGGAGACGCGTCAGGGCGTTTTGGCAGTACGCGCCGGTGACGTCGGCGGGGCACGCGCAACGCCAGGTCGTCGCGCCGGCGTCCGCGCTCGCGGCGGCGTCTCCGTCCGCGGCGTCCGAGGTCCGTCCGCCGCTCTCGACGCACTCACCCACGCCCGAGCACGCGAAAGGACACCTCGGCGCGTCCAGTCTTTCGTCCCGGACCGGGAAGAACGTGGCGCGGAGCCGCACGTCCCGCGCGTCGTCCGCGCTGGAGCCGGGGGGGTTCCACACCGCCACCACGTACGCGTCGCCGGGGCGCGCCGTGTTTTCCGTCGCGTCGTCATCGTCGGTCTCGCCGCCGGCGAGCCTCGGCGCGTCCGGAGGCTCCGGCGGGATCCCGATCACCACCCTGGTGTAGTCGTAGCGGACATCCAGCACGGTGGACAGCGCATGTCTGGCGTGTCGCGGCGAGAAAAAAGGCGAAGACGCGCCGAAGACGCGCAGCGCGTCGCGGCTTCCCGCGAAAAAATCGGCGCGCGTCGCGCCGGTTGCGACGCAACGCGCGTCGCCGAAGGGCCCTCCGCCGCCGAACGCCGCGCACTCCGTCACGAGCTCGGGGACGGGCCCGAAGCCCCCTTCTTCGGTGGCGCGCGTGACGAACATCGCCAGCGACGCCTCGGGAGACTTCGGGTGAGACAACTCGAGCACCAGCTCGTAGCGAGGCTCCTGCGAGGCTCCGGCGTGTGTTCCGGCGGCGCGAGCTCCGGAAGCGTCGAAGCGAAAAAGCGGCTCCGGAACGACAAAGCGCGCGTACGCCCAGCCGCCCACGGGGACGGCGAACGGCGCGGACGGCTCGCCGTCCCGCAGGTCCGGAACCGCGGGCAAGACGCACCGCTCGCCCACCTGGAACCCGAACGTGCCGTTCGACGGCATCGGAGGGTCGGGCGGAGAGGAAACGGCGTTACGAGTCTCATCCTCCGGAGGAGGACGCGCGCAGCGGCAGACGGCGCCGTCGCAGGCGCCGCCGGCGGGCGCGCAGGCGGCAGCGTCGCACGCGTCCTCGGGGTGACCTTCGCGCACGGCGCGCGCCGAGATGGCGAAACGCACCGGGCGCACCGCTCCCGCGAACCCGGGCCTAGGACCCCACCACGGGTGCCCGAACTGCGACGTGCCGGCCAAGACGCTCGGGAGAGGTTTCTCGTCCGCGTTCGTGACCCCCACGATCCACGCGCCGGGCGCGAGCGCTTCTCCGCGCGCGTTTTTATCAGCCAGGCGGAGCTCGTGCCGGTCGACGCGGCGCAGGCTCCAGTCGCGCAGCGCTTCCTTGTGGTGGTAGTCGCGCGTGGGCAACGCCGGGAGCAGAATGTCCCGGACCCCGAACGCGTCCGGCTGCAGCAGCGGCGCCCCCCCGAGGCGGTACGCCGCGGAAGGCCCGGAGACGCGGACGTTGGGGGGGACGTCCAGCGGCGTTTTTTTCTCGCGAGCGGCGTCCGCGGCGCGTCTCCACCCGCACAAATCGCCGGACGACCCGCACGACCCGTTGATGGCGGTTTCGTACGCGTCGTAGTGCGATGGAACGTTTGTCTCGCCGGTCTCGCCGCCGGTGGCGCGCGCGACCGTGAGCAGAGGGCGCGCGCCCGTCGCGCCGCCCGGGAACTCCAGCGCGACGACGACGTCGTCCAAACGCGTTTCTTCCCCCTCAACGGGCGGGACGACGATCTTGAACCAGAGCGTCTCCCCCACGCGCGCGATTCCCTCCAGCTTGGAGCCGTTCGTGGGGAGCGACGGCAGAGGACTCGAGCACGTCGCGCCCGTCCAGCCCTCGTCGCACGCGCACAGTCCCGCGGCGCAAACCCCGCGGCCGCCGCAGCCGCCGGGGCACGCGTCGCCGGCGGCGTAGCGCGCGCGGAACCCGAAGTCGCGGTTCTCGCCGCGAGTCACGAAGCGGAGGCGCAGCGCTTCGACGCCGTCGAAGCGCGCGGCGAACGGCACGGGAAGCGCGCCCGTGTACGCCGCCAGGGGGACGTCCGCGCTTCGGCCTTCGTCTTCGCCGTCCTTTCCGATTCGCGCCGAGGCGTCGGAGACGAACAGAAAGTCGTCGTCGAAGACCGTGGAGAAGCGCTCGAACACGAGCGTCACGCCGCCGGACGCGGACGCGCGAGAGGCGGACGCGCGAGAGGCGGACGCGTTCGCCGCGGGCGCGATGACCCACGAGCAGTCGGTCCGCGGGAGATACAGTCCGTTCGCGCCGCTGCCGTCGGTGATGACGCCGGCGCGCGCGACGAGCGGACGCGACGCGTCGTGGCCGCAAGCGCTTGGAAGAGACGAAGACGCGTCCGCGCTCGCGGTGGCGTTCGAGAGGGGGGGGGGAGACGCCGCGGCGTCGACCGTCCCCAGGATCGTCGCCACGAGCACGATCGCGGTGGAGGCAACTCGCATCATGGCCGCGCGATACTCTGTGACAGCCTCGCGCCGCCGCCTCTCGCCAACTTTCGAAGCGCGTCAAACGCCACGCGGCGGCGCCACGACCCTCGTTCTTGAGTCTTCTCGGAACGAGTGGCGCCGCGATACGCCGTCCCGCGAAATCGCCGGTTGCGGTGCTGCTGCAAAAAACTCGCGAGCTCAGCGTGCACGTCCGCACTCGGCGACGCGCACGACGGTCGTCGCGACCGCGCGGGGTAGACTCGCGCGTTCACACTCGCACCGGGCACCTCGCGGAGGTCGCTCGCGTTCGGTCGCGCCGGAGCGCCCCTCTCGCGCCGAGAGCGCCGCGGCGACGCGCGGAGGGAGTCGTCATGTCTTATTTTTTGGGCACCTTCCTGTTCCTGCTCCTCGAGGCGGGGTTCTACGTGTTCGTGAACTGGTTCTTCAGGCCGCATGAGAGACAGTGCGTCCCCGAGCGCGCGAAACAGCACACGCGCGCGCGAGAGACAGTCTCGACGTCGATGGCATCTCGCGATTCGGCTCTCCGCGCGCGTCCGCCCCGAGATCTCGCGTCTCTCTTCGTTTCGTTTCTCGTAAAAGGTTTAGGGTAAACCGAATCTGACTGCCGTCGCGTTCCCCGCAGGTTGCCGCATGTGCTGTTCGCGAGCTCGGTGTTCTGCTGCTGGATGATGTGGGGCATCATATACATGGCGCAGATGAACCCCCTGGTGCTCCCGGTGATGAACGAGGCGTAGCCCGGGGGAGAGGCGTCGCGCGGCGATTGCGAAAAACGAATCAACATCATCCCGCGTATAGACACAGGAGCTACGCGTCGCGTCGCGAAAAGACTCATCCACTCAACACGCGCACGAGCTGGGCGTCTGCGCCGGCGTCGCCGTGAGCGTGACATCCACCAGCTGCTCCTCCTGCTTGGGCTTGGCCCGCGCGGTCTCCTCGATCCCGGGCAGCGCGGCGGCTATTTTCCGAAACAGCGCCTTGACGTTGAACCCCGCCTTGGCGCTCGTCTCCACGAAGAGCACGTTTTCCTCCTTCGCCTTCCGGTCCCCCTCCTCTACGCTCACCTCCCGCCTGTCCACCAGGTCGGTTTTGTTCCCCACCAGCGCGATCACGACGTCCGACCCGCGCTCGGCGCGCACCTCCTCGATCCACTTCGAGGTGTTGGCGAAGGACGATCGGCTCGAGACGTCGTACACCACCACCGCCACGCTGCTGTCGCGAATGTACGACGGGATGAGACTGCGGAACCGCTCCTGCCCGGCGGTGTCCCAGAGCTGCAGACGCACCGTCCGGTCCTCCAAATACATCGTCTTGCTCAGGAAGTCGATCCCGATGGTCGCCTGGTACGACGTGTCGAACTTGTCGTACATGAACCGCGAGATGACGCTCGTCTTGCCGACGGATTGATCCTGTAGTTATTTATAACGCGTTCGTCGGTGTTTTTCATTCGCGGGACGGACAACCGGTCAGAGAGACGCGCGATGACACCGAAAGAGGGAACGACGCGAGGGCGCGGAAGACGCGCGGCGGCGCGGACCGAAGGGGAGACGGGGAGGTGGTGCGGGGAACGAGCGACGCGTCGCGGCGGTGGGTCACGCCGCGCCGGTTTCCCCCGTGCCGCGCGCCTCGACCGATGGATCGACGGTTGGGCACGCGGCCCGGGGGAAAGCGATCTCCGGAGCTCGCGTCGCGAGCACGAGCACGAGCACGAGGCTCGCGCGCGTCGGAAGGTACGCACCCCCAGGAACACCAGCTTGTACTTCGCCAGCGGCGTCACCCCCGAGGCTGCCATCGCGGCACGGCCCTGCGCCCGAGGCAGCGCGCTGAGAACTGCTGCCTCGAGAGAGCAGCGCAAAAAACAAACTCAAACTTCCTGCCGAAGTTCACTCCGTGTTCTGGCGAGTTTCCGTCTCTGAGACTGTTTGCTCGTACGGGACTGCTTTCGTCTCGCAACTCCAGAACCAGGGATTAATCGCGCTCGACTCGTCTCCCGTCGACCTCCGGAAAACGTCGTGCGCCCGCCGCCTTCTTTCTCGGCGCCGACTCGCGCGGCGGCACAATCTTCGCGCGGAGGAGCACGCGCCGGAAGCCTCCCCCGCGCTTCCGCCTCCGGGAGACCTCGGAGTCAGTCTCCTTCCGCCCAGCGCGCGTCTCGAGGCCGGCTCGCCGCTTCGCGCGCCCGCCCGCCACCATGCCGAAGGTCACCAAGAGCACCGACGGGAAGGGCGACGCGGTGGTGAACACCGAGACCGGGGAGGAGACGGCGACGTTCGACGACGTGCTGCGACCGGTGTTCTCCCCCCTGGGCGTCGCCGAGCTCAGTGGCAAGAAGGCGGAGTACCGCAAGGTAGGTTTCGCGAACCCTCACCGCCGCGACGACCGGAGCGCGCGCGCGTCGGACGAACGCCGCACCCGCCGCCGCCGCCTTCATTCATCGCGCGACGTCTTCTTTGTCTTCTTTGTCATCGCCGGACCGTCTCGCCGGACCGTCGCCTGACCCGTTTTCCCCGCGTCCGCCACCCACACCTCCCCGTGATCGCACAGGTGAACGTGCCCGCGAACCGGTTCTCTCCCCTGAAAGAGAACTGGATGGCGCTGTACGAGCCCATCACGAAACAGATGAAGATCGACGTGCGCATGAACTTGAAGACCAAAAAGGTTGAGCTCAAGACGACGAAGCAGACGGAGGATGAGGGCGCGTTACAGAAGAGCGCGGATTTCGTCCAGGCGTTCCTCCTCGGGTTCGAGATTCAAGACGCGGTGGCGCTTTTAAGGCTGGACGACCTGTACCTGGAGTGCTTCGAGGTGAAGGACGTGAAGCAGACTTTGAAGGGCGAGCACATGAGCCGCGGCATCGGGCGGCTGGCGGGCAAGAGCGGCAAGACCAAGTTCACGATTGAAAACGCCACGCGGACAAGAATCGTCATCGCCGACCAGCACATCCGCATCCTGGGCTCGTTCCAGAACATCAAAATCGCCAGGGACGCGTTGTGTAACCTCATCCTCGGCTCGCCGCCGGGGAAGGTGTACTCCAGGCTCAGGAGTATCACCGCGAGGCTCAGCGAGAGGTTTTAAGAACGCTACCGTAGCGCATCACCGCAGTGTGAAAGTCTCGACGCTCGCCCGTCTTTCTTGTGACAATCTGACAAAATACATGTGTCGCGTCGGTTCGCGGGTTGGGAATTCGTTATTTCCGTCGTCGATCCTGGGCGCAGACAGTTTCCGCGTCGCGCGACGCCGCGGAGACGATGGTGCAAAGCCCTCCGGCCATGTCTCCCGGGTTCGACGACACGTCCCGCGCGCACGGCGACGCGCTGGCGCGCGCGTTCGCTGAGTCTCCGCCTTCCGTGGCGGGCGACCCGCCCGCGAGATTCAGCCCCGGGAAACACGCGGTGTCGAACGGGGATTCGCACCCGGTCCGCGTCCCCAAGGCGCTGGAGGAGGCGATGCGCCTGCAGAGCCTCGAGCGTTTCGCGCGTCGCAAGGAGACTGAGGCGCGCACGATGTCCCCCCTGCGCAAGGCGGAGGTGCGCGAGGCGCGCGCGAGGTCCGTCTGCGGCACGGGCGTCGCCGAGCGCAAGACGCTCGGAACCGCTTCCAAGCTCAAGATCGACGCCATCGTGCGCGCGGGGGCGCAAAGGCCGGAGACGTTCGGCTTGAGACGTTTGGGCGAAACCGCGAAAACGCGTTCGTGCGCGGACTCCATCCAGGGCGTGCACCACAAGTCCGGCCGCTTCGAGAAGCCCGGCAGCGCGATGGACTTCAAATGCAACGACCACGACAGCGTCGCGTTGCTCGCGCTCGTCGACCAAAACAGAGCCGACGCCGTCGCAAAAGCCGTCGGGGCGCCAGACGCGTCCGCGCTTTCGCCGCCGGCGCCGGCGCTTTTCCTTGACAAAGGATGGAGCGAGGCGGGGAATGAAAACAGACCCTCCATGCGTGCTCCGCGGGAAGGCCACGACGAGTACGAGTACGAGTACGAGTACAAACGCGAAGAACCCCGTGGTTCTTCGCCCTATGACGCTTCCTCGAGAACGGTGTCGAACGCGTTACCGGAGTCGTTTCCATCCTCCGAAGCGAGAGCGCTGTCGCTTCCGTCGTCTCGCGACGCCGCGTCGCGTGAAGAGGCGTTTGAAAATAACGAACCGTCGTCGACGCGGCCCGCGTTTCGCGACCCGCGCGACTCGGCGCGGGAACCTCTGCGGAGGCAGGACACGGCGTTCGACGCCGAGCAGCTCAGGCACGCCGTGTTCGAGAAGACGGAGGACGAAGCCGTCGTTTCTCGAGAGAAAGGGAAGGAGACAGAGAGAGAGGAGGGGACGAACGAGGCGGCGCGAGGCGCGGAGGTTCCGCGCGACGACGTCTCGCCAGACGCGTTTACGTTTTCCACGCCGCGAGGGATGCGGAAAAACGTCTGTTCTGACGACGTCGCTTCGGGCGTGCTCGAGGCGTTGGTCGCGGCGGGGCCGGCGGTGCTCGCGCTGAGCCTGGAGGAGCGCAAGGAGCTCTTCGAGGTGGCGGTGCAGGAGCAGGTCACGGCGTTGACCCACCAGCTGTTCCCGCCGGAGGAAGGCACGAACCCGAGGGTGCACATAGACGTCGCCGTGTAGACACAGTCGTGTTGCGTAAAAACGAAAAAAACAACGACGTTTCACCACGTTTTCACTGTTCCGATTGCCGCGCCGTCACTCCCGCCGCGCGCCCATCCGCGAGGATGGGTTCGCGGGGGGACACGGGCGCGGCGCTCGCGCGCCTGCGCCAGATGCGGAGCGGGTTCAACGCAAACCAGCTCAAGGAGGCGTCCGAGCGGTGGACGCGGTGTCGCGAGAGCTGGCGAGACGAGCGAGAACACGCCACGTGCTCGCGCGCCCTCGAGGTTCTCGCCTCGCGTGCCTCGGAGGGCGTGCGGGCCAAGGGCGCGCCCTCCCGGGGCGGTCCTGTGCGCGCGGAGGTGGCGGCCGTGCTACGCGCGGCGCAGACGACGGACGCGATCGCCGCCATCGTCGCGTCGCCCTCCGCCGCGGCGGCGCGCGTCGCGTGCCGATCGCTCGACACGCTCCTGGGCATCGTCTCGGCGGCGAGCGCGACGCGCCCGAGCGCGCCGCTCATCGCCGCGCTCGCGACCCGCGTCGCGCGCGATCCCGCCATCGCGGACGCCGCCACCGCGCTCGCCGCCGCGTCGTCGCTCAGGAGACTGGCCGCGAGCCCAGGGACCCTGAACGACCCGGCGGTGGCGGATGCGATCCGCGCCGCGCGCGCCGCGCCGGCGTTGGCCGCGCGGCTGGTACGCTTCGCCAAGCCGGAAACCGCGAGGCACGCGATTCCCGTCGAGGCTGTCGCGCCGGCGGCCGTCGCCGCCGCGGCGCTGGCGTCGCGGCACGACTTGTGGGACTTCCTGGAGGAGCCTGCAGCGGGCGACGGAAACGAAGACGTTTTCGAAAACGCGCCCCCCCGTGCGACCTCCGCGGCGGCGCTCGCCGAGGCGCTCGCCGCCACCGCCGCGCGCGCCGCGCGCGAGCGGCGCTTCGACGTCGCCGGCGCCGCGATGGACACCGCGGCGGCGCTTGCGTCGAGACGGGAGGCGTTTCGCCTGGCGCTGTGTCACCCCGAGGCGGGCCTCGCGCGCGCCACCGCCGCGTGCGTCGAGGGGGTTGGGTTCCGGGAAGTGGACGCCGCGCCCGCCGCCGCGACGTCGACGGCGGCGTCTGCGTTTCGCGCGCTCGCCGCCGCCGCGCGCGACCTCCCCGCGCCCGGCGATTGCGCCGACTGGAAACGCACGGTCGACGCGTTGGTGCGCGCGGTCGCGGCGCACGCCGAGTGCGCGCGCGGGCGCAACGAAAAAGCGTCCGACCCCGTCGCCGCCTCCAGGCGCGCGGCGGCGACGACGGCGACCGCCGCGGCGGCGGCGCTGGTCCGGCCGAGGCGGCGGGTCTACGGCGCGCCCGCGTCGTCTTCGCCGCCGTGGCGCGCCGCGATGCTCGGCGCCGGCCTCGTCGCGGCGCTCCGCGAGAGCACGTCGGCGTGGGCGGACGCGGGCGTGGCGAATCGCGGTCTCTCCTCGGTCGCGCTCCCGGTCGACTGGAGTCTCGGCGCGCTGGGCGTCGGGAACGCGTGCGTCGGATTCGGATCGATCGGCGAGTGGACCCGAGGCGGGCCCGCGCACGCGTGGTCCGCGGCGGAGCGCCTGGCGGTTCCCGGAGAGTCACCCAAGATCGGCGCGGAAGACGCGGAGGCGTTGACGCGCTCGGCGCTCGCCACGATCGCGCTCGTGGCGCCTCCCTCGACAAGGCGAGAGGAGGTGGTCTCCTCCATCCTCGCGGCGCGGGGACCTGGACCGGGACCCGGCGAGAGAAACGATGAAGCGAACGCCGCGCCGCCGCCGCTCGTCGCCGGCGCCGGCGCCGGCGCGCGCGACGCCGTCGCCGAGGCCGCCGCGGCGGCGGCGGGGCGCGCGCTGTGCGCGTTTCTCGAGTGCGACGCGACGCGCGCTGCGGCGACGCGCGCGCTGGACGATACGCGTGACCTGCTCGGCGGGGACGAGTGGACGCGGTGCGTGGGGAGGCACCTGTCCCTCGGGGTGGGCGCGACTCCGGCGAAGGCGTGCCTGGCGGCGGCGCTGGCGTGTCTGCCGAGCGGACGCGCCGCGCTCGGCGAGTCCGGCGCCGCGACGCGCGTCGCGTCGACGCTCGTGGACGTCGCGTCGGCCGCACGCGCCGCCGCCTCGGCGCGCCGCGCGGAGATGCTCGGCGAGGCGGACACCGGCGCGGAGGAAGACGCGGCGGACGACGCGGCGGATGGCCGCTTCGACGCGCGCGCGGGGTTCGCGGATGAACGAAAGGGCTTCGGTTTCGGTCTCGGGAAATCAGAGGAGGAGGCGGCGCGGTTCGCGCCGTTCCGATGGCGCGCGGGCGACGCCGCGCTCGTCGCCGCGTCTCTGCGCGCGCTCGTCGAGCTCGTCGCGCCGCCGAGTCACCGCGCCGGCGACGACGGAATACAAAAAAAACACGACGCGGACGACGCGGACGACGCGGCGGCGTCTCGGCGCGATTCGGCGGCGCTTCCCCCGGCGCTCGCCGCGACGCTCGCGGCGCTCGCCTCGGAGGAGGGCGCCGCGAGTTTCGGCGACGACGAGACCGCGGACGAGATCCGGTGCTGGTCGCTCCTGGCGTGCGCGTGCGTCGGCGCGGACGCGTGCGAAGGCGGCGTCGGAGGTGCGGCGCGCGTCGCCGCCGCGCTCGCCTCGGCGCTTCCCGAACCGTTCTCCGGCGTCGGGTCCGGCGTCGACGAGGCGGCGGCGCGCGCGGCGTCGCCCGTCGCGTCCCCGGACGTGTGCTTCGTGCTCGCGGACGGCACGCGTCAGCCGGCGCACGCCGCGCTCCTCGCCGCGCGATGCCCCGCGCTCGCGCGCGCGGGTCGAGAACGCCAGATGCTTGGCGAGGCGGACGGCGGAAGCGATGGATCATATGGCGCGATGGAAATAATCAAGCTGGGCGCGGGCGTGACTCGTCGCGCGCTGCGAGCCGTGCTTCTTTTCGCGTACTCGGGCGCTCTGGCGACGCCGACGTTTTTTTTCGGCCACGACGGAGACGGAGACTCCGACTCGGCGCGTTCGGCTGAGTCACGAGCGGAAGTCGCGAAGCTCGCGTCCAAGTGCGGCGCGTACGAGCTCGCGCACTGCGCGCGCTTCAGGCGCCCGAAACCGGGCGCGCGCGTCCGTCGCCTGACGGACGCGCTGGAGGCGCTCGCGAAACGCGAAACGCGCGCCGACGTTTTTTTTCATCCCGACGGCGCCGATCCGCCCGAAAACCCGCTTGAAAACGTTTTCCCGGCGCACCGCGTCGTGCTTTGCGCGCGCGCGGAGTACTTCCGCGCCGCGCTCGACCCCGCGCGCGGGTTCATCGAGTCGGGGGGACCCGCGACAGGAAAAGGAAAGCGAACCGGCGACGCGAAACAAAACGGACGCGAGACGTGCGTTTCGTTCCCGGCGGCGACGCGCGACGCGCTCGCGGCGGCGCTCCGCTGCGCGTACGCGGGCGCGACGCCGCGCGTGGACGC
>Ga0209666_1002188_pt1 | contig 14673 bp, 7 predicted proteins | sample SaaInlV_125m_DNA_FD_184679 | JGI IMG/M metagenome (GOLD analysis project Ga0209666, IMG submission 184679) | Marine microbial communities from expanding oxygen minimum zones in the Saanich Inlet - Saanich Inlet SI037_S3LV_10m_DNA (SPAdes)... | ecosystem: Environmental > Aquatic > Marine >...
TCTCCGACGTCGTCTCCGACGTCGCCTCCGACGTCGCTTCCGACGTCGCTTCCGACGTCGCCTCCGCGGCGTCTCCCCCCTCGACGCGCCGCGAGTTCATCCCCCTTCACGTCGAGCACGACCGTTCCGCGGCTTGGCGCACGCCCGTGGCGGTGGTCGTGGCGCACTACGACGAGTGGGACGCGCTTCCCGAGATGCCCGTGTGGGCGAACAACTCGAAGGACCCGCGTTTTTTCCCCGACTCGCCGCGCGCGCGGGGGTACACGGTGGCGCCGATGTACCAGCGCCGCAGGCCCGAGAACCCCGGTTTCGTGCCCAATCACGGGTACGAGGGCGGCGTGTATTTGAAGTTCGTGGTGGACCACTACGACAACCTGCCCGACGTGACGGTGTTCATGCAGGCGGACGCGGACGCGCAGAGCGATTTGCCGTCTCGGCTGGGCAAGGTTGTGACGCGCCAGAAAAATTTCGGCGACATCGATTACCTCCCGATCAACGTCGGCACCGGCTTCAACCCCGAGCAGGTGTACTTTTACAAGCGCGACCCGTACCAGGAGTGGTGGAAAGAGACGTCTCTGCGTGCCATCGACCAGTGCTGGCGCACGGTCGCGGGCTGGTGGGGGCACGAGTGGCCGCAAGAGACGGTGCCCACCGTCTCGGGGTACTGCTGCAACTATTTCGCGGCTTCGCGCGAGAGCATTCGAAAAACGCCGCTCGAGACGTGGCAAAAAGCGTACGAGTCCCTCATCGAGCGCGCCGAGTGCGTCCCGGGCTCGGGCCCGGTGGCGACGCGCGTGGACGACAAGTGGCAGATCGCCATCACGCTCGAGCACATGGCGCACATCATGTTCGGGGGCCACTTCCCGCACTACCCCAGGCACTGCGGTGAGGCGCGGGTGGGAGCGACGAACGACGAGAGCTCTGAGGCTTCGGAGACTTCGGAGGCTTCGGAGACGGCGGAAATAAAAGACGCGCCGCCGGTGATGGGCGTGTTCCCGGATTCGTGTTGCGGCGGTGACGCGTGTTTGTCGAAGGGCGCTTTTTACACTGAGACCACAGACTGGAACGCGGACGTCCTGGACTTCGACAGCGGCGATCCTCCCCGGCCCGAGCCTCCGGACTTGGCAGATGGCGAGGACCAGAGCCGGTGGGCTGAGTTGGGGCACACCGCGGTGGCGTACGACGACGCGCTCGTCGGCCTCGCCGCGAATCACGGCATGTCTCCTTACCACGACGCCGACCCTTCCGTGCGCTCGGTGTCGTTCAAGCGCGCGGCGTTGGCACAAGCGCGGGAAGACCTCGCTCGATTGGGAGACGACGAGAGCTTGTGGCGCGCCGCCATCGACGCCGGCGTCGCGGTGAAGAATCTGGCGAGCGCGTACGCGCAGACGACGGCGTCGCTCGGCGCCTTTTTTAAAGGCGAAACCAAAGACGACGAGCCGTACGTCGCGGAGTACGCGCAGCGACATTGAAGTGTACTCCCATGAGCGTTAAGTGCGTTTTAATACTAGTCTACTAACTACTATTCGAGTAAAGCACTACTCATACTACGGGTTTGGGGTATCGCGGCCACGCTACCGGTAGCGCGTTTCCCTTACTCCGGCGCCGCCGAGCGCGTTCGTCGTCGATTCGCAAAGCGCGGGGGAAGTCCCCGGCGCGTTTGTGCGCCGCCGCGAGCTCGCACAGCGTCTCGATGGCGAGCGCGTGGTTTTTCCCGAGCGCCTTCTCGATCACCTCCAGCGCATCGCGCAGGAGGTCGATAGCGGTCGCGGTCGCGACGCCGGCGCTTTCGCGAAGGATCGGCTCCGACTCGCGACGCGGAGAAAAACGCGTCCCGTCGCTCAAATGGCCGATGTCGCCGCCGCCGCCGCCGACGCGGAGCCACCGCGCGGCGGCGGTTCGCGCGCTCCGCGCGACGCGCAGATCCCACGGCCCGAACCTCTTCTCCGCGTACGCCAGAGCGCGCCTCGCGTACCGCAGCGCGTCGTCGTCGCGCGTCGCGGAGTCGAACGCCGCGCACGCCGCGCTCAGGCCGTCCAGCGCGGCGAGCCGGGTCGACGCCTGCGCGTCCGAGTCGGCGGCGACGCCGGCGTCGTCGTCGCCGTTTTCGGCGGCGAGCGCCGCCGCCGCGCGCGCGAACAGAGCCTCCACCTCCTCGAGCCGCCTCGGGTCCCTCTGCGCGGCCACAGCGCGCGCCAGCAGCACGAGCGCGCGCGCGGCGTCCACGGGGTCGACGGAGACGCTCTTTCCGGAACCGGTCGGTGAGGCGGCGTCTTGAGAGACTTTTAAATCTCTGAAGACGTTTACGTCTCTACGGACGACGCGGGGGCCTCCTCGTTTGGCGACGCGCAACGCCACGAGCTGTCTCAGGTGGTGCTCCGCTTTCGTGAATTTGCCGACAGAGCTCGCCGCCTGTGCGTCCTTCTCCAGGCGCAAAGCGTGCGTCTCCGCGGCACACTCCAGTCGGTCGCGCTCGCGTCGCCGAACATCACGGGGATCGTCCTCGTCGTCGCTCGAGTCAAACGCGCCGTCCCACCGGTTATGCGGCGCACGGCGGCGGTACCGGACGTACGCTTCGTGAGGCGCGCCCCCCGGGAACGCGGCGGTTTCGGTTTCGGTTTCGTCCTCGTCTTCCTCGTGCGCGCCTTCCGGAAACGCTCTTTTGTCGGGGAACTCGTCGTCGTCGTACGCCCGCGCGAACGCGTCTATGTCGTCCCTGGCTGTGCGCGTCTCCTCTCGCCACGCCGCGACGGCGTCGTCGCCGGCGACGGCGGCGGCGGCGAGCGCGGCTTCCCGCACTTCGCTCGCTTTTTTTTCACTCGGTTTTCTCTTCGTCACCGCGTACACGTGCTTTTCGTCCGGCACCACCGGGTTCTTCTCCAGGCTCAGCAGTTTTGGCACGGGGGGCAGAGGCGGCTCCGGACGCAAATCCACGTACCCGTTAGCATCCTTCCTCGCCGACTGAAGCGCGTTTAACTGCGCCTCGCGCTTTGAACGCGCGAACGACGATTTCGCCGGCGCGTTCTTTTCGCTCTCTTTTCGCTCCGTTTCCGCATCGACGAGGAGGCTCAGGTTCCGCATCGACGACAAGTGTTTTGCGACGTTCCTGAACCCGCGCGCCCGCGCGTTGATGGTTCGCTCCGCGTCTCCCAGCGTCTTGTCCACCTCCGCGCCGCGCCTCGCGAGGTCCTCCTCCAACGCGCGCGCCTCGAGGGCTTCACGACGTTTAACGTCGCGTCTCTTTAACAAGTCGACCCTCCGCGCGCGAATTAAGCGCTCGCACTCGTCGTTCATCGCACGCTGCTTGTTGAGCATCGCTTGCGCGAAGAGCAGCCGCTTCGTGTGTTCCGGGAGGTCACGCATCGACGTTAACGGGTTTCCGAGCAAATGCGCGTTGTGCTGCGTGGAGTGCGAGGGGAGCATGGGGTACATGGGATGTCGTGGAAAGCCTCTCGCCGCAGAAGGCGTCGTCTCGACGCGACGACGATGCGCGGCTTCGGGAACGTCGGGAACACACGAAACGCCGGTTCGATTCTCCAGCGCGTTTCGGTCATCGCGGCTCGTCTCGGCGGTCCCGAGGCGTCGCGCGGTCCCGAACGCGGGGAGCGTCCCTCGGATCGCGGTCGGGTCATCCCGCGGAGGCGGCGCCGCGCGGTACTGGAGGAGGCGCGGGTCCGCGCCCCATCTGTTTTCGGGGCGAACGGAGGGTGCGGGGGTGCGTGTCAGCTCGCGGTGCGCGTGCGCCAGACGCGGAAGGCGGTCGGCACCCGACATCCTCGGCACGCTCGGAGGTGGACCGCGCGCTGTCGCGTGAGGTTCGGGCGGGTCGAGTTCGTCGACGCACCCGGGATGACCCGCGTCGTCGTCGCTGTCGTCGGCGGCGTACATCGCGCCGCGCGATGACGCCGCGCCGCGTCCCCGCAGCGCGCACTGCGCCCTTCCGACACGTTCCCGTCGCTTCGGTCCGTTTGGCGCGATGAACGGTCGTCTCGTCTCGTCAGTTCCAAAAAAGCCGAGAAGCCGCGTCAACGCCGCACGCGTGCGCACACCTCCCCGCGCCGCGCTCTCCGCGATGGTGCACCTCGAGGAGACCGAGCCCGCGCCCGAGCGCGCGTCGGAGGACGCGTGCGCGTCCGGCGACGCGTCCGACGCCGGGTACGCCCAGCGCATCGACAAGGAATGGCGAGATCAGCTGGCGTCCGCGCGGGATGCCAACGCGGGCCTGGACGAGAACGACGTTGACGCGCGAGAGCTGTACGGCGAGCAGGCTGTGCACAACTTCCCTGACGTGCACGATGACTGGGGCGACGCCAAGGCCAGGGCCGCGCGAGCGGCTCGAATGCGCGCCGTGGCGGAGATGTCCCCCGACGGAAAGGAAGGGCTCGAGCGGACGGGGTGGAACACGGCGTATCGCGCCGGGCTGGAGAGTGCGCTCGACGCGGTGCGCGACTCGAAGACGATGATGGCGAACCTGCGGCAGATCCGTTCGAGGCAGAAGGACATAGACGACGGCGTCGAGATCGGGCACCTCAAGGGCAAGACCGCGAAAGAAGCCAACGCGGAGTGGGAGAAGCAGAGGCTCGAGGCGCGAGACGCCGAGAGACGACGCCGCGCCGCCGCCGCGACGCTCGCGGCGAAAACAAAGGCGGGCGCGGAGTCGTCGAGCGACGCTGGCGAGCGATTCGGCTTGCCTTCTCTGCCCGACTTCCTGAAGCGGTCCTCCCTGGACGTCGGCGACGACTCGGGCGCGGTGGCGGCCGCGCGCGCGCTCGCGGAGAAGCACGGCGAGTGGATCCGCACGCTCGACGAGGGAAACCCGATGGCGAAGGAAGAGACGCGGAGAGACGCGGAGGCGGAGGCGGCGAACGAAAAAAAACAAACAAACGCGAGCGTTGTTCCGGGGCCGTCCCCCGACGAGCCGCGCGCCGCGGCGGAGCTCGCCACTGCCGACGCGTCGTTCGTTTCCTCGGATCTCCCCGAAGACACTTCTTTCTTCGAGAATCTGACGTCTCTGTCGCCTCTGCGGCGCGCGGCGCGCGCGAAGACGGACCGCGACGAGGATTTCTGGAACAAAGAGATGTGGGGCGGCGACGACTTCGACGCCGACGGCGAGGTGGAGAGCGCCGAGGCGGAGATGGCGCGGCTGTGCGCGTTGGAGATCAGTAGCGCGAGGAGGCTCGAAGTCTCGGAGGAGTGACACGCTCAGAGTTGAGTCGGTATGTCTCGAGAGCGTGGTCTGTGTTGTGTGAATATCGTGACATGGTATATGTAGTTCTACTGTGTCTACTGTTCGACGCGCTCGAAGTTCATCGACGGCTAAGAAGGCTAAGGGTATTCATCGCACGTGCCGCAGCGTGGAGTACGCCGCGCCGGGAGGCGCTTTCCCCACGAGCTCCGGTCGCTTCGGCACCGTCGACGCGACGTACGGTTTCAACGGGAACGACGCGAGGTCGACGTCGGGGACGATGAAGTTGGGTGCCTTGTGCGCCTCGACCACGTAGTTGCCCGCCTTCGTGAACCGACCCGTGCTGATCGCGCCCTTGCCCTTGTAATACCCTTTGCGGGCGCGTTTCGTGGTGAGCTTCAGGAATCCCACGCGCTTGGCGGCGCGGGCCAACAGAGCCGAGGTGACGAACATGACGCCGACGACGCGCCACCGGGACTCACCGGACACCCACCGCGAGAGCCGCCGAACGCGTCGGGGGAAGCGATGTCCAACGCGCGTCGGGTTGTGGCTCAGAGCGCCCGAGGAAGCATCACGATCACTCACCACGTGCCCCGCGTTTCAGTCGGATGACTCCAGTGCCTCAAACGTTTCGGGCGGATCGAAAAAAGTGTCGGCAGCTGTGCCGACCGAGAGACCGGCGAAGGGACACAGATCCGTCCACGCGGACCCCCTTCGTCGGTCCCCGCGTCGGGAGGCGACGCGCGCGCGGTGATGCTCCGCGCGGCCGCGTCTCGGTGCCGCCGTCTCGCCTCGTCCCGCGGCGGACCGCGGCGGACCGCGCCTCGAAGTTGGGTGACCCCCGCACGCCATTTCGTCGTCTCGGCACCCGAAGAGTCGTCCGCGGAGTCGTCGCCTTCCGCGTCCCCGGCTCCGGCCGCGCTCGCCCGCCCGCCCTCAAACCAGTCTCTGCGCCCCGCGATTTTGGTGTGCACGTCCAAGGTGGTGAGCGCGGAGACGAGGAAGGACTACGAGGCGTGGCTGGTGGACGGCAAGCGGCTCATCGAGGAGGTGCTCCGGGACAAGGATTGCCAGGCGGGCTTGGCCGTCGGCGAAGGCGCCGACGTGCAGCATCGGTTCAGCTGGGTGCACTTCCCCGCGCCGTCCTCGGCGAAAGCGCGGGAAACGACGGGAAAAGAACGCGAGCCGACGTCTGCTTCTTCTGACGAGACATCTTCGCACACGCACAAGCGTCTGACTCGCGCGGCGGGGAGCGCGAGCATGTCGCACGTCAGGCACAGCGGCGCGCCTGAGTGCGAGACGGTGGCGGTCGTGTTCCAGAGGCACGACGACCTGGAGCGTTGGCGCCACTCGCGGCGGCGCGCCGCGTGGCTGGCTCGCGGCGAGCGGTTCGGGGACGACGGCGGCGGCAGCGCCGACGGCAAAGGGCTGGGCATGTCCGCGCGCGCGACGTCCATCGACGTTGACGATGGGTCGCTCGGGGGATGGCTCCCCGCGGACGCGAATGCGAAAACACAGAGCGAGTCTTCCAAGTCTTCGCCGTCAGCGTGGAAGGTGTACCTCGCGGTTTTGCTCGCGCAGTACCCGCTCGTGGAGCTCAACGCTCTGTTTTTGTTGCCGCTGATGGATTCCGTGGAGTTATTTCGTCCCATCGCCGAGTTGCCGCAACCGGCGCGGATGCTCCTCGTGCAGAGCTGGACGTCGTTCGGGGCGGTGTTCGTGACGCTGCCCGCCACGCAGTTCGCGCTGCGGAAAACGGGATTCCTCGAAGCCGGCGCGATGAAAAACGCGAATCCGGCGCTGGGGGTCGCGTCCGTGGCGGTATCATACGCCGCGGTGCTCGCCGCCGCGTTCGCCGCGCAGCCGCACGCGGCGGTGGCGGTGGAGACGCTCGCGAAGATCTTATCCCGCGCGTAGAGAAGGAGCGACGATGGTGCCATGCGGAAGGAAGGTTAAGGTTCGCGTTCGACTTTCGTTCCGCCTTTGGTATGACATAAAAGCTCGTCTAAAAAACTTTTATTTCGCGCCAAAAAAACCTACCAACTCTTCGCGCACTCGCCCGCGATGAGGTCCCCGTACGCCTCGTACTCCTCCTTCGTGGCTCCCGCGGCGGCGACGAGCGCCCAGAGCGGCCCGCCGTCCCGCCGTGCGGCGGCGACGTCCTCGACGATCGGTGGGACGACCGCCGCGTCGTGTTTCGTTCCGGAGGCGTTTTTTTCCTTCGCGTTCGCCGCCGACCGTTTTCGCGCGGCGGCGGCGGCGCGCGCGGCAACCCCCCGCTCGAGCATCGCCGCGACCAGCAAGGCCCACCGTTCCGGCCGCAAGCCGGGGATGGCCGCGTCGAAGAAGAACGTGCGCAGGAGCTCACCCAGGGACTGCTCGAGCTGCAGCGCGGAGGCTCGAATGCCGAGCGCGGCGCGCACCGAGGGGAGCGCGCGGCGCAACTCGCTCGCCGCCGCGTCCGACATCTGCTTCGCGTACCCGAGTCTCGGAGGAAGCGCGCTTTTTTTCGGTTCGTTTTCGCCGTCGGACGCGCCTCCGTCGCTCGGACGCTTCGATATGTCTCGACGCTCCGATTCGGATTCCGCGTCCACGTCGTCCGCGGAGACGTACGCGAACGTCGCGCGCGTGACCCAGCCGTCGAGCATCATCCAGGTGGCGGCGAACTCGGAAACGGCGGCGGCGGCGCCGGCGGCGACGAGCGCGTCGGAGTCGTCCGAGTCGGAATCGAGAGAATCGGCGTTTGAACCGTCGTCCTCGTCGTCTCCGTCCCGTCCGTCGCGAGGTTCTTCGCCCGCGCCCACACGAGAAGTGAGCGTCGTTTTCAGCGCCTCTCTCGCCTTCACCAGAGCCTCCTCGGCGGCGGCGACCCGGCGCGCGTCGTCACCTCCGGCGGCGGCGGCGGCGGCGTCGGCGGCGCGCGTCGCCGCCGCCATCGCCGCGGCGACGGCGGCGTCGTTCGCGGCGTCGCCGCCGTTCTCGCCTTTTTCGCGCGCCTTTTTCTCGTCCCCGTCCCCGTCCCCGTCCCCGAGCTCATCCCCGAGTTCGAGCCCCAGCTCTTCAAGCGCCGCCTCCGGCAACACGCGCGACAACTGCCCCTCGGAGAAGGTGCCCATCATGTTGGCGCCCCGCTCGGCTTTCTCCAGACCCTCCGCGAAGACGTCGAAGAAAAACGTCGCGCCCGGACCCGCGTCGCTCGGCTCGGACGGCGCGTCGGGCGGAAATCCAACCCCGTTTCTCTCGAGGTGCGCATCCAGCGCGCGCGCGCCGAGAGGAGACGCCAGCGCTCGACGCGAGACGACGGGTTCGCGTTCGGACGCGTCGGCGGATCTCGACAAAGACGGAGGAGCCTCCGGATCGGTTCGCGCCAGAGCCTCCTCCGCTCGTCTCTCGTCGGTCCGCCGCTTCGACGCCGACGACGACGTTTTTGAGCGATTTTTATTTTGCCGCGGGACGTACCCCTCCACCGCGGCGGCCGCCGCCGTCTTGTTTTTCTCTCTCTCGCCGCCGAGGAGACCCGGGGGGAGCGAAGCGGGGCTCCTCGGCGGCGCGTCCGGTGCGCGCCGCTCCACCACCGCGGGCGGCCGTTTCTCCAACACGGAAGCCTTGACGTGGACGTTGGCGTCGCCCATCGCCTTCGCCTTCGCGTCCCGCGCGTCGATATTTTTCGCGAAAGACCCCGGAAAGGAACCGTTTGGCTCGACAGCGGTTCCTCGGCTCGACGCCGGTTCCTTCTCCTTTTCCGCCTTTTCCGAATTCTCCGATTTCGCCTCCAGCGAAATCGCCAAGGTCACGCCGATCGCCTCCGCCTGTTCTCTGTGCGCGTCGCCGCAGAACATCGCGAGGTCGCCGCGAAGGTACACTTTGCGGCGCACGGCGTCGATGCGGTACGTGCCGCGGCCGCCGCGCACCGACCCCGCCGAGCCGTCCGGCGTCGTGACCCGTCGCCTGACGCCGTCACCGTCTCCCTCGCCCTCCCACGTTTTGCCGCAAAGCGGCCATCCGCACTTGCCCGCCAGACGCCGCTCCTCGCACGCGCGCATGAACTCTTCGCCGGTCAAAGGCGCGACGAGTCGACGCAGCGCGCCGAGCGCGTCGGCGTCGTTTTTCCCGTTCCCGTCCTTCGCGTACTCGCCATCCGCGCACGCGACTGGTTTTTCCTCCAAAAGCCGCTCGACAACCGCCAGCTTCTCGCGCGCCTGTTCCACCTCGACGCGCGCGATCGCGGTCTCCGCGGCTCGCCTCCCCTCGGTCTGCGCGTTTCCGGCGGACGCGTTTTTGGTCGACGGGATCGCGATTTTATCGCGCTCCGACGTTTTCGGGACGGTCTTCCCCGGGACGGGCGGGGACGCGCGCGATCGGGGGGTGGGGCGCTTCTTGGTCGTCCCCGGGGACGTCGCGCCGCCGTCCCCGGCGGAAGACGCGCCCTTCGCGCCCCGCGCGGCCTCGGACTCGCCGATGGCCCACTGCCACTGCGCGCGGGACACGAGGTCATCCGCGCCCTCGGGAGGCACGATCGCGGCTTCGCGCGCGAACGCCGCTAATTCGGTCGGCACCGCGACTTCCGGGACGGCGGCCGGCTGGCCCGGAGCGCCCGCGTCGCCCGCGCCGGGACCCTCCGCGGGCGCGCTGTAGTCGAAGATGGGGAGCGTCGACATCGCGACCGCCTCGCCGCGACGGACCAAGGCCGCGCGACGTCGCGAGTGACCACCCTCGCGGCTGACGATCTCGGAAACGCCGCCGCTTCTGAAGTCGTCGGCGGGACGAGCATGTCGGTTTTGCGTCCGGCAGGACCAATGGTAGCCAATAAGCCAACGCCTGAGAGAAACAAACACGGCGAGGGCGCGGAGACGACGCGCGCGCTCGCTTTCGAGTCTTTCGATGTTCTTTCACGAAAAAGAGAGCGCGTCGTCTACCTGCCGATACGACCGAGGCGCCGGGGTGTCTACGTCGCGATCGCGCCCTCGCCGTGCCAGGCGTTGTGCCACTTGGAGTCGTCGTCGTCGACGGCGAAGAGTCGAAGAACATCCGTCGGCGTCAAGACGGCGACGGGCGCGTCGTCGTCGTCGACGACGTACACGTGGTGTATGCCGTGGCGCGCGAAGAGCGACAGCGCCTTTCGCAGCGTGGTCGTGCTTCGCGCGAACACGAGCTCGACGAACGTCCGGTCGCTGACGACGGGCGACCGAGGCGAGCGGAACACGCGGCTGGACTCGATCGTCTCCAGTTGCCGGGACGAAAAGCTTTCGAACGAAAAGCCGTCGGGCTTTTTTTCTCTCGTTTTTTGCTCGGCGGCGGAGGAGCTTCGCGCGGCGGCGCCCTCCTCGACGTCGTTCATGTCCAGCTCGTCCAGTCTTCGCGCTTCAGCGAACGGCGCGTCCCTGCGCCCGATGGCGTCGCCCTTCCTGCGCGAGATGAACTCCGCGACGGGGAGCGCGAGCAGACGGAAGGACTCGCGGTCGAGCCGCCGCATGTCGGAGGCGGAGAGGTTCGCCACGAGCTCGCCGGCGTGGTCCACGATTCCGACCGCGCTGACGTTCCGCTCGCGCATCAGCTTGAAACACTCCAGCGCGGTGGCGTCCCACGGCGCGGTGACGACCGCGCCGACGCGCGCGATGGTCGTGCGCGTCGTCTTTTGCAGATCGTCGAGGGGCTCGCGCGTGATTCGCGTGCGCACCGTGGCGCCGTTCGGTCCGTCCTCGGACTCGAACTCAACCGCCTCGGCGATGGGGCCGCCGCCCACGAGGCCCAGCTCTTCCAGCGACGCGTCCGCGAGTTTCGGGCCTAACGCGTCCACCTTGCGCGAGAGGAACCGCAACACGTCCAGCTGCGACACGATGGCCACGACGCGCATCGCGTCCGCGGCCTCGTCGTGCTCGAACACGGCGACGCGATGGCACACGCCAACCGTACGCGTGAACGCTTGTGCCTCGATGGCGGCGGCGGCGGCGAAGTCGGGAGCCTGCGCTGTTTCCGACGACCCTCCCCCTTTGTCGCGCTCCCGGCTCTGAGCAGCCTCGCGCCTGGCGTCCCGCTGCATAGAGGTGAGCGGCGCCGCTGGCTCGATCGTCGCGCAGTGCAGCGGCGCCGACCCCTTTGGGGAAAAGTCCGAAAGACGTCGGAAGAAAAAGCCGTGCGAGACGACGTCAAGCATCGTCGCGTCGTCTCCGTGACCTCTGTACACGAGCCTCCCGTCGGGTGAGGTTTTTATCTTGGCGCTCCGCGCGTCTAGAAAGTCCTCGGCGATGACGTCCAGCTCAGCCATCCTCTGCTCGCGGGTGCGCGAGCAGACGTACGACCGACGCGTCAGCGCCGGGTCCAACGCGTCGACGAACGCGTTCAGGATGTCGAGGCAGGAGACGAACCCGTGGAAGTGCTCGTTCTTCTCGCCCAGCACGGGCGCGGAGAGGATGCCGTGCCTGGCGAGCGCGGCCATCGCCTCGCCCACGGTGGCGGAGCGGGGAACGGTGACCACCGTGGAGGGGGGTCGCGTGTCCAGGAACCGGCGGAGCGACCACCCGAAGAGCAGGCGGCGCGCGGGGTCGAGGTCGGGCGGCGCGGGTACCGAGAACGTCTTTGTGGTGGTCGTCGTCTGCGGAGCCCTTCGCCGGTTCGGATCAGGCGCGTCGCGTGAAACCTCGGCGTCCGCCATGTCGACGTCGTCGCGTTTGCCGCGCAGGATGTCGCCGATAGCGCGCTTCCCGCGAGGCATGCCGAGCGCGGCGCGGGCGGTGTGGCGAGAACTCAAGAAGCGTCGTGGCTTTTCCAAGGCGCGTCGCTGTCGGCCGTTCCGAGAGGCTTGGAAAACCAAAAAGAAAAAAACAGGACACGATTCATCCATACTCGCGCGTTTCGCTCGCCGCGCCGCTCCCTTCGTTCACCTCTGCGGCATCTTGTCCCTGAGGTACGCCAGCACCGCGGGCGTGCCCTTGTCTATGATCGCGCGTCGGATCGACCGCAAGGGGTTGCCCTCGAGGCCGAGCCAGCGCAGATTCAAAAACCCGAGCTCGGGAGGAAGCCTCCCGACGTCGTTGTTGGTGAGATCCATCTCGTCCAAGTCGAGAAGCTCGCGCATCGCGGGCGATACCTCCTGGATGGCGTTCTCGGCGAGCCGGAGCGTCTTGAGCGATCTCATGCCGCACACCTCCGCGGGGATCGAACGCAGACCCCCCCGCTCCCACCGCAGGTGCTCCAGCGTGTCCTTCATCGGGGCGAGCAGGCCGGGAAGCGCGTCGCCGCCGGCGACCCGAGACAAGTCCAGCGACGTCAAACGCGAACACAGCGAAAACGCCGAAGACGGCGCGGTTGGGAACCGCAGCGCGACGTTCCCGTCCAGCCGCAGCTGCCGCAGCGGCAACGCGTTTCCGGGAGCCACGGGTAACGGCCACCGTTCCAGCGCGTTCCCGTCCAGGAACAGAGCGCGCAACGTCACGCACTCGCGCACGATCTCCGGGTCGACGAACGTCAACGCGTTTTCGCCGAGGTCGACGGTGGCCGCCGCCGTCTCCCGCGACCAGACCTCCGCCGGGACCTCCTCCAGACCGCGACCGCGAAGCGAGATCACGCACGACGAGGCGTTTTGGTTTTGGTTTTCGTTTTGGTTTTCGTTTCGCTTCGCGGAAGACACCGGGGAAATCGCAACCTTGGCTCTGTTCACCGCAGCCGTCACCGCGCGTCCGGCGTCTTTCATCCGGTCGTCGGCGTCGCCGCCGGCGCCAAACGCGCCGCGCTCCTCGTCGCCGGCTTCGCCCTCCGGCAGACGCGAGCGGAGCAAATTCAGCAGGTCCCGGATGGGACCGCGGAGCACGCTCTGTCGGATCGACCGAAGCGGGTTCCCGGTCAAATCGAGCACGCGCAGGTTCACGCACGTCCCGAGCTCGGGAGCCACCGCGTCGACGTCGTTCTCGCCGCACGTCACGGCGGCGAGCGTGCTTTTTAAATTCGCCAGACTCTTCGGCAGACGCGTCAGGCGGTTGCGCGAGACGTCCAGCGTGACCAAGGAAACGCATCCCTCGCCTATGCTGTCCGGCAACACCCCCGCGAGTCTGTTCGACCCGAGAAACAGCTCCTGGAGCGCGACGCACGCGCCGATCGCGTCCGGAACGGACGCGATGGCGTTTTCGCGCGCGTCCAGGACGCGCAAAGTTTTCCCCGCGCCAAGCGCGAAGCCCGCCGGGAAACGTCGCAGCTCATTTCCCCGCACGACAACCTCCGTGACGTTCGTCAGCCCGCTCGCGAGTTCGTCGGGAATGTCCTCTAAACAGTTGTGAGACACGTCGAGCTTTTGTAAAGCGACGCATTTTCGCAGAGACGGCGGTAAAGTGACGAGTTTACATCGCGGCGTTTCGATCTCGGCGAGGCGCGCGCAGAGGCCGACGTTCGCGGACAACGCGAACAGGTTCGGGTTGTGCCCGCACTTCAACATCGCCAAAGTCACGGGCAGGTCGTCCGGCATCGCGTGCAGGTCGTTGTGCGAGACATCCAGCGCGCGCAGCGGGAGCGCCGCGAGCGCCGCGCCGGGGAGGTCTTTCAAAGCGTTGCGAGACAGATCGAGGCGCTCGAGAAACGCGCACTTCGCGATGGATGGGGGAACGCGTGTGATGCGGTTCCCGGACGCGACGATGGCGACGAGCTCTTTCGCTTCCCACCAGCTCGGGTCGTCCGACGCGCCGTCGGGCGCGTCGAAATCGATGGTCTTTGCGTACACCACACGTTGCTCTTCCGTGTTGGGGTCCGCGTCCGGGTCGAACGCGCCCGCGGGGAGCTCGGCGAGGCCTCGGCCGCGGACGTCGAGGGTGCCGGTTTGTTTGGCGACGAGAAGCGCCTTCGCGACGCCCTTGGAGGTGGCGTCTCCGAGACCGGAGTCGAGCGTCGCCGAGGCGAACGGGTCGCGCCGCGCGCCAGAAAAGCGCGCGGCGGCCGGAGACGCGCGCATCGCGTGCGGCGGTGTGACGTGCGAGACGACAGGACGGCCGGTGTCTGCTGGTCCAACGGAATGTTTGAAACCGTCGGGCGTCGGAAACGTCGGACGAGCCGAGACGCGTGACTTGCTCGAACTCGAGTCGTCATCGGCGACGTTCGCGACGTCCAGTCAGACGTCGGGGCGCGCCCCTCGGCGGTCTCGAGATGGCGAAGAGTCGCGCGAGGCTCGTCATCTGGTGCCTGGTACTCGCGTCGGTGGGGTTCGAGCTCGCGAAGTGGCGGCGAGCGCGGGGAGGGACGCACGCGACGCACGTCGGTCCCCACCTCGGCGGTGCCCACCATTTCGGATCGCTCAGCGCGCACCGCCGGCACCGCGTCGGGCACCACGACGACGACGCGGGGGCTGGCGTGCACGGAAGGACACGCACGCACGCGAACACACATGAGGTTCCCCTCGCGATTCGAACCTCGCGTCGAGAGGAGGACGCGGTCTCAGACGCGTCCGTGATGCCGCCGACGCGAACATCGCAACCGAAAGGCGACAAAAGCTCGTGTGCCGGCTTCCC
>Ga0209666_1002194_pt1 | contig 14642 bp, 6 predicted proteins | sample SaaInlV_125m_DNA_FD_184679 | JGI IMG/M metagenome (GOLD analysis project Ga0209666, IMG submission 184679) | Marine microbial communities from expanding oxygen minimum zones in the Saanich Inlet - Saanich Inlet SI037_S3LV_10m_DNA (SPAdes)... | ecosystem: Environmental > Aquatic > Marine >...
ATTTCGCGTCGTATGTATAACGAGTCGACGCGTCGGAGGGAGACGCGTCGCCGTCATTACTAGCTTGGCCTACGAAAAACTCAGCCGAGTTTCCGAGCGACCAGCAATCTTTCGCCGCGAAGTCGCTCGCGTCGCGCGCGTCGGCCATGAAGCTCCGAGCCATGTTCTCGTCCGGCCACGGGAACGCGCGCGTCCCGAGACTCGCCCACCGGTCTTTTTGCGGGAACGGGAAGTGGCTTCGAGGTGAATTCGACGGACCCTCACGCGAAAACACATCGTTCAAACGCATCGTTTGCAGTACTTTCTCCAGCGCGTCGCGCGCGCCGTGCACGGGGGCGTCGTTTGATGTCGTCGGCACGCACGCGACAATCGTCGGCACCCCGGAGACCACCGCCGCTCGCTTCCCGGCGCGCGTGGTTTTGGCGCCCGAGTAGTCCTCGCCCAGGCACGGCTCGCGCGCTATCCCCACGACGCACAGAACGCACGAGAAGCCCAGGCTCGTGACCAGCCCGGCGGTGGGGTCCGCGCCGCACACCGCCGCGTCTTCCGCGGAGCCGCCGACGAGACGCCAACAACCGGGAAAAGGGCCGGGCTCGCACTTCAGGCGCGAGCCGCTCGGACACAAGCCGCCGCGGCTCGTGGCTTCGGTGTCGTCGTGCAGCAGGCACACGACGCGCACGCCGAGCGCGCGCGAGACGGCGTCCGCGGTCGCGCGCGTCTCCTCGGCGTCGTGGCCGACCACCAGCGCGGCGGGGGGCGGGCCGGACGAACGCGGCGGTCCCGAGATGGCGGACGCGACGACGCTTTTCCGCGAGGGCGACGCGGACGACGGCCGCGACGCGACGCGTCGACGCGCGCGCGACGGCGAGACGCGCGAGCGCGTCGCGACCGATGCCGTCACGGAAGCCGACGCCGTAGCCGCCGCCGACGCCATCGCGACGGTCTCCGGGACGCGACTCGGCGAAGTGACGTCATCGGAGCGTCGCGGTGTTTTATCTGCGCTCCGCCGCTCGGAGTTGCGCCGGTTGGAGCGGACGGCCGACGAGCGCGACGGTTCGAAATCCACGTGTCGCCGAGGTCACGTCGAGATTCGAGGCAGAGGCGCGCTTTCGCCATCGCGAAGTCAGACGCGACGCGGCGCGCGGCGCGCGTGCCACGCCCGTCCCCATGCCCCCGAAACGCCTCTCGCCGGCGCTCGCGGTCGCGACCGTCGTCGTGCGATGGCCAGGTGCGCGCCTCGCGGACCTCGTTCACCGCGCTTTTCGTCCGTCTTTCCCTCGGAGCGTTCGTTCGTCTCTCTAAACGCGCTTTTTGTCGCTCCTCCGAACTCACGACGCAGGGGTCGTGCTGGCGTGTAACGCCGCGGCAGTGCTGGCGATGCTCGTCGCGCTGACCCAGCGCGACGACATGGTGGTGGACGCGACGCTGAGGCACTACCTCGCGCGGTCCACCGCGGCGGGCGCCAGGGACGAGGCGTTGTCTCGCCTGCACTCCAGCGCGCACACGGTCCGACACCCGCCGCTTCCGCCGGACGACGCGTTCGCGAACGCGCTCGAAGACAAGCGCATGGGCTCGTCCATGGCGGACGTACCCCGCTCGACGCTGCGCGCGTTCATGGACCCGCCGAGGGCCACGCTGGAGCGCGCGGCGCGCGGCGACGTCCACGCGGGCGTGCTCGGTGACTCGGGCGAGGACGAGCTCCACGTCCTGCTGCGCGCGCGCGAGACGCGACGCGACGACGGCGAGAAGTACGAAATCGAACGAGACGCTGTGAACCCTATTTCACCGTTGCTCGCCGCGACGTGCGAGCTTCACCGCGCGGTGCTTCACTCGCGCGGGTACGGAGACGTGTGTCGCGTTCGCTCGGAGGCATCGGACGACAGAGACGCGAACGACGACGAGCGCGTCGAAAAACAAAAATCAAAAAGCGAAGACTGCGTGCGCCCTTGGTCCGTGTTGGACGCGCGCGGCGCGTACGACGAAATCGGTTTGGGTAACGTCGTCGACGCGCTCGGCGCGCTCGGCGCTCGGCTCGCGGACGCGAAACACGCGGGCGCCTTCGAAAGGGCGCAAAGAACGTTTTGTGTTTCTTCGTTTTCTTTCGAAGAAGAAGGTATTCATACCTTTGAACCTAACGCATCTTCGAATACCACCGCTTCGAGCGAAACGCTCGTCGGCGGCGCCGGCGCGTCTCTGTGCGCGGACGCGAGTTTCGGCGTTTTATGCGACAAACGCGGGTGCGACGAGACGATCCATCCCAAACGTCGGCGGTGCGTGGTCGCCGGGTTCGTCGAGGCGTGCGCGTTGCTCGGTGCCATGAAAGTGGAGGATCTACGGACCCTCGGGGCGTTCCACGAAACGAAAGCACAGAGCCGATTGATGCTGTCCGACGCTTCTTCGTGCGACGAGTGGTTCGCGGCGGAAGGAACAGAGTCGACGCTTGTGGCGTTGCGCGTCGGCGCGGCGTTCCGGCGCTGGGCGGAGATTGAATCTTTACGAAAAGAAAGCACTCGACGGGTAGCGTATCGTCCCGACGAAGGTTCGTTTCCTCCGACGGAAAGAACGACGGCTTCGATCGAAGCCTATATCGAGGACGTGACGGACACGCTGCGTTCGCCACCTCCCCTGGCGACCCTCGCGGCGCCGTGGTCGCTCTTGGCGGACGCGACGTTCGGGCGGGACGAGACAAAACTGACCGACACAAGCTCGGTTCCGTCCCTCCGGGCGACGCGCGTGATTTTTTTCCTCGACGGCGAGCGCGATTCAAACGCGAGCGGGAACGACAACCTGTCGCCCGCCGCGCGCTGGGTCCTCGACAGAGCCGGGCCTTTGATCATCGAAAACTTCGCGCACCGCACGGCTCAGACTAAAGTCGCAGCGTCGTGGCACCAGGTGTCGGCTTCGAAGTCTTTGCAGACCGCCGCGCTTTGGCGCGACGTTTCATGGGCCGCGGGGAGCCTGGTTATCACCGCGCTTTTGGTCGCGTTCCACGCGAACGACTTCAGACTAGCGTTCGGCGCGATGGCCGCCGTCTCCGCTTCTTTGATCGCCGCCAATTATGTGTACGCATTTCTCCTGAAAATCCACTGGGTAGGCGCGCTCAACTTCCTCGGGTGTTTCGTGATCTTCGCCATCGGCGCCGACGACGTGTTCGTGCTCGTCGAGTTCTGGAGGAAAAGCGAGAAAGGTATGATGCCTCGCGACGCGAATAACGTCGTCGGTAGGCATCACACGACCGATGCGTCATCGATGAACGACGAAACCGACGCGTCTTCGTATCGATCACGGGGTCTCCTACGTTCCCGCATGCGGTGGACTTTAGCGAAGTCGGGGTACGCCGTGACCATGACCAGCGCGACGACCGCTTTGGCGTTTGCCGGAAACCTCGCGTCCAGCGTCGCGCCGGTGCGTCTGTTCGGCGCGTACATGGCGGCGCTGGTGGCGTGCAACTACTGGCTCGTGTGCACGTCCGTGCCGAGTCTGCTGGTGCTCGCGGAGAAGAGAAAAAATAAAAGGGGGCGAATCTCCTTTTCGAGGGAACGAGAGCAACGACGTCGGGTACGACAGGCGGAGACTGGTGGTCTTCTGTCGTCGAACGTTTCGCGTCCTCCGCCGAGAGACGACGCGCCGGCGTCGCCGTCGACGACGCCGTCTACGACGCCTCCGGCGTCGCCTTCGCCGTCGGCGCCACCGCTGTCCCCCCCTCCGCCGTCTGCGGCGAGTGTTCTCTTCGCGGGAACGTCTGCTTCCACCGCGCGTCCGCGCGATCCTCCCGGTGTCGCGATCCCGACTCGGAGAACCGCGACCGAGACGAGACGCGAGCCAGAACGCTTTCTGCGACACCGGCGGACGCGGTCGACGGCGACGATCACCTCGACGCGTTCGGGCGGCGTCTCTGGTGGCTTTTCGTCGTTCGATCGCTCGTTCAGCACGAAAGCGTCTCGGGACGGTCGTGTGAGCGACCGCCCGGTCGCGGACGATCGTCTTCGGGTCTTCGACAGGCGCGCTTCGAGTCTCGGCGGTTCGCGAGAGGCGCGCGGCGACGTCGTGCTCGACGTTTTCGGCGACTTCGCTACGGACGACGACGACGACGACGGAGTCGGAGGTGAGCGTTCTTTCAGAGAATTCTCAGGCACGGAGGACTCTCGCTCGACGCCTTCGTCGCGGTCGTCGATCGGTACGTCTCGTGCCTCGATGATACCCCAAACAGGGAGCCTCGGGAGCCTTTATCATTTTCGCGACGTCCGCCGACGCGTCTCGCTCGAGCTCGGCGCGTTCGCCACGCTCCGCCGCGGCGGCGCGGAGTGCGTGGTCGTGGTCGCGTTCGCGTGCGTGCTGGCCGCGGCGCTCGCGGCGCGGCGCGCGGCGCCGCCGGAGACGGCGAGCGCGACGGCGACCGCGTTCGTGGAGGACGCGAACGCGAAGGCGTTCCGAGTCGCGTCGGAGGCGTTCCTCGACGCCGACGGCGTAGGACTGTTCAGTCATCAAAAGACGCGCGTCGCCTTTGTCTTCGGCGCGCGCGACGCGGGCGCGCCGCTTCGAGGCGGCGAGGACCACTTCGAGGCACGACAAAGCTCTTCGTCGAACGACGACGACGACACGAACGATGACGCTCGGTGGACGTTCTTAAAAGACGTCTCGTCTTCCTGGACGCGTCCGCTTTCGTCGTTCTTCGAAGCCGTCGCGCGCGGCGTCGCCGCGACGCGGCGTCGGGTCTCGCGTCCCCTTCGCGACCCCGACGCCGCCGTGGGCGGCGGCGGCGCGCCCACCGCCGCGCCGCCCGCGTTCGACGACGCGTTCGACATCGCGCACCCGGACACGCAGCGTTTCTTGCTACGGTTCTGCGCCGAGCTGCGCGCGTTGGGGCGCGTCGCGGGGGACAGGCACGCGGCGATCGGCGCGCGCGGCGACGGAACCTCCGGGAACGAAACCTCCGCCGCGGACGACGACGGGAACGATGACGAAAACAAAACAAAAAAAAGAGTCGCGGAAGTGTCTTGTTTCGCCGACGCGCTGGACGCGCGTCTGTGGTCTCTCTCCGGCGGTCGCGCGCGGCTCCCGCTCGCGCGCGCCGCGTTCGAGTCCGCGGCGAGGACGGTCATACCGCGCGAGGACCTCGCGTTTTCCGGGCTCAGGTGGTGGCGGGGTCCGCTTCGCGGCGCCGGCGGGACCTCCGCGCGAAATAAATATACCGGCGACGTCGCGACGGTGGAGGTGACCGTCGCGACGACGACGTCGCCGGCGACGGAGTCCGCGAAAGCTTTAGCGTCAGAACGCGCCTTCTGGGTGGCTTGGTTCGCGAACGTCACGAAAGACGCACCGGCGAGTCTTGGTTTGGATAAGGGTTTCGTGACGTCAAGAACGTGGGCGCTTCTAGACACGGAAGCCGAGCTGATGACCAACGCGTGGTCGGCGCTGGGCGCGAGTTTGTTTTGCGCGTTTTTCGTCGTGCTCGTCGCCGCTCAATCGGCGACTTTGGCTTTTCTGGCGACGGTTTCCGTCGGCGCCGTCGCGGCATCCTTCGTGGCGTTTCTAGTCATGAACGGTTGGCGCATGGGCGTCGCGGAGAGCACGTGCGTCACGGTGTTAGTGGGCTTGAGCCTGGACTACGTGTTGCACGTCGCCGGCGCCTACGCGGAAGCGCCGGAGGAGACTCTCTGTGACAAACGGGCGAGGGCGTTTTGGGCGACGACTGTTACTGCTAAATCGGTTTTCGCCGGCGCGTCCACCACCGTCGCGGCGGCTTCGTTTCTGCTGTTCAAGTGCGACGCTTCTTTTTTTAAAACGTTCGGGGCGTTCGTGCTTTGGACCGCGAGCGTTTCGTCCGTGTTCGCGTCGGTGGTGTTCCCGGCGACGTGCGCGCTATGGGGGCCGGAGCAACGCCGAGCGGACGATCGCGACGCGAGACGCGCGAGGCGGAGGTGATCGTACGTAGCATGTTTGCGTTTCGTTCAAGCGGTCGTAGTCGACTACTAATGTGCATACGTAGAGCACGTAGTGGCTAGCTAGACTATTACCTCTGCAGTAGCGCCACGCGTCTTCTTCTCTCATCAGTCGTGGATGCCGAAGTAGCCGCGGATGGTGAACGGCTCCTGCTTGACCTCGGGCTCGAGCTTGACCTCGGGCTCGGGCTTGATATCGGGCTCTTGCTTGATCTCGGGGTCGGGCTTGACCTCGGGGTCGCGCTTACGCTTCCGCGGCGAAGCCGGCTGACCCGCACGAGCGGCTTTGCAGGTCGCGCACCAGCGTTTCACCTTGCCATGCGGGCAGGGGTTGCAGGCCGCGCAGTTCTTCTTCAGCTTCCCATGCGGGCAGGGGTTGCAGTCCGCGCAGCTGCTTTTCACCTTGCCATGCGGGCAGGGGTTGCAGTCCGCGCAGTTGCGCTTCAGCTTCCCGTGTGGGCAGGGGTTGCAGGCCACGCAGTCGTGCTTCCGCTTGCCATGCGGGCAGGGGTTGCAGGCCACGCAGGCGTACTTCTGCTTGCCGTGCGGGCAGGGGTTGCAGGCCACGCAGGCGTACTTCTGCTTGCCGTGCGGGCACGGGTTGCAGACCCGGCAGTGTGTGTTCTGTCTCCCGTGCAAACACCGCCTCCTTCCCATCGCTCGGGGTCGATCGCGTGGCCCTCCGCGCGTGCGCCTCTCCCGCGCGCCGCGACGTGTGGTCGCAGAGAGGACGACGTCGTGGTTCAAAAGGACGTCGTGGCTTTTCGTCTGACCCGAGAAAACGACAGCCCGCTCGATTTTTTTGAACGGGGTGGTCCTTTCGGCCTCGCCCGCACACCGCGCCGCGCGCTCGGTCCGCATGGAGGCGCTGCGGAACCTGCCTTCGCGCGGGTGCGGGTTCACGCGAGTGGGCTTCGGGCTCGAGCCTCTCGATTCCGACTCGGCCGCGTCCCCCTCGCCGCGTCTGGAGCCCCCGCTCGACCTTCCCGGCGTGGCGTACGACTCGGCCGGGAATCTCCGCGGGTACGTCTGCGACCACAACGCCGCGCCTCCCGCGCACCAGTACATCACCACGGACAAGACCAACGTGCTGATTCGCGTGTTGACGCAGAAGCGAAGCAAGGACGCGCTCGCGGGACGCGGCGCGGTTGCCTCCGCTAACGCGCCTCGCGTCCCCGTCGGGTCGTCCGATCACGTCCAAAGACCGCGCGGGCCCCCGGGGCTGGAATCGCGCAAAGAAAAAGCTTTTTTCTCCGACTCGCGCGCCGCGGAGGCGTCGGCGCGACGCCCGGCGACCACCGGCCTGGAACGCGCGGCGAAGCGCCCGAACACGTCGAGCGTCGGTCAGGGCGACACGACGCGTGTGACGAACGCGAGAGTCTCGGAGGACTCGCGAGGTGAGAATCAAGACGTTCGAACCGAGTTCGGAGGCGAGAATCAAATCGCCCCCGATCTCGATCTCGCGACTCTGAGCGTCGCGCAGCTCCGTTTGTTTCTCAACAAACGCGGCGTCGGCGGCGCGGCGGTGGCCATCGCGGGCAAGCCGCAGCTCCTGGCGCAGGCGCGCACTTTACTCGCGAAGAACGATACCAGATAACACGCGTTACCTTCGTACATACCTCTCGCCATGGCTGCGAACGACGAGACGAGAATGAAAGACAAGACAAAGACGTTTGTTCGACGCGCGTTCGACGGGACGGCGGAGGCGTTTTTGTTTGCGGCGGGCGCGGCGGCGTTTGCCGCGCGGTGGGAAAAGAAAAGAAAAAAAGACGAAGACGCGTCTTCTTCGTCGGCGAGCTCTTTGGCGTGTGAGGTGACTGTGCGCTGGGTGGATGAGCCCGACCCGCTCGTACGCCGCCGCGTCGCGCCCGGGTACCTGGTGCTCGAGGGCGCGCGAGTGGACGTCGTCGAGGAAGACGTGTTCGAGGAGGACGTCTTCGAGGAGGACGACGACGCCTTTTTCCAAGACGCCGCCGAGGAGGACGACCAAGCGGCGCGTTTTCGTTTTCCCGCGAAGGAAAAGGAGGATCACGAAACCGGAAACGAAAACGCCAAAGGACAAAAAACGACGCTTTTGTTTTCGTACCACGCCGTGTACAGCCCCTCGTACCGCGCGCCCGTGCTTTTGGCTCGCGCGCGGCGCGCGTCGCCGCCGCGCGCGACGCTGACGCGCGCGGAGCTGGACCGAGCGCTTACAAACGCCGATCCGGGCGGCGTCGGCTCGACGACGGATTCGCTCGAGCGTCCGCGCGGCGTCTCTTCGTTCGCCGTCTCCGCGTCGCCGCGGTCGGTGTTCGCGCCGTGGGAGCACCCGCACGCGGTTTCGTCCGGTTCCGGGGACACGGGCGGGTGTTGGCTCGGGGCGCACCCCTGCGAGACGCCGCGGGTGATGCGGCTGTTGCTTTCGGCGTTTTCGGAGGAGGATGGCGAAGCGTTTGGCGAAGCCTCCGACGACGAAAAAGCGGCGGAGAACGCCGACGCGTTCGCGTCGGCGTTCTTCGCGGCGTGGTTCGCGTTCGCGTCGCGCGCGGCGCCGGGGTTGGGGTCGGTCGCGAGGTGAAGCGTTTCATCATCAGCTAGATACTACATGTAGACTACTCTTACGTTTTTATTTTTTCCGCGGCGAAAAGTCGAGGTCGGCGACGCCGAGCGCCTCGGCGCGGTCGACGACGACGCGCGTCTCCTCCGGGTCCAGGTTGGGTTGCGCGGCGAACAGCGCGCTGAGCTCGGCGAGCTGCGCCGCGTCCGCGTCGCAGTGTATTTCACGCACGAGCGCGGTTTTCAACGAAGCCTCGTCTCTGTGCAGACGCCACAAATCCTGCAGGCCCGCGACGGCTTCGGCGGGGGACGGCGTCGGGCCCAGCCGCACCGCCCCGGCGGCTGCCGGCTTGGAGGCGCCCAGCAACGCGGACGCGTCCTTGTGCGTCTTCTCCAGGATGGCCACCAGCGCGTGGAACAGGCGCATCTCCTCCTGCAGGCTCTCCAGCACGCGGTGCAGCGCCTCCGCCTGCGCGACGCGCGTCCGCGCGGGGAGGTCGGGGAACGCATCCGCCAGCGGCCCGAAACGCGCGTCGTCCGCCATGACGGGCAGACGCTCGACCACGCTCACGGCGGAGGCGAACAGGCCGGAGGCGCGCTTCTGCGCCGCGGACCAGCGGTCGAGCGTCGACACCGCCTTCGCGTACAGCGCGCGGAGTTTCTGGCGGTCCGCCATCCTCCGGGGAGGATGGCGCGCGCGCGCGAATGAATGTGGGATTCGGGCCAGAGGGCGACCGCTGGGACCGCCGGCCGGGAAAAAAATCACGACGTCCCAAAAAAAACCTTCCTTTCCTCGAAGGTGCCGATTGGTCTACCGAGCGCCGCGCATTGCGCGTGTCGCGCGCACGAGCGCCGCGCGACGCGCGCGCGCGTCCCTCGTCGCTTCGTGCGCACTCGCGGTGTTCACGTGAAAAGCGCGTAAAGCGTGTTCGGCGCGTTCGTTCCGGACTCCACCCGAGCGTCTCCGGAGACGGCGACATCCTCGTCGCATCCTCGTTTGCGTCGCCATGCCTTTTTCGGCGAGCGCCCGAAACGACGTGTGGGACCACGACGCCGAGGGCGACGCGTTCGTCCCCCCCCCGCCGCACACGCTCCCCGCGTCTCTGCGCCCGAACACCTCGCACGACGCGTGGCTCCTGCACGAGCTCGGCGCTCAAAACACACACGCGGCGGGTCCCGGGCTCGTGCGCCGGGGACGGCACGCGCCCGCGCGCGACGGCAGCGAGTCTTCCGATTTGCGCCGCGCGCGCGTTCGGCTGGCGCAGCTCGAGCCCGTGCTGGACGACGCGCGGCGCGACGCTCGGCTGGCGGACCGCGCGCGGCGGACCGCGGAGGCTGAGCGCGACCGGGCGAACGCCTTGCTGGAGACGATGCGAGAAGAAACACGCGAGATGCGGAGATGCGCGGACGAACAAAGAGCCGCGCTTCGCGACGCTCTTAGCGACGTCGCCGCGGCGCGACGGAGAAGTTGCGAGCTCGAAAAGGCGCGCGACGAAGCGACAAAGAAGTTAGCCGCCGTCGTCGACGAGCGCGACGAATTACGCGTTCACGCACAGAAACACGAAGAGACTGCCCAAAAACACCTCCGGGACTTGACACGCTTACGAGCGGCTTTTCTGAAGGCGACGCAGACTTCAAAAAAAGACGCCGGGACGAACACGGCGGCGTTTTCTGACGCGTTCGACGACGTTCTGTCGGAGCGGTACGCCTCCGGGTTTTCCGACGGCGACGCTTCGCGAGGAAAAGCGACGCGCGAAGTTTTGGAGCGGGAGAGTGAACTCGCCGAGGCCGCGCGGGACGCCGCGCACGCGCGCGCGTCAGACGCCGAGGCGCGCGTCGCGAGGCTCGCGGCGAGCCTCGAGCGGACGCGCGAAGCCGCGGCGGCGGAGCGCAAACGCGCGGCGGCGATGCGCGCGACGGGCGACGCCGACGCGGCGGCGTCGAAGAAAAAGGCTTTGGCGGCGGAGAAAGCTTTGTGCGCGGCGGAGACGCGCGAGGCTGTGTTCCGCGCGAGGCTCGAGGCGATGGCGTTGGCGCTCGCCTCGAGAGTCAGGGAGACCGATTCGAGAAGATCTGACCCGTCGAACGACGACGAATCGCGTTTCGGCGCAAAAGAAGTGCGCGTCAAAAGCCGCGTCGCGCCAAGAGCTCGCGACGCGGCTTTTGAAAAAAAAAAAAGAACGGGACGCGCTTCGAAGCCGAGAAAGTCGTCTTCGGCTTTAGCGACGCGTTCGCGTTCGCCAACGTCTTCGCCGGAAAGACGCGTCTTCGCGCCGGCGGCGACGCTCCGCAGCTCCGGACATTCCTCCGCGGGAGGCTGCGTGACGAACGCGCCGGTTCGTGTCTCGAACCGCCACGACGACTGGCTTCCCGAGGTTCGACCGCCGCCGCGCATGTTAGCGTGACGCGACGACAAAAAGACTATTTGCTTCCCGCGAAAAAAAAGCTTCCCGCGTTTCGATTTTCAAAGAAATCAAAATCAAAATCAAAACTTGATCGTCGCCTCGTCCTCGGACGACGACGCCTCGTGCGTCCACTCCACAACCTTGGGCTTCGCCACGGAGAGCGCGCGGCTTCGCCGCGGCGGGAACGTCTCCTCCGGGTTCGCGGAAGAAGAAGAACCCCCGCCGGTCGCCTTGAAGAGCGCGGCACCGATCGAGCCCCGCCGATTGGCGGCGGCGCCGCGGCGGGTGGACCCGCCACCCGCGGGCCGCGGCGGAAACGTGTCTCCGGGTGACCCCCCGCCCGCAAACTGGACCCGCGGAGGGAACGTGTCGTTCGGGGACCCTCCCGCGCCTCCTTCCTTGTCTGTCTTGCGCGTTCCGAAGATGCTCCCCAAACTAGCGCGCGGGCTACTGACGTTCGCTCGGCGCGCGCTCTGCGAAGGGGACGCGCCCGCGCGGAACGCGGCGTCGTCGGCGATGGCGGAGCCCGCCAGCGCCGCCGCCTCGAAGTCGACGGCTTTGGATCGCGCATCCAGCGATCGCCGCCGCGGCGCGAAGATGTCTCGCTTGATGTCCCGCGCGAGGATGTGCGCGGTCGTGCGGTCCAGCGAGCTCGTGTATATGTCCGATCCCTCGCTGGTCGCGGGAGGCGAGCCACCGAAGCCAACAAGCCCGCCCGTCCTCGGATAGGCGGCGCCCAAAAAATCAAGCGGCTCGCCCTCGGCGAGCGTCCTCAAGTCTCCGCCCGAGTCGGCGCGCGGCATGCCGTCTTCGTCTTCGTCTTCGTCTCGCGGGTTTCGAGATGACGCCTCGTTCGTTCGGCTCGACGCTCTGTTCCCCGCGCGCGTTTCGGAAAGGAACCGCGAGAACTCGGCGTCCGGGTCTCGCCCCTCTTCTTTGATGCGCGCGCGCGCCGCGCCGAGAGACCCGACGTTGACCGAGAGCCGACGGTTTTGGATTTTGGCGCTCTCCGAGTCGAGGTTCGCGTCGAGGTTCGCCGCTCGGCTCAAGGTGAGCGGGTTCTTCCCGAACTTGCCCCAGCCGCTCCCCTCGAGCCCGGGCAGGTAGCTCGTGACTTTCGGGGGGGATGAGATGTTCCCGACCACCCCGGACCCGCCGGAGTACCCGAGGGTCCCTCCGAGCCCGGAGCCGTTCGGTCCGCCGCCCGTCGCGCGCGTCAGCGGCGCGCGCAAAATCGTCGCTCGCTCGTTCACCTGGAGCCACCCGCCCGAGCCACCCGCGCCGTCCGCGAACACGGACGCGCCGCTCACCACCGCGCCCCCGTCCGTGCTTCCCCTGCGGCTGCCGGTGCTCGACGTCGAACGCATCGCCTTGCCGTCCGGCGTGTGCACGGTCGCGCCGTGAGAGGACATGCCCATGCGCGCCGCGAGCTTCCCGAAGGCGGCGGCGCGGGACGAGTCGCCGCCGAAGACCCGCGCCGCCGCCACGGGGTCCGGCGCCAAAACGCACGGCCCCACCAGCGCGCCCTCCGTTTCATCGTACACCTCACCCGCCAAAAGCACGACCAGTTCGCTCTGGGCGCCACCTTTCACGTCGCGAGACGCATCGCCGCCCACGCCTCTGCCCGCGTAAGGCCCGACGCGCGCGCCGATTTCCTTTCGGGAAATTTTCGCGCGCGTCACCGCCTGCCTCACCGCGCGCGCCGGCACCTCCGCCGACGCCAAGTCGTCGCGAAGCACCGTCGCCGCCAACAACCCGAACGCCGCGCGCCACAACGCATCCGCGGTGCCGTTCAACCCGGAGACCCCGCCGGTTTTCGGAATCGCCGTCGCCGTCGCGGCGGAAGAAGACGCGGTGATGAGAGCCTCGGAGACGTCGACGACGACGTCTTCCACCGTTTTCTTCCCGCGACCGTCGAGCGAGAGGCGCGCCGATCGCGCGTCTCCCGAGCGACGTTCGCCCGATCCGCGGCGCGTCGCGTCTCCCTCCTTCCCGTCGCCCAGCATCGCGCGCACGAGGTCCGGCGGCAAGACGAACGCCGTCACCGTGGACACCGCGCGAGCCTTGAAGCGCGCCGCGCCCGGCACAAGCAGGTCCGCCGCGCCCAGCGCCCAGCCGTACGACGTGGAAGACGCGCCGACGCGCAGGGGCGCTTTGCTTCCGCCGCCTCCGCCCTCGCCGATGGGCCTTGACCACTCGACGTCCACGACGCCTCGAGCTAACAGAAGCAGCCCCCCGGGAGGCACGCCGAGCGCGGTGGGGTCCACTAAGTCACCGGGGTACCGACGCACGAGATAGCTCGGCGCGTCTCGCGTGAGACGCTCGCAAAGCGTTATGTCGCGCACGCGCGCGGCGTGCGTCGGGTCCAACAGAGGCGACATGCGCATCAAGTCGCGCGGGTCTCTTGTAACCGGTTCCGGAGGGTCTAATCGTAATCGTCTCTGCGCCCTGGACACTAACGAGAGCAACTCCGCGGCTTCCGCTTCGGTGAGTAAACCAGACTGCACGTACCCTCGAGCGCTCCGCTCGGCCGTCGCTAAAAGACGTCGAGCCGTCTCTTCGGATTTCACAGCCGCCGCGAGCTCGGGCTCGTTCGTGCGCGCCGCGCGAAGGTACGCCTTCGCCGCGTCGGCGTCCCGCTCCGCCTCGGCGCGCACGCGTCGCGCGGCGACGTGCGCCGGGTCGCGCTCGGCGTCGCGCCCGTCGTCGCTGTCGTACAGCAAAGAGACGTCGTTGACGTCCGCCGAAGTCGACGCGGCGTCGCGTTTCTTGTTTTTTTCGGAACCGCCGCGATCGGACGATTCCTTCTTCTCCTTCTTCCTATCGTCGACGGCGGAGCTCTCGAAATCGCCACCCGCGGAGGTTGACGCGCCGGACCCGGCGCCATCGAGGTGGCCGAAGATGGCGTGCGCGGCTTCGCGGCGCGCGTCGTGGAAGAGCGCGGCGGAGACGAGCGCGCGCCTCCGCGACCCACCCGCGCCCACCGCCCCGGAGTGCAGAACCCACTGGCGCGTCCACTTGACGGCGTCCCTGAGCGGACCGGGGAGACCTCGATACAAACGTTTCCACAGCGAGCTCCCCTTCTGCGCCTTGCCGAGCACGCGCGAGCGCAGCGCCGTCCAGTCGCACAGAGGCGCGTCCAGTTCGTCCAGCGCGATGTCAGCGCACTCCACGAGCGTCTCCACCACTTCTTTCGTCGCGCGACCCTCTTCCAGGGACTCCCAGTACAGGACTTTCAGGTGCGCCAAGAAGCGCCCGCGCACGTCCCGCTGCCACACCGCGACTGAATCCTCGAAGTCGCGGCGCACCGCCAGCGTCACCGCGGCGGCCAAATCGGGAGGCGGCGCGTTGATCTCGCCCAACGCGTTTTTGGCCACTACGGGAATCTCCGCGACGGGCGCCAGGCTCCTCGCGGGTTGCGGCTCCGGAGATTGATCGCCTCTTTCCTTCTTCGCCTTCTCGGCAGCCTTCGCGGCTTCCGCGAACGCCGCGAGATTGGCGATGGAGGACGCGGGGGTCATCGCGCCGCCCTTGGCGGCCACCTGGTCGGCGTCCGATCCGCGCCGCCGGTGGCGCGACAGGATCAAGCCGCCCGCGCCGCCGGGCCCGGCCGTCCCGAACGACCTCTGCGGAACGCGCAGATTCGACTCCGACGCGTCTTTGGACATGGCGGGAGACCCCGACGCCGCGCCCAGATTTGCCGTTTCCTCCGCGGAGGCGGCCGGGGGGGCTCGAGTGAACGCCGACTTCACGCAGT
>Ga0209666_1002195_pt1 | contig 14626 bp, 8 predicted proteins | sample SaaInlV_125m_DNA_FD_184679 | JGI IMG/M metagenome (GOLD analysis project Ga0209666, IMG submission 184679) | Marine microbial communities from expanding oxygen minimum zones in the Saanich Inlet - Saanich Inlet SI037_S3LV_10m_DNA (SPAdes)... | ecosystem: Environmental > Aquatic > Marine >...
ATATGGCCCAACAGCTATGATAAAGGCCAAAGCAACAGAAATACCAGTCTTGAGTCCTGAAACACCACCTGTCATTCTCTGTGATTGAACAATTGAACCAATACCTAGGGCTAAAACGACCAAAACTACAACAAAGCCAAACCCTCCGCCTTGGAGAGAAATTATTGCTCCGAGGACGATTATTACCCAACCGACTAGATTCAAGATCAACGGAATGTCTGGCCCAGCTTCGTTACTAGTTACGACAACAGCTTTATTTTTACTGAGTAGATTAACTGCGGTTGGGTTTGGTTCTGAGGTCTTGGAACTCTTAGGTTCATCATTTGATGCGCTCTTTGCTTTATCAAGTAGTCCAGCCATGGTACTCACCCATTTAGAGGAGTACAGGTTTAAGTTATGAAGTAAGCGCCTCCAAGAGTCACAAATCTTTGGTTTATTCTAGGGCAATTGAGTAATCAAAGACCTGGTGCTGCTTCTCGCCATTCTTCGTCTTCGTCATCGACATTGATGAACCGACGACCGGCAACTGCTGCCGCAAGGGCAATCATAGAGAGTGCGGGAATTATTTCAAAGCCTGGCAAATACACCCCTCTTACGTAAATGGTAATCATCTGAGTTTCAGTAATACAGTTGCCTGTTGTGCAAGCAAACTCTGATTCGGCATAGAAGTCTAGTACGTGGTAGGCATCTGACCAACCTTGAGTCTTTGGAGTTCTAAGCTTAACTTCAACATTTGTTGGTGTTGGACCTGGATCTACGCCTTTCTTTACCGCAGGCAGGGTAACAGTGAATCCTGAATCTTCAAGTGCCTTACGGTAAGTGTCAGTAACTCCAACTCTCATGAAATCGTATTGGTTACCCAAGTTGTAAACTTTAAACTCAAATATTTTATCGGTTTTAGGCATTAATTGAACAAATGGTTCTGTTGCTTCGACCTGAACAAGTGAGTATTGCATGATGTTAACTATCATGTTGGTGTTAGATGATGCGGAATTGAGGGGAGGAACACCGTTTATTTCTTGCACTGTTGCTTGAACAGATAGCGTTCTTACATCCATTGTCATGTAAGGAGTTGCTCTTACTGAAATTTGGAAGTCGACAGATTCACCTGCTCCGACATACATGTCACCAGGAGCGGCAGTGGCTAGTCCTTCTGCATTAACGTTCAAACTAACTTTCTCTTGGTATGCTGTAGGGTTTGTTGCAGTGCAAGTAGTGAATCCGGAGTAAGTCGAACCAGGTTTTACCTCTACGTTGATGGTGGATGGAGCACAATTAACTGAAATGGCCGCTGTAGGAGTTGGGTTTTGGGCAGCCGCTGGAGCAGCGACTACAAGCATGGAGAATAAGTACAATGTTATAAGAAACGTAGCTCGCTTTAAGTTGGTCACAATCTCACCTTCATCCTCCCCACTCCCGTGACCCTCATAACCATTTTGGGAAGATGGGAGATAAATTCCAAGAAAACGGCTATTGTGAAAAAGTGGGCCCGAAGGGATTTGAACCCTTGACCGCCCGGTTATGAGCCGGGTGCTCTAACCAACTAAGCTACAGGCCCGTAGCCGCCCGTCACGCCGCTCAGTCATAAAGTGTTCCAACTAACTGAATTGTGACAGAGATGACTGACTTGGTTTAATCCACTCTCGCACCACAGCCTCTGCTGCATCCCTGATATCTTCGGGAACAAATACCATAGTTCTTTCATTGGGTAATGCCAAAGAACGAATCATAGCAGAATGCTCAGAAACATCTCTGCCGTCTTCTAGCTTTATGCCCTGTTCATACGGCATATACCCACGCTTGGAAATCGTAGCATACAATACATGAATCTCAGGATCATAACCATGTGATTTTATGAACTCCTCCAGACGTTGTGAGACTGCGTCAACCATCTTAATATCCAAGGTATTGATTCTCAGAGACTTGTGAAAGCCTCGACGTGAAAGTAATTTATTAGCATAAAGAGACAAAGTAATATCCTCATGTTTTGCCCAATCAGATAGCGCTACTTTGATATGAGAATCATTTAACTCAGCATATTGTACCGCTGTTAAGGATTTGTTGACCAACATTTGCTCAAGTCTGTGGTCCAGAGTTAAGTTACCTTGTTCAGCCAATATCTTGGCTCTTGACAGCATATCAACCAAATAATTTTGAGTCAACATGTTGACTTTGTGGAAGTATACTTGATTGTACATGTGATACCTAGTGACCAAATAAGCTTCTACTGCTGGCAAGCCCCATGTTTTAACATAAAAGTGACCATCTTCACCGACTCTTAGAGCTCTAAATACCCGATCGATATCGAATCCACCAATTTGAGCACCTGTGTTTGCTTGGTCTCTAACTAAGTAATCCATGCGATCTACATCGAGTTGGGATGAAACTATTTCTTTCATGAACTGCGGAATTTCTACCCCTTGGTATTCCGACTTACCATCCATAAGCGCAAATAGACGGCCGAGACGATCGGGGCCTAGAACCTCAAAAACTGCCATACCGATTTCAGTATCTGTTGATTCGATTAGCAATCGTCCCCAATGTTCATGCGAGTGGAAGGTAGCAAACACTTTCGCCGTTTCAAGAAGATGTGAATATGGTGGGTGACCAATATCATGCAACAAAGCAGCCAGTTGAACCAATTCGGCGTCATCATCGTCAATGATACCAGGTTGAACATCTTGTAGTAATTGAGTTAATTTTCTTGCCAGATGGTAAGCCCCAAGAGAATGTGAGAATCGGTTGTGATTAGCCGCTGGAAATACGTATTCACAGGTTGATAATTGCTGAATCGAACGCAATCTTTGGAATTCCTTGGTATCCAGAATTTTGGCGTGATGTGGCGGCACAAGAATGTCCTTGTGAATCTCGTCCCTTATCACCCGCTCCCGCATTCCATCCCCACAACTCGCTCGCTTTACTGTTTAAAAAGGCGATGCAAAGATAAGCAATTATCCTCAAACATGACTAAAAGACTGATTTGCTAGCACCATGTATGGCGGATGTTCTCAAGAGCATTATGAATAAAATTACTGATGATGACCCCGCAACTAGAGGTCAACAACTTTGGGTAATGTTTACCCTAGCAATATTCCTAGTTGCTATTTTGAATTATTACGCCATGGTTAGGGAACCTGACATCGTGGATATGGACGAGTTGATTGAATACAAGAATGAAGTAGTCAAAGTTGAAGGAGAAATAATTTCATGGCGGGAAGACCCATGGAATTCAGGAGACTGGGAAACCCACGTCATAGTAACAGACGGTACTGCCGTAGTTGAGGCTCGTTGGAGCCGACCTGCTGAAATCCCACCAATTGGCACAAATGTGATAATCACTGGCAAAGTCATGGAGTATGAGGGTAATATTTACATGACTGCCGTAGGATCTGGTGCGATGGATTGGGACGAAGACGACCTACCTGAAATCGTCCAATTATCCTTACTAGATGTTGCACTTGACCCGGAAAAGTACCAAGATGAAGTAATATCACTAACCGGATATATTGGGGAATCAATACCACCCGATGCAATGTTTGTATCTGCTGATTTAAGAGACCATCCTTCTTACGGCAATGCTGAACATCAAGTCAAGTTAAACATCAGGTCAAAGGTTGGAAGTTGGATTGAAACCTCTTCCAAGGTACAAGTTACTGGAACTATTTCATATAACCAACGGGACCTGAATTGGGTCATGTCTGTACAGGGTCCAGAAATTCTTGTTGACAGAAACCACCCTGTTGAAATCATTCGACTGAACTGGGGAGAAGAAGCCACATGGAGTTATCAGTCTGGTAATTTAGTCAATATTGCTGGTTATGTAATGGTTGGTGAGGAATGGAGTTTACGAGGTCCTGGCGGAGTAACAATTTGCCTAAAACCAAGTGGAATTGATCTCGCAGAAAATGAAAACACCTCGCTGAACAATCAATTTCGAGATATTCAAGGAAGGTTGATGTGGTCTGAAGCTGATTCTAGCTGGTGTGTTGATGCAAGCGAAGGTACTCCCACAGGGAATTTAATCAATTCAGAAGATGTCGTTGATTTACTATCGCTGCTCTCAGGCGATCCAATAAGATTGATTGACCAGCCCAACACTCGCTATACTGTCAACGCATTCGTAAGGTATGCCATTGAGCCATCTGTTGAAGATGTCAGTGGCTGGCTAGTTGACAAGATTGATTATCGTGGACAGACCAAGATTTACGCTACTTTCCCAGCCCAAACTTCAACTCAATGGATTGAAGCTGGTCAAGCAATTACTGCCAATGTATCAGTCACCTGGGATGACACCAATATGGCGATACGGCTAATGATTCACGATTACCAACTTGGTGAGGTACCTGAGGCAAAAAATTTACTGTGGGATGAAGGTGCATCACAGTGGGGATATTCTAGAAGCCAAATGGTAAACCTCCCCGGCATTGCGGTTCAAGATGATGATGGGCAATGGTGGTTGCAAAGAGATGGCTCGAACCAAAGTATTCGACTATCCCCAAATAATAATACCATCATCGGCACTGATAGTTACCATAGCGGCTATTCACATATTTGGAATGGTCGAATGATGGAAGTTGCGGACTCAGAGATGATTGCAACGGTTTATCATTTGATAAACGCAGATGTAGTTGATACCGATGGTGACGGTTTATCAGATAATTTAGAATCACTATATGGGACTAATCCATATAATATTGATACTGACGGCGACGGTGAAAACGACCGTGATGACAACGACACATACCCTGATTATTGAGGAATTTAGATGTGGGAAGCGTATTTTCTAGACCTAGGATGGTTGCTCTTTGCACTATTCTTTGGCGTAGCAATGGGCTCCCTAACCGGACTCATACCGGGTTTTCACGTCAACAATGTCGCACTAATTTTACTTGCATTAGCCCCTGTGTTTTTGAGTTGGGGGATTCCATTGTCAGCAGTAGCAGCCATTATCGTCTCAACAGGTACGGTTCACACGTTTTTGAATTATATCCCCTCAGCACTACTTGGAGCGCCAGATGGTGATACCGCGTTATCATTACTTCCAGGCCACAGAATGCTATTATCAGGCAATGCACCCAGAGGAGTTGCGTGGTCTGCTAGAGGCTCTCAACTAGGCCTGTTTCTCTCCTTACCGCTAATCATTGTAGCTAGGATTATCTTTGGTGATGAACTAGGTTGGTATGATTATCTTAGGAACGTTATTTTCTTTTTGCTCCTAGCCATCTCGTTCTTGCTACTGGCAACTGAAACTACAAGACTTGATTGGCCAAAATGGATGAGAAAACTATCGAGAGATTTGCTAAGTACCGATAGCAGGTTTGCTGGGTTCTTAGCCGCAACTGGTTTCTTTTTACTAGCAGGTTTTTACGGCTGGGCGGTATTTAGCCTACCTGCTAGATCACCGGTTGGCATTCCAGATGCAAGCTTATTATTGCCAAGTCTTGCGGGATTATTTGGTATTGCTAACTTATTGGATATCTATGCCACTACATCCCACATCCCCCCGCAGAATGAAGATTGGACACTACCACCAGCAAAACCGTTGTTTGTTCCGTGTTTTTGGTCAGGGGTGGCCGGTGCAACGATGGGAGTTTTACCCGGAATGACTGCATCACAAGCTACTGTTTTGGTAATGGGTGGCAGAAACCTCGCAGCCAAGGTGCAAGGCAAGGAAGGTTACGGAATGGATTGGGAGACTCGTAGGTTAACTGAGATGACCGATGATGAACTTTTAGAAATTGCCCTCGCTGAAGCAGAAGGAGGGGTTGAAGGGCCACAAACAAAGCAGGATTTGGAGGTTATTGCAATTCTTTCTGCGGTTAACACAGCCGTCACGGTCATGGTTCTTGGATTCCTCTATATCATCGGAAGATCTCGTTCAGGTGCTACATTAGCATTGAAGATGATGTATCCGATTGATACTTGGTCTTCAGCAGAACCAACTGCAGATTTTATTCGTTTAATGTCAATTACCGTTGCCGCAGGACTAATGGCAATGCCAATTATGCGCGTTGTCGGCAAGGGTATGTTGCGATTACATGCTGCAATACCCCTACAACAAATGGTAATGGGGGTAATATTATTCGTTGCTGCACTGGTGTGGTTCACTACCGGTTTTATCGGCATTGGCGTCTTGATTATTGGTACTATCCTCGGATTAATACCCCCAAGAGTTGGTATACGTAGAAGCCACGGAATGGGAATTATCATTGTACCAATTATGATTTACACATTTTCACAAGCGCAAGATGCGTTTGGTTTCCTGTGATTAAGAAATGTACCTGAGATGAATATTATGAATACCAAAAAATACCCAATGATTTTGATTGCTTTGATGCTTTGCTCATACCTTGCACCGGTTCTAGACGCTCAAGAAATTTATGATACTACGAACCCTTCCAAGTCCTCTAGTAGATCTTCTGCTTGTATCGGCGACATCTGTATCTCTGAAGTATTAGTTAATGCGAAAAACCCGGAAACTGGTGCTGTCGGGCCAGCAGATTGGACAAACGGGGAATGGGTTGAATTATACAACTTAGGAACCACCACAGTTGACCTTTCATCTTGGACTTTAGATGACCAAGCCTATCGACCCCTAAGCATGACTACTAACCACGTAGTGTACCCAACTGGTGCTACAAATATGGATATTTTAGCAGGTGATTACATAGTTCTAGCACGCAATGGCGATGGTGGTTCGTGCGGATTTTGCTTGAAAAATGGCAATGGCATGGTAAATCTAAGGGATGCTAGTGGTAATTTAGTGCACAGCATATCATGGACTACTTCACCTAGCGAAGGGTTAACTCTAATCGAAGACACAAACGACCCGGCGGCTGACTGGATTGAATCCTCTACAATATCACCTGGTGAAAGCAACCAAGGAGGCACACCTACTGGGCCAGTTTATTTCCCCGGTGATTTGGTGATTAATGAGGTCATGGCCGATGCTTACCCAAGTTACGATAACGGCACATGGCCTGACGGTGAATGGGTAGAAATCCACAACCAAGGAAGTTCACCAATCAACATGACTGGATGGCATCTGAAAGATTCTACTGGTAACACCGTACAATTTAATCAAAATCATGTAGTTGGATATACTGCAGATCCTAACTCAATGATTATCAATGCAGGGGAACTTAGAATAATTGCCATCAATGGTTCGTCATACAGTGGTGTACTGAATAATGCAGCCGAAACCCTGACAGTTCACTGGCCAAATGGTAGCATAGGCGATGAGGTCAGTTGGAGTTCAAACGAGCCTGGTTTTAGTTTGTCCCGTAATCACGGAACCGATGGAATGTATACCTCGGCTTACCCAACAGCCAATACATCAAATGTCGGACAAATTAGTGCTCTAGCAAACATGACTGGTGACCTAATCATTACCGAATATCTTCCATCCACTAACACAACTGGTAACTTCCCTGATGGGAAATGGATTGAAATCCACAATGATGGAATCTCGTCAATCAATCTACTTGGGTGGAGCATAACCAATGGTCGGGGAGAAATTCTATACTTCGACCCTGGAACAATTATCTTCAACCAATCCCATTCAAGCGCCACTGAAATATCGCCAGATGAACGAAGATTGATTCAGATGTCTAATAATTTCGAACTATATGATTATTATGAACATTTAGTGTTGAAAGATAACAATGGGGTTATTGTAGATTCGGGATGGCATAGCAACTACTTTGGCGATAATGTCTCAATGGTGAGGGATTACGCAAATATCGGCTCTTCATGGATCCCTTCAAATTGGCTGACACCTGGACAACCAGAACCAGGTGATGAGCCATACTCCATGAAAGACTTACAATTTAGTGAAATCTTACCTGATGGGATTGGACTAGACACTCAATCATGGCCGCTAGGTGAGTGGATTGAATTATACAACAATGATACAATCGCCGTAGATCTAACTGGTTGGAAATTAAAAGCATCAAGCAGTCGAAGCTTCACTCTTGGAGCCTATAACCTCCCACTCCAACAAGATGCTATAATCCAACCAGGTGGCGTGGCTTTGATTGCCCTGAATGGCACCAATTCCTTCTATCTAAAACAAACCTCTGACCTCATAACTTTGGTTGATGACAGTGCTGCTATTGTCGATTCCGTAGGATGGGATGTCTCTTCGGAAAATATCTCAATGATACCGCCTAGCAGCAGTCATGCTGGTTATACAACTATGACGCCATCTGGAATTGTTGGTTGGGTAGAGCCTGCTTGGGCTACACCGGGTTCTATCAATCCAGAATGGCCACAATATATCGGATCTAATGACATATTGGTCACTGAATATATGGGATGGTGCGACGATATGGACAGCACAGTAAATGATTGGATTGAAATTTACAATAACGGTGCTTCGGCAATAGATTTGCTGAGGTGGCGAATCGATACAGCCACAAATCGACATTTCATCATAGAAACTGGAGAAATCGACAACGCTAATTCTGCTAATATCGTTGCCAATTCATCTAAATCAACCGTAGTGGCCCCAGGAGAATATGCGATTATTAGTTTGCCATATCAATTCTTATGGGCTACTGATTTACCTGAAATTTACAACCCAGATGGTTTACTAATTAGTGAATCCTCAGTTCACGGCGAAGGCTTGACTACCCTTACATGTCAATCCTGGATATCAGATAACGGTGTAGATTGGAGTTTAGCTGCTTATCCAACTCCGGGCGCAGAGAATGTTATTTCAAGTGATTTTGCTACTGCTGGGGACATCCTAATAACTCGTGTATCACCCTATGAAAATGATTTTATCCAACTCAAAAACATCGGCCAAAATGATGCCTATCTCATGGATTGGCAAATCAACATAAATGATGGTTCGATTAACGAATGCAATATTGATTCAACTATGTTTTTCCCTTCGATGTCTAGCATCACAATCTCAGATAGTAGTGCAATGAATTCATTCACTGGTCAAGGTATGACATTTATTGACGACATAAATCCAGTATTTTTACAATTTAGCGACATCGGTTGTTCAGACTTCAGTATTCCTGATGCTGGTGTGGTGATTACCGTCTTGGACCCGAGTGGCAACCTATCTGATGCTTTCGTGTTTGATAGCGGGCCTGCAAGCCACCCTGGATGGTCCAGTGAAGCAATCTCAGTACCGACAAATAGCGTATCTGATGATGAATTCATCTACGTAAGAGGCGATGGTTGCCAGAATTTACCAGACACAGATAGCGCTGATGATTGGAAGTATTTGTGGTCAATAAGTGGATTACACAACACGCTCTGCTTGGCTACTGACTTTGACGAAGGAGAATCTATCGTCACTCCAATTGTTGGTCCCCAAAACGGTCTATTGGAATTAATACAATGGATTGATGGCAGTCAAGCAAGTTTGCAAATCCAACTTTATCAGATGCAAGAAGCAAATCTAGTTCAAGCCTTGTTAGACGCATTAAGTAGAGGCGTCAATGTAGAACTTATGCTTGACCCAGGTTGTTATAATTGTAATATTTGGTCTGAGACAGATTTGCAATACAAGAATGATTATTCCTACACCTTAATCCAAGCAGGAGCAACAGTCTACGAGTTTAACACCGATTCGAATGAACCATATCTGTACTTGCACAGCAAAGTTGCTGTAAGAGACTCATCCAGCATTTGGATGTCATCTGGCAACTGGAAACCTTCATCGGTTCCTGCTCCCGATGTTAGAGGTAATGTCGAATGGAGTGTTATTATCGATAATGATGATTTAGCGCAAATGGTTCAACAACAGTTCGATCTTGACCGTGAATTTGCTGAATTAATGTCGCTAAGTGATTATGATCAGTATCAATTCTACCCACCAGGTACCATCGGCGGAGGCGGAGTTCAATCAGCAATCCAAACCAGTATTTCTGGAGAATTACTTACTTGCCCAACTAATTGTGTAACTAAAATAGTTGATTTCATAATGTCTGCAGAAGATGAGGTCTTACTTTCTCAACAGACGCTTGATGCAGACTGGTCATATGGCTGGGGAGATGAAAACCCCATCATTACCGCTCTGCATGATGTTGCAATGCAAGGAGTCGGTGTACATTTGATCATCAACGGCGCATATCTTGATGATGATGACCAAGAAGTAGTTGACTTGTTTAATGAAGTGTGGAATAGCACCGAGGGATTAGATGCTTCTGCTGTTGTGATGGGTGAAGACGATGATGTCGCTAAATTACACAACAAAGGAATTATTGTCGATGGGGAAAGCGTACTAGTCTCCTCGATAAACATGGGTAGTTCTGCCATGAACCGTAACCGTGAGATGGGAGTCATCATTCACTCGTCTCTTATTACTCAATATTACCTCGATGGATGGCATGCAGATTGGAACCGCCTAGACAACGTGACAGATACTGACCAGGATTCACTTACCGACAAATATGAAGTGGCTAATGGACTAAACAGAACCAAGCGTACTATGCCTTCAGGAGTTACTGAAGATATGTTTGATTCAGACGGTGATGGAGTTAACAACACGGATGAGCAAAAACAAGGCAGCCACCCAATGCTAGCTGATACTGACGGTGATTGTGCTATTGATTCGATAGAGATTACTTGGGCCCAAAGAACAGCCCTCAACACATCCGTTGCTAATGTTGCCATTTATGATGCGCTAAACTTGGAAGACGCTGATGGAGATGGTATCAAAGATACCGAGCAATACGGTTGCGATCTTTCATCTGGCAATTCCCCAACCGAGCCACAAGATGATGATAGTGTTGATCCAGAGGCAGATGATGACATGGACACCATACCAAATAAGTTTGATTTGTGTCCAGATACTGAACCAGAGGCATTGACTGACTTTGATGGATGCTCAGCCGATCAACTAGCTGAACTGGCTGATGCTAGCGATGGCGAAAATGATGACACTGGCAAGAATACAATGTTGATTGTAATGATCGTCGCAGCCATCTTTTCGATTGGCGCTTTTATCATCCTAAAGCAATTGGAAAGCAAGGCAATCGAGGCTAAAAATCTAGTAAGTCTTGAAGAGCAAGAAATGATGTTAGTAGAGAACTCTGAGTCTGTGGATACTGAATCATGGGCAATGCCGGTGCTCGACGGTAGTGGTGAGAGTACAACTGCCGAAGAAAGTAGGAATTTCTCACCTGAAGAATTAGCCAAATTCCCAGGCTGGACGGATGATGTCATCCAACGTTATCTCGATAATGGATGGACGATTGACCAACTTGCTGAATACTATCAAGAACAACTTGAAGGCAACCAATAACATCGTAAGATTGACAAAGGACTTAGCATTAGGAGAATTGATAACGATGCGCTACTCTACCAGTAATCCGGTTATGACCCAGAATTTTTGGTCCAATATTCAAGGACAAAACACTATGACTTTGCAAGGCACAATCGGCAAACTTGCCTACTTGCTTGGGATTGTGACAATTACTGCATTTATTTCAGCATATGTGGCACTAGATGCATTAGCCTCAGGAAATACATCTGTAATTAGTGGCATGGCATGGGGTGGACTAATTGGCGGGATTGTAGTCGCATTGATGCTATTTATCATGAGGCCTGCAAATCCTGGAGCATTGATGACTATTTATGCGGTTCTGCAAGGAATGTTTGTTGGGGCAATTTCTCTGGTGTTTGAAGCATTTTACACCGGTATAATCATCCAAGCCGCATTCGGGACACTGTTTATTACTGGCGGAATGCTAGTTATTTACTCATCTAGAGTCATTAGACCAACTCCAACTTTTAACAAAGTGATTGGTAGCCTAGTAGGGGCAATTATGATGCTGTATCTTGTCTCAATATTCTTCTCATTATTTACTGCCTATGAAGTACCATTTGTTCATTCCTCTGGCCCTATTGGCATTGGTTTCACCATATTTGTTCTTTCAATTGCAGCATTAAGCCTAATTTCTGATTTTGGCTTCATTGAATCTGGTGTGAAGTGGCAAGCACCTAAGAATGCAGAATGGTGGGGCGCATTTGGTGTATTAGTGACAATTATTTGGATTTATATCGAGATGATTAGACTGCTGTCAAAAATCCGTGACTGATAAAATCACAGTTTTCGCTGTTCAACCGGCATAGAGTTCATACGGTGCCGTCATTACCACAAAGTGATATCATGACTCGAAGCATCCCTGTAGTAGATTTTGCAGACTACCTCTCAAGTGATGAGATCAGGCGTAACAAGTTCATTGAAAATGTGGGTAATTCGCTCAAGGACATCGGCTTCTTTGCTTTGAAAAACCATGGCATACCGTTAGAATTAATCCATCAATCTTACGACAATGGTGATGCTTTTTTCGGACTTGACCAAACCACTAAATCCAACTATTCAAGAGCTGAAATTTCCCATCAACGAGGCTATACTGCTTTTGGTGTCGAGCACGCCAAGGATAATCCTGCACCTGATTTGAAAGAATTCTGGCAAACCGGCCGTACTCACCAACCTGGTGAGAACCCTACTTATCCGGAAAATGCTTGGCCAGATGCTGATGTGCCACAGTTTAAGCAAACCATTGACGACTTGTATAACAGAATGGAACATGTCTCAAGAGAATTACTGTCTGCTTGTAGTGTATACTTGGGTAAGGCAGCAAATTGGTTACCCGAGATGACCGATGATGGTAATACCATTATGCGTATTATTCACTACCCACCACTTGGAGAAGATGTTCAAGAGGGTGCAGTCCGGTCAGCGGCTCATGAAGATATTAATTTCATCACGCTACTAGTTACTGCTACTGCAGATGGTCTGGAGGTAATGGACCATGACGGTACTTGGATAAAAGTAGCAGGAGATGAACGGAACATCATCGTTGATTCTGGTGACATGATACAGAATTTGACTAATGGATTATTCAAATCAACAACCCACAGAGTGGTAAACCCTGCATCCAAGTCTGCTCGTCGCTTCTCAATGCCAATGTTTGTTCACCCACGCAATTCAATAGATTTGACTCCAAGGCCAGAATTCATTGAAATGACCAGTGGCAAGGCTGATTTCCAATCGATTAATGCCGGTGATTATCTCCATCAAAGATTGGTCGAAATTGGCTTAGCAAAAAACTAGGTTGATCTTATGGACTCATCAGATGTGTTGACACTGATAAGCCAAATAGAGCAGCAGCAAACCATGGACTTAGATTTACTGAGTAAATTCATCGAGTCAGTAGCGACTAGAAATATCGACATTAATTATGTTGAACAATGGTTGAAAGCAGTTCATAGCAATGGTATATCGGTTGATGAAACCACAATACTAACCAAAGGAATGATGGAGTCAGGCTCAATAATTGCTTGGAAAGATAATTCCCTAGTGGTTGACAAACATAGTACTGGGGGAGTGGGTGACAAAATGTCGCTAATGCTTGCGCCTGCTTTAGCCGCATGCGGACTCAAAGTTCCAATGCTAGCAGGTCGAGGACTAGGACATACTGGTGGGACTATTGACAAGTTAGAGTCCATTAATGGCTTTAATTGCACACTTAACCCACAACAAATGCAAGACCAAGTAGCAGCAATCGGTTGTTGTATCGCTGCGCAAAATGCAGCAATTGCACCAGCAGATGGCTTATTGTATGCTATTAGAGATGTAACTAATACCATTGATAGCATTCCGCTTATCACTGCGTCAATTATCTCCAAAAAGGCGGCAGAAGGCCTTGGATCTCTAGTTCTCGATGTCAAATGTGGCGAGGGTGCATTTATGCAATCTTTTTCCGACGCTGAAGCACTAGCTAAATCCATGGTTGGTGCAGCGCAGGGACTCGGCATCAAGACAATTGCTCAAATTACCCAAATGGATTACCCAATAGGGCGATATGTTGGCAATGGTTTGGAAATTCTTGGTAGTATTGAGGTGCTTAAAGGGCAAGGATCTAGTGATACCAGGGAATTAGTCGTACTCCAGGGTGCAGCCTTGCTGGTTTTATCTGGCATAGCAAGGGACGAATTTACTGGCCAGACAATGATAAATGATGTTCTGGACAATGGCCAGGCTTTGGCTAAATTCAAGCAAATGTGCTTAGCCCAAGGCGTTAGTCAACCAAATGTTGAGTTACTTGACAGACAACCGACAAAACTGTTAGGCAAGAGTAAACAAGTCACCTCCATTCAATCAACTAGTCAGGGCTATGTCTCAGCAATTAACTCGATGACTTTGGCAGAGATTGCCCGCAACCATGGAGCCGGTAGATTCGCTATGGAAGACACAATTATTCCCGAGATTGGATTTGAAATTCTAGTTGAGCGAGGCCAAGCAATCAATCAAAGCGAGGCTTGGATAAAATTCCATCATAATGTTGACCTTACGGCACAAGAAAAGCAATCTCTAGCTGATTGTATAACTATTTCATCTAAGCCAATCAAGCCAAAACCCCGCTTGATTGAGATTATCAGATAATCACACCGCGGCCGAATTGCTCATAAAGGAGATGTTATTCGCTCACGATGCCGATTTAGCTTAGCTGGTGGAGCGTGGGACTGTTAATCCCAAGGTCATGGGTTCGAGCCCCATAATCGGCGCCACACAAAAAACGCTTGACTGAAAAGCACTAAAGTTTGAGTAAAACTTAGTTTTTGATACTCAAAAAATCATGTAAAAATCATTACA
>Ga0209666_1002200_pt1 | contig 14617 bp, 3 predicted proteins | sample SaaInlV_125m_DNA_FD_184679 | JGI IMG/M metagenome (GOLD analysis project Ga0209666, IMG submission 184679) | Marine microbial communities from expanding oxygen minimum zones in the Saanich Inlet - Saanich Inlet SI037_S3LV_10m_DNA (SPAdes)... | ecosystem: Environmental > Aquatic > Marine >...
GGATCCTGCAACAGGCTACCTCAAGAGCTATTATACTGGTAACCTGGTACAAGTGTTCCATGACGGCCAAGGCGGAGAGTACACCGAAACAATCACAAATGGCGGCGACTGTGCTAGTCTCGAAGGCATATTTGTGGGAGAAGAAAACGGCAACAATAACAACAACAACAATAACAACAACGATGATGATGGTGATGATGGTGATGTTAGTGGTGGTGGCCTTACATTTGGTGGTGGTTCTGTTGTGTATGAAGACACAAACGAACAAACCACAACCGATGGCCCTGCACAGGAAGAGGCAGTAGAGGAAGTAGTAGAGGAAGTAGTAGTAGTAGAAGAAGAGGAACCTACACCCCAATACCCAGCCAGAGGCAAACTGCTAAGTCAATATTGTCAGGTAGTAACAGTAGCTGGTCAGGTATATCAAACAGGCAACTTAGTTAAAATACTTGCTGATGGCAAAGGCAGCTCCTACCAAGAGGTAAGTGCTAATATAAGTGAATGTCCTGTATCTGATCTGAACACCAACAATCAAGGTGGTGGTAACACCAACAATCAAGGTGGTGGTGGCCCAGCCCCTAACAACCGTCCCAACTTTAATTTAAGGTAAACCACATGGGGGTCAGTGACTGACCCCCAATGTTTTTATTAAAACTGCTTTTAATAAAAACGATAAATACTACAGTTACATTAGATTATTGGATTGTAATAAATGAGCAAATACATATTAAGTAGTATAACATCTGGGGATACTAGCCGTGCGTCAATACCATATGGCACAGAATGGCAATATAGACGATATTTAGATCTGTTAGCGCAGAATAATTTATCGCCTGTTTCCAGATTAGGAAAGTTTACTGGTGAGCAGTTACGTCATTTTGCATCAGCATATGGCAGATGCCCTGAGGGCAGCAGTTGTGGTGATCTCAGCAACCAAGTTGGCTTTGATACTCCCATAATAAATCCTGCACCGGGTTTTGACCCTGCAGATGACCCTTATCAAACTTCCATTGACACTGGTTCTGGTAAAAAACTAACCAGCAAAAAGAGCCGCAGAGTGTTTAGTCCTGCTGGTGTGTATACTAAAAAATACGGCAATACAAGTGATTACAGTCAACCACAAATGACTGGATTTAACTTCATGCCCAGTAATTTTAAGAAAGTAGTATCACCTGAGAAGTATGGATTCATAGGTGATGGCTCCCCCACTGATACTGGCATAACAGAAAATAAGTTTGTTAGCGCAACTCACCAGCGTGTGTCAGGTGGTGCTATTGTTGAGCTACCACAAAAATTAGTAAAAGTAAACAGAATACCCAGAAGTTTAGAAAATATATCCATACAGGAAGATGGCACAAGTCAAACAATTCGCAATTTAAAAAATCTTGACGAGACAACCAAATTTATTACCGCTCCGCCCAAAGTAGGAACAAGTACTACTATTAACGGATCGCTGGTAAACAACGCAAAAATTAATCAAGCAACACTTGCAGGCAGAGGTGGAGAAGGCATACCCACAGTAAGTGCAGGTACACCTGGTGGACAACTACCAGTAGAATCTTTCCTAGCAACGCCTAATAGACAGCCCAATGTGGGAACAGGTGGAACAGGTGGCACAGGCAGACTACCCACTGGTAGAAACTCATCCGCACCACAGGACGAGGTTGCATTACAAGAGTCACCTGACTTTAATGAGCTTATTGCTCGGTCTGCAGGCATGCCGTCTGTTGCTGATGATAGTGCGCAATTTGATAATCAAAATATCAGATTCAATACCCGTCCAATCTTAGATATTACTCCATTGGAAATAGATGCAAACGGTAATTATTATACTGGTGGACCAACAGCACGAGCAGTTGTGCGTAGGCCAACTCCAGAAGTATCTGTGCCACAAGCAGATTTCATTGGCATAGACCAAAACACTGAGCTATTAGTTAATGGCAAAAAGATTATTATTCGCGGCCCCAATCTAACTGATATTAAATCACAAGTAAACTGTAAAAAGCTGGGAGTCAATGCATTTATTGAAGGCAACGAAGGCGATGCAAACAGTGGTGAACTTGTATTAGCTAGTTGTACTGGAACACCGTTTACTATTGCAAATGGTTGTGGTGGTAGCACATACCAGCAAGTGGGCGACTTCCATATTAACCGTGGCTTTGAACAACAGAATAACAGAACCATTAATAGCAATGCTATGATTATTCCCAGAGAACTCACTACATATACGCAATTAAACGGTACACAAAATGCACATAAATGGGGTTTCCTGGATGAGAATGGTGACATAATTGACTTGGATAAAGACGATCCCTTAGCAACTCAGGCCAGATACACTAGGTATCTCAGAGTTCCTCCAGTTGATGAGAATATCGGTGGTTCAAGTCTCATGATGAACACCACAAGTGATACCAAGATATACAGTACAGCTGGTAGTGGCTACAGAGTGGGCGATAGACTACGTTTGGTAGGCGGCACACCAGTAAACAATGTACATGCACCGTTAACTAGAATTTGTATAGAAAATGCAGGTTCAGGCTATAGTAACCCAGCAGAGTTACAAATACTAATAAATTCAGACGGACAAGCTCCAGGCATTGGTGCTGCAGCACAAGTAACAGAATTAGATGAAAACGGTGGCATCGCAGCCATTGTTATGTTAAATTATGGTGCAGGTTATGACCTAAGTAAGCCGCCCAAGATAGAAGTTTATGATGGCACTAAGAAAAATATAGCCACAACTCAGATAGATGCGCATTGGCCAGCCGCCCCATATGGTGGTAAGATTGGTATTGACGTAAATAATCATGTAAAAGTATCAGCTGAACGTAAAGTATACAATACTGCCACATATATGTCAACCGGAACAGATATTTCCAACAGATATTTAAGAGCAACTGCACCATATGAGTTTGGTGGTCACGATAATTGGTTGCTTGTGGGCGAAACACATCCTGATTTATCACAAGTAGTTACAGTAGAAAAAGTTGATAACCATCCGTTCCCTCATCGCATTAAGTTTACGATGCCTTTTACTGAAGATCTTGAGCGCAGACCACAATCACAGGTCCGTCCCAACAGTGAACTATTGGTAGCACACCACCCTATTGGTGCAATGTGCAAACCATTTACTGTGGGCTCAGCAACTTCTATGGTGCCCGGCAGTGGATCTCCTGGATTTAATGGTCCGTCGTCTGCTACAGATGTTGTTAGCGCATACAATAACAGTAACCTATTATTTGGTAGTGAGGTTGATAATCCACTTTTCAACACACAATATTATGAAACATTCGCAATCTACATGCAAGATCCTAACACACCAGGAACAATAACGCAGGTTGCTACTAGCCATGAGTTTATCGTAGACTATGCTACTGGAGCGTTTAAGTTTGGTAGCATTAATGATATCAATGGCGCTGAAGTATCACCCACAAACCCTGCGCCCTGGAGCCAGGGCGATTTACTGTATCTTGTACCAGCAGTATTTTCAAAGTTTTGGGTACCTGAACCTGTACAAGAATCTGCATCTGCCTATTTTGATGTAATAGGTGGCAGTGACACTGAACAAGGATTTGTTATAGTAGAGAACACTGCATTTACTGATGCAGATAGTGTATCGCAGTATTTCCCAGAAAAGTCTCCTATTGCAATATTTAACATCAAGCCCTGGTTTGGTGGACTAACACTTAATGAAAATGAGAGACCTAAATTAGTTGATACAATTGATCCCAGGGTTCCAGTCAGTACCGCCACACTAACTCCCAAGATTGGATTAAACCCAGACGCTGATGCAGACTTGGGTGACTCAGCTAGTGCATTCCTTGAAGGATATAAAAGTTTAAATGGGCCATTGAGGGTAGCCAAATTTATTGTAACTGGTGTTGATATTGACGGCGGGATAACACAGTTGCGTGTTATTGACAGAGGTCTATATCGTGTATTCCCAAGTGACCTAACATATGGTATTCCCTTGGAATACGATTACGTGAGCGATGGCACACTGGGCACACCAGAATCTGGCACTAGTGCTATTAAAGCAGAGTATGCTAGAACTGCCAGAGAAAATGCACTTGGTGTAGTTGATCCAGCCAGAAACAATATCGAGTATGGTTCACAACAACACCCAGAATATGGTGGCGCACCGTTCAGTACGCTAGAGCAAGATCTCGCAGCGGCATTCATTGATGAAGACAGGTGGGCAATAAGGCGAGACTATATTGTTAGTACGGTTGAGAGAAAACTTAACAACCAAGAAGAGCCCACAGCAGGTATGTTAGCCTGGTACTTACGTTGGGTGGCTGCAGGCAAACCACAAGAACAGTCAGGTATGTGGTTCTTTGGTCCTGAAACAGACCTATATGCAATAGTTGAAAAATACTATGCGGGTGACTCACTTACTCCCGATGAAACAAAAATTATAAACAGTTACCTGGAAGGACTAGAAGTCCTGACCGCACGAAGTGTTTTCAGTGCACATAAACATCCTGACTGGGCAGGTTACCCAGAATTTTATTACACTGGTTCGGAATTTGTTCCGTACAATGGCTCACCAGGTGCATACGATCCCAACACATATGTTATTATTGATAGTGCATACTTTGATGTAGACCCCATGATTGCTTTCCGCAGAGGAAAGCTACTCAAGAAAGATAAAGCAGTTAACATGACCACAGACGTTAACAACCCAGAGTACGGTGGATATTTGAACTATGTTACAACAGGTGAATTAGTTGTAGCTGGTGGTACAGGTGCTAGGGTATTCCTTACAGCACAAGATGTACCAGAATGTTCTGAAAAGGGCACTGCAAAAGAATCACTGGAACTCCCAGATGAAGTTGTGGCATTAAATGCACCCAAGGCATTAGCACGTGCACTTAATAATGCACTAGTTGGAGCAGGTTACAGTCCCAACGATATTAAGTTTAAGGTCAAGGACTTGGGTGATATTGGTGAAGTAACACTAGAAACCACGTTCCCAGGTGTTAGAATAGAATCACCTACACCAGGCTTCCCAGAAGAAATTGGTTTACCTACAGGTGATTGGAACGTGGGTATGCTGTGTATTGAGGCAACACTAGAAGATCCTAATCTGACTGCTGACCAGGCAAATGTTGCTGTTGACAGTTTATTAAACTCAGGTGCATTTGGCGTATTTAATCAGGACAACCTACCGATTACAGATGTCAGCGGTAAAACAGACATCATAAGTCTATTGTGTATAGATAGACTAGGCCCAACTACGGTGTCGCCACCTCCACCGCCACCGCCGCCACCGCCACCACCCCCACCACCACCGCCACCACCTCCACCACCCCCACCACCCCCTGGCGGTCCGGTATTTGGTGATGGCGCAACACCCACAAAGTTACCTGCTTATCAGGACTACACTGGTCCCAGACCTTTGAATGATAACAACAGTATGTTTACTGGTGCAAGGTCCTTTGTGTCTAAAGAATTGTACAAGTATGACTTGATTAACATATTTGGTGGTGAAGTAAGACTGGGCAATGAAAATATTAAGCAGAGTGCCAATGTAAACATATTTGGTAGCAGACGCTTTAACGAATCTAATGCACTAGATAACATATTTGACACCAGAAACTATACCAAGGCTTGGGTAGACGATTATGTTGGACAAGGCTGGCATTATCTGGAAAATGGTTTCACACAAGCATTCCAATCAGATCTAGTTGATGTAGAGTACATCACAAATGCTATCACATACGATCAGGAGACTGGTCAAAAGACTGCTGATTTAGATTTTTGGGATCCATTCAAAGGCATTATACCTGGCTTCATTAAAAACGAAATACACCACATCAATGAAGTAGATCCAGTGGCGTACCAGAATAGTAGATCAAACTTTGGTCGTAACAACATTGGTAAAGTTTGGTGGGATACAAGTAGCGTACGATACCAGTGGTATGAACAAGGCACCCTGGATTATAGAAAACGTCATTGGGGTAAAGCATTCCCAGGATCAAGCATTACAATTTGTGAGTGGGTAGAAAGCAAAGCACTACCACAAAACTGGAACGGTAATGGTGTGCCTAGATGGCGTGACCGTTATGTTACTGAACGACACCTGGATGCGGCATCTGGTGAATATGAATTGTATTACTACTATTGGATACAAAACAGAACCATTGTTGATGACAGAGTCAAGCGTGATCTAGGACGTAAATGGGATACGCAAACAATTGCCCAATACCTAAGTAACCCTGCTGGTTATGGATTAAATCTTATTAGCTTCGTGAGCGACAGTGCTGTAAGTATTAGTAACGCTCAAAACTATATCACAGATAATCCCACACACTTGCAGGTGAACTTTAGCAGAACATTAAACCCAGACGGTCTCAAGCACACCGCATGGAAGTTGATGCGTGAAGATGACGAGTCTAGTCATGTACCAGAGCACGTATCCGATAAAATTATTGATAGCTTATGTGGATTTACAGATTCATATTTGCCAGTGCCTGACCCCAGATTAAGTTATGTAGAAAAATACGGCATTAAGTTCCGTCCCAGACAAACAATGTTTGTTGATGTTAACGAAGCTCGCCGCACCATGGCTAACGTGGTAAATGAAATCTTGGCAAGTTTAAAGTTAAACACACAATATCCAGAGTGGGACAGTGACTTACCAGACATCATGGCATATGCAGAGAAGGTTACATGGTATGCAGTCAGGAAGACAGACCCTGTAACTAATGCTGTAATCAGATATGATGACAGTTATAAGCCAGTGTTTAATGTAAAGAGTGTACCTGAACTAAATAGACTAGCAGACTTACCTGACGGCACAGTTGTACAAGTTAATAACACTGCTAACCAAAACTATGAGTTATGGCTATGGGTTGCAAGCAAGCAAGAGTTCAAACAAATTGCAATAGCTAACGAAACACTCACGTTCAGAGATCGTGTGTTTACTGATGCAGACTCACCGCTTTTGGCCAAAGAGATCAGAGAAGTATTGTTGGCTCTCAGAGACAAGGTGTTTGTGGGTTCAGCTTACTGGAATCAGATATTCTTCTCACTACTCAAGTATGCATACCTAGAACAGAATCAATTAGACTGGGCATTCAAGACCAGTTACTTGTATGTGGAAAAAGAAGAAGATGATCTCAAACAGTTTATTGGATTTAAGCCAGACAACTTCCAGAAAGTAGTTGACTACATGAACGAAGTGAAACCATACACTTCTAAAATACGTGAGTACAAGGATGGTAAACGAACTCCCATAGAATATATTGGTACTAATGCACTTAGCGATTACGACCGTCCACCGTATGTTGACAGCAGTATAAACAGTGTACGTATACTGGATGAGACCCTGGAATCAGACAGAGAAATAATGTCTAATAATTCACAGTATGTTAATTACCTGAGTGTACCAGACAAAACATCGAGTCCAATACGTTTAAGCAACACTACAATTACGTTTGATAGAACAAACTGGAGACTAACACAGGGTAACTGGGATAGTTCAACTACTCCTGTTAACATGAGTATTGCATATAATATTGCTAACCTTACACAAATGTCAGGACCTGATGTTTCTAGTAATGTGCATACACGTGCTACAGACCGTCTATTCAAGTTCGATCCAGAGGTACGTACATCGTTTGCTGTAGAGATCAATACACAGTTTAATGATCCCACTGCATTTACAAATGCAGAAATTGTTGGTAACAGTGACATACTGTATGGTTTACTAGAAAGCGGTGTTTTTGATAACACATTGGAATTAGTTAAACAAAAAGTTGGCGGTGGCTTCAGAGGCGAAGAACTAGATGCCAAGAAGTTCCAAACAATTATAGATGACATTGAATACACTAGCCAAGTTCAAGCAGAGTTTGGATTTGGCACCACAGCATGGGACCACATGCCTGTGCCTAGTACTGTGAGACTAACAGACGATCGTAACGTAGAAAATTACGGAGTTGTGGAAACAATTGGTGTTAGTGATACTCCCTGGGATACCACACTAGAGCTAGTAAACTACGAAGGCGTATTTAATACTGAAACACAAGGCAACGTAACACTACGCAGAAACAACACAGATTACGAAGGATTTGATGGTGTTACCTTCCAGAAAGTAATGTACGGTGAAGATCGTCCAGAGGAAATGGCATTATTAGACCCCATGGAATCTGTTGTTATGACAGTTGTTACATCACCCTATGCCAGAGGTTCACAAGAGTTGCTGACCAACTACGACCCAGAGGACGATGCGTCAGTAGACTATTACTCTGCTGTTTCAGTAGATGATATAAACATTATAAGCGGTGGACAAGGTTATGTCAACCCAGCAGTAACGTTTTATGATGCCAGCGGTAATTTACCCACTAGGCCAGCGGCAGCAAATGCTGTGGTAGTCAATGGCGAGATCACAGGCTTTAACATAATAGATTCAGGTGAGGGCTATGAAAGTATCAGAGTCAGCGTACAAGACCATATCGAATATACTACTACTGCGGTGAGCAGAAGAAATTATAATATAATACATGTTACAACAAGTCTAGCAAAGCCTGGACAAATTCTATCATACAATGGCGAAATGCTTGGCGTAGTAAGCAGTTACAACGCAGGCAAGATTATACTTGACAGATTATTGCTCACAGAGCTTCCATTGAATGCAATGATTGCGGCAGACGGACAAAACTTTGATGGCACAGTACAGCCTAATTTTGTAACACAGGCACAGGTACTTGTAAACAGAGTTTACGCAGAACAAAACTTAGACGGTATTGTGCCGTATGTTGATGTTGTGGGCCAACCAGGTGTTGTGGCAGTTACTGATCCTACGTTTACTGCATTCCCAGATATACAAATGATACAAGGTAAAGATCCACACAATGCATTCCACCACATTAACTTAGGTGTTGACGGTGCATGGGATGCTGCTGATACCCTGGGCGAACAAGGTTCATGGGACGTAGCAATCACTGACGCTGTAGATAAAATTGTAAAAGGTATACCCTATGGCAACGAAGTCACATTCCGTATGCACTTAAACCTATTTGGTGAAACAAACTACTTGCGTATCATGGAATCCACATCAACAGAGCTTGCTGAGCCGTTAACTAAAAACTCCACAGTAGTTGTACTCAAGGATGGCAGTATATTGCCTGATGTTACGACACAGGAGCCTGGCATGGTTTGGATAGGTGGTGAGAGAATACATTATGCTAGAATCAACGGCAACACACTGAGTTTGGTTACTCGTGGTGCAATGGGCACAACAATAGAACCACATCCAGTTGGAACAGTTGTCTACAGTGCAGCACCTGGACAGTTGTTCAACCACTTGAATCCAAGGTCCAATGTTTGGCTTGATACAGGAACCAGATACAGTGCACCCTCAAGTTGGGATGAAGCAATAGATTTAACACCTGGTGACGTAACTGACAATGCATGGAACGTACAGATTGCCTGGGATGAGATTGCTAATACCAATATCACAACAAGCACAGTGAGTGGCACAGTTAGCAATGTAAATGTACAATCAGGTATTATTGCAGACTGTGTATTGAGTCTTACTAGTACAGCAAATATTGCAGTGAACGAAGGTGTAAAAATTACAAACACCACAACTGGTAACAGTCAGGTAGTGTTGGTTGAAAGTATTAACGGCACGAGTGTTAAGGTATCAGCAGACCACAGAGACGAAATGGATAACACTGTGTTTGTATTGAATGACAATATAACGTTCCAGAGCTTTAACTACCTGGGTCAAGAGCCTAGTGACCGCTGGGATAGTGCTACTATTATTGGACAAACTGCAATTAGCTTGGCTGACAGAGCAAATGCCGACTTTACAACTGAAGAAAGTATCATGCGCTTCCTGCATGATCTATAACATAAATGGGTATTTAAAAACCGGATAAATAAGAGTATGAGTGAGAACCCCAAGAACAAACAACAGGATACAAATAACATGAAGTCTTCTGACAGTAAGCCAGACGAAAACATGGGCATCAATGTCAGCGGACACATTTTAATCCGCGACAAAGAGTCTGGTCAAGAATTGGTCAACAAGCGCAACGCCATACACTATGGTAACATGGCATACCTTGTTGCACAAGCCCTAAATAACAATCCATCAGCATTTATTCATTACATGGTATTTGGTAATGGTGCAACTAGTGTTGACACAACTGGTAAAATTGTTTACAAGACGCCCAGAGTTACTGAGGCATATGAGTCAGGTGCTAACCTTTACAGCAGAACATATTGGAAGCCCATTAGTGATCAAGCAGAAAATGTGGAGCCTGAGAACAACAGAGTTGATATTATACCAGGTACTAGTTATACTGATATCAAAGTAACTTGCACACTAAACTATGGTGAGCCTAGCGGACAAAGCATTTTTGACCAAAGTACTACCAACGAAGGTGAATACATTTTTGACGAATTGGCACTGTTTAGCTACCCAGCTGACACTAGCCTTGCCACAGAAGAAGAACGAATCAATACCAGCACTATGCTAACACATGTTATTTTCCACCCAGTACAAAAGAGCTCAAACAGGGTTATTGAGATCATATACACTGTACGTGTACAGTTGAGTTAAGGGAGATAAGACATGCCATATGTAATTAATAACAGAAGCAATGACACCATACTCATCCCTGATGAGAGCTTGAACCAAGATTATAGTATTGATTTAGTTGGTCGTAATTATGAAAATTACGGTGCTATTATAGCAACCAGCTTCTTGGATTTGTTAGACAACTTTGCTAGTAATCAAACACCCCCACAAAAATCCTCAAGTGGACAGTTGTGGTATGATAAAAATAACAAACAGTTACGCTTATATGATGGCCTGACAGGTGCCTGGGTACCACAGGGTATAATGATATCACCCACTGCCCCACCCAACGATTTCAGCCAAAACAAACCAGGTGTAGCATATTTTAATACATCTGTTAACCAACTGTTTGTGCACAATGGTTTGGGCTACAGAGAAAGTAGTATCTCTGCTGGTGCAATTAATGAAACTTCTGCATATACTGGTAGCACTATAGGTAGTCCCAGTTCATATGGCGGTAGATTAAGACACATATTCCTAACAGACACTGATGGCGTACAGCGCAGTGTGTTGGCAATGGTATATGTCAATGATAACTTACACGCAAGTGTAGACTATTATGATCAAGAAAAAATAATTATATTGTTTAGTGGACACACTGATGAGTTTACTGTGGCAGATGCTGCAAGTGACGTCGCTGGAGTCACACATAATTTTTACAACCACTTGGATGATGGTGGTAACGGTATTGGGCTAACAATAAGGCCTGGTATAAATGTACGAAAAGACGACACGGGCCGTGTAAACTTTGCAACTACTGCTGACCGTGCATTAACAAGTTATAAACTTAACGTAGGCACCCTGGGCGCAGATGGCGCAAATATTGACGCAGGCAATGTATACCATAACCAAGTAAACGTATTGCCTGAATATTCCTGGCAACAACTGGGCGATCAGGCACATGTATGGGCAAACGCTCACATAGGCGATATGTATGTAGGCAACGGTGCCACAAACATGATTGCAAAAGCCAGCGCAGGTAATTGGGTACAACTAGCAGAAGAAGCAGCCCCGTTTGATATAGCATACATAAACGATCTAGTTGTGAGTGGCAATATTGAATTAACTAGTGGTGGCGGCACCATTGGTGGACCTGACAATTATATTGAACATCTATATGCCAATAACATAACTGCTAATGTTGTATCAATTGGTGATTATGTGTTACCAACTGAGGCAGGCAATGCCAATGATATGTTTGTGCTGGGTAGCACAGGCAACGTAATATTTGCAGAACATCCCAAGCGCATTAACGCAATTTATAGCTATAATGAAAGCATAACAATTGAGACTGATATTCAAACAGAACTAGACGATACCGTGAATGGTGTGTTACTAGAGGAACAGAATTATAACTTTGTTGTGAGTGACAGCTATGTACGTGGACTGCTAGGCAGTGCAAACACTAGTAATATCAGTTATGATGTAAGTACTGGTCAAATTGATCTCACTAAAGAGACAGCATTTGATGGTTGGGAACCCAATGACTTTGTGCATGTAGGTAACCCTGTGGGTGAAACAGAGCAACTCATTACTGGAACTAAAATTTTCCAGGAACGTGTTAAACTAGACAGTGGATTAACCTTTGGTATAACTAACCATGAAATACAATTTTCAAATAATTTGGGATTCAGACATGTAGACGATGCAATTGGCGAAAACAGATTTGCCATGTATCAAAATGGTGACTTCCTGGCTACTGGTGACCTAATTGCATTCCAAACAATACAACAACTAAGTGATTCTAGACTAAAAACTAATTTAGAAGTAATCCCTGATGCACTGGAAAAAGTATCCCAACTTACTGGTTATACTTACACCAGACTGGATCACGATGACGATAAGAAACACACTGGCTTGATTGCTCAAGACGTTCAGGCAGTTTTGCCAGAAGCAGTAGCAACAACCCAGGACGACCATTTGGCAGTATCATATGGTAGTATGATGGGATTAATGGTAGAAGCTATTAAACAGTTAGCTGATCAGGTGACTGATCTTCAGCAAGAAATTGCAAAACTAAAGTCGCAAGAATAACGGAGTAGTTGATGACTTCAGTCATTACAGTCCCTATATCAGCTAGTCAGATAAAAGAACAATTTAGTTATTTTATTGACAAAGAGGGTTTTGATCTAGAACGCTATCGTGGTATGCCATTGGTATATCCTGACTATTGGCGAGATGAATCTGGTAATTTAAAGACAGATCGTAACGGTAATCCCATACAATTTAGAAAAGTGCCACTAAGTGGTAAACTAACATTTACTGACTTCTTGGGTGCTGCTGGATACTTCCAACCTTATCCATCCCCCACCATAGTGCAGACAGTGCAGTTAGGCACTGTCAAAGGTTATAGTAACGTGGGCGCAATTAGCCATAGTGCTGCATTTAAAGCAGATGCGCAAAACAGTTTAGTACCCTTTTGGAGACCAGCAGTAACTACAATCCAAATTACTGCGCAATGGCAAAGAGCAGTGCCAGGCCAGGGTTGGAGTAATTACGGTGCGGCAGAAACAAAATCAGTTGGTCCCACTGGAGAAGCTACGTTTACCAGATCAGATAACAATAGCGGTGTGGGAACATACAACTACCGTATAATAGCATCAGCAACATCATTTGCACCCAACGATGATCTTGTACCTGGTGGTGGCGCAGTTGGTGCAGAGAGACAAATTAACACTGTTAGCTTAACGTCCAATACTGGTGAAACTAAGTTGTCTGCGTATCAACCACCTGAACCCACAGCAAGTGCTGGTCAAGGTTCTTGGAATGAAGCAACACAAGATACTACTCCCAGAGAAGGACACTATGCTGTATTAATCAGGGAAGTTGATGATGTTGTACTTCAGGATGTTAGTCCAGTGCTTACTTTCCCTGATGGAATATCCACTGTGGAGTTTAGTCCCGCACCAGGACGTGGAACACCTGAAGAAACCACCACAATAGAGTGGCAATTTTACAACAGCCAGAATCCACACAATCCTGGATGGCTCCCTGTGAGTGAGTTAAATTTTAACTATGCTGACTCTCCATATGACGACAACAACTATGGTATAACCTTTACAGACACTGGTATAAGTATGTCTGGACTTGATGACGTCAGATATGATGCCATGAGGTTCCGTGCAAAGATTACCGCCACCCAAAAATTATTTTCGCCAACTGAAACAAACACAGTGGTAGCCTATACTGATGAATACTCATTGGATATTACCACAGCATTATCCTCACCATCGTACAGTTTAACTGGCACCTCAGGTGTAGTTAATGGCGGAACATTTACATTTAAGTTTTTAGCATTAAATATTGGCACACGTGCTTATACTTATTCACTAGCAGACCCCCAGGGCGATTTTGTTCCAGCAGATATAACTGGCAACTTCACAGCAACCAGTAAACAAGAAATTGATTTTGAACTCAGAACAGTACTCGATGGTGACACGGCAACAGAATTATTTACACTGAACATCACTGATGTTGTATCTGGTGAAGTTGTTGCCAGCAAAGTAGTTAACATTATTTATGGTGCACAAAACTGGTACTTCACTAGTGGAGACGACACCATTGCAGAAGAAGACTCCACAGAATTAAAACTAGGTGGAGATAATGTTGGTGATGATCTTGTATATGTGCGATACGTTAGAACTATAACAGATTCCACTGGGCCAAACGACTTTGAAGTTAATGGCACATTACTTGCAGAGAATACCTGGACACCAGTACAGTTATCTACTTCTCTTTTAACATCAAATAATTCAGTGATTAAATCAACTGGTGCAATCACAGTAGTTGCAGTCAAGGACAGCCAATTTGGTGGCGCTATAGATAACCTTGAAAGATTTAGATTTGATCTCAAAGGCAGTGATGGCGCAGTACATGACAGTGTCAACATAACAGTAATAGATAAACTAAATTACCAACTCAATGTATTTGGTAGTGTTACAACTAGCACCTTGGTGTATGATGTTGTGGAAACTGCCGCAAATCGTTCTGTGACTCCTGGCACTGCAAGTATTGCGTGGATTG
>Ga0209666_1002201_pt1 | contig 14615 bp, 8 predicted proteins | sample SaaInlV_125m_DNA_FD_184679 | JGI IMG/M metagenome (GOLD analysis project Ga0209666, IMG submission 184679) | Marine microbial communities from expanding oxygen minimum zones in the Saanich Inlet - Saanich Inlet SI037_S3LV_10m_DNA (SPAdes)... | ecosystem: Environmental > Aquatic > Marine >...
GAGAGGAGGAGAATGACGACGACGACGACGACGACGACGAGACTGAGCGCGAATACGAGGCGAAGCCTGAGGGTTTATACACGCTCGCCGCGCTGGACATGCGCGGCGAAGAGGTGGACCTGTCGTACGCCGCTGGTAAGGTGTCGCTGGTCACGAACGTCGCGTCCGAGTGAGGTTTCGCCGCGAGCAACTACGAGGGGCTCGCGGCGTTACACGAAAAATACGCGTCGGACGGTTTGCAGATCATGGCGTTTCCGTGCAACCAGTTCGGCGGGCAAGAGCCGGGAACGAATGCCGAGATTTTGGCGTTCGTTTCTTCGCACGGGTTCCCCGACCCGACGCACACGGAAGGGTTCCGGATGTTCGCGAAGACGCACGTGAACGGCCCTCTGACCGTCCCGGTGTGGAGCTTCCTGAAGAACTCGAAGGTGGGGAAGGGACACGACATCCGCTGGAACTACGCAAAGTTCCTGGTCGGCGCCGACGGCGTGCCTGTCAAGAAGTACGACGCGCCGTTCGACCTGAAGAAGATCGCGCGCGACGTGGAGGACGCGCTGCAAGCGCTGAGCGACGTCAAAGAGGAGTACGACAGCGGGTTCTAAGGGGTCGGTAGTACCGTCCCCGGTTTTTTTTCAGAAGACGAAGCGTAGTCGGTTTGTGTCTCCTTTCGGCGCGGCGGCGAGAAAAAGTGACGGCGCGGCTGCAAACGATCGACGTGAAGTCGTTCGAGGTCGCGTTCGATGTTCGCCGCCGACGCCGAAAGGAAGCTCAAGGCGGGACGTCTTCGAAGTAGAAAGAGAGAGAGATGTTTGAGGCGTCACGCGCGAAAGACGCGCGAAAGACGCGACATAAACACATAATGTGTGTTGTGACTCAAAACACCTCGATCGAGTGCACGCTGGCGAAATCGTCGTACCCGCTCGCGACGCGCAGCTTTATGAAGGTGGCCTTCGCGGTGAACTGGTGCGTTTCGGTCTGAAGGTCCCCGCCTTTGTCCGGCAAGGTCACCTCGAACACGGGCTTGAACCCGTCCGGTTGCGGTCCCTCGCTGTACTCCAGCACCAAGCCCTTGACCTTCGTCGTGAGCGTTCGAACTCTGCTCACCGGTGTCTGTTTTCCGAGCCGAACGACCAGCTCCTGCGGGAACATCCCCGTGGTCACCCAGCACGTCCCGGGGTTCCCGTCGATGGCGCACCCCGGGGGGTGCCTGTCATCGTCCGAGCACGTCGCCAGCACCACCGAGGCGCCCGCCTCCGGGGTGGCCAGGTTGCTCATCGCGGTCTGAACCGAAAAGGATGCACGCCCGCGTGTTTCGATGAAAACCGAGGAAGACGTGTTTTCGCGAGCAGAGATCAGAGAGCGCGAACAGGCGCTTCGCGAAGACACGACGCGAGCTGCGATGAATTGAAAACGCGTCTACCGTCTACGCGCGTCTTTGCGACGGCGCGTCGCGGAGTACGCCGCGAAGAAAAACACGCGCGACTCCGGTGTGGGACTCGAGCGCCATCCAAAAAGTGGCTCCGGCGCGATCGGCTCCGAAAAAATCACTGACATCACGCCGCGTCCTCGGCGCCCTCGTCGTCGCTGGCGAATTCCTGCAGGAGCTCCATCGTCTCAAACAGAGCCTTCTCCTTGCCCGCGATCTTCTCCAGCCCGATCGCGCTGGACTCGTCGTCGCGCCAGGCTTTCATGGCGGTCTCGTCCAGCACGTCCCCGGCGTGCAGGTCGCGGAAGATGCGCTCGAGCAGCCCCGCCGGGAACGATCGCGACGCGCACAAGCGCTGCGCGGCGCTTAAAACCGCAATCTCGCGCGCCTCCTTGCCGATTTCCGACTTACTCGGAGAGCCGGCGTCCGGACCCTTGCACGCCGCGCGCAGCGCCGCGAACGAGGGCTCCAGCGCGGCGATGGGCGAGGACGCGTCCGCGTCCGCGGGCACGGCGGCGAGCGCCCACGCCGCGACTTCGCCCACGAACTCCGTGGAGACGCGCGCGCTCGCGGCGGCTTCGCCCTCGATCCAAGACGCGAGCGCGGCGCTGGAATCGGCGGACACCTCGGTTTGCTCGGCGAGTTTTAAACGCAGCGGGTGCAACGACGCGGCGGCGGGGAGCGTGCCTATGCCGTACTTCTCGAGCATGGCGTCGAGCGTGACGCCGTCCTCCTTATCCATGTCGCCGATGAACGCCGCGAGGTCGACGCCCGAGTCCGCGAGCACGCGCTCGGCGCGCGGCGCGCCGCAGGCGTCGGCGACGGCGGCGAGGATCTTGCACAGCACCGGCGCCGCGCCGCCCTCCTCGCGCAGGTACCCCGTCTCGCCCTCCGGGCCCGCCTCGTGTGCGGCGGCGGCGATCTCTTTGAACGCGACGGAGCCGTCCGCCACGACGCCCGCGAGCACCGTCGCGAGGTGCGTGTCAGCCTTCGGGAGGTCGCACTTGTGGTCCTCCAGGTCGTCGAGCACCAGCTTGACGCCGGCGACGAGGCCCGCCTCGGGCGCCGGGCCGCCGGCGCTCCGGGGCAGCAGCCGGAACAGAGCAGCGGCGGCGTCCCAGTCCATGGTCCGGCGCTCGAATCCGGACACCACGAGGTGCTGCACGAACTCGGGCACGCGAGGCTCGAAACCGCCCCAGCGGGAGATGGCGGCGATCGCCTCGTCCGCGTCCTTATCGTCGAAGAAGTACTCGAGAACGCGCTTGCGTTCCGTCTCGTACTCCTCTTCCGACATGGGCGGCGCCGCCGCCGGCGCCGCCGAAGCCGGCTCGGGAGCCTTCTCCTTCGCCTCCTTCTCCGAGCCGCCCTTCTCCCCGCGCGGGCCAGGCACGGGGCGGGGAGGCGCGTCGCGCCCGCCGCGATCGCCGCCACGACCGAGGTCGCTGCGAGGCGCCAGGCGACCGCCGGCGTCGGCGACGCCGCCGCGCATCGCGCGGGGGGGGGCGTCGTTCGCGGGCGACCCGCGGCCGTCGCGATCGCGCCCGCCGCGGCCTCCGTCGCGGTCGCGCCCGCCTCCGCGGCTGTCTCGGTCGCCACCGCGGAAGCCGTCGCGCCCCCCCGGGCCGCCGAAGTCGCGGCCACCGCGGTCGCCGCCGCCGCGGTCTCCGCCGCGGGGCGGCCCTCGCTCGTCGCGGCCGCCGCCTCGGCCGCCGCCCCCCCTCGCCTGGTTGGACGCCTCGCGCTGCGCATCCTTGTGCACGTCCCCGATTTTCTTGGGCCCCTCCTGCTTGCGTCGCTCCCTCCAGCCCTTCTGGCGCATCTCCAGCACGTCCTGGCACATGAACCTGTGCCTGCTGGAGATGGTCTGGTTCTTGCTCAGGCCGTGGATGCGCGCGGCGTAGGCGTCCATGTGGCTCTTCGCCTTGGCGTGGTCCAGCTGCCCGCCGATGGTGCTGAGCAGCTTGCAGAGCGCCTCGACGTCCTCCTCGTCGGGTTTTTCCGGGTCCGACAGGAGTTTCTGGATGCACGTGTGCATGATGCGCTCGGAGAGCATCTGCTTCTTGAACAGCTCGCCGATGAACCGGATGTTCCCCAGCATGCGCCGGCGCGCCTGCTGCATGCGGTCCGCGCGCTCCATCTCCGCGCGGCGCTCGGCCAGGTCCCGCTCCGCCGCAGTCATGGGCGCGGCGGGCGCCTCGCCCTCCTCCTTCTCCGCGGGCGGAGGCGCCTCGCCGGCGTCCGCCTTCGCCTTTGCCTCCGCCGCGTCCAGCGCCTCCTTCTCCGCCGCCTTGATGGCGGTGTCGCCCTTCTCGAACTCCTCCTGGCACTTGGACAGAAGCACGCGCTTGAACGTGATCACCACGGGATTCTCGGGGTCGGGCGACGCCGGGTCCTTGAACTCGACACCCTCGCTCAGGAACCGGTCCGACAGCGCCGCGCACATCGTGGCGTACAGCTCGGCGAACGTCGGCTCGGTGAGCGCCTTGTCGAAGAGCTGGCCGATGAGCCCCATCAGCGTCTGCGCCTCGTGAATGCCCTCTTCCAGGATCTTGTCTAAAAGCTTGTCGAAGTTTTCAGGCGTGAGCTTGTTCAAGATGCCCTTGAACGATCTCTGCTTCTTCTCCTCCTCGTCCCACTTGCTCTTGTCGATCGCCACGAACTTGTTCTCCGTCTGCACGAGCTGCGGCAAACGCGGGTCCGCCCTGTTGGAGACGGGCGCGCCGTAGTTCCGGAAACCGCCGCCTCTGCCGCCTCGGCCGCGCTGGCCGCCCTCCTGGTCCGGAGGCAAGCCCGTGTGGCCCCACTTGCCGCCGCCGCCGCGACCGCCGCGACCGCCGCCGCCGGGAGGGCCGTTCCACTGCGGGCCGCCGCCGCGCCCGCCGCGGCGGCCGCCGCCGCCGCCGCCGCCAAAGCCGGCGGGCACGACGAAGTCCACCAGGGGCCAGTAGTCGACGTCGTCGGGCGTCTCCAAGTCGCCGGGCTTGGTCTGGCACATGGGCGCCTGCTCGTACGCCTTGAGGAACTCGAGCGTGTACTTCTTCGCGCCGCCGGGCGCGGGGCCGCCCTCGGTGGGGGGCTTCCAGTCCGAGGGCGGCGCCGCCGCGGGCGCCGGCGCCGCCTTCTCCTCGGCGGGCGGAGCCGCCGGCGTATCCTTCTCCGCGGGTTTCTCCTCGGCCTTCGCGGGCGCGGGAGCCTTCGCGGGCTCCTCCACGGACAGGCCCTTCATCGCCGACTCGAGCGACGCCGCCGGCGCAGACGCCGGCGCCGCGGGCTTCGCCTCCTCCTTGGGCGCCGCCGGTGCGGGGACGGGCTTCGCCGCGGGGGGGGCGGGCCTCGGCGCGGGCGCCGCCGCGGGCATCGCGGGGCGCGGCGGGGCGGGTCCGCCGGGGGCAGGCGGGGTCATCCCCGCCGCCGCCATCGCCGCCGCCATCGCCTGCGCGTGCGCGTGCGCGTGCGCGTGCGCTTGCGCCGCCTGCGCCGCGGCGAACGCGGGGTCGCCATCCGGGGACCCGACCGTGAACCCCGAGGGGAACCCGTCGTTGTGCCCGCCGGGAGAGGTGCCCGGCGCACCCATCATCGCGCGAGGCGCGCCGTACGGCGAGAAGCCCTGCGCGGGCGGCGCCATGCCAGGGAACCCCCCGGGCACCGGCCGCGCGCCCGCCGCCGCCGCGGCGGCGGCGGCAAGCGGCGTGCCGGCGGGCTTCTTGTCTCCCTCCTTCTCCGCGCCCGCGTCGCCCGGGGCGCTCTTCTCCGGGTCGGGCTTCTTGAAGTCGCCCTTTACCTCCTCCTTCGAGTCGGGGTTCACGATGCGGATCGCGCTGCTCTTGCGCTGCTGCACGACGGGCGGCGTCGTCGCGGGCTTCATCGGGCCGCCGGGCTGGCCGGGCCCGGGCGAGAGCCGCACGGGCGCGCCGCCGGGGCCGCCGAAGGGCGAGCCGGGGCCGCCCATGCCGCCCATGCCGCCCATGCCGCCCATGCCGCCCATGCCGCCGGGGATGAAGCCCGCGGGCATGCCGCCCGGGCCCATACCGCCGGGGAAGCCGTACGGCATGCCGCCGGGGGGCATGCCCCCCGGCCGGCCGGCCATCATGGTGGGCGGGCCGCCGGGGACGCCGCCGAAGGGGAACGCGGGCGCGCCGTTGGGCGCGCCGGGGTGGCCGGGGTGGCCGGGGTGGCCGCCGGGCATCCCGCCGAACGGCGGCACGCCCATCGCGCGCGCCGACCCGCCAGAAAGCCGCGGGCCCGGGGGGGCCTTCGGTGCGCCGTCCGCGCCGTGGGGGGCGGGAATGTGGGACGGGGGCACGCCGGGCTGTGGAAGTTGTGGAAGTCGAAGGGCATCTGCGGTCAGGGACGAGCGAGGACGCGAGGACGCGACGACCGCGGCGCGGCGCGGCGCGGCGCGAAAAAAAAAACAAAAAGGACGATCGGTTTCGATTCCGACTTTTCGGACGCCTCGTTCGGCGAGCGTCCGAAATCTGGCGCGACGCGCGATCCGATCGGGTCGCGTGCGACGCGCGCGCCGCGTGTGGCGCGCCGCGGGGTCGGGGGCGTGACGCGTGGAACGCGCGCGTGCCGCGGAACGCGCGATTCGGTGGGATGCGACGTACCCCTTCAGGGCTGAACGTGCCGAACGTGAACTGCGGCGCCTTGTCGTCCCCACCGCCGTGCGGCTGGTTGGTAGGAGGCGGGACCCTCGGAGGGGGCACGCCGTTGTTGGGGTTCATGGTGCCGCGAGCGTCTGTTTTCGTCGGGAGCGGGGCAGGAGGACGTAGGGGTGAAGGTGTCAGTCGCCGCGTCGGAGCCGCTCGAGTCGGTCGCGCGTCGCGTCGGAGCCGCCTCGACGGAGGCGTTCGTGCGACCGAAGCCTCGCCGCGTGTTTGGCGTTTGGGTTTTATCGCAGGGGGAATCCGGGCAGTCGACGCACCTGCCGCGTGCGTGACGCCTCGAGCGTGGTCGAGGGAGGTCGGGCCTGGTCCGCCGCGTCTGCGAGTGCGTGAATCGGGGAGCGGGAAGCGTCAGAACGCGCGTCCGGGTGCGGAGCGGGCCCGAGGAAGGCGGTTCGCCCCTCGGGTCACCTCGAGGCGCGAAGCAATCGGGAAATGGCGGCAGCGCCGCCCGACGCCGGTGTTCGTCGGCGGACTCGGCAAGTCGCAATCGCCGTTCGTGCGATTCGTTCCGGACGCACCCTCTGCCGGCGATAGATTCGCCTCTGTCGCCGCGTCCGAAGCCGCGCCCGACTCCGTTGGGTGCGGGCGCGCCTCTGCCTCCGTTGAGCGTCGTCGGCGAGTGCGCGACGGGCGGAGGGACGTGAGTGGCCTTCGAGAAAACGGGTTGAGGCACTCCCGGCGTATCACTCATGCGAGTGGGGCGACGTCGGTTCGACCCTTCCGCAGTGAGAAATCGATCAAACGAGGACTCTGTGCGATGCTGGTTTCAGCCGACGGGCTGCGTGTGATGCGATGTGACCCCGCGGCGACGGTTCCGGGCGCTTTCGTCCGCCGACGAATCGAAAAGCGGCAGAGCTCACAGCGGTGGCGCGCGGCACGCGTCGGTTTTTCGTTTCTTCACAACGCCCGAAACAAACCTCCGTCGTCGGCGCGCGGCAGCATCCAGCGCCACACAGCGGGGCACGCCACCGCGTCCGCGTCTGTGCACATCTCTCCCTCCTCGAAGCCTCACGTCATCATGTCCGCCGCCGCAGCCGCGCCGTGCCGCCTCGCGCGCGCGTCGCCGGCTCGCGCCGCGAATGCCGCCCGCCGCCCCGCCGACACGCCGCTCCGCGGTTCGGGCGCGCGCGCTTGGTCCCGCGCCCCCGCGGTCCCGCGCGCGCCGGCGCGCCGCCGCGGCCTCGCTCCGCGCGCGGCGACGGCGTCCGACGCCCCGTTTCCCTACCCCGTCATCGACCGCACCGCGAAGACGCTGACGCTGACGATCGGCGAGAGCGAGGTGCACATCGAGACGGGGCGGATCGGCCTGCAGGCCAACGGCGCGGTGATGGTCACCGAGGGCGAGACGGTTCTGTACGCCACGATCTGCGCCGGACGCGAGGTCACCGCGGATGGGGGTTTCGTGCCGCTCACGGTGAACTACCAGGAGCGGTTCAGCGCGGTGGGCAAGACCGCGGGGGGCTACCGCAAACGCGACGGCGGTGTGCGAGAAAACGAAACCCTCGTCGGGCGCCTCGTGGACCGGCCGCTTCGGCCGATGATCCCGAAGGGCTGGGCGTACGACACGCAGATTTTAGAGTGGGTGCTCTCCTACGACGGCGTTCGCTCCACGGACGCGCTGGCAATCACCGCCGCGAGCGCGGTGGCGGCCATCTCCGACGTCCCGCTCAAAAAACCCATCGCCGGCGTGCGCGTGGGGTGGGCGCCCGGCGCGAGCGAACCGCTCATCAACCCGACGGTGGAGCAGATGCGGGACTCGAGGCTGGACCTCGTGCTGGCGGGCACGGAAGACGCGGTGATGATGATCGAGGGCTTCGGGGACTTCCTGACCGTCGACGAGATGCTGTACGCCATCGAGAAGGGGCACGAGGCGGTGGCGAAGGCGTGCAAGGACATCAAGGCGTGGGCGGAACAAGTCGGCCGCCCGAAGATGACGGAGAAGATGCTCGTGGCGCCCGAGGGCGTCGACGCCGCCGTCGCCGAGGCGGTCGGCGCGGACCTCGCGACGGCGATGGCCATCGGACCCAAGCAACAGCGAGGCGCTGCCGTGGAGCAAGTGCGCAACAGAGCCATGGAAGCGCTTAAGGACCAGTTCCAGGTACGTCGCGAGCGTCGTCTCACGCGCGAGCGCGCGGCGTACGACGCGATTTCGAACGAAAGACGAACCGACGCGAAAAAAATATTTTTGCGCGCACTCACCGAAGGGCCCTCGTCGCGTCCCACTCGTGGGGCCGAGGGCGAGCGGCCCAACTGCCGAGGGCGCAGATCGAATCCCACGGTCGCTTCGAACGCACGCTCGGCCCACCCTGGGGTCGCACCCGGGTACTTCCGAAGTCGTCGCTTTGCACGCGACGGAGACTCTGCGCGACTTTTTGTTTCGCTTTTTTTTTTTCGCGTTCCCAAACGACAACGACGCGCGCTTTTCCGAATGACGCGCTCGTCGCTCACATATTGAACGCGCGCACTCTTCCCCACGCTCCAACTACGCTCGAACCGAACACGCGCGCGATCGCAGGCGACCGACGTGCGTCTCGCGTGCGGCCGCATCGAGTCGCAGGCTATTCGAAACATGATCCGGCGCGAGGGCCGGCGCCAGGACGGGCGCGACGTGAACACCGTGCGCCCCATCGCGTCGGAGGGCGGCTTGCTTCCGCGCGCGCACGGCTCGTCTCTGTTCACGCGCGGCGAGACGCAGGCCATCGCGGTGGCGACGCTGGGGGGCAAGGTGGACGCGCAGCGCACGGACGGCATCGGCGACAGCGAAGACCGCCGATTCTACCTGCACTACTTCTTCCCGCCGTCCTCGGTTGGCGAAACCGGGCGCATCGGCGCGGCGAACCGCCGCGAGGTGGGACACGGCAACCTCGCCGAGCGCGCGCTGGCGCCCATCATCCCCACCGAGGAGCAGTTCCCGTTCACCGTGCGCCTCGAAAGCACCATCACGGAGAGCAACGGGTCGTCTTCCATGGCGTCCGTGTGCGCGGGGTGCCTGGCGCTGCAAGACGCCGGCGTGCCCATCTCGAGGTGCGCGAAAAAACGGTTTTTTCCAAACGTTTCCCGCGACGCAAAGCGCGCGTTTTTTCCCGAACCCGAACCTGAAGCCAGGTCCTTAAGAACGCTCTCCGTCGCCGTTCGGTATGGAGAGAGATCGAGTCATAACCGGGCGAGAACGTGCGCGGACGGTCGCGCGGAGCGAGAGCGGAGAGGCACTCGTGTCGAAACCGCCGCTCCCCGTCGCGCGGCCGCCGTAGATTTTGTTTTTTTCCCTCCGCGCGATTTCAGGATTTGCGCTTTCTTCTGAAAAGCGACTACGCCGCGTTTTCGGGCGTTCTTCGACGCGACTTCGCGACGCGTCTCTCACCGCGTCTCTCCCCAACCACAGGAAAGTCGCCGGCATCGCGATGGGTCTGATTCTCGGCGACGAGGCCGAGGGCGAGGCGCCCGTGGTCCTGACAGACATCCTCGGGAGCGAGGACGCGCTGGGCGACATGGATTTCAAAATCGCCGGCGACGCCGAGGGCCTGACGGCGTTCCAGCTGGACATCAAGGTGGAGGGCATCACGCTTCCCGTGATGCGCACGGCGCTGGAACGCGCGCGCGTGGGCTTGATCCACATCCTGGGCGAGATGGAGAAGGCGGACCCTCCCCCCGGCGGCGAGATGAGCAAGTACGCGCCCCAGATTCGTACGATGACGGTTTCCAAGAAGTACATCGGCCGCGTTATCGGTAAGGGCGGCGAGCAGATCAAGAGCATCTGCGAGCAGACCAAGATCGACACCATCGACATCAACGACGACGGGAAAGTCGTTTTGAACGGTGGGTTCGGGTGCGACATGGATGCCGCGGTGGCCATCATAGAGAGCCTTACTGTGGAACCGGAGGTTGGCAAGACGTACCGCGGCGCGCGCGTCACCAAGGTTCTCGAGTTTGGAGCCTTCGTGGAGGTGCTCCCCGGGATCGAGGGTTTGTGCCACGTAAGCGAGCTGGACGTGACGCGCGTGAACAACCCCAAGGACGTCGTGAACGAGGGCGACCGCATCGACGTCAAGCTGCTGGAGACCAACGAGAGGGGGCAGCTCAAGCTCTCGCGCCGCGAGGTGCTGCTGGACGAGGGCGGGGACGAGGTGCGAGCGCAGCTCGAGGAGGCGAAGATGGCGAGGGAGGAGGCGCGCGACGCGCGAAAGGCGGAGGCGGAGGACCGCGCGCAGTCCGATGGCGGCGGCTGGGGCGAGGACCGCGGGGGGGGCAACCCGGACGACCGCAGGCGCGGCAGGCCGCCGCCCAAGGCGAGGCGCGGGAGAACCAGACTCCGCGAGTGAGGGGCGGGAACGGCGGTTCCGGGACGGTTTCATTCTACGAAGGTAGTCTATAAAAAACGGAGAGGATTTTTTCTTTACGCGTCGTAAACGAACGCGCCGCCTCCCTCGACTCGAGCGCGTCGGAAGCGCTTCTCATTTGCGCGCTTTCACGGGAACAGTACCGTCATGTACCCTCTCGCGCTCGCTCTGTCGCTCTCTACCGTCGTTTCCCGGACAGCTTCTTCAACATCGCCTCCCTCTGGCTCTTCTGCGACACCTTCTGCTTCTTCGCGTTGGGCTTCGAAGGCGACGGTTTCGCGGCGGGAATCTCAGACTCGGCGGTGACCTCCGGCGGAGGCGACCACGCTTTCTCGTCGCGCCGCTTGCGCTTCCCCGCCGTCGCGTCGTCGCCCGCGTCCTCCGCCTCCGCCTCTTCACCCTCATCACGCTCCGAGTCGTTTCCGGCGTCGCCGCCCTCTTTCACAAGACGTGTCTTTCTCGCGCCCCGGACGGGCTTCGACAAGAACTCCGGCGACGAAGCCCCGGACGTCTTCCTCTTCGCGTCGTCCTCCTCCGGCGCGGCGAGTCCTCGCTCGCCGGCTTCGTGCCACTTCTCGCACCTCTCGCCGCAGAACCACTCGTGCTCAGACTCGGGTGCGGGTTTGGCGGTCAGCGAGGGGAGGCATTGCCAATGCGCGTTGCTCAGACAAGGCGTAGACTTTTTGCCGTGGTACCGGTTCGAGCACTCCACCATGTGCTCGCGTCCGTCGTCGCGCCCGCACATCACGCACTTAATCGCCATCGGCTCCGCGGCGCCCGCGGCGGCGGCGGCGTTCGACACCTCCCGCCCCGCCTTGGGGTTGGAGCCGCCGCCCTCGGCGCTGTCGTGGGAGTCGCGGTCCGAGTCGATGTCGCCCGAGCCGGAGTCGCTGCTGCTGCTGGCTTGCATGGCGGGCGCCGACGCCGAGGGCGTCTTGGCGGGCTCGCGCTCAGCCTCCTGCTCCCCCCGCTGCGCCTCCAGGAGCGTCTCCTCCTGCGTCTGCTTCTTCTTCTCGGGTTTCTTGGCCTCGTCCTCGGGATCCTTCGTGGGTTTCTTAGCCTTGTACTCGGGGTGGAAAGGACACGCCTTGCCGAACCGGAAGTGGTCCGTCGGGGTCAAGTCATGCGCGGCGCACGTCGAACACGTGTAGCGGCGTTTCCTCGGCGCCTCCTTCTCCGCCCCGTTCGTCGCCTTCGCCGAGGCGTCGCCCGGCGCGCGCGCCGAAGCCTTCGTCCGCGCATCCGGCTCCGCATCGGACTCGGAGGACTCGCCTAGCGCGGCTTCCGCGTCCGCGTCCTCCTTCCGGACGCGCTCCTCGTCGGAATCCACGCCGGGGCCCTCCGAGTTGTCGCCGTCGTTGTCGCCGTCGCCCGCCGCGTCTCCGGCTGGGACGTTTTTCGTTTCCCGCTCCGCGCGTTCGCGCGCCTTCTTCTCGGCGGCGAGTTTCATCGCCGCCGCCGCCGCCGCCGCCGCCTTCTCGCGCGCGTCGTCGCCGGCGCCCAAGACGCTCTCCGGCGCGATCCCGGGATCGCGCTTCTCGTGTTCGCCGGCGCCTCGGGTCTCGCCGCCGGCGTTTTTGACGAAGGAAGCGCTCGCCAGAGTCTTCACCGCGCCCGCGACGCGCGGCGCGGCGATCCCGCCGAGCATCGCGTTGAGCCTCGACCCCGCGCCCGCGGCGGAGCGCGCGGCACCGCCCATCTGCGCCACAGCGCGCGCCGCCTCCTTGGCGTGCGCGTTCATCAGCGGCGGGAGCGTCTCACTGACGTCCGGAGGCTGCGGCCGAGACGTCTTGAAAAAAGGCGTTTCCGTGTCGCGGACCGACTCGGAAACGGCCGAGTTGTCGGCGTCGCGTCGCGTCAAAGACCCGGCGGGCGGTTCGAACGGCGCGTTCGGGAACTTTGCGTGGAACTTCGCGAAGCGCTCGTAGGTCATGAACAGGTCCATGCGCGTCTTTTCCAGCATGCGCCGCGCGGCGCCGAGCACGCCAGCCTCGCCCGGGGCCTCGCCGCGAAGACCCGGCCCGGTGTCGGTGGCGTACGGCATGAACGGCGCAACCGCCAGGATGTGCGGTCTGGCTCGGGGTTCCCAGACGGCGGTGCGGTCGTCCAGCACCACGCACAGCTCCTTGGCGATACCCCAGGACCCCACCGCCTTCTCCAGCGTCTTCAGCTCCGCTCCCTGCTTCACGCTCACCACCCTGTGCGCCAGGTCCTTCGGCGCGATCAGCGCGCCGCGCGGGTCCAGGAGCCGCCACATCTCCTGCGCGTACTGCGCCTCGGACATCGTGCACACAAACGCCGCGCACCGAGCGTTTTGCGTTTTGCGCTCGCCGTCCGCGCGCCGGTCGAGCCCGGCGAGGTAGCCGTACATTTCCTCCCAGCCCGGGCGCACGTGCACGAGCATGGACGTGCCCACGTTCGCGGGGTCGATGCGCGTGAAGATCATTTGCCCTCCGCGGCAATGCGGCGAGGGCAAGCGGATGACCGGACGGAACGTCACCTCGCCGGGCGCCGTCGTCGCCGACTCCGCCGCCGCCGCGATTTTCCGCCCGCGATTGTCAATAACGCAGTTCTCGGCGACGTACTGCGCGAGCATCGCGCGGTCGTGCTTGAGGCGCGCCATGTCCTCTTCTCTTCGCTGACGCGCGCTTTTGGCGTCCGCGCCAAAAGCCCGGCTCGAGGCAAAGCTCCCGAGCGCGCCGGCGACGGTTTTGCCGGCGGCATCCGTCGGTAAATCCGCGCGGGTTTTTTCGTCGCCGCTCGCGCGTTCGGCACTCTCTGAAATCGCCTCGGAGTGCGCTCTTCGTATCGCCTCCGCGCGTCGGTCCAGCGAGCTCAGCGTGAACGCCTGGAGCAACGTCTCGTCCAGGTCGAAGATCACCGGCAGCTGCTTCTGCGCGAGGATCGGCGCGTGGTGGAACGGCGCCATCGCGCGCGTCTCGAACGCCAGAAAATGGAAACCGTTATTTTTTCTTTCCGTGAACGCGTCGGAGGCGTCGTCGGCGTCGTCGTCGTCGCGCGCCGCGGTCGCCGTCTCACCGTCCGGCGCGGAATCGTCGGTGGGTGGAATCGCGCACAGGTGCACTTCCCTCCGTCCCCCCGCGATGGATACCACCGCGGTTTTCATCTTCTCCGAGAGCTCAGCGTGCAGCGCCTCGACGCCGACCGCCGTTCCGTTCGCGTTGGCAGACGTCGCGTCGCCGACGAGCCGCGCGCTCGGCCCCCTCGCGCCCGCCATGAGGTACAGCGCGGGAAGAGGGTCGAGGCCCCTGCCCGGCTCCCAGAACCCGATCACGGTCATCTCACCCAGGACCTCGGGGGTCAAGGGCGTGGACCAAGCGTCCGGCGGCGGCGCGAATGGACTCGACGCGTCGAGATTCGAATCGAGATTCACCGCATCCTCCTCGGTGGCGTTTTTTTTGGTTCCGTCCGCGCGCGCCTCCGAAGACGCCTCGCGCGCGCGCGCGGACGTGGCGGGTGCGCCCGCGCGGAGGAGTGCGTTGGTTTCGCCAGCCTCATCAGCCTCGCGCGACGCGCGCGGGGTCCACGCGGGCGCGGGCAAGACACGCACGCGCATGCCCGTCTGCTGCAGCTCCTCGCGGCCGGGCACGCTGAGCGTCGCGTCGAACGCGCGCGCGCCGCGCGCGGGGGCAGCCGGCCCCATCGCCGCGTCAGATCGAAACGTTACCAGGTTTTCTCTCGGCGGTTTTCCCAGACTGCTCGGCCGTGAGAGACGAGCTATGCCTGCCGTCGCACCAAGGAATTTCGGAGGAGACGGTTTCGCAGCCTCGCGCTTCAAAAGAGGAGCGGATGGGTTGCGAGCCGAGCCAATGTCGCGCTCGGCTGAACCCCGCGTGGAGGGCGGCGCGGATCGCGCCGGGCGCCGCGTTTCGGGTCCGGGCCTGCTCCGAAGGTCGCGAGAGGCCTCGTCCGCGCGCGCGGTCCCGTCGCGCGTCTCCGCGCGCGGCCCCGGCACTTCGAGGGGCCTTTCGCCGAGACCCCGTACGGCTAATACGCACGCGGGTCTGCGCCCAACAATCTGTTTTTGCGCGTCAGAAACGCAGCGCATTTCTCCTTCTCGAGCTCATCGCGAAGTGGAATACCGAAAAGAAGCCCCTGTGACTGTTTGCTCATACGGATGTTCCCGATGAACCCTCTCGTCCCTCGATCCTCCGAGCGATCTCG
>Ga0209666_1002204_pt1 | contig 14612 bp, 15 predicted proteins | sample SaaInlV_125m_DNA_FD_184679 | JGI IMG/M metagenome (GOLD analysis project Ga0209666, IMG submission 184679) | Marine microbial communities from expanding oxygen minimum zones in the Saanich Inlet - Saanich Inlet SI037_S3LV_10m_DNA (SPAdes)... | ecosystem: Environmental > Aquatic > Marine >...
TATACCTTTCGTTTTTTTGGGGATTAATAAAAAATGTTGAGTTATAAATTTGACTTTTTATAACGCCGTCTTTAAAAGCCGCAAATCTAACCACATGAGCCTTGTTTACATTTTTTGGAACTTTCCATACATGGTTAGGAAGAGGCGAAGGACCTTCTAAGGGAGTGGTTGGAATTAAACTGATATCATTAGAGCCAAAGTTATCTATTGCTAAACTTATAAAACCTTCGTATTTTAAATCCTCTGTCGAGGGTATAGCACCATTTAAAGTGTAGTAAATTTCATGCGAGTTATCTGAGCAAGTTAGATTTAACATCGTATCTTTTTCATAATAACCAGAGCCTAAAGAAGCTGTAATAGAACTGTTGTTTATTGCGCTAAGCGGTGGAGTTGGAGTGTTTAAAATTGAAAAAGTACTGCTGGAGCCATCTGGAACTCTACTATATGATTGGTTTGCGCCTAGTTCAATGGCGCTCATAGATGAAATTAACACGCCATTAGCATCGCTTAGGTATAAAGTTTCTCCAGATTTTTTAATTTTGAAGCTTGCATGTAGTTCAGAATTTAGTAGGTTTTTTTGTCCAGAAGCATATACTAAAATGTAGCCATTGGGCGGAACTATTACCTCAGGAAAAAGCCATTTTTTAAAGTATTCATTATCATCAGACAATGAATAATTTAATAGGTTAATGTTATTTGAACTATTGTTAAATAATTCAATCCAATCATGATGACTTCCATCAAGACTGGTTAGTCCGTTTTTATTACTAGATAAGATTTCATTTATTACAAGGCCCTGAGTATAACCGGTGTAATTACTTAAAATCAATATGATTGCTGTTAAAAATCTAATCAAATGATTTTTCATACCTAAATTTCGTCTTAGTTCTTTTGTTAAGTGAATTTGGAAGACTCAATATAGGAAAAATTGATGCTTGTTATATTTAATTTGTTACAACACATAAGATTTTTCTATATTTTCACAAAAATTATTAGTCATGCCAAAATCTTTTTCATACATAGAATATAAAATCTTTTTTAAAGATCTTGTAAACCAAAATATCACAACGGGATTAAATTCCAATGATAGTTTAATCGAGTACACTAAATTAAATTGGAGTCGTGCTAATAGGGTAGATAAAAAATTTAAACCTTTAGCAGAAATAAGCGCTTTTTTGAAAAATTGTAATCGACAAATAAAGCTTAAAATAATAACAGAGCCTTGGTGCGGTGATGCAGCTCAGGTTGTTCCAGTAATTGCTCGTTTAGCTGAGTTGTCTGATAATTTTGAGACAGAAATTGTTTTGCGAGATGAAAACGAGGAATTAATGAATAGGCATTTAACAAATGGTGGAAAATCTATCCCGATTACTGTGATAATTGATGCTCAAACCGATGAGGTATTAGGCCATTGGGGCCCCAGACCTATTGCCGCCCAACAAATGGTAATGAATTACAAGGCTAAACCGGAAAGTGAACGATCTAGTTATGATGATTTTGTTCAAGAAATACAGCATTGGTATAATAAGGATAAAACGGCATCTATACAAAAGGAGTTTATTCAAAAACTAACTAAGTTACTTGGCTAAACTATTTTTTGATAAAGATAATTCATAAAAAAAGCCACCGAAGTGGCAGAGATATCTAAATTTTATAGTTTTTGGTTCGATCTTTTTAAAAAACATTTTTAGCGTCTTACACTTTAAAAAAAGGAGGTTTATATTTTGTTTAATTATTTACCCTAAACGCTAAACATTTTGTAAATTTAAGTGAGTAGAAATATGTGGACCTTCAAAATAAAATGAAGCAAAGTAAACAATCGAAATTTCTCGGTTTACTGTATAAAAAATGCTAAAAATAATAGGTTGAGGTTTATTAGCTCAAAATAGAGCGACTTAAATGGTTAAAGATGTCAAACAACTTTTAAGCTGTTATTTTTCAAGTTGGATTTTAAACAACAAAGCTAAAAATGGAATTATTTGAGCAAGAGAGTATAAGTTTTCCAACTTCTTATGAAGAGATACTTAAACGAATCAAATCAATTGATCCTATTAAGTATGGATCTAGTAGAAATTATATTAATGGAGCAGTAAGTTATTTGTCTCCTTATATTTCAAGAGGAGTTATATCTACTAAATTAGTGTTTGAGGAGATTCTCCAGAGAGGACACCCAACAGGTAGAGTTCAAAAAATTATTCAGGAATTAGCATGGCGAGATTATTGGCAGCAGGTTTGGATAGCGAAAGGAGACGCTATTGATAATGATTTAAAGCACCAGCAAGCACCTGTAAATAATTCCGCTATTCCTGAAGCAATTTTTCATGGGAAAACAGGAATAAAAGCTATTGATTCTGCCATTGCAGAGTTTTACGAAACAGGTTATTTACACAATCATGTACGAATGTACATTGCTTCCATAACATGCAACATCGGTAAAAGCCATTGGAAGCTTCCTGCGCAATGGATGTATTATTATTTATTGGATGCCGACTGGGCTAGTAACGCTTTAAGCTGGCAATGGGTAGCGGGAGCGAATGCAAACAAAAAATATATAGCCAACCAAGAAAACATTAATAAATATTGTTTTACAAATCAAAAAAATACGTTCTTGAATGTTGAGTATGAAGACATTTTACAATTAAAAATGCCAGAAGTGTTAAAGAACACACCTCAAATTGAATTAACTACTCCTTTACCATCTTCTCAAGACATAAAGATTGACAACAGTTTACCTACGATAATTTATAATTTTTACAACCTCGATCCTCTTTGGAAAAAACAGGATAAAGTAAACAGAATTCTTTTGTTGGAACCATCTCATTTTAAGAAATTTCCTGTTTCTTCTAAAACTATCCAATTCACTCTTCAATTGGCAAAAGAAAACATAAATGGGATTCAAATTTTTGTTGGAGAGTTTGATAAATTAGTTTCAGCACACGAGATAAAAAAAATATATTTTAAAGAACACCCTACTAGCACTCATTATAAAGGAATTGAAGAACCTCGTGATTGGATGTTTAACGTCAAGGGGTATTACAATTCTTTTTTCTCTTTTTGGAAAAAATGTCAAAAGGAATTAGTGTATTGAATAATCAATCTCAAAATATCGTTTGGTTAAAAAGAGATTTACGATCTCAAGATCACCAACCTCTCTATAAGGCTGAGCAGTCTGGTCTTCCTTACAGAATTATATACCTTTTTGAACCTAGCTTAATTGCTTATCCTGATGTTAGTCCAAGGCACTTGCAGTTCGTTTATCACTCCATTTTATCGCTTAATAAAACGCTTTTTCCATTTAACAGGAAGGTTGAATTGTATTATGGAGAAGCTGTTGATGTCTTTCAGTATCTATCTACTGAGTGTAAAGTAAATAAAATTTACAGCTACCAAGAAAGTGGAACACAAGTAACGTGGAATCGCGATAAAGAAGTCGCTTCTTTTTGTAGACAGAAATCGATTTTATGGGAGGAATTTCAAAGAGATGGAATCATAAGAGGGATAAAAAATAGAAAAAGTTGGAAAAAATCTTGGGCCAATGCAATGCATAAAAAGGTGATTTTAAATCAATATTCAATTGTAAGTAAACAATTATTTGATGAAAAGATTGAGCATTCTTTTAATTTGCCTCCAAATTTTATTTCACTTTTAAAAGAATACCCAAAACAATTTCAGCCTGCTGGCGAAGAAAATGCTTGGCGTTATATTAGATCGTTTGCGGATAAGCGTGGTGGTAATTACCAAAATCATATTTCAAAACCAAATGAAAGCAGAAAATCGTGTAGTAGGTTGTCTCCGTATTTAGCTTGGGGTAACATAAGTATAAAACAAGCATTTCAGTTTATTGGTACGCATCCTAAAGGTACCAGTAACAGTAAAGCTTTTTCTTCAATGTTAACTAGGCTGCATTGGCATTGTCATTTTATCCAAAAATTTGAGGTGGAATGTAGATATGAAACAGCTTGTATTAACCAAGGGTATGAATTGTTAACGCATCAAAAAAACAAGCACTTCATTAAATCTTGGAAAACAGGAATGACTGGTTATCCATTGATCGATGCTTGTATGCGTGCAGTGGAATCTACTGGGTGGATAAATTTTAGGATGCGTGCAATGGTTGTTTCGTTTTTAGCGTTTAATTTAGACCAAGATTGGAGAGACGGAACCTATCATTTAGCAAGACAATTTTTAGATTATGAGCCTGGTATACATTTTCCTCAATTTCAAATGCAAGCTGGAACAACAGGTATAAATACAGTTAGGCTTTATAACCCTGTAAAAAACTCTCAAGAGCATGATTCTGAGGGAGTATTTATTAAAAAATGGGTTCCGGAATTGGAGAATGTGCCAGGTGAACATATTCATGAACCATGGAAAATGACGCCTATGGAAATGGCTTTCTATAATGTAACAATTGGTTTGGATTATCCAAAACCAGTAGTTGATTTGCACGAAAGTTCAACACTTGCACGCGATAAGATTTGGGGACACAAAAAGCACCCTGCAGTTCGAAAAGAGAAACAACGCCTTTTAAATACTCATGTAAATAGATCTCATAATGATTTGTCGTAGCAACTTAATTTTTATAAATTAATTTCTTTGTAGAGCTAACATGAAAAAACAACACCTTCCACAAAAAATATGCGTCACTTGTAAAAAGCCATTTAATTGGCGAAAGAAGTGGAAAAAAAATTGGGAAGAAGTTAAATATTGCAGCCAACGCTGCCGAAAACAAAAATGAAATCAGTCAATCTAATATTTCCCCATCAATTGTTTCAAGAGTCACCTCTTTTTGAAACCGATTCAACAATTTATCTTGTTGAAGAATACTTGTTTTTTAAGCAGTATAAATTTCATCAACAAAAAATCGCTTTTCATAGAGCAACGATGAAAGCTTATGCGGATTATTTAACCAACATAAAAAGATTCAAAGTCAACTATATTGAGTCGATTAATAAGGCTTCAGATGTCAAGGAATTATTGCTTTTATTAAAAAAAGAGGGCGTTGAGCAAGTCGGTTACGTTGATCCAACAGATAATTGGCTCCAGAAAAGGATAGAGAGTACATGCTCGCGCTTGGGCATTAAGACAATGGTGCACGAATCCCCTTTGTTTATGAATACTAAAGAGGAGCTTAGTGACTTTTTCACCAAAAATAAAAAGAAATATTTTCAAACTACTTTCTATACGGAACAGCGAAAAAAGAGAAAAATATTGGTAGATGATTTGCATAAGCCTCATGGAGGAAAGTGGACTTTTGATGCTGAAAACAGGAAGAAGTATCCTTCAAAAAAAACGCCCCCTGTAGTACATTTACCTGAGAAAGACGATTACTTCCTGGAAGCTAAATTGTATGTACAAACTAATTTCTCTCATCACTTAGGATCATTAACTAGTTCTCCTTTGTACCCCACTACTTTTAAAAGCACAAAGGAATGGTTGGAACAGTTTTTCGAACAGCGATTTATGGAGTTTGGAGCTTACGAAGATGCTATTGTTGCTGAAAATTCGATTTTAAACCACAGTGTATTGACTCCAATGTTGAATGTTGGGTTAATTTCACCCGAGGAAATAATAAACAGTTGTTTAATATACGCTTCAGAAAATAATGTTCCAATTAATTCAACAGAAGGTTTTGTCCGCCAAATTATTGGTTGGCGGGAGTTTATAAGAGGTATTTATGAGGCTAGGGGAACTGATGAGAGAACAGCTAATTATTGGAAATTTACAAAAAAAATACCGTCTTCTTTCTACGATGGAACAACTGGTATAGTTCCCGTAGATTTAACTATTAAAAAGGTATTAAAAACAGGTTATTGCAACCATATTGAGCGCTTAATGATATTGGGTAATTTTATGTTATTGTGTGAATTTGATCCAGATGAAGTGTACAGATGGTTTATGGAGTTGTTTATTGATTCTTACGATTGGGTGATGGTTCCAAATATTTATGGAATGAGCCAATTTGCTGATGGTGGACTAATGGCTAGTAAGCCTTATATCAGTGGGAGTAACTATTTAATGAAAATGAGTAACTACAAAAAAGGAGAATGGCAGGCAACTTGGGATGGATTATTCTGGAGGTTTATGAATAAGCAACGAGATTTCTTTTTGTCCAATCCAAGATTAGGTATGTTGGTAAGGATGTATGATAAAATGCCGCAAGAAAAAAAACAAACCCATTTAGAAAACGCAGAAAAGTACTTAATTACCATTTCAAATTAGTTAAAAAATAAATTTTTACAACTGAGTACCTAAAAGTAAGTGTCTAATTTCAAGAAGCTTAAAAGCTTTTGTAACTATTACTTTCAAAGCTTTGTGAAGGAAACAGTCGCAATTGTTGCGTTTAATTTTAAACCATTTCCAAGTGGCGAATCAAAAAATAAAGTTATCGGTTTTTGAGGTGAGGTGATTTTATTTGGAGATGTATATGTTTCCCCATTATCAGTTCCTGCATCATATACTTGAGCATCAACAATTTTTTGATTAACAAATGAATTGTTTTCTAGTAAGTTTATATTTTTAACAGCAATAAACCAGTCTGGACTTGGTGCGATCATTGTTGCCAACGTTACAGAAGGATACTCTTTAGTGACCTCCACTTTAAGAATAATTTCTCCAGTTCCTTTACTTAGATCCCCACCAATAAAATAGTTAAAACCTTTTCCTTCGTTAATTAGCTCTACAAATTCGGCGTCAAGTGGAGATGTGTCTCCGGTTTCGGCCATATTTTTTAGTCCAGCTGAAGCAATATCTCCAACTTCAAATAAATTTTGAGTAGAATCATGACTCCACCCAATTAGTTTAGAAAAGTGGGCGTTCGATGGATAGTTTGTTGGAAAATCGGTAGTGTTCCAATCAATATTAAAAGTTACCATATATTCTGTTCCACCTTTAAAAACAGGTGTTTCCTCATTTTTTTCTTTTGAACAAGAAAAAAATAATAGTATAACTAAACTTAATACGTTAATACTTAATCTTTTAATTTTCATATTATAAATTCAAAATTAGATGTTTATATCTAAAAATAGATAAAAATGATTTTTATCACGACAAATTATATTAAATACTGCTAGTTAGATCTTTAAAAAATAAGATAGGTTTGAATGCTTTTTACGTGTTAAAAAAAACTTTTTCTTAAACTAATGATGTTTTATGAAACGATCTAAATACACTTTTAATACTTATATTAAATTAAAAGTGGTTTTAGAAGCTTTTAGAAACCGAGTAGGTGACTTAGCATAGGTAGCCGCTCAATCGTGGGGGTAGTTTTTATTCTTTTAATTTATTGTCAATATCCATTTTTTGATTTAGAATCCTTACGACTTCTAATTTGTCAGTGATTACATATAAAATTACATGTGATTTAACTCTTGAGAAATAATAACCATTTCTGATATTTTGGATTGAAATTCCTATGCTTTTATTTCCTGCGATTAATTCTATTTCATGAATAATAAGGTTATAGTAATTGTTTGCTTGCTTTTCAGACCAGGTGTCTAAGGTGTAAATCCAGATTGATTCTAAATCCTCAATGGCTTTTTCTCTTATTTTATATTTAGGCATTTTTACAAGTGCTTTTTCTTAAGAGATATCAAGTGCTTCTTTGGGTCAAAATCTTCAATTAATTTAGAGTTTTCTCCTAATTCTAATTCGCTTGATAAAATTTCTATTTTAGTCTCTTCCTTCTCTAAAAGTCTTAGGCCAGCACGAATTACTTCGCTAACGTTTTTAAACTTTCCAGTTTTTATCCTGTTTTGTACAAAATCGTCGAAATATCCTCCTAGTGATATAGATGTATTTTTACTCATATTCTGAAGTTTTTACTAAAAGTACCAAAAATTGGTAAAAAAGTCAAATTCAACTACCGTTGTGGGTAGTTTTTATTATTTTATATTCAAATTTCAAGACTTTTAAATTCCATAAAGTCAAAGTTTGTATAGCAATGATATTATCATTCTTGTTGCTTACAACCAATTTGTCTTTGAATGACTTGATAAACTTTGTCCATAATTGACTTTTTGAATCTTTGAGCAAAAAGTAAAATCCACTATCTCCAATTTTTTTTCCTGATGAATCCAAAATGAGTTCTCCATTATTTCCAACTCTCGGAATTAAAATGACCGTTGCATTTCCATGTGGTAAGGGGAAAACTGCCTTAATGCAGGTTTTTCCGTTTGGTAAATTGCAAGTCTCATAGACCCCTGAATAAACCACTTTACCTGTCGATTTAAATGCCCTAAGCCAAATTGTTCTTTTAACTTCATTTGTTTTCGAGTCGCGTAATTTGATTATTTCATTCGTGAGTCCAGATGGATCTCCTAAGTTGTGAATCGGAACATTGAGTTGTTCAATTCTATTGCTGAAAATGTTCTTTACTATAATTCCAAAAATCCTGAAAATAGGATTCCATTTTGCTTTTAGTAGGAGGTTATAATTTGCAGTGTTTTGATAAAAGTCAACTACTTTTGGACACAATTTATTTAATTCATGATCAGATAAATCAAGATCTTCAATGGAATTTAGTAATCCTTTATTTATTCCTTCTTGATCAATGACTAATTTCTCATCTTTAACTAATTGTTTAATAAATTTTTCTCCTATTCCATTAGTTCCACCAAATGGTCCTAAAAGCCACTTGTCTTTTGAATTATCAATTTTTTCTCCAAAAAGAATAACCCATTGTTGAGTAATCCAATCTTGTATGTTTTGATTTTTCTTGGCTAATCCCATGGTCAATGATGTTCTATATTTTGGGAATAAAGTTGGATTTACCTTTCCACTTGCCAAATTCTGATAAAGGTTTAAACCTAAGAGTTGTAAATTCAAAGTGGAAATCTTTTCTTTCTCTTTCCTTCATTGCGTCTGAGTGCCTTTTTGGTTTTTCAACTTCACTATGACCACGAACCATTTCAGTCATTTCTTTTTCAGTCTTCCAAATTGAAAAGGTTGATACTGTGTTTGGAAAATTAACGGAAGCCAATGCTAGAGTTGTTCCAGGATGGTCTCTTACCAGCTTTTCAACTGGCCTTCCCCATTGTATAAATCTAGGAACTGACCATGGTTTCATACGTGCTATGGTTACTGCAACAACTGGAGAATTTGGACTATCTAATTTGTCTTTGTCGTCTGGAATTTTGAATCCACTAAATTTTCCCCACTCTCTAATAAAAGAAAGTCTTACATGCCAACCTTTTGCTAAAATTATTCCAAACTTGTCTTTTTGTAAATAGTTTTCAAGTGCGTTTTCATTTTTCCATTGCATAAAAACCGCAACTTGTCGAATTAAAACTCTAGAAGGAGAAAAAATAGGTGAGCCTAGAGTCATTGCCGTCATGTATTCGGAGTGAATCAGTCCTCTGGTATTTTTAGAAATTGGAGAAGAGAATATTGTTTTTACCGCTACAAAAAAGGGGAATTCGACTAAATGATAAGAGAATATACTCACCTTGATTTGGACTTATTTTTTAATTCTTCGAAGTTCTTATAATTACAAACAACGTTTAATGTATGGTATTGCAGCATTGCGTATAGGTGTTGTGTGCCTCGAATAGCAAATATAGATTTTTTTTACAAGAATGTCACATAGGGTTAAAGTTCAGAGCACTAGTAAGTAATGTTCTTAAGTGAAGGAAGTGCCAAGGTGGTTTACTGTGAGGTATGAACTGAAGTAAGCCAAACTGCGTAATTGGTTCTGACGAACAAGGGCGGAGCCTAAAAAAATGATTAATAATCATTTTAGCGAAGGAGCCAGTACGCGGGGAGCCTAAGTGTATATTAGGTTGGATGAGTAAGCAAATCTTTGCGAAGTCCTAAATCCCAATTTATCGGGAATAACCGAATTAGTAGATTCAGCAGATATTAATCATAGGGTATCAAGATATTTTGGATATTGATTTGAACCGCCAAGTACGAGACCCTTAAGCTTGGTGGTGTGAGAGACGCACCCCGCTCAATTATGGGCAGATCCTTCTACTCGATAATGCACTTTTATTCTTTATCTCAATCCATTTATGTCATATCGTGACACAAAATTCCAAACCAATTCAGATGTGTTCTGACCTTGAAAAGTTGCGCTAAACCAAACATGGTCTCCTCCAATATATTTGTAATGCTCAACAGAAACTAAGTTATCTCCTTGATCATAAACAGAATGTTCAATATTGTTGTCACTTGTTACGGTTGGGGTTAAAACTGTATTATTGAAATTAATCCAATGGTCCAACGTACTTTGGGCAGAGTTATAGTCACTACTCCCATTATAGGGGAGAACGCCATCAGAAGTTCCATGAATATGTATTACCGGCATAGGATGACTGCTAGGTCCAGTATAATCTAACATAACTCCTGAAACAGATGCTACCGCAGCAATTAAATCACTTTTATAGTTCGCAAGTCCATACGCCATCATGCCTCCGTTTGAGTATCCAGCAGCATAAATTCTTTCTATATTTACATTATACTGAGATGAGATTTCAGTTATTATCGATTCAATAAATCCAAAATCATCAGCATTACTTTTATTGTCTACTCCTAATGGACAAGCATTCCAATGAGATAAACCATCTAAACAACTACCTTGAGGATAGATTAAAATAAAAGTGTCAGCTTCTGCCAATGAGCGCATATCTGCTTCTTGTATATAATCACTAGCACTACCACCAAACCCATGAAAATTCAGCATTAACGGAACAGAAGATATTCCATCATATGAGTTTGGTATATACAACACATATTCCCTGTTGAGACCGTCATGAACTATAGTCTTTGCATTAATGTTTGAGTAACATTTCTCTGGATTTTTTTTATCATCTTTATTACAACTGCTTAGAATTGATACTAAAATAGTAACTAGTAAAATTGCTTTCTCTGTTGTATACATAATTATTTTTCCTAACGTTTAATGTAAAATGCGTTTTAATGCATTTTTACATAGTGTTAACCGTTTATTTTTTTATAATTTTTCCAGCTGCGATTCGTTCCTTAGAATTACATATTTCATAGAAATAAATACCGCTTGGTAGCTGATCTGTGACTATCGTTGTCAAGGTGGTCAATCTCTCTTTTAGAATTTTATTGGAAAGATTATCATATAGAACGAACATTGTGTTTTCATGTTTTAAATTCGATATATTTAGTTGGTCTGAAAAAGGATTTGGAAAAATTTTGAAAGTGTTGTTTCTTTCTTCAATCAATCCAGTTGTTATAGTACAAAGACTACCGAAAAAGTCTCCAATGATTGTGCTTTGATTAATATCTTTATTAGTAAAACCTAAAGGACTAGGTGAATTAGACCCACTCCAAGTATGCCCCCCATTTGAGACTTTGTAAAATGTCACTTCACTGCCATTTACTCCACCACTGTAATAATATTTCTCAACGGTTGAACTATCTGTTAAATTTGAGTTTGGCACAGCTGTAAAGGAGGGAGAAGGATTACAGTTATTGTGCTGTACCCACCATTGTATGGTACTATCGACAGGTGAAATAGTAGGTGGTGAACCCATATATGGAACAGTACTGTCTTTTGTTCCATGAAAATGCATGATTGGTATTTGTGGTGCTGATGCTGACTGGTTTTTAAGCAAATTTGTCATATTTCCTGACCCTACAGCTATAGCATTAACAACATGAAGTGTATTATTTGCAAATTTACAGGTCATAAAACCGCCTTGAGAAAATCCAGTAACAAACAAACAATTGTTGGTGGAATAATTTGAACGAATAGAATCTACTAAATTGGAAAGAAACTCAACATCTGAGTTATTAATTGTTTCCCATTTATTTAAATTACTATTCCCAATAGGCTTTCCATTTGGGTACACTAAGATAAAACCTTTACTATCGGCAATATTATCAAACTGAGTTATGGATTGTTGCTGAGTTGCATTTGAAAGCAATCCATGTAGATTCAGAACGATTGGATATTGGTTGTTGGTTGAATACCCTGTTGGCAAATGAACAATGAAAGTTCTATAAGTACTTTGGTCATAAATACTGTCAAGTTGAGCAAACAAAGGATTAGTATATGTTACAATTGTAAAAAGTATTGCAAATGCTATTTTCATAAATTTTGTTATTACGGTTAACGTTTAAGGTAATTGTCTGAACTTTTGACGCGTCAGACGTAGTCTGATGTGTCGGAAGTGAGAGACAATGGGTTGCAAGTTATGAAGATTATTTGAAGCACCCACAAAAGGTTTGCAATTACCTATGTGTTGTGTACAGTTTTTAGTGCGTCAATAAGTTTTAAAGGATTTGAAGTAAATAGCTCTATGTCTGTATTTTGCCCATTGCTAGTGAAGCTTAATTTTACTTTTTTTTCTTCAAGTTTGATGCTTTTTATTTGGTCTAATTTTACTTTGTGTAAAAGGTCATTACGTTTTTGTATAAAAGCAAAGAGTAGCATACTTTTTAACCAAATTTCATTATCAGTTACTACAATGTCTAGGACTTTTCTTGCTCCTCCAAATTTAGTTTTGAATGTCTAGCTGAGTATATGATTTCCTTTTGTTTTGTTTTTTCCTGTTTTGAGTTTGAACATGAAAGAATTACAAGGATAAATATGTAAGGAATGTATCTCATTAATTAACTATAACGACCCGTATATGAATCGTAGCGTTTTAGAAGCAATATAGTAAAAGGTTTAGCACTTAGCCAATCCTGTGGATTGGCTTGTAATTTATTCTGCGATACAAGGCAATCCGGAGGATTGGCGAACTCACAAGTAGAGGAGGAGCTACGAAAGCCACTACCTCGCTATGATTTCATATACCTTGTTGGCAGTATTTTATTTTTTTAAACTTAAATATGGTCGAATGAAACAGCTATCAGAACTAACACAATCTAATTCAATATTTCTTATGGTGAGATTGTTCCATTGAGTTACTTCAAATGGTTTAGATTCCCAAAATAAAGGAGATAGAGGAGAGATCTCTTTTTCAAACTCTTTGAAATTAGGAATGTCCATTAGTTGGATATTATTCAATGAATAATGATTTGAGTTATCCCTTTCTATGCAATAACTTTTAGCTGAATATTGACTAGAAAAGAATAATACTTTATTCGATATGGAGTCATTTTCAATGCTGATAAACCAAGTATCTTCATATAGGTTTTTTCTAGTTGAGTCCGTCCAATTTTTTGGATTGTTTTTAAAGCTAATAAGCCCCCAATAATTAAGAGAATTAGGGCTGAATTGAATTGCTTTAGCTTGAACTGAAGATTTGTAGTGTTCATAGTTTTCCTTTGACGTAAGAGAATCAATTCTGCTATCGAAAATGGATGAAAGAAGCTCGTAGTTTGTTCTAGGCCTAAATTCAAGGGCGTAATTCAACTGGTTGATGATGGTAGTGCAGAGTTTTTCTTCCAAATATTTTGTTTTAGCACCGTTAGGTAAGTTTTGAACTAAGCCTTTATTTCTTGTTTTTACTCGGTCATCATTTTTTGAGATCCATTCTAGTTCCCATTTCAATTTCCCGCTATTGGTAGTTAAATCAGGTTTATCACTATAATTAAATATATAATTAGTCGATAGTAAAAAAGGTAGGTAAATGAATAGAGAAATCAGTGTTAGTGAAATTGGTTTGGTTACATTGAATGAGTTTATACACCAATTAATTATTAGGTCATTTTTTCTTAGAATAAAATACAATGCTAATCCGCTAAACAAAATCAGTACTAGATATTCGATTAACCCGAATAAGAACGTGAATGGAGTCCAATCGGCAGGATGCCCCTTGAAGTTGGAATAATTTATTATTACCATTAGACTAAAGAACAAATAGATTAAGGCTTTAAAAAGTGAGGGCGTTCTAAATTCTTTGTTCATTTAATATAGCTTTATTACTGCCAACGATTAAAGTAATTGTCAGAAGCTTTAGACAAGGTGACGCGGAGCGGAACTTGTCTATAGCGTATGACGATGGGAAGTTAAGATGAAAAAAGAAAAGAGCAAAGAAAAGGATTAAAAGCTTTTGCAATTACTTTGGTGTTAGCTACCGTTTTTATTTTTTTAGAACCACAATATTCAATTTATTTTTACAAGGTTCTAAAATTGAAAACTGCTGTAAATGTCGGCCTTTAGAATAATTATGGGTAATGGATATTTTATCGTTCCTAATTTCATATGTTCCATCACCACCCGATTGAAAAACTGTACCAGTGAGAAGGTTTTTGAATTTACCATTTCTATAGAACTCCCATTCTCTTTGGTTTTCAAAAGTAGGTTTCCCATTATACAAACAAGAGTCTTTTTGAAAAGAAATAGTATCGCCTACTTCAATTTCAGAGAATTCACAGTCAAACCAAGTCCCTATAATTTGCTTTTCTAAAGAGTCTAATTCTAAGTTTGTTTTTTCAAATGAGTAAGTTTTTCTTGATTGATAAAATAATGGGTTGATAAAATGATTATCAAATGAATAACTTTCAATTATTAATTGAGATTTATTTAATTCTTTGATAGAAAATGAAATTTCGTTGAATTTTAATTTAGGGTTACCCATTTAAGTAACATTTTATTTAATTGATTTATAAGTAATTGGGTTTTTTCTTACCATTCTGCAAAGAAGATTTTCCAAGATTGACTCTCTAAAGTTTAAGCGATTAAATCGAAA
>Ga0209666_1002208_pt1 | contig 14608 bp, 9 predicted proteins | sample SaaInlV_125m_DNA_FD_184679 | JGI IMG/M metagenome (GOLD analysis project Ga0209666, IMG submission 184679) | Marine microbial communities from expanding oxygen minimum zones in the Saanich Inlet - Saanich Inlet SI037_S3LV_10m_DNA (SPAdes)... | ecosystem: Environmental > Aquatic > Marine >...
CACACACACGCCGCGGCTCACTCGCCACCGCTCACGCCAGGCTTGTCGTTGGGCACCGTGAAGTGGAAATTGAAGGCGCACTCCTTGTTGAAGAACTTGATGTAGCACATTCTCTTGGCGACCTGCTCACGTGGGGTGGTTGGAAGGTTGGTCGCCCCTTCGCGTGCACCATTTTGACGTGGGGGGCAAAAGTGTACGGAAATGCGCGGTTCGAGAGAACCGTTCGCGCCTGGCCTTTGCAGTAGAAGTCGAGCTTCCACTCGGGGGATCCCTCCGCCAGGCCCTTGTTGAGCCACGAGCTCTTGGTCGCGTCGTAGAGGTTCGTGTAGAACTTGGAGCCGAAGAAGTGGCGCTTGCCCTGCAGGCCGCTCGAGGGGTTCGCGTCGGGGGCGGTCCACTCGCACCAGAACTTGATGGCGCCCTCGAAGTCCCTCTTCTCGAGGAAGCCCTCGCCGTCCACCGGCATGGCGAGGATGTCGAGCGCCGCCTGGTAGTGCGCGTTGGCGTGAGCGCCTTGGGCACCGAGGCGCCGACGGATGTCGTCCACCATGAGCTCCTCGGTGGTCCACCCCATCTCCTTGAAGGTGCGGATGCTCGCGAGGTCGATGTGCGGGCGGCCCGCGTCGCCGAAGCAGGTGGGGTGCTGGTACTTGGCGCGATCCGGGCCCCGGAGCGCCCCCGAGCCGCGCACGTAGGTCTCGCCGTCCGCGCCCAGCTTCTGGCCCTTCTTGCCGCCCCTCGGTGCCGCCGCCGCCGCCTTCGTCGACTTGCGGTGCGCCGCAAACGCGCGCCCGGCCTTCGCCTCCTCCGAGTCGGAGTCGGAGTCGGGGTCGGGGTCGGGGCCGGGGTCGCGCTTTCCCGCCGCCTTGCCCGTCGTCGTGGCCCTCGCCCGAGACGTCGCCAGCCGCTTCTGAAGCTCGCACACGTCGTGGTTGCGGTCCGCGAGCTCGGACTTGGTGTTGCTGAGGTCCTCCCGTGCCGCCGCCGCCGCCTCGCTGGCCGTCTGCTTGGGGTCGGAGCCGGGGGTTGGGTCGGGGCTGGGGTCGGGGTCGGGGCTGGGGCGCGCCTTCTCGGACTTCTTCAACGTCTTCAGCCGCCGCCGGCACTTCTTGATGATCCGGGCCTTGTCCTCGAGATCGGCCTGCGCGCGCTCCAGCTGCTTCGCAAGCTCCGCCGCCCGGCCCGCCCACGCCACCTTGTTCGCCGCCTTCTTCCGCTTCACCTTCGCCGTCGCGATGCGCGCGAGGGCCGGCCACGGGCGCTGCTTCTTCCCCGCCGGCTGGCGCGCAAGCGCTTGCCACGCATCGAATTGCGCAGGCGCGAGGCTGGCGTGATCGAGGGCAGGCACCGGAACAAGAGGCGGCAGGCCGAACTGCTCGAGCACGTCGGTGATTTGCGTTGTGCACGTGAGCTCCATCCTTCTGCGCAACGCCAGCGCAGCGATTCGGCAGCTGCCTTTGCTCGACCCGGTTGCGTGTTCGAGCCTGGGCGGCGCCAGTGGCGCTGGCGCTCCAGATCTCTGAGGAAAGCGGGGATCGAACCCGCGCCCAGCGCTCGTGAGGATGGCGCAAGTTCCATCGAGCCAAACGGCGCGAGCCTCGCCCGCAGTAGGCGTTTCTTCTTATATTCGCTCTGGTTGAGGGAGCAACCCCGCTAGGCGGAGCTGCAGCTCGTCGCGCAATGCGTTGCTGGCGCGGCGCCCCTGGCCATGCCGCCAGACGTGGAGGATTGGTGCGAGCTGAAGACCATCGTCGAGTCGGGCAGCAAGGCGCCCCTTGTCGTGCAGTTTGGCACGCGGGCCTGCGCGCTGTGCCCGGACGCGTCCAAGCGCATCCACCGGCTCACGGAGACGCACCAGTTCGAGTGGCACTACATGGACGCGACCCTCAGCCAGCTGGCGGAGGCGCTCGAGGTGACCAGGCTGCCGGCCATCGCGGTGATCCACTCGGCGGACCGCTACGCGGTGTACCAGCAGCTGCGCGACGACGACGTGAACCGAATCATAGACCGGGAGTGCGAGAAGCGGCTGGTGTTGGACGCCGACTTTTAAATCGCCATAATAATGCTAATAAACCGGCACGCTGAACCGACAAGGAGGCGCCGGCGCGCGCGGTTGGGCCCCCACGTCCACGCGGCGCGTCCGCGAGACGCGCGCGGGGGGCGTGGGGGCCAGGCCTCGTACAGATCACGAGGCGCTAAAATAACTAGGCGTGGCGCGTGGATATAAGTGAGCGAGGGGGCGTTTTGCGTGCGCTATGCACGAGGCGCACTTTGGGCTGCTCGTGAGCGTGTGCATCTCCCTGTTCTTTGCGCTTATAGCCCACGCGACCGTCTGCGCGGAGCAGCAGCACTGCGTGGACCACGGCACGTGCTACAGCCTCAACTCGGGCTCGCTGCTCGACCCGTCGTGCTCCTTCCGCACGACGGTCACGCCTGCGGGGTACAAGCTGCTCAACGCGTCGGTGCAGCACGAGACGATGCAGCTCATGAATCGCGGCGTGTGCGCGCCGGGCCTGCGGCAGCAGGTGGACTCGGTGTCGGGCGACCTCGCGTGCGTGCGCAAGCGGTCGTGGCCCGACGCGTTCACCGAGGAGATTGGCGATCCGGACGCCGCGACCGATCACGGGCGCTACTGCGGCAAGTGGATCGAGGCGGGCTCCGTCGCGTACGGCGATCAGAAGTGGGCGTGGTTCGACGCGGAGGCGACGGGGCGCGACGTCGACAACCTCGTGCGCGCCAAGGGCGCTGCGCGCATGGCGGCGACCGACCTGGGCAAGTTCCGCGCCAGCTGCCGCACGATGGTTGCGTCCAACTCGGCGGGCGCTTCGGCCAAGCAGGCGTACGACCTGCTCGTGCCCGAGCTCGACGTCGCGTCGCTCGGGGTGGCGCTCGAGAGCGTCGGCTTCCTCGCCTCGCACTACTGCGACGCGCCGGCGCTCGTGGGCGTGGGCACCGAGGGCGACCGCTTCGCGGCCAAGGTGCTGCCCGGCACGGTGCTCAGCGAGCAGGGCCTGCGCAACGCGCTGTACGTTGTGGGCGAGAGCCGCGCGGTGCGCGACGAGGCGATCGAGTTCGCAAGCGCCATGAGCAACCTGCTGCACACTGCGATGACGCCGACCACGCAGGCGCAGGCGCAGGCCGTTGTGCGCGGCTCCTACCGCGGCACGTGGCTCCAGGGGTACGCCAGCCCCTCGTTTCCGATCGCGTACTCCACGAGCAACTACCCGCTCGAGCGCTTCGCGGCGACCTTCGAGTCGCACGGCGCCGGCAAGGCGGCCTCGTACGTCAGGGGCGTGGCGGCGGTCTGCTCGCTTGCGGCGCAGTCGATGGTCGTGGGCGAGGCGGGACAGCTGCTGCCCTTCTTCGGCGAGCGCACGCAGACGGGGCCGGGCGCCTCGCGCAGCACGGCCGCGCTCGGCCGGCTCGTGCCGCCCGACGAGGACCGCGACACGGTGGACGAGGCCACGCTGCTGAACGCGTCGACCGTGCGCCTCTCCTCCCTCTCCGCGCTCTCCTCGGCCGGCCGCAACAGCGCGCGCGAGGTGTGCCTCGCCGCGTCCAAGCGCGTCTTCCCCGACGACTTCGACCGCATCGCCTTCAACGCGCTTGTCACGCCGGCGCTGTACGAGCGGCTGGGGCAGCTCGCCGACCAGGTGCGCGAGGCCGCGGCCGTCACGCTGAGCGAGGACCTGATCGGCGGCATCTTTGCCGACTCCTCCGACCGCAGCGCCGCGTTCGCCAAGATCCGCGCGACCAAGCTGCGCATCGCGGGCGCGCCGCGCGGCACGTGGGCGGGCATCGACCGCGAGTTCCGCCGGCCCGACCTCGCGTCGGACGACTCGGCGCTCACGATGATCGTCAAGCAGGCGCGCGCGGTCTACCTCGACCGGCTGCTGCCCGTGGCGACCGGCGCGGGCATCTGCGAGCACCCGGCGCTCTACCCGGGCGTGTCGCGCAACGCCTACCTGCTGCTCACCTCGAGCTCGGCGTGCTCGATGATCCTGCCGGGGCTAATCGTGCCGCCCTTTGCGGACGAGCGGTACGACGACGCCTCGCTCGCCACGCGGCTCGGCTTCGTGATGGCGCACGAGTTCATGCACGTGACGGCCTTCAACAGCCAGTGGAATCCGGCCTACGCGGCGTCGCTCATGTCCGAGTACCCGACGTCGACGCGCGTCGAGGCCATCGCCGATCTGGGCGCCGCGGCCACCGCGATGCGCTTCGCCTACGTGGCGAACACGACGCTCTGCGCCTCGGTCTCGCAGCTCTTCTGCGGGCGCGTGGGCTGGATGCCCACGTGGAACGCGCCGCCGCCCTGGCACCCGCCCGCCAATCTGCGAGGAGACAACGTCTGCGCGTTTCTTAGAACGCACTTTGCACGCTAGTCCTTTATAGACCGTAACGCGATGAAGGGAGCCAGCCCAAAGATGTCGGCGCGGGAGCACGCCTCGCGCCGCGCCACCGCGGCCGCGGCCGCGGCCGCGGCCGAGATGGTCCCGATCAACGCGCGGAAATCGCAGAAGCGCCCCATCAAGCGCCCGAGCGCCACCCCGAAGGAGCGCCCGGCGGCGTCCGCCGATCTTGCCGCGGCGCAGCCCGACGACGCCGCCGAAACGGGCGGCGGCGGGCCGAGCCGCGCGCCCGCGGAGCCGCCGGGGCCGCTGCCGCGCGACGCGAGCGGCAAGCTGCCGCTCCTGCAGAGCCGCGCGGGCATCGACGCCGACGAGAGCTACGGCTCGCAGGAGTACGCGCTCTCGTCCTACCTCAAGCTGCACCCCGTGCTCAGCCTGGAGAGCACGAGCGTCCAAACGCTGCAGCTCGTGGCCAATCTGGTGGAGGGCACGTCCATCCCCACCAAGGAGCTCGAGGTCGTGCCCAAGTCGCACGACGACGCCTACCTCAGGCGCCAGCCGCCCCGCTCGAACCCGCCACGCCCCGCAGGCGCCTTCGCGCCGCGAGGCCGCGCGTCGCTTGCCACTCGCCCGCGTGCGCAGGCCGCCCAACACGGCCATCGGCGAGCGGCCGTGCAACTTTGGCGACCGCTGCCTCTGCGTGTGGATGGCGCGCTGGCGCTACGGCGAAGACACCGACATGGCCTTTCTCGGCACCGAGTTCCTGCTGCCGTCGCAGGCGGCCGAGTTCAAAAAGTCGGGCAAGCTGCCGCCCACCGCAGGCAAGTGCCTCGTGTGCAGCCGGTACGTGCAGACCTACATCTACCGGTGCGCGCGCGCCGACCCGACGTTCAAGGCCGACGCGCGCATCCCGCTGCAGGCCTACGGGAACTCGCTCGGCGTCGCCTCGGGCGAGCACCTGCCCACGCACGCGAGCGTGGCCAACGACTCGGACGGCTACCGCCAGGAGGCGCTGCTCTTCGTGGACGAGCAGTGGGCCGACACGGCCGCGGCGCGCGGCGGCATGGCGTCGCTCCTGTGGCGCCCGTGCGTCAAGTTTGACACGTCGCACTACGCCTACGTCAAGGACCCGAGCGGCCTGCCGCGCCTGATGCAGCGCAACGTGGGAGCGGCGGACGACGCCCCCCTGTCGCATTTTTACCAGCCAGTAGCGGGACCGCGGCGCCCGCTGCTGGCGAACCGAGCGCCGCCGCCGCACCCCCCGACCCCCCCCAGCCCAGCCTCGTCCCCTCGCTCTCCGACATGATGAAGCGCAGCCGCAGCGTCTTCGAGCCGCGCACCGCGCCGATGTGCGCCGACTTTGAGGACGCCGGCGTCGCCGGCGCGATGAGCCGGCTGCTGGCGCGCCTGCGCCAGCTGGTGGACTCGCTCGCGCTGCCCGCGTGGCTGTGGTCGCTCGACTTTGCGCACGCCGCAACGGCGTGCGCCGCGCACCCCGACGTGCCGGGCCTCCTGCGGGCGCTGGACGAGACCACGCGCGCGCTGGGCGGCAAGGCCGAGCACGCGCGCCCCCGCGCGGCGACGGCCGTGCAGCTCGCCGCGGTCGTGCGGTTGCGCTTCGGGGTGCTGCTGGAGGCGCTCGCCAGCGGCGCGGCGAGCGCCGCTGTCTCGCCCAAGCAGGCTCCCGGGGCCGGCGTGGACCGGGCGGCGCTCGCGGCGCTGTACCACGACGCCTACTGCGCCGCCGTGTGGACGTCGGCGCACGCCGAGTTCCTCGCGACCGTCGAGGACCTGCTGGCCGGGCGCCCGGCCACGGAGGCCCTGGTGCGCGACCTCATGGTGCCGCCGCCCGACCTGTACACCGTGGCCAACCTGAGCAACCTGGTGCACCTCGGCCCGCTGAGCGAGCGGCTCGCATCGCCGCGCTGCTGCTCCAAGACGTCGCAGTCGCTGCTGGCGATCCTCGCGCGCGTGACCAACGCGGGCTCGCGCGGGTGGGAGACGACGCTGCTCGCGGCCGCCAAGGAGTCCGATGGCGCCGTGCGCGTCTGCACCCAGTGCGTGGCCGTGGCGCTCTCGGGCATGCACCCGGCGATCCACCCCGCCGCGCGCCGGTCGTGGCGCGAGCGCTTCGTGCTGCTGCGCGCGCTGCGCGCGCAGACCACGCAGGACTTCAAGGACCTGGTGCACAAGGCGCCCAACGCCGTCAAGGAGGCGGTCCGCCTGCACCTGGCGGCGGTCCACGCGCTCGACGGCGCGACGCTCAACGCCATGCGACAGGCGCGCCAGCCGATGGGCCAGCTGGGCCTCCCGCCGCTCGCGCTGCCACACCCGTCGCTCGCCGCGGCGATGCACTGCATGGCCGAGGCGGGCGCGGGCATGCTCGAGGCGCGCGAGTCGGCCGCCGCCTCGATCCAGAGGCACCTGGTGAGCGAGCCGCGCTCGCGCAAGAAGAGCGACGCGCGCGCGCTCAAGCACGAGGCGGAGCCGCTCAGCTACTGCTCGTCGTGGCTTGGGGGCCGCTCCGGCCCGCTCGGCGCGACGGCGCGTTCCGCCGTGCAGGTGGTCAGCGGGCTGATGTCGGCCTCGTACCGCTCCATCTACATTCCCTGGTGGCTGCACGGCAACCACCACGGCCACCGCGCGTCGCGGCTCGACTCGGCGCAGTACGTCGCGCTGCACAACCGCTCGGCCGCGCACCGCATGTGCGCGCTGCTTTCGGACGCGGACTTCCAGCTGGCGGAGCGCTCGGCCATGGGCGCCCCCGACGCGTCGCTGCTCACCGTGGGCGAGGCGTGCGCGCTGCTCGGCATCCGGCCGTCGGCCGACGAGCCGCCCGGCGTGCCGTGCGCGGCGTCGAGCCGCGCGGTGCAGGAGGCCGAGGTGGACGTGATGAACCTGCGCGCGCGCGACGCGGCGCTGCTCATCGCGTTTGCGCGCATCGCGAGCCTCCGCGCATCGCTGCTCTCGTACGACCTGGGCGAGGGCACGCGCCGCCGGCAGGCGCTCGCCATCTGCCAGCGGCTGATGCTGACGCTCGCGCCCGGCGAGGACGCGTGCGCGGCCGTGCGCTCGCGCCTTCCGGAGCACGCCAGCGTGCTCTACTTTTGCTCCGAGTGCCGGCGCATCGTCAACGCGGTGCAGGACAGCGCGGGCAAGGACCAGCCGTTCAACGAGCTCGGCCTCTCGGCCAGCATGCTCGCCATCGACGGCGACCTGTGCAACGCGCACATGCGCTGCGCCAAGCGCTCGTCGGCGGCGCTGCGCACGGCGGTGGCGCTCGAGGCAGCGGCCGAGACCCTCGAGCTCGAGCGGCTCGATCCCGTCGCCACGCCGCTCCTGCCCGCCGACCTGCGCCCCGCATCCGTCGTCGCCACCATGTGCAAGTCCGGCAAGCGCACCGCCGGCGCGGGACCGAGCTCGGACAGCGCGACGCTGCGCGACTCGTCGTCCGAGGTGGCCAAGTTTCGGCGCGACCTCAAGTCGTGCTTCGAGCAGGGCCAGGAGGCCACGAGCTGCGGCGACGTGCCCCTCGTGCGCGTGCCCATCCTGGGCCGCGCCGTTCGCGTGTGCGGCAGCTGGTACGCGCTGTGCAGCATGTGCGGCACGCTCGCTCGCGTGACGCCCGCCTCGCGCTTCCGGGGCGACATCTGCTGCCTGCGCTGCGACTTCTCCATGCTCGCCGGCAAGCAGGCGGCCGGGGAGATGCGCGCGGCCCTTCCCAAGCCGCCGGCGCCCTCGTGCCGCTTCTGCGGCAAGGTCGAGCCCGAGAACGGCGCGGGCATGAAGTGGAAGTGCGTGGACGCGCCGGCCGACACGGGCGGGCGCAACGCGTGCGTGCCCGCGCCGCTGCGCGTGTGCTGGTGCGCCCCACGGCTCGCCTTTCAAACCCCGCCCCGTAGCTGCGCGCGCGCGCGCGCTGCTAGCACGCGACGCGCAGTCGAGCCGGCACCGCCCCGCGCACGCCCCCCAAAAGGTACTGCCCCTCGCACTACCGGTCGTGGCTCGTCGCCGCGCACAAGACGCTCCCGACGGTCGAAATCTTTGCGCACCTCATGTCGCGCGCGCGGCCCATCCACGGCGCCAGCGCCGACGCCGGGGGCGGGGGCAAGCGGGGCGCCGACGGCGAGGAGGGCGCGGCCGCGCCCAAGCGCCCGAGCGCCGCCACGAAGCGCAAGACGGCGCTCACGCGCGTCATCTCCAAGAACAACCGCAAGCGGCGCCTCAACGGCGGCAAGTAGGGGAGTGACGCACCCTTCCATCTCTCTGTCAGGAGAGAAAAGCAGACCCGGCGACGACGCTCTCGACTTTGCAGAGAACTGCGTAGCTTTGCAGGTTTGTGAAAGCGGGCGTCGTTAATGTTCTTAGCTAAAACGAGCCTTGCGTGAGCGCGGCGACGCAAACGGACGCCCCCTCCCCTCCCTCCCTAACAAACCGCACAAACAACGCTACAAGGTCCGACGCCGCCCGCCGGCTCAGTTGACCTTCCGCTGCGGGTGGTTGATCTGGAGGTGCTTGTTCCACCACCAAATGCAGCCCCAGTACTTGTTGACCTTCTCCCTGAGGGCAAGGAGCTTCTTCCGCTCGTACTCGTCCTTGCAGTTGGGGCGGTTGAAGGAGCAGCGGTCGCGCGTGAAGAAGTCCGGGTAGAGCCGCCAGCCCATGAAGTGGCGCCCGCCCGACAGGCCGCCCTTGCCCTCGCCCTCCGGCAGGGTCCAGGTGGCGAAGTGCTCGATGAAGGCCAGGAAGTCCTTGTCCTTGTAGTAGGTCGTGCCCGCGTTGGGCAGCGCAAAGAGGTCGAGCACGTCCTGGACCATGCCGGGGCCGTGGCTGTCCTTGCGATTCGCCGCAATGTACTGCTTGCGCGCCCACGCGACCATCGCCTCCTGCTCAAAAAAAGATGCAAGGGTGAGCGCAAGTGACCACTTCCGGTCGGGGTGGCGCGCGGCGTGAGCGGTTCCAGGGTTCGAGTCAACGGTTCGCACCTGGTCCTTCCACCCCGGCAGGCCATTCGGCTTGGCGTTGAAGAGGTAGGGGATCTCCTTGAGGGAGTGGACCGGGAGGCTGTGGCCCTCGAAGGCGGTCTGGGGGCGCTCGTACTTGATCTTGTCCGCCCTGTTCAGCCGCCCGGCGCTGCGCTTGCCGTCCTTCGGCCCGGTGCCGCCCCTGGCGCCGGCGGAGGAGCCCTTCGCGCCCTGCGAGTTGCGCTTCGCAAACACCGCGATCGCCCTCTCCATCGCCTCCTCCTCCTCCTCGTCCTCGTCGTCCTGCTCCTCCTGCTCCTCGCCCTCGGCCGAGTCGTAGTCGGGGTCGTCGGCCGCCTCGTCCTCGCTCCCCTCGTCCTCGCCCTCGTCCTCGCCCTCGTCCTCGCCCTCGTCGTCGTCGCCCTCGCCCTCGCCCTCGTCGTCCTCGTCCTCGCCCTCGTCCTCGTCCTCGCTCCCCTCGTCCCCGTACACGTTCACGCGCTCGTCCTCCGCCCGCTTCCGCTTGCCCAGCAGCTTGATCGTCGCCTCGGCCGCGCGCAGCTTCGTGAAGGTGCGCTTGCCGGTCTCCATGGCCACCTGGAGCCGCGTCTCGAGATCCGCGTTCGCGCCCTGCGCGTCCTTGAGCTGCCCCCGGAGCGCCTCGATGGCCGCGTCCTTCTTCCCGCTGCCTTCCTCGAGGAGCTGCTTGTCCTTCTGGAGCGCCGTGACCGTGGCGAAGTTCGTCTTGCTCGACGCCTGATAGGCGTCGCGCTCCTTGCGCGCTGCGGCGAGAACCGCCGCCTGCTTGGCGAGCGCCGCCTCGAGCGCCGCCGCGTCGCCGCCGGCCGCCGCCACCGTCTTCGCCGCCTTCTCCGTCGTCTTCGCCAGCGGCGTCGCGCGCACGGGAGCCGCCTCCGGCAGCGGCCCGCGGTCCGCCTTGGCCTTGGCCTTGGCCTTGGGCTTGGCGACCGACGGTGGCGGCACCAGCGCCGGTTCCGGCTCCCGCTTCACCGCCGTCTTGCCGGCGCTCGTCTGCGGCGCCTTGTAGTCGATCTCCTGCTTCACAACCGGCTTCCGCTGCCGGCTCTTCGGCAGGGCGGCCATTTCCTCGGCAAAGCAACCGTAGCCCTCCTTGGGCTCCTGCATCACGAGCTTTGCGTTTTCGAGCATCTCGTTGGCGTGCATCTCGCTGGTCATCGGTACCTGCACGAGGGCGCGCCGGGCCAACGGTTAGGGCGAGTGCAAAAGCCGAGGTTCGGATTGCTCCCCTGCCGGGGCGCAACCGCCAGCGTGGGGAGGAGGCTACGGGTTGCCTCTGGTTGCGCGTGGTTGCTTGGGGGCTGGGGGGGCAAAAGCCAAGGTTCGGATTGCTCCCCTGCCGGGGCGCAACCGCCAGCGTGGGGAGGAGGCTACGGGTTGCCTCTGGTTGCGCGTGGTTGCTTGGGGGCTGGGGGGTGCAAAAGCCAAGGTTCGGATTGCTCCCCTGCCGGGGCGCAACCGCCAGCGTGGGGGGGGGCTACGGGTTGCCTCTGGTTGCGCGTGGTTGCTTGGGGGCTGGGGGGGGGCAAAAGCCAAGGTTCGGATTGCACCCCAAGCCCGGGCAACGCATTGCCGCACCTGCCGCGCTGCAGCCTCTGCACTTGTGCCCTCGTGCGCTCCCACGATAGATCGCCCAGTTTGCCTCCACCAATTGCAAGCCCGGCCGAAGTTGCCCCCGTTCGGGCGGCGCAATCCGAACCTTGGCTTTTGTTTGCCCCCTCCCAACGATGGCCCGCAACGCAAAGCGCGCGCGCGTCGCCGCCGAGGCCGAGGCGCCGCCGCCCAACTACCCGCCCCTCACCTCCATGGCCCGCATCGCGCGGGCCCTAACGATGGCGCCACCCACTCTGGGGGGCACTCCCGAGCTTCCCGAGGCGAGAACCGCCGCTTCGAACACGGCACGCCTGCACACGTCCACGCGCCATTGCGCTCTTGCACCCAGGAGCTGTGGCACCACATCTTCCGACTCTTCGTCGTCGACCGCTTCGGCAACATCGTCGTGCCGGGGCTCGCGCAGCTCGCGCGGCTCAGCCGCGCGAGCAAGGCGTTGCTGCGCTCGGCGCGCTCCCTCAAGACGCCCTACGACGCCGATCTGCAGTGGGACCCGATCGGCCCCCAGCTAGGCTTGCCCGTCAGTTTCGCGGGCGGCGTCGCCTTTGGCGAGTTCCGCTGCTGCATCGGCCTCGCCATCCTCCGCCACCCGGCCAACGGGCGCATGTTCGTCGTGAGCACCGAGTCGCACCCGCAGTTCGACGAGCACGGCCACGGCCAGGGCAGTTGCGCGCGCGTTGAGCACGCGGTGAAGCGGTACTACCGCTTTGGTCAGCTCGCGCACCTGCTCAACGGGCACTCGTCCGCGTGGGAGAAGCGGCTTCCGGGCCTGGCCCACATGCAATTCTTCGACGACGCGCCGGGCCCGCTTAACGGGCGTCGGCTCATCAAAAATGGCGTGGACTCCGTGCTCGTCCAGCACCGCGACCCCGCCTTCATCGCGCCCAGCGGCTTCGCGCAGGGGAGAACCCAGTTGCACAGCACCTCCCTCATGCTGCCCGCGACCGTTACGGAGGACCACAACCACGACTGCATCACCTACGCCGTCGAGGAGCGCTGGGCCCACGGGGTGGGGACCGCAACACACTACAAGAACAGGCCCACGCTCATCCTCTTCGAGGCGGAGGACGCCGCGGCCGCGCGCTGCGACCCGCAAAAGGTGGCCAAGTACATTGTGCACGACCGCTGCTGGTACGGGGAGGAGATGCGTTGCTCGCGTGACGCGCACGACAAGTGGTACTGCGCGGTGGATCCTGCGGGGAACCGCTTCTTCTTCCGGCGCCCCGTCCGCTTCAACGACCACCCGGTGCGCGCCACCGACCTGAGCATCGCGCTCGGCCTCTACTCGGACCCCGACCAGGCCGAGGTCTGGGGCCTGGTCTCGCTCTTTAAGCACTACGGCGGCAAGTACGAGCTGCTGGCGGAGGAGGAACGCCTCGGCCCGCGCCAGAGCCGGCGGCGCGAGGAGCAGATGGCCGCGCGGAGGCCGCACTTTTGCAAGTTCCACCACTGGTCCATGTCCGAGGAGACGCTGACGTGCATGGCCAGGCTGGCCCTCGCCGCAGACAAGCACTTTGCGTCGCAGGCCTCGGCGCCGCGCACGCAGCGCGGCGCGGCGGCCAAGGCGATCCAGGGCATGCACCGGTGCGCCCGCGCGAAGGCGCCGCCCGAGACGGCGCGGGAAGACGAGGGGGGGGAGCTTTGGGAGCCCGCCCCCGCAAAGAAGGCCAAGCGCGCGCGCAGCTGGCCGCACGGGCGGGCCAACACGTGCCCGGCCGCGCGCTTCGCCGCGCTGATGGACTCGGAGGACTAGGACGCGCGCGCGCGCGCGCGTGTGTGTGTGTGTCTGCGCCGGTTGGGGTCGTGTGTGCGCGAATCGCGCGAGGGTTGCATTCATTAATTGGCAACATTGCGACTGGTACCAGAGGGGAAGGGCCGCCGCGGAGCAACCATGTTTCGCTACCAGTACAACCAGGCGCGGCTGAAACTTTACGAGGAGCTCTTCGACCAAGTGCTCGCGAACGAGCACTCGGAGGCCGTCGCGGCCAACCTGCTGGTCGACACGCGGTGGGCCGAGGTGTCGCGCGCCTTCGTCAACTGCCTCTGTCGCCGAGGCGCCACGGGGCCGATCCGGCCGCTCGCGGCCGACTACGGCCACCTGGTCGCGCGGGCCGCCGAGCTGGCCTTTGGCACGCGCGCGCACGCGCAGATCCCATCGTGGTTTTTGCAGAATCACGAGGCCTTTCTCGCCTCGTGCTTGCACAAGCTGCTCGCGACGTTCGGCCAGAAGCCGACCGCGCCGCTGCAGATGCACCGCGCCTTTGCGGCGCTCTTCGACGTGGCCGACGGCCTGCGACCCTTCTTGGGGCTGCGCTGCCTCGCGAGCTCGACGGGCGCGCACGCGCTCATGTGCGCGGCCGCGCACTCGCGGTACGACTTCTTGGCGCAGCAGGAGAGCACAGCGACGGCGTCGCTGTGCTTCGCGGAGATGCTGGCCGAGCGGATCCTGCAGGCCGACGAGGACGGGGCGGCGCAGACCCTGGCCTTCTACGGGCGCTCCAAGCGGTGGTTGGCCTTCGCCTCGCAGCGCGCCGACTGCTTCGCGGAGGAGGAGGCGTTCGCGCAGCTGCAGCGCAGGGTGCGGGAGCGGGTGCCGCAACGGCGGGGGCGGGAGCACGGGCTCTTCGTCCTCGCGTCGGCCTTCCTGGACGCGGACGCCGCCGCCGCTCGCGGCGGCCCCCGCGAGCGGCCGAGCGCGCCCGCAACGCCGCTCGGGTCGGCCATCCGCAAGCGGTCGGCGCCCTTTGTGCGGCTGGTCCGGCGGCTCGTCTCGGAAGCATAACCCGGATCTGCGGGCACACAGTTGCGAGAGCAGATGAGCGTCGAGGACGCCTTCATCGCGGCGGTGCAGACGCCCGTCGTCATCGAGCACCCGCCCGAGCCCGTCGTGAAGACCAGCATCGCCGCCGCGCTCGGCGGGCTCTGCCTCATCGCGGGCGTGGTCCTGCTCGCGCTCTTCAACTGGGCGTCGCACGGCGAGAAAGATGGCAAGCCCGACGTCTTCGGCAAGCGCGTGACGGTGCGCGAGGTGGCGGAGCGGTACAAGGCGGCGTGGACGCCGGGCCACTTCTGGCCGCGGGACGCGTTCGCCCACACCAAAAAGCGCGACGAGGGCTACCCGCTGTACAGGTGGATCTGGATGTTTCTGATCGCGTGGCTGTGGTGCTCCGGCGTCTTCCTTGTTCTGGCGGGGCTGCTGCCCTCGATCGAGGTGTTCCGCGAAGCGCGGCACTTTCACGCGGCCGCGTTGGTGTCCGCGGCGCTCTGCCTCTGCGCCGCGTGGCCCATCTTCTTCCGCATCGGCTCGACCTCCGAGTCCGAGAGCGAGGAGCTCGCGCAGCAGGCCAAGGAGAACATGCTCGCCGACGCGACGCACACCGCCTTTCGCATCGGCTCGCGCTCGAAGACCAAGGAGCTTTTTTTATGGCTGTCATTCGGCCTGCTCTTCCTCGCGTCGTGCTTCGCGGTGGCGGGCGCGGCGACGCTGCGCGCGTGGACGCTGCCAGGCCCGCAGTACGGCACGCTGCTCTGGCTCGCGCCCGGGTACGGACTGTTCGCGGGCTGGGTCGTCTTTGCGACCGCGCTCAACTGCAACGTGGCCATCAGCTACAACTCGTACCCGGCGGGCACGCTGCCGTGGCC
>Ga0209666_1002211_pt1 | contig 14596 bp, 3 predicted proteins | sample SaaInlV_125m_DNA_FD_184679 | JGI IMG/M metagenome (GOLD analysis project Ga0209666, IMG submission 184679) | Marine microbial communities from expanding oxygen minimum zones in the Saanich Inlet - Saanich Inlet SI037_S3LV_10m_DNA (SPAdes)... | ecosystem: Environmental > Aquatic > Marine >...
GCCGCCGAGCCGGGATCGCGCGAACCGCGGGAGGTGTTCTCTGTGGACTCCGCGGGAAACCTCGGCGGTGTGTTCGGCGAGGGCCTGCGTGCGTTCGGGGAGGGTTTGCGGGGGGCGATGCGCGACGGCGAGGCGACGCCGACGGCGGCGGCGGCGCGAGGCGAGGAACGACGCGAAGTCGAACGAGGCGAAGGCGAACGACGCGAAGACGAACGACGCGAGTCTCGGCGCGAGTCTTCGCGGAGCGAAAACGAGAAAGAAACGCCTTCGACGACTTCTCGCGACGGACGACGGAAAGACCCCGACGAGCAGTTGAAGGACGTGGTGTCGGGCGTGGGGAACTTGTTGGGGGGGATGCTGGGTGGTGTTCTGAAACTCGGCGGCGCGCTGGCGAGCGAGGTGGCGAGCCAGCACGAAAACCACCGGCGGCGCGTCGAGGCGCGGACCGACGCGCGAAGTCGCGGAGCTCGCGGCGACGCGCCGAGCTCGAACCCCGGACCCGACGGTGAGCGTTCCGGACTCGACCGACCCAGGCGGGGGCCGATGGTCATCGAGGAGCTGGAGTGAGCAAACGTAGACGGGATGACGCATCATCGGTGAAATCGACAGAGTCTCGCGACGGCGCGCGGGTCAGCGTAAAAAATTGTTCGGGTCGCTTGACCAGTTTGAAGAAGCTCCCCTGGCAACAATCCCTTGTGCGTGAAAAAATTCGTTCGCGTCTCGGATGACGGGATGAGGCCACCTCTTCCTATGAGCATTTAGTCTGAGAGGAACTACGTGAAACTTGAAAAAAGCACAACGTGTAGGCACGCGAGATCCCTACTGCGCGCAGAGAGGCGTGCGCGCGGCGTGCGCGGCGGGCTTTTCGGAGGTTCGTGACCGGTCCGGCCTTCCCACGAGAGCGACACGATGGAGCTTTTCCGTTCGGAGACGATGCAGCTGGTGCAGATGATCGTGCCCGCCGAGGCGGCGCACGACACCGTCACCGCGCTCGGCGAGGTTGGCCTGGTGCAGTTTCGAGATCTGAACCCCGACCGGTCCGCGTTCCAGCGCACGTACGCCAACCAGGTGAAGCGTTGCGACGAGATGCTCCGCAAGATGCGTTTCTTCGCCGAGCAGATGCACAAAGCCGGTCTCGTCGCCGTGCCCCGCGCGGACGCCGAGGACCGCCCGTACCACCTCGATGAGCTCGAGGCGAGGCTGGAGGAGCTCGAGCACGAGCTCCGCCAGATCACGGCCAACACCGAGAAGCTTCGCAAGTCGCACTCCGAGCTCGTGGAGCTGCAGCTGGTGCTGGAGAAGGCTGGCGGGTTCTTCGAAGACGCGCGCGCGGACGCCTCCGCCGTGGACGCGGGCGCGTCCATTCCGTCGTCGTCGCGGCGTTCGGACATTACCATCTCCGGCGGCGTCGGCTTGCTGGGCGGCGCCGTCGGACGACCGACGGACGCCGAGATGGGCGAGCGTCTGTTGGGAGACTCTGAAGACGCGTTCTCTCGAGACGGTGGCGCGCATTCCAGGTCGACCTCGAGATCGTTCTCCGAGTACGAAACACCGCAGGTGGGCGCGCAAGACCCCAAAGCGGTGAGGCTCGGATTCATCGCCGCCACCGTTCTGACGCACAAGACGCCTTCGTTCGAACGCGTGCTGTTCCGCGCGACGCGAGGGAACATGTTCTTGAAGCAGAGCGTGATCGAGGGCAAGACGGAGGACCCACGAAGCGGGGAGAAGGTGGAGAAGACCGTCGTGGTGGTTTTCTTCGCGGGCGAACGCGCGAGGGCGAAGATTTTGAAAATCTGCGAAGCCTTCGGCGCCAACCGGTACCCGTTCCCGGAGGATTTCCAAAGGCAACACCAGATGAACTCGGAGGTCACGGCGCGTCTTGTTGAGCTGCAGAGCACTTTGGAGGCTTCCACGAGGCACAGGAACGGGGTTTTGTCGAACATCGGGCACAAGTACGACGCGTGGCTGGCGAACGTGCGCAAGGAGAAGGCGACGTACCACGTTTTGAACATGTTCTCCGTCGACGTCTCGAGGAAGTGTCTCGTCGCGGAAGGGTGGTGCCCCGTGGTGGCTAAGACGCGCGTGCGGGAAGCTCTTCTTTCGGCGAACCGTTCGGCCTCCGCGCAGATGGGCACGGTGTTCCAGCCTTTACCCACGCGCGACACGCCTCCGACGTACTACGCGACGAACAAAGTCACGGAGGTGTTCCAGGGCATCGTCGAGGCGTACGGCGTCGCGCGATACCGCGAGGTGAATCCGGCGGTTATGACCATCGTGACGTTTCCCTTTCTCTTCGCCGTGATGTTCGGCGACTTCGGGCACGGGCTTTTGATGCTCGCCGCCGCGACGTACATGATTCTGAAGGAAAAATCGTTGAAGAAGCAGAAACTGAACGAGATCGTGCAGATGGGCTTCGACGGGCGGTACTGCATCCTGCTCATGTCCGTGTTCAGCGTCTACACCGGGTTGCTGTACAACGAGTGCTTCTCCGTGCCGATGTCGCTCTTCGGCCGCTCCAAATTCGGCTGCGACCCGAACGACCCCACTTTCCAAGACTCCGGCGCGTGCGTCTCGCAGTTCAAGTCCGGGCTCGTGCCCGCGTCCGACACGCCGTACGCCGTGGGCGTCGACCCGGTGTGGCACGGCACGAAGACGGAGCTCCTGTTCGTCAACTCGCTGAAGATGAAGATGTCCATCCTGATGGGCATGACGCAGATGACGCTCGGGATCTTCATGAGCCTGCTCAACTTTTTGCACGAAAAGGACTGGCTGTCGATCTGGTGCGAGTTCGTGCCGCAGGTGGTGTTCCTCGGGTCTCTGTTCGGGTACCTCAGCGTTTTAATCGTCGCCAAGTGGGTCACGAAAGGCGCCACCGCGGACCTGTACCACGTCATGATCTACATGTTCCTCTCCCCGGGCAACGCGGACTGCGCGGGCGAGGGCGAGGATGGGAAGCCGGGCTGCCCGGAGAACGCGATGTTCGTTGGGCAGGGCGCGTTCCAGGTGCTGCTGGTGCTGGCGGCGTTCGCGTCCGTGCCGGTGATGCTCTTCCCCAAGCCGTACTACCTGAAGAAGAGGCACGAGGCGCGTTTGGGCAGGGGGGGGGCGTACGCGGTGCTGGGGGAGAACGAGGACGCGAGCGACGACGAAGGCGCCGGCGCCGGCGCCGGCGCCGGCGCGGCGTTTGATTACGGCGACGCCGTCGTGCACCAGCTCATCCACACGATCGAGTTCGTGCTCGGCGCCGTCTCGAACACGGCGTCGTACCTGCGGCTGTGGGCTCTGTCGCTGGCGCACGCGCAGCTCTCGGCGGTGTTCTGGGACCGCGTGTTCATGGGCGGAGTCGCGACGCAGTCGCCCGCTCTCATCGCCGTCGCCTTTGCCGTGTGGGCGTGCGCCACGGTGGGCGTGCTGATGGGCATGGAGAGCCTCTCGGCGTTCCTGCACGCGCTGCGCCTGCACTGGGTGGAGTACCAGAACAAGTTCTACCGCGGCGACGGGTACAAGTTCGCGCCCTTCTCGTTCGAGCAGGTGCTCAGCGAGGAGTTCGAGTAGGGCGGAGAGTAAAGAAGGAGGGACGGTTCGTGAAACGCGCGACGGGAGAGACCGCAAAAACACTGTCCTTTCGCTTTCATACAATACGTAAACCAGTCGCGCGCGCTTTATCGCCGCGCCGCGCCGCTCGTCTCGGAACGTCTGGAATCTCAGACCATGTTCTGCGCCACGGGCGCCTTGTTCGCGGGCGTCGCGGGTCGCTCGCGCGTCCCCCCCGTGCCGTCCGCGCTGAGCACCTCCGGGAACAGCTTCATGTACTCCGGGTTATCCTCCAGGCGGTACGACCGCAACCCGGAGAGCTTGTTGTTCAACTCGCCCTCCTTCGTCGGCTCGTCGTAGCGAGAGTCGCCCGCGAAGATGAGATCGGAAAACGGAGGTACCTCGTCCACCTTTTCTTCCCCGACGCACGCGTTGCCGAAGACGCTCGCGATGTTCTCCACCAAACCGGCGAAGAACAGCGCGACGGTGACGATGAGGAACATCACGAAGGGCACCAGCGCGTTCGCGCGCACTAAACGAGCCATGAAGTCAAACTGCGCGGGTTTCCCGGAGAGGTCGACGTCGCTGCCGTCGCCCGTCGCGGAGGTCACCGCGCTCGCGTCGACGCCGACTTTGCCCGCCAGCCCGCCCGGGTCGACGATGAACGAGGGGATCTCGTAGTACCCGAACGCCCAGCACGCCAGCGCGAGGTGCGTCCACGCCGCGTACGGCGCGGTTTTCAGGAAAAAAGCGTTCAGCTTGTGGTCGTACATCGGCGGTCTTTTGGAGAATTTCAAAAGCAGCCACTTGTCCGTGAGGTACATGGCGAAGAAGAGCACCGCCGCCGCCGGCGCGAGCGGCGGCGCCGCGCACAGGAAGATGATGGAGTAGAACAAACCACACAGCATCTGTCCGTATCGCTTGGCGAGCGAGAACTCCGCGGGCGTGTAAATCTCGTTGAGCTTCTTCTGCGACGGCGCGCAGCACCCAAACACAAAACGCGAGACAGCGGCGGCGATGTTGGGCAGCGCCGCGCCCAACGGAAACGCGATAATGTTCACGATGGCGGTGGAGATGATGGTGACCATCACCTTGTTGTACCACGCGGTTTCCAAATCGCCGTACTGCCCCTGGAACAGAACGGGGAACCCGTCTAACGCTTCGATGTAGGAGTAGATCACCACAGGCACGATCGCCTGGTTCACCAGGAGCGCCGCGAACGTGTACTTCGCGCAGTTGGTCTCCGTGGCGGAGATGGTCTTGTGACGCTCAAACTTGGAAAACACCTGCGCGCTCGACATGAGGATCATGTTCGTCAGCGTGGTCATCACGATAGTGCCGAGCAGCACCGACGTCTCGAGCGCCATCTGGTCGTAGATCTCCTTGCAGAAGTTGGCGGAGTCCGCGGACGAACCCGCGAAGTAGTCCATGATCATTGACGTAACGTCCACGGACGAGACGCAGTAGCACTTCTTGCACGTCAGCGCCGCGCACTCGTCCGCGTAGGACTCCGACATGAAACCCCCGAGCCACGGCTCGGTCTCCGCGGGAAGCGCGTCGTTTTGCGCCGCCGCGAATCCATCCGCGCCGTACGCGTCCATGGGCAAGATCCACTCCGCGCCGGAGATGTAGTTGGCGCACGCGTCCAACGCCACGTTGTCCACGAACTTGTCGATCGCGAGCCGCGCCTGAGACGTGGGGTCGTTGTAGGCGTCCTCGCCCGCCAGATCCCAGATGGCGGAGCAGTGTAAAGCGGGCGCGGGGTCCAAGTCGGAAGGTTCCACCGTGGCGCACGAAACCGCCGGCGCGGCGTTGCTGGCGGCGTCCTTGGCGTACACCAGCACGCCCACCGCGGCGGCGCACAGCACTAATATCACCAGGAACGAGATGAACTTGCGCGTGAGCTGCGCGCACGCGTTTTTGCGAAGCACGTTCTCCCACAAGATGTCCGACGCCTCGGGCGCGGGTTTAATGCGCAACTTGTGCTTCCCGCGATACAGCAGCTCCTGTTTGTGGCAGCAGGACCACTGCTCGTTGAACGCGTCGACGCACGCGGCGCGGCCCTCGGGTTCCTCGAACGTCATGAACGCGCACACCGTGTCGAAACCCTGCGCGAGTTTCTTCTCGATTTTAACGTTCGTCTTCTCCACGCGCTTCTTCTGTCGATCGATGCGCTTGAGCTGCACCTTCAGCGCTCTTCTCTGCTTCTTGATCTCAAACGCCGCGGCTTGAATCTTCATGTTCTTCAGGACGTCCAGTTGACCGGCGCGCCTGATCCGAGGACCCATCACCTTGCCGAGATCCCGGACGACGACGCAGTCCGCTAACTCGCCAAACTGCGAGAAATGCGTGATGAGCGATTCCTCGTCCGCGTCCTTGGGGATGCCCCAGACCACCACGGAGTAGTCCGGCAACGACACCACGGCGTCGTCGTTCTCTTCCACGTACGCGTCCTGGCGTCGTTTCAGATGCGCGATCATGATGAGGAAGCACAGGATCGCGAATACGTCCAAACACGAGATGACGAGCATCACCAGACGCATGTCCCAGCCCTGCACGGTCTTATCTTGCGACGTCGTCGCGACGACGCCCGTCGTGACGCGCGCCAACACTTCCATGGTGTCCTCGTCCATGTCCGAGTCCTCGTTGTAGTACAGGTACACGGCGTTGTAAATCACAAACGCCATGAGCAGCGTCATGAGGAAGAAGTACAGCGCGAGGCTCTTGAGCGTGCGGAACCACAGACCGATGCCCGGTCCGAGCGGTTCCAGATCCTCGTACCCGGAACCGCACACCGAGATGTACTGCCCGTTGATGTCCGTCACGGCGGCTCGCTTCCACTCCGCCTTGGCCTCGTCGAAGTCGAGCTTGGTGTTGATGTCGGGCAGGCGATCGGACATGAGCTCCTCGAACTCGGAAGCCGACGCCGACGCCGCCGCCGCCGCCGCCGCCGCCGCCGCCGCCTTCTCCTCGGGGGACATGACGCGCGCGGAGCGGTTGCGGTCGAGAGACGCGCGGGGCGAGCCCGCGGGGGAAGTGGAAGCCGCGGCGGGACCGGGAGAGTCGCCCTTCCTGAACGGGTTGTTGCTTTTCTTGGGAGTGTCATCCACCATCAGCACCTCGCGCGCCACCGCGGTCGCCGCGGCTTTCGCGCCGGAGGCCACCCTGGACAGGAGCCCCTCGGCTTTGGAGGAGACCTCCGAGGCCACTTCGGCGCCGTGCTTCAGGGTCTTCGCGGACGCCTCGAGCGCCTTGTCGGCGGCGTCCTCCGCGGCGTCCGGCTTGGCGTTGCGACCCTTGACGGGCATCGCGCGCGGTTGTTGCCTCGGGGCAATTCACGCGATCGGGGGGATTCGATTCGCCCTCGAGGGCTCGGTCCCGGGGGTAACAAACGACGCTCGCGTGCGAACGACTCGCGCGCGTGCCGCGTGGGTACGGGCGTGCGCGGTGGTCCGGGGGCGCGTGCGCCGCGGCTCGGAGAGTGGCGGGCGGTGGCCCGGTCAAGGGAGGCTTCGTGTCGAATCCTCGCTTTCGAAGGTGGAATAACTGTTTCGCGGTGTCACCTCGATTCGACATCAGCCCGTCAGCCGGTCCGATTTCGTCCGGGCGGCAGCCGACTCGCGATCCGAGAAGTGTGTCGCGGCGAACGAGAAAAAAGCAGCCTGATGAACCCTGAACCCTGGACGCGTCGGATCTCAACTCGACGCGCGGGGCGCCGGACCCGAGCCCCGGAGCCGGATCCGCGCGGCTCGTTTCGGACGCGCGGGGAGCCTCGATGGGCGCTGGCGGCGGCGGCGGGAGCGATGGTGGGGGCAGCGGCACGCGCGCGCCCCCCACGCCTCGCTTGTCCACCTTCCTGCGGACGTTCGGCACCTCCGCGTCGCGAGAGGCGCGGTCGGGCGTGGACGTGGACCGCGAGACGCACGCGAGGCTCGCGCTGCTGAACGTCGACGGCGCGAGCGGGTCCGCGGGCCGGTCTTCGGGGTCGGCCGGCGGGTCCTCCTCTGTGTCGGGATCCTCCTCCTTCACGGGAGGCGAACGCGGAGGCTCCGGGCATCTTCCGCGTCGGCATCTTTCAGACATCTCTCGCGAGTCTCGCTCGAAATCGAAATCGAGCGGCCTCGCGCGACTCGCGCGGCTGGTCTGCGTCGCCGGCGAGGACCCTGACATGCCTCCAAAGAACGTGAAAGAAGCTCTGGATTTATTCTTGAAGAGCGTCGTGGAGATCACGGGAGGGGACACGTTTCTGCCGGATCACCTCGGGGACGTCGCGCTTGAAGCGTTTACGGCGATCGGCGACGACGTCTTACGACACGACGACGCCATCGCCGCGCGTCGCGACGAGGCGGCGTACGCGCGCGACCCTAATTTCGTGACGCGAAAGACGGACGTCTTCCAGCGCGAGTGTCAAACGAAAGAGCTCGAGACGTTACGACGAGCGCTCGGTGTGATTGACGCGTCCAAATTCGGCGCGTTCCGCGCGCGAGCGGTAAAGCTCGCGGCGATGGCGCGCCGCCGCGGCGATACGTTATTAAACGGCGACGCGTTAAGTAACCTTTCGGCGTTAAACCGTGTCGACGACGTCCTATGCGTCGACGATTTAGAGTACGGCGCGGATGTCACGTTTCACGCGCCCGGGACGCGTCTCTTCTCCGACACTCGTGCTGCCGTTCCGGATGGGTCCGGAGCGGCGGAGGCGTCGAAATCGTCGAACCAAGACGCAAAAAAAAGACTCCTCGAAACTGAAACAAAAAAAAACGCGGGCGATTTCGCGGCGTCGGCGATGCGCGCGTCGCTCGCGGAAGCCGCCTCTCACGAGACAACGCGCGCGGCCTCGATCGCCGCCGCGAGACGCGAGAACGAGAGAGGCGCGGAAGACGCGCAAAAAGAACCCGCCTCCACCGCCGCCTCCGCCGCGACCGAGCGTTTAGCGTGGCTCAAGGCTCGGTGCCTGGAGATTTCCGGAAAAGACCACTGGGAACTCGCGGCGCAGACCGTCGCGCGCCTCGCGTTGGCTTCGCCGGACGAGAAATCGGACGACGCCGTCGCCGCCGAGCTCTTCGACTTTTTCGGTGACTCCGGCGTCGAGTTGATCGTGGGCGCGGTCGAACGAAGAGGCGCCATCGCCGAGGCGCTGCGGACGCGAATCGCCGCCGCGCGACGTCGTTTCGGCGACGACAAATCTGACGGCTTCGACGCCGACGACGCGCGAAACGGGGGCGGACCTCGCGGCGGCGGATCCGGCGCGCCGAGCGCCTCCGTGACCATCACGAGCGCGCTGGATAAGAAGCTGGAGAAGATCCGTAAGAAAGAAGCGCGGAGCGTGGGGCGGCGTTTAGCGCGAGGCGAGGGTGAGCCGTTGTTGGAGTGGCTTTTATCCGCCGGGGTTCCGTTCGGAGCGCTCTTCGAGGGGGACTGGGAACGCGCCGAGGATAATGAAAAAAAGGAACGCGCCGCGACGGAGGATGAGATCTTCGCCGCGCTCCGAGGTTTGAGCTCGGGCGGTCGAGGCGGTGGACGCAAGGTTTTACCACCGGGCACGACAAGAACGACGCACAAAGGGTACGAGGAGGTTCGAGTCCCCGCCGCGTCGCAGGCGCAGATCGGCGAAAACGAGCGGTTCGTGCCCGTCGCCGAGCTCCACGACTGGGCGCGGCCGGCTTTTGTTGGCGTGAAGAGTTTGAACCGCATACAGAGCCGAATTTACGAGGCTGCGTACCGAGGCAACGAAAACTTGTTGGTGTGCGCGCCGACGGGCGCGGGCAAGACCAACATCGCGATGATGACCGTGCTGAGGGAAGTGTCAAAACACGTGGACGAAGACACGGGTGACTTTTTTGAGGACGCTGAGGATTTCAAAATCGTCTACGTCGCGCCGATGAAGGCGCTCGCCGCGGAGGTGACCGCGGCGTTTTCGCGGCGGCTCGCGCCGCTCGGTTTAAGCGTGCGCGAGCTCACTGGAGACACGCAGCTGTCGAAGAAGGAGCTGGACGAGACCACCATGTTAGTCACGACTCCCGAGAAGTGGGACGTCATAACGCGCAAAGGCGGCGAGGTTTCCGCGGCGGCGACGCTGCGACTGCTCATCATCGACGAGGTGCACTTGCTGAACGACGACCGAGGTCCGGTGATCGAGACGTTAGTGGCGAGGACGCATCGACAAGTCGAGACGACGCAGAGGTCGATACGGATCGTGGGTTTGTCCGCGACGCTGCCGAATCCCGCGGACGTGGCGTCGTTCCTGGGGGTCACGGCGAACGGTCTGTTCGTGTTCGACCAGAGTTTCCGACCGATTCCCCTGACGCAGCGGTTCGTGGGGGTCACGGAGACCAACGCCGTGAAGCGAACGACGTTGATGGCGGAGATCACCTACGAGAAGTGCGCCGGCGCGTTGCGGAGCGGTAAGCAGGCGATGGTGTTCGTGCACTCCAGGAAAGACACGGCGAAGACGGCGAGACAACTCGCCGAGCTCGCGGCGAACCGCGGCGGGGCGAATCTGTTCGGCGCGCCTTCCGACGCGTCCGCCGATTCCGGCGACGACGCCGGCGGTCACGGAGCCGTGATCAAAAAATTCCAAGCTGAGGTGAACAAGAGCAAGAACCCGGAGGTGAAGGAGCTCTTCGCTAAGGGGTTCGGGTGCCACAACGCGGGCATGCTCCGCGCCGACCGCTCGTTGGTGGAACGCGCGTTCGCGGCGGGCGCGATCAAAGTGTTGGTGTGCACGGCGACTCTGGCGTGGGGCGTGAACTTGCCCGCGCACCTGGTGGTGATCAAAGGCACGACTTTATACGACCCGCAGAGAGGCGGGTTCCGCGACCTCGGCGTGCTGGACGTGCAGCAGATCTTCGGCCGCGCGGGAAGGCCGGGATTCGATACCTCAGGCGAGGGCGTCATAGTGACGGAGCACAAAAAATTGGCGCATTACCTGGGTATGCTCACGGCGGCGACGCCCATCGAGTCGCAATTCGTGAAAAACTTGAGCGACAACCTCAACGCCGAGCTCGTGCTCGGCACCGTGACGAACGTCAAGGAGGGCGCGCGGTGGCTGGGGTACTCGTACCTGCACGCGCGCATGGCGAAGAACCCACTGGCGTACGGTTTGAGCTGGGAAGAGTTGAAACTCGACCCCGAACTTACACGACACCGAGCCAAGTTGATTCGCGAAGCGGCGCGGGCGCTGGATCGCGCCAAGATGGCGCGCTTCGACGAGCGATCCGGCCAGCTGTACCAGACCGAGAGCGGGCGCATCGCGTCGCACTTCTACATCAAGGTCAAGAGCATGGAGACGTTCGACAAACACTTAAGGCCGAACATGCAAATGCCGGACATCTTACACATGGTGGCGCACGCGGATGAATTCGAAACCATCGCGCCGCGCGAAGACGAGATGCCCGAGCTCGAGACGCTTCGCGCCGATCGAAAGCGCGCGTGCCCGATTGAAATCACCAAGGCGACGATGGCGGACCGCGTCGGTAAGGTTAACTTACTACTGCAGGTGTACATCAGCCGCGTGCGGTGCGAGGCGTTCTCGCTCGTCGCGGACGGGTCGTACATCTCGCAGAACGCCTCGAGAATATGCCGCGCGCTGTTTGAGCTCTGCCTCAGACGCGGCTGGCCGAGCCTGGCGGAGACGATGCTCACGCTCGCCAAAGCCGTGGACCTGCGCGTGTGGCCGCACCAGCACGCGCTGCGGCAGTTCCAGGATTCCGGGACGCTGAGCGCCGACGTGTTGTTTAAGTTGGAGGACAAAAAAGCCACCGTGGACCGGCTGTGGGACATGTCCGCCTCCGAAATCGGCGCCATGCTCCGCCTCAACGCCGACCTCGGCGCGCGGGTTAAAAAATGCGTCGAGGCGTTGCCGCATCTCTCGCTCGAGGCGACGGTTCAGCCGATCACGCGCTCGGTGCTCCGGGTCTCGGTCCTCTTGACCCCGGAGTTCACCTGGATCGACCGGCACCACGGCGGCGCGCAGAGGTGGCTTTTGTGGGTCGAGGACCCGGTCAACGAGCACGTATACCACTCGGAGACGTTCACCGTTACCAAAAAGCAACACGGCGAGGGCGCGCAGCGCGTCGCCTTCACCGTTCCGATTTTCGAACCCGCGCCGCCGCAGTATTTCCTGAGGGCGACGAGCGAAACCTGGCTCGGATGCGAGACGTTCCACGAACTGGAATTGCGTGGTTTAGTGTTACCGGACAAGCACCCGCCGCACACGGATTTATTGGACCTGACGCCGCTCCCGAGGAAGGCGCTTCACGACGAGCGCTTCGAGGCGCTTTACGAAGACAAGTTCACGCACTTCAACGCGATTCAAACGCAAGCGTTTCACGCGTTGTACCACTCGAAGTGTAACGTTTTATTGGGCGCGCCCACGGGGAGTGGCAAGACCGTCTCCGCGGAACTGGCGATGTTACAAGTGTTCCGCGATACACCAACTCGGAAGGTTGTGTACATCGCGCCGTTGAAGGCGCTCGTCCGCGAGCGCGTGATGGACTGGCGCAAAAAGCTTTGTCCTTTGTTGCGAAAAAGCCTCGTCGAGCTCACCGGCGACGTGACCCCCGATCTCAGAGCGCTGCTCGCGGCGGACATCATCGTCGCCACCCCCGAGAAGTGGGACGGCATATCGCGGAGCTGGCAGAGCCGCGCGTACGTCCAAAAGGTGGCGCTGGTGGTGATCGACGAGATCCACTTACTGGGCGCCGACCGAGGGCCTATTTTAGAGACGATCGTTTCCAGGCTGCGGTACATCTCGCGCGCGACGAAATCGGAACCCACGCGCGTGGTGGGTTTGTCCACCGCGCTCGCGAACGCGCGCGACCTCGCGGACTGGCTGGGAATCGAACCAAGTTCAGACGGCAGTAACGGCGAGGGTTTATTTAACTTCCGCCCGAGCGTCCGCCCCGTGCCTTTAGAGTGCCACATCCAGGGTTTTCCCGGGAAGTTCTACTGCCCGCGCATGGCGTCGATGAACAAACCCGCGTACGCGGCGATTCAGACGCACTCGCCTATGAAACCCAGTCTGGTGTTTGTGTCGTCGCGACGACAAACGCGGCTCACCGCGCTGGATTTAATTCAACACGCCGTGGCGGATGAAAAGCCACACGCGTTTCTGAACATGGACCCTTCCGAAACACAGATGTGGGTCGACCAAACGAAAGACCCCCACTTAAAGCACTGCTTGCAGTTCGGAATAGCCATGCACCACGCCGGTTTAGAGCCGAACGACCGAAAAATCGCCGAGGACCTCTTCGCGCGGTGTAAGATTTTGGTTTTGGTGTGCACCAGCACGTTGGCGTGGGGCGTGAACCTCCCCGCGCACTTGGTGGTGATCAAAGGCACGGAGTTTTACGACGGCAAGCAACGGCGGTACGTGGACTTCCCCATCACGGACGCGTTGCAGATGATGGGACGCGCGGGCAGACCGCAGTTTGACACCTCAGGGGTGTGCGTGATCATGTGCCACGAACCCAAAAAGGCATTTTACAAAAAGTTTCTGTACGAACCTTTCCCGGTGGAGAGCGCTTTAAGGGAAAACTTACCGGACCATATAAACGCGGAGATCGTCTCTGGTTCGATTACAAGCAAACAAGACGCCGTGGACTGGATCACGTGGACGTATTTCTTCCGACGGTTAGTGAAGAACCCGTCGTACTACGACCTCGGAAGCGTCGACCACACATCGGTCAACGAATACCTCAGCGGTTTAGTCGAGGCCGCGCTTTTGAAATTGGCCGACGCGCGATGCGTTTTGTTAAACGACGACGACGACGTCGTGGAGCCCCTGACGCTGGGTCGCGTCGCGTCTGTGTACTACCTGCAGCACGGCACCGTGTCTCTCTTCGCGACCGCCATGAACTCAAAAAACTCTTTCCAAGACCTGGTGGAGATTCTCGCGGGCGCGGCGGAGTACGACGAGCTCCCGGTGCGGCACAACGAGGACCTCCTGTGCGCGGACCTTTCTTCGAAAGTGCTAACGGCGGGGGGCTTCGGCGTCGACGCCCGAAGGCTGGATGACCCGCACGTCAAAGCCACGTTGTTGTTCCAGGCGCACTGGCTCCGCGTGCCTTTACCCTCGAGCGATTTCGTAACGGACGCCAAGGGCGCGCTGGACAACGCCGTGCGCGTGCTCCAGGCGATGATCGACGTCGCCGCCGACGCGGGGTGGCTGGCGGTTTCGCTGCGCCTCATGAACATGCAGCAGGCGCTCATGCAGGGGCGGCGGGCGTCGGACCCCAGCCTGTGCGTCCTCCCGGGGGTTTCTCTGCAGGACGCCAGGTGTGCCGCGGCAAAAGCGAAGAGCTCTGTGGCTCAAAAGAAACGACGCGAACGCGAACGCGTCGTCGGGACCCTTCCCGAGCTCGTGTCGCTGGCGCGCCGCGATAAAGAGGCGGCGCGTCGCGCGTTGGCGACGAGCACGGGCCGAACTGTATCGAAGCACCTGGACGCCGCGGTGGCGGTGGCGGCGCGTCTGCCCGTCATCGACGTCGACGCGCGCGTGGTGTCTGAAACGAAAACATCTGAGATCGTCGTCGAGGTTCGCCTGCGTCGGCTTTCCGGCGAAACCTCCGCGCGGAGGTTCGGCGAACGAGCAAAGGCGAACGTCGCGACCGCGCCGCGCGCGGTGTGCCCTTTGTACCCGAAGATCAAACAAGAGGGCTGGTGGGTCGTGCTGGGCGACCGCGAGCAAAACGAGCTCCACGCGCTGCGTCGCGTCTCGTTCGGGGACGAGACAAAAGTGCGGCTGACGTATGAGCAATCACCCTCGAGCGGGGGATCCTTTGGAACGCCCTCTTTTGTTTTGTACCTCGTGTCCGACTGCTATTTAGGGCTGGACCAGGAGGTGGACGTGCGTCACGCCGTCATAGGGTCGCGTGACGGTGCCACACGGACGTTCTCGACGGACGTTTCCGATGTACGTCCGTGTCACAAAAAGGACGAGTCCTTCTGGCTCGCCGCGGACGACGCCGCGGAGGACGACGACGCGTTTTTCTGGGAGAACGAAGCGTGACCGAGGAAAGCGCCGCGCGCGGCGGATATACGATCAGTTGGAGTTAGACCACCG
>Ga0209666_1002213_pt1 | contig 14590 bp, 9 predicted proteins | sample SaaInlV_125m_DNA_FD_184679 | JGI IMG/M metagenome (GOLD analysis project Ga0209666, IMG submission 184679) | Marine microbial communities from expanding oxygen minimum zones in the Saanich Inlet - Saanich Inlet SI037_S3LV_10m_DNA (SPAdes)... | ecosystem: Environmental > Aquatic > Marine >...
GCGGGGGGGGGAGGGGGGAGGGGGAAGTGGGGAGGCGCACGCGCTATTCCGTACACCCGGTACGCTCCAGCACTGCCCCGGCCTGCCGCATGTTGCGCACGCACAAGCGCGCTTCCAGGTCCGTTTGGAGCAGGGGCGAGCTGGAGGCACTCGCGTATCTCTTGGCGCTCTATGCGCCCGGAGCGCCCGATTACCGGCGAGCGGCGATGCTCTTTGAGAACCGCACGGCCGCGGATGTCAAGAAGCGGTGCGATTGCATCCGCGACCGCGCGCGTCGGACGGCGCGCGCGCGAGTACTCGCGCCGCTTGAGGAAAGCGGCAAGGTAGACGAGCCCGAGAGCCCGTGCAGCGTCACGCAGCTGCCTCGCGAGGGGCGGCTGCATCCCACGCTTGTGTGGGTTCCGCCCACGGGGCCGGAAATAGGACCTTTGAATCTTTAAGCTATGTTTTGGTGCCACTCCTAAAATACGGCGTTCCTGGCACGAGCGCACCCCTGAGTCCAAGCGCGGTCAAAAATCCGTCAAACACTAACAAGCAAACAAAGACTATGAGGAAGACCGTCGACGTGATCGCCGCGCCCGTCGCGTCATAGTTCGCCTCGCAACTCGACAGTATCTCCATGCTTGCCCTTATGCCGTTAGTCTCTGCTTATCTCCACCGCCCTCTGGACGCACGCGATGCTTAGCAGCACCATGAGCGCGTTGGCCACCCAGCGCAGCGACCGCTGCCAGGCCGAGTGCTCGGCCAGGCCCTTGGCGATCTCGCGCTGCTCCGCCTCGCTCGGAAGCAAGACTTGCGCCTCCGTGCGACCGCACACCCGGTTCTTGACCAGGCAGACGCTTGCCAGCGGGCACGCGTCGCGCAGTGCCTTCACGAGACGGTTTGACTCCGCGCTGGTCGCAAGGCGCACCAGGATGCCGTCGTCCGCATCCCGCCGCGACACGGACGAGATCTGGGCGCTCTCATCAAACGCCCTGGCGCGCTGCAAGATGCGTTCGCAAACCGAGAGTGCCATGTCGCCAGCGCGGTTGCGGCGGGACGCGTGCGTCGCGCGCGTGTCAAGCGACCGGACGACACAAGTGTCAAATCCCCCGCCACCGGCGGGCGCAACACCCGGCGCAGGCCGGCGAACGACCAGGGACCCTACTTTTCCAAACCGGTTATTAATAACCATATCTCCGCCACGAGATCGGTTTGCTGTGGCCACTTGTTGACCAGCCGGTGAGAGGGCAAGTGGTCAAGTAATTTTTAATTAATTGGTTCTAAATAATCCTGCCCAACCGCGCCGCGTGTCGACTCTGCGCGCGCGGTTTGACACGCCTGGCTACGAGCGCCCGAGCGACTGGTCGCGCCACACCAATTCCTCGGCCGTGCTCGGAAAGCGGAAGCAGCTCTCCGGCGCCACCTCCTTGATTGAGAGCTCGCACGTCTCCCGGTTCATGTCCACGATGACCAGGCCCTCAAAGCCAAACTCCCCCTCGCTGGTCAGCGACCCCGGAACTGCGGCGCCATCGCCATCGCCATCGCCGGCGTCGTCGTCGTCGTCGTCGTCGTCGCCCGCCTGGCCCGCCCCTCCCGGCGCGCACTGCGGCGCGTGCTTGCCATTGAGGCACTCGCGCACGTTGCGGAACGGCCGGTCAATCTGGCGGTGCTCGTCGTCCCCCGGCCGGTCCTCGGCGATGGACAGGCACTCAAACATGTTCTTGGCGACTTTGGCGCGCTCCTTGCCCTTGAGCGCGTGTCTTGCCACCTCGCCGTACGTCTGCTCGCCGCCCGACTTGATGACGCGGAGCACCGTGCCGAGCGTCATCTTGCGCCCCTCCAAGCTCTCGTCGCGCACCTGGCTGAGGAGCAGCTCGGTGTTGCCGTACAGCTTGCACAGGTTGCGCGTGCCCTGCGTCGCGAGCAGGTCGAGCTTCCAGTCTGCGGGAAGCTCGTCGGCCTTCATGTCGACAAACCCGCGGCCAATGAGCTGGTACAGCAGGGAGAGGTCGCGCTTCCCGCGGGCCTGGTTCGGCGCGATGCTCATGTACTTGGGCACGAACATGTGCTCCGTGTCCGGAGCTCCCTCCACGCCCTTGAGGGTGCTCTGCAGCGTGAGCCCAGCGTCAAACATCTTGTAGCCGATCGCGGCGATCTTGACGATGTTGCACTTCTTGAGCGACGCCTCCGTGGCCCTTTGCGCGTCCGCAAACCCCTGCACGCACAGTCGCAGCGCGATGCCGTTGAGGTCGGTGACCGGAGGTGGGGCGTCGCGCAGCGCCTCTTCGGGCACGTCGTAGCCGTCCTCGTCCTTTGGCGTGCAGTCTTCGACAACCCGGTCGTCCACTTGCGGGTCAACGGCGCGTGGCGTGGTGGTGGTGGTGGTGTACTGGACGCGGTCCCAGTCGTCCGCGAGGCACCCCTGCTCCATGGACAGTCCCAAAGGCACGGGCGATGGCGAATTCACCCCATTAAACCCCGCGTTCCAAAGGCCGGCACCCGCCTCGCTGTCCGACTCGCTCGTGTCGCTGTCATCGTCGCTGTCGCTGTCATCGTCGCTGCTGCCGCTGGGGCTCTCCGCGCCGTTCGCCCTGGAGGGCGAGCCTCTGCCGTCGTCGCCGTCCGGCTGCGCGGCCGCGTCCGCCTGCCGCACGAATCCCTCCCCCTCGGGACAGGGCGGGTAGCACCGCTTCATGTCGAAGCGGTACAGGTTGATCTTGACATTCTCGCGAACGTGGTCGTACGCGGACCTGCCGCTGGCTCTCCCCTCAAAGGCGAGCCGGTAGCCGTCAACGAGTTCTGGCGTGAGCGTCGGCGCAAAGACGCTCGGCAGGAGGCGGCCGCGATTCTCGCCGGCCAGTCCCGCGTCGGTGAACCGGTAATTGGCGAAGCGGTTCTCGGGCAGGCGCGGGTCAAACGTGATCGCGATCACCCGCTTCTCCTTTGAGGGCACGCTGATGTCCTCCGGTTGCGCCACCACGTGCGCGTACGCCGACTTCTTCTTGTCCGACGAGTAGATCAGCACGGTGATCCCGTACCGTTTCGCGAGCTCGTCCGGCGTCGTCTCGAGCGGCAGCCGCAGGTTCACGTAGTCCTTGTGCATGCGCAGCCACGCCAGCTTGCACAGGAGCACCGCCCACTCGAGTCGGCCGTTCTTGCCCTGCTTCTCGCGCCTGGGCGCCGAGATCAGCATCGGGTAGAGCCGTTTGGGGGGGCCTTTATTCTCGCACTGCCGCGGCGACTCTTCCATCCACTGCTGCGCGTGGTGGATCATGCGCGCGGCGTCTGCGGTGAGGCACGCGATGGGCCAGCTGACGATGCGCGTCGCGGCGCCCCGCTCGCGCACGCCCAGGTGCTCGTTGAAGTACTGCGTGTTGTGCTTGTTGAAGTTCTTCAGGTACTCGCCAAAGGCCTCCAGCGGTTTGAAGAGCGCCTCGCCGCCCTTGCCCCTGTCGGGCAGCCGGTCTACCCACTTGTCGTTCTCCGCCCTGGCGCGCTCGAGCGAGCTGTCGAGCAGCACGCCCGATTCGGCCGCCTGCAGGTACACGGGGTCGCCAAACCGGTTGGTGGCCTCCTTCACGTGGAACCACGTTCCGTAGTACCTGGTCGTTCGTTCAATCATCGCCTCGCCATTGCCGAGCCTTGGGTCGTAATGGTCTTCGTACCACTTGTCGGCGTCCCCGTAGCCGTCCTCTGGGTTGGGGTAGGCCGTGGGGTAGGCGCCCCTGGGCGGCACGAGGAAGTCGGGGCCCGTGGGGAAGCTCCACGGTTGCAAGACCACGAGCTGCTCCCAGTGCGGCCGCATCGTGTACTCCAGCCGCTTCTGCGTCAGGGCAAAGTCCAGCAGGTCGCGTATCGACTCAAAGTCGCCCGTCACCGGCTCAAGGCACATCACCGGCAGCAGCGTGGCCGACACGCACATGCTGAGGCCGTAGAAGAGTGGGAAGCTGTTCTCGAGCTCCTCCTTCAGGTTGATCTGGTTCTGGGCGGCCCTGACCAGCGTTGACCGCACCAGGTTTTGCGCCTCGTCGCGTATGTGCAGCGTCCAGCCGGTGAGCCGGTTGGCGGTGGCCTGCAGGTGCACGTTCGTCTCCTCGACGCTGCTGGCCTCGTCGTGTGAGTAGACGCGGATCTCGCTCTCCAGCATCCCCCACTGCGCCACCCACCCGAGCGTCCTGAGCTTGTTGCGGATGTCAAACTCGGGGATGAGCTTGTTGGGCGCGACTCCGTAGTGGACAGTGCCGCCCATCTTCACGGCGAAGGACGCCATGAGCAGCGAGAGCGCCGACTTGCCCATGCGCGGCGGCGCCGTGCACATGATCGGCGCCATGGGCGGGTTGGTCAGGTACTTCTCGGTCCGGTAGGTCTCGTCGGCCGCGCGGCCCCGTCCCGTGGAGGCGTCCATGCCGACGACGTCCGCGTCGCGCGCCAGGTACCGCAGGTCCTGGTCGTCCATGCCGGGCTCCGCCCTGTACATGAACTGCACGTAGTTGGCCACGTGCGCCTGCCGGATGATGCGCCGCGCGATGCCCAGCTCCGTGTCGCGCTTGTCCTGGTGGTCGTGCGCAAAGTTGCGGTTGAGCAGCTTCGCGCGGTGCTGGTCGCCGAGCGACCCGACGCCCGCCGTCTTGTAGATGCTCTTGGCCCACTTGATGCACCGCCGGTACTTGATGAGGTGCGCCACGTTGCTGACCAGCGCGCGCATGTCGAAGCAGTCGGTCACGGGGATGAAGGGTGGCACGCCCATCGCGCGCAGCCGCCGCAGGTGCACGACCACGATGCGCCACACGAACAGGTCGTTGGCGGGACCCTTGCGCGTTTGAAACTCCCGCTTCATGCGGTTCATGTCGCTGGCGCCCTCCAGGCCCTCCTCGTGCTCCTTCTTTACCCGGTCGCGAATCGTTCCAACGTAGGCCGATGTCCACATGTCGGCGTTCCCCATCCACGGCAACCACTCTCGCGTATCCTCCTTCCAGCGCATGCGGCCCTTGAGCGCGTCTATCTCGGCTTCCACCCGTTTCTCCAGCTCCTCCTGATTCGTCTGGTCAATCGTGTTGGTGGCATCCGCGCTGGGAAACCCGTAGTAGTGCCGCACCGTGTACTTGCGCAACCTCTCCAGCTCGGGAATGGTCCACTTGTTGCTGAAGTACCTCCTGTCGTTCTTCTCCTCGTTTGCGACAAACGTTGGCCACGGGCTGGGCTCGTTCCACTGGCTGCCGCGCTCCTTGCCTTCAAACATGAACTCGTACCCGTAGCGCGGGTCGTCCGCCGCGTACTCGGCCATCAGCACCTCCTCGTCCGGGTCGTCCTCCTGGTCGCTGAAGGGGTCGTTGCCCAGGTACCACTTCTTGGGGTACACCTTTGGCACGCGCGGCGCGTCGGGGCGCTGGATGTGCTCGCGCACCACGGCGCGCTCGGTTTTGGGCGCCCACTGCTTGGTCTGGCAGTGCAGGTCCCGCAAACCCGACAACTCAATGGCCTCAAGGGTTGCTCGATGTCGCATCAGGTCGGCTAGGCCCGCGGTCTGCGCCGCCTCCAACTGGCCGCGGCCCATGCGCTCAACCTCCAAGCGGGCCCTCTGCTCGGCAGCGGCCACCCATTCCGGCGCTGCCGCCTTAAGTTCCTCCTCAAGCACGCTCTCCACGAAGCTCTCCTCGTCGGGGGTTTGCTTGCTCTTCTTGAGCTCCCCCCCCTGGAACAGTGGCAGCTCGTTTCTCAGCTTCAAACGGAACAGCTCGTACAGGATCTCGCTGTTGTCATCAACGTCGCCGTCGCCGTCGCCGTCGCCGTAACTGGCGCCGTCGTCGTCGTGGGATCCGTCGTCGTCGTAGGAGCTGTCGTCGTCCATCGCAAGAAATGTATTAAACGCGGACACGCGGACACGCGGACACGCGCCGCCGCCGACTGCCGGTTTCTACTCTACGGGGTGCGCGTCGTCACATATCTGCGCAAGCCGATTCACCGCATCCAGCTTGCACGCGAGCAGGCGTGCCAGGCGCACGCACGACGCCATCGCAACGGAGCCCCGCGCCTCGCAACGCAGCGCGATCCGAAGTGTTACCGCCTCAAACGCCCGCGTGCCGACGCCCTCGGCGATCTCGGCGCGCACCATGATGCACAACAGGTCGGTCAACCGTCCGACGTCGCCCGCCGCGTGCGCCTCGCACAGCTGCGCGGCGACCAGCTCCGCCTGCCACGTCTCGTCGACCCGGACCGCTCGACACACCATGAGCTGCTCCACCTCGGCGTCCGCCAGCGCGTGCAGCTCGGCCAGGCACCTCCAGCTGACCCGGTCCGAGCAGGTCGGCGACGGCTGCGCGAGCCGGAGCGGGCACTCGTGGGCTACCCGGAGCGCCATGGCCCCGCGATCGCGATCGCGGCCAGCCCACACAAGTTGCAAACCAAGTTGCGCGCGCTAACGCCGCCCCTCCAGCCCGGTTTGCAACTGCCACTGTGGCGACAGAGTGGAGGGAGGCGGCGAGGCCAGTCGACAATGGTGAAGCAGCCTCGCTTCGCGAGCCTGGACGACGGCTCCAAGCGCGTGCTGCGCGAGGCCGTGCGCAAGTACAGCAAGCACCTTTGCTCGGTGGAGAACGGCTCGGGCCACGGCATCCTGAAGCTGAGCGACGCGCATGGCCACCGGCGCACGCTGTACACGCACCAGGTGATCGCGACGCAGCGGCTGATCCGCCAGGCGCGACAGGTGCCGTGGGCGCGGCGCAAGGCCTCGCTGCTCGCCATCCACGAGGTCGGCTCGGGCAAGACGATCACGGCCATCCTGACACTGGCGGCCGTGCACGCGCACAACCCGTGCCGCGACGAGGCGAAGACGCTGATCGTCGTGCCCGTGAGCGTGCTGGAAGTTTGGTACGAGACGCTGCAGGCGTGGACCACGCTGGGCGACCGCGTGCTGCGGGCGGCCAAGCAGGCGGAACTCACCGAGGCGGCCGTGGCGCGCGCGCGCGTGATCCTGACCACCCCTGAGGCGCTCGTCGCCGCGTTCAAGACGTTTGCGCACATCGGCAGCGCGCCCGAGGACCTGCGCAAGCCGCGCATGCAGCGGTTCAAGCACGGCGTTGCGCCCACCGATACCAAGCGGCTCGAGGAGCTCAAGGGAAAGCTTCCGCCCGTGCACCCGCTCTTCCGGCTGCTCACGCAGCAGCCGTCGCCGTTTGGCCTCGCGGTTGTCGACGAGCTCCACCGCGTCTCCAACCCCACGACGATGGCGGGGCACGTGGTGGGCATGTTCACGCGCGCGTCCGTGTACAAGCTGGGACTGACGGGCACGCCCGTCACCAGCAAGCCATCGCAGATCGCGCACCTAGCCAAGGCGCTCGACGCGCAGCCCGAGTGGCTCCAGCGCCAGCGCCACTTCTTCGTGGCCAAGGACGGCGTGGACCGCTCGCTGAAGCGCGCGGCCGTCGCCGAGTTCCACCAGCACCTCGTGGACCGCGTCGACGCGAGCTTCCTCGACCTGCCCGACCGCAAGCGCGTGCTGCTGGAGTACGACCCCTTTGTGGGCCTCCGTACCGACGGCACGATGGACGCGCGGGCGATCGCGAGCCACAACGGCGTGCTCGCGTCGGCGCAGCGGCTGGTCGCCTCGGCAGCGGCGGCGGCCGCTCCCGCTCCCGCTCCCGCCGCCGCCGCTGCCGCTGCCGCCGCGCGCGCGCTCGCGGCTCGCGCGGCGGCGGCGAGCGGCGCGCAGTGGGGCGAGGAGCAGCGCGCGGCCTTCGCCGCGATCGTGGCGCTGGGCAACTTTGAGTTCTCGGCGGTCCTCGGCGCGCACGGCGCCGAGGCGTTCAAGAGCGACCCCTCGCTCTTTGAGAAGGCGGCGGCCGAGCCGAGCCAGACGATGCGGCTGGTCGCGCGCGTGATCGCCTCGCGGCAGGAGGCGGGGCACGCGCGGGTGGCGGTGTTCTGCGAGTCGACCACGCAGCTGCAGATCCTGCAGCGGTACCTGGAGGGGCAGGGCGTCGGCGCGCTCTACCTCTTTGACGGGCGTCTGAGCGCCAAGCAGCGCGGCGCGACGGTCAAGCGGTTCCTGGAGTGCGAGAAGGGCGTGCTTCTGCTCTCAAGCGCGGGGAGCATCGGCATCACGCTGTGCCCGGGCTGCGAGGTGCTGCTCTCCGTCGGCTCGCTGCCTTGGAACGCCGCGACCGTTGACCAGGCCTTCGGGCGCGTCTACCGCATCGGGCAGACCCGGCCGGTTGAGATCGTGCAGTTTGTCGCGCGGCGCTCGGTCACCTCGGCCAAGCTGCGCCTGCACGACGACAAGCGCGAGCGGCTGGCCAAGGCGGCCGCGGACGAGGACTTCTCCAACTTTGTCGACGGCGACAGCACCTGGCGCCAGACGCAGCGCATCCTGGGCGCGTGCGTGCCGCTCGACAACAAGGGCAACTACGTGCTGGCGCCGGAGCTGCTCGCCAAGTTGCGCGCGCACAGGCGGCTGGTGGAGGCGTGCGATGCCAAAGGCGCTGCACCGCCCGCTCCCCCGCGCGGGCTGCCGCACCCACCCGTTCGCGCGGACCTGGTCGCGCTGCCGCAGGTTGCGTTTCCCCTCTCAAACGGGTGAGTCGCCAGCCGGATTATTTAGAAGTTCTAAAGTAAAAAATTTGTTGACCACCTAGCCCTTCCCGGGCTGGTCAACAAGTGCCGCGCAGCAAACCGATCTCGAGCCGGAGCTCGTGCATACTTTTGTTGACCACTTTGGCCGCCGGCCGATCCGGCTCACGCGTTGGGCGCGTCGTCCTCGGCGACCTCGTCGGCCTCGTCGTCGCTTGAGGCGAGCGCCAGGTCCTCGTAGATGCCCGCCTCCTTCTGCACGCGCGCGCTCAGCTTGAGCGTGCGGAAGACGGCCCGCGTGGCCGCGTCCATCGACTGGTTGCGTATGTGGTCGCGCTTGATGATCCTTGAGCTGGCCAGTTGCTCCTTGAGGCGCGTCTTGGCCACGTCGGCCTGCTTGGCGGCGCGCTCGCGCACCAGCTTGTTCGCCGCCTGGTCGGTCGCCACCTGCTTCCGCTTCTTGACCTGGGCGCGCGCCGGCGCGCTGTGCGCGGCCGCCGCCACGCTGGCCTCCGCGGCGACCCCCTTGAGCGAGCTGTACATGAGCACCTCCTTGAGAAGGCGCATGTCCGCGGCCAGGTCGTCCACGTGCGGCAGTCGCACGCCCGCGTTCGCGGCCATGGCCACCCACCCGTCGTAAGAAAGCTCCTGCTCCTGCGTGTACCCCTCGGCCGCGAAGAGCAGCTGGCGCGTCTTGGCCGCCTCAACGTCGGCGGTCTCGCGCGTGAGCAGGTCGTAGTACACCGCCTCCTTCTGCTGCGCCAACCGGCGCGTCGCGAGCTGCTGGCTGCTCTCGCCCGGCTCCGCCCTGATGCGCTCGTTGCGCGCGACGCGCCCCAGCCGCTGCGCGGCGCTCGCGATGCCGCCGTCGGCGTCCAGCACGCACACGAAGCAGAAGGTCTGCAGGTGCACGTCCATCGAGCTCTCGCCCACCGCGGTGCAGATCATGCCGTCGAGCTCGCCCGCGTTGAAGCGCTTCACGATGCCGTTGTTGCGCTCGGGCGTGTGCTGCTCGTCCTCGCCGTGCGGCGCGCCGCCCGAGAGCACCTCCCACCGGTCGCCCAGGTACCGCTTGGCCACCTTGGCCACGAGCAGGTGGTTGGCGAAGACGATGCCCGCCTGGCCCACCGCGTTGTGCTGCGCGCAGATGGCCACGAGCATGTTGAGCTTGGCCGGGTTGAGCGCCTTCAGGTAGATGTTCTGCGCGCCCCTCGCCTTCTCGTGCGCAAGCGCAAACTCGGGCGTCAGGTCAACGCGCGCCACCGCGCGCCGGATCTTGGCGATGAGTCCCGCGTCCTCCAGATCCTTGCACCGGCGCCGGAAGAGCACGCGCCCGAACCAGCCAAAGGCCTGCTCCTCGTTCTTGTGGCTGAGCTGCTTGGAGTCGCAAAACTCGCTGCGGTAGAGCGTGGCGGTGAAGCCCAGCTTGCGCTTGGCGCGCAGCTTCTGGATCATGGGCTTGTACGTGGGCGCGCACGCGTGGTGGAACTCGTCAAGGCAGATCAGGTCCCACTCGGTGCTCATCATGAAGTCGCGCACCTGCTGCGAGCGCTTGCTCCGGTGATCGCCGGTGGTTGAGAACATGCCGTAGGTCGTGATCAGGAAGACGAAGCGGCCACTGGGCACCTCCTTGACCTTGCCGCTGTACGCGAACAGCTGGCAGTCCATGAGCGTCGTGTTCTCGCGGATGGCGTCGGCGATCTGGTACACGCCCTGCGACTCGTAGCACAGCACGAGCCCCAGCGTGCCCGCCTCCAGTAGCGACTCGATGATCACCGCGCTCTTGCCGCAGCCGCACGGCGCCACGATGATGCCGTCCTCCTCCGTCTCCTGGATCCGGTCCATCATGGACTGCTGCACCTCCGACTTGTCGAGAAACTTGGAGTCGGGCATGAACGAGAAGGCGCCCATGACGCTGACACGCGGCAGTCGACACGCGCGTCGGCTTGTGAATAGTGAGGACGGGGCGCGCAAGTTGCAAAGCTTCCAACGCCGCGCCGCCGCCTCGACACAATGCACGAGCTGGCGCACCGAACCCCGACCAACCCGCCTTCCGTTCGGGACGAGATGGATACCGGGTGAGGCGTTTGGCCCGCTCCTTTGCATCGGGTGTGCGCGTGCGCGAGTGCGCGTGTCAAAGGTGGGCAGACACGCGCGCGCGCGCGTGTGCACGTGTGCACGTGTGTGTCGATCCGCTATTTTCTGACAATCGGTTTGCGCTTTGCAACATGCGGCCAAGGGGTGCGGGTGAGGCCGCCGCGCGTGTCAACCCTCGGGATGGACCTGCGGAACGATGCGGCGTGGGTGGCCGGGCTCGCGAGCAGCCGTGCGGGCCGGCTGCTCGCGAGCCACCTGGCCGCGGTGGAGGTGCACGGCGACGGCTACGACTGCGCGATGCAGGAGGCGCTCTCAAACGAGCGCGTATTCGTGCACGCGCTCGCGCGCAGCACGCACAACTGCCGCGCCTTTCCGTGCGGCCTGCCGTCGGAGCTGTCGCGCTTCATCGCCATCCTCAACCTGTCGGGCGAGCGCATGGTCGTGCACTCCAACAGCTCGGCGCTGGTCCGGGCGCTGTGCGCGAACTCGACCGTGCTGCACCGGAGCGACCTGGAACGCCAGTTGCTGGCCTTTGAGACGCACCCGACTAGGCGCACGGCGGACGAGATGCGGTTTGTGCTGTGCTCGTACAGCCTGCCGTGGCAGGCGGGCGCCGACGCGGGGTGCTGGCGACTCTCGGCGTGCTCGATCAACGCGGCGCCCAACGGCACAGGGCGCGTGCTCGTGGACCGCCAGCTGCAGTTTTCAAGCGACTCGGCGGCGCCGTTCCGCGGCAAGTCGGCCCTGGACGTCCGCGACAAGCACCTTCCGCTCTACATATCCGCGCCGGGCGTGATCGAGCTGGTGAGCGACAAGCAGATCGCCGCGTTTGTCAACGAGTACAGCGCGACGTGCCTTGACAAGGCGGCGGGTCCGGCGGGGGTCGCCGCGGCGGCCGCGGCCGCGGCCTCGGCCGCCGGCGGCGGCGGCGGCAACGATCAGATCCTGAGCCTCAACCAGCGGCTGCTCCAGGACCGAGACCGGGACGCGAAGGAGATCTCGGACCTCAAGGGGCAGATCAAAGAGCTGAAGGGCGCCGTGAAGGGGGGCCAGTCAAAGGAGCGGGAGCTGGAGGAGCAGCGTCTTGACGAGGTGGAGCAGGCACAGAAGAAGGCCAAGGAGCTCGTGGACCACGCGCGCGAGCAGTACGAGACGCTTTCCCTGGAGATGAAGCAGCGCGAGGCCACCCAAAAGGACGTGACCAGGGAGACGCGCAAGGCGAAGAAGGTGCACGACACGCTCGTCGCAAAGTTTGAGGAGGTGGAGCGGCAGGGCGCGGCCAAGGACGCGCTGCACAACGCCGCGCTTTCCCAGCACGTCGCAACGATCTCGCGCCTGGAGGGGTTGCTTGACACGAGTCGCGAGGAGACCAAGGCCATCCGGTCGGGGCTGGAGCGCGAGCACGCCCTTGCCACGGAGCGCGAGGCGAGGAAGCATGCCGAGGCGATCTCCAAGATCGTGGAAGCGCTGGAGACCAAGAAGCGCATCATAAATCAGCTGAGCGCGGTCAACGAGGGCCGCGACGTGGAGGTGGCATCGCTCAAGACGCACGAGGAGGAGCAGGCGCGGCGCATCGCCACGCTGGAGACCGGAGCCGCGGAGCTAACCGCCAGGCTGACCAAGACCGAGGCCGCGACGCGCGAGGCCTCAACCAGGGTGAAGCAGACCGGCACGCCGCGGCGAAACGCGTCAACGGCGACGCACCACTGCGCCTCAACGCAGACCGAACCGGAAGAGCAGCCGGTACCAGAACCCTCGATGGCCCCCAGCGAGACCAAGCACGTGCCCATGCCGGCGTCGGCGTACCAGGGTGCGATCAACGTGCTGCAGGAGCTCGTGGCACTCTCGGGCAAGGCGCCGGCGCCGATGGCGATGGTGCCTCCCACGGGGTACCCGCGACCGCTTCCCTTTCCGCATTTTACACCACAACACGTGTACCCGTACGACCCAAACGCGCACATGCCGCAGCTGCAGATGCAGCCGCAGCCGCAGCCGCAGCCGCAACCGCAACCGCAACCGCAGCAAGCGTACACACACCGCCAGCCTCGGTTCCGCCGGTCTTATTAGAGTTCGGGCGCGCTGGTTGGTGGGGGCGGCGGTACGCGCACCGCTAGTTTGGCGGATTCGAGGTATAGCTGTAGTCCGATGGCCACTAATGAAAAGGAAGCGTTGAGTTCCACCTTGGCGCGGTTGGCGATCTCCAGAAACTCCTTTCGTTGCCGCGCGCAAAAGTGGTCGGGGATCTTACGCGCCTCCAATGGCGCCGGATCTGCGGGAGCGCGCGAGGCGGTCGGCGAGCGGGCGCGAGGCGCAGGGAGAAGAGCACTCGTGCCCCGTGTGCATGGAGCACACCAAAAACAATTGGTTTAGCTTTCCGTGTGGCCATTTGATCTGCGCCGAGTGCAACGGGCAGATGCTTGCGCGCCGATTCTTGTCGTGCCCCACCTGCCGCACGCCGCGCGAGGGCGTGAGCCAGCGCCAGGTGGAGGAGGCCAACCAGGCGCGCGCGGACGGCGACGAGGCGCTGGTGGTGGAGCGGTACGCGTCCACCATTTTCTTCCCCGACGAGTCGGGGGGGGCCAACCCGTTTTTGGCGCTCACCCAGGCCGCGCCCGTTCCCCTCCCCACGCCCTCCATGGCTGTTCCGGAGGACGACGACGAGACGCTGGCTAGGGTGCTGCAGGCGGAGGAGATGGTGGGCGCGCACCTTCCCGGAACGCGGACGACGTCGATCCGGATGGCGGTGCGCGGGCCGATGCGCGAGTTGGTGGACCAGCTGTTGTCGCCCGTGCCCATATTGGAGTTTCTAGCGCAGCGAGAAGTCGTGCAGCGCATGCACGGCCGCCGCGGGGTAGCAGGCACCCCCGTGATGCGCTAGGCGCCAGGACCCAGGCGCTAGGCGCTGCGCGCACGCACGCGCGCGCGCGTGCGTGCGTGTGCGTGTGTGCGCGTGTGTGCGTGCGTGCGTGCGTGCGTGCGTGAATATCACGCATGGACGGGTATCTTAAGCGCCAGTTGGTTAATCAACGACGCGGCACGCCTTTTCAGGCGCGGCAAACCGAGAGCGCGCTGTACGCCTCGTGCCTTCCGCAAGCTTCCGGAGCGGGCGCGCACCCGCTCACGGTGGTGCGCAACCTCGCCTCCAAGGGGCCGTGCTGGGAAGGCCATGAGCGCACTCCCGGCACCAAGAAGTACTCCGATGGCTCGTGCCGCAAGAAGGGAAGCGGCAAGAAGAAGAAGAAGAGCAAGGGGGAGAAGCATGCCAAGAAGGGGGACGACTCGTCCTCCTCGGGCTCGGGCTCGGGATCGGACTCGGGCGACGACAAGCCCAAGAAGAAGAAGGCCAAGAAGGAGTCGGAGTAGGGTGCACGACAAATGACCATAACCGCTATAAGCGTTTGTAAATGGTAGGCTGGGTTGGAGCGCGCGCGCGCGCGCTCGTGTGTGCGCGTGTGGGCTTAAAATGGCGGCCTCGTTGTGGCTGATCCTTGGTCCGTTGCTGACGGGCGCGTTCGTCGGGTTGCTCGTGGCCTTTTTGCACGTGCACGACGACCCCGTTCTCTTTTTCTGCCTTTTGGGCGGCGCGGCGCTCGCGCTGCTGCTGCGCCTGCGCCTGGGCACGCCGGGCGCGCGCGCGCGCGTCCTGTCGGGCAACTTTCCGTTTGCGTGCTTCCACGCGCCGCGAACGCCCGAGGAGTTTGCCGAGGAGCTCTGCGCCACGTGGATGGCCACGGGTCGCCGGCCCACGGTGGTCGGCTCGGGCTGGGGGTGGTTCATCGGCCGCGCCCGCGCGCGCGACGCCGTCTTCACGCACAGGCTCAGGGGGCGCACGGGCGAGTTTTCGTTCCTGGCCGGCACCGAGCTGCGCTCCGTCGAGGTGGCCCTCCGCAAGGCGCACGGGCGCACCTTCTGGTCGACGCCCACGATGCAGCGCATCTCCATCGGC
>Ga0209666_1002214_pt1 | contig 14582 bp, 9 predicted proteins | sample SaaInlV_125m_DNA_FD_184679 | JGI IMG/M metagenome (GOLD analysis project Ga0209666, IMG submission 184679) | Marine microbial communities from expanding oxygen minimum zones in the Saanich Inlet - Saanich Inlet SI037_S3LV_10m_DNA (SPAdes)... | ecosystem: Environmental > Aquatic > Marine >...
GGGGAGGATTTCGTGAGCCAATCGACTGGGCACCGATTCGGGCCATGGATGGAGAGCGGGGGGGGGGTTTGACTCACGTCCGTATTCGTCGTATTCTCCCGACCCCACCGCGTAGAATCGCAGGTCGCCTACTCCGCACCACACCATGTTCTCGTCCCCGTGGCGCGCCACCCCGCACCTGGACGCCAGCTTGTCGCAGTCAGATTCCGCCACCGTCGATGCGCCTGCGCCACCGGACGACGCCTCCGCGCGATGGAGCCTGTCGCGCCACCGCATCTGGTCGGGTTCGGGGATGGGGTCGTAAAATCGCTCGAGGATGACGTGACCGGAGACTGACGCCATCATGACGCACAGCACGCGGCCGGCGAGCACCATCTCGGTCGTGCCCCCTCCGCGCGCTCCCGGCAGTGTTTCCCGCTCTGCAACATTCTTCCGAGAAAAGCTGAAAAGCGCCCGCCGCCCCGCGCGTTTCCCCCCACAACGACACACACAGCAGACATGTCGTATCAGCACAAAGGAGGGCGAGGCGGCGGACGTTTCGGGGGACGCGGACGAGGAGGACGCGACGGCGGCGGGCGCGGCAGGGGCGGCGGGCGCGGCAGGGGCGACGGCCCAAGGGAGCTGCTATGGGATCCGACCGTCAAATGGTTCTTCGAAGATGCCGACGGCGGCGGCGGCGGTGACGGAACTCCCTCGGGTGGCCTTGAGAAGGGCATCAACAAGAAGCGCGCGCGCGATTATCACGTCAAGGGCCGCGAGGGTGCGCGCGCGCCGTCCCTGGACGACGCGCGCAAGACCGCGGCGCTCGAGCTCCGCCGATACAAGCTCGTCAAGCGCCTCCGACACCAACTCGCGCTCAAATGCGGGCAGCTGCAGGTCAAGCCGCCGCTCCTCGTGTTCGAGCGATGGCTCGCGCGAGCCATGCTCGAGCACGGGGACGACGCGGTTCCAACCCCGATGTTCCCGGCGGTCGACGCGGGAGGTGGACTCGCACAGGATCTACGCCGAGCCGGCGTGGAAGACCAGGCCGCGGCGGATGCCGCGGCGAATGAACTCGCGGCGCAGGCCAAGGCGATCGCCGGTAAGCTCCTCGCGAGCGACGGCGACGACGGCGACGACGACGACGAAGGACCGGGGAAGAAGAAGGACACCGTCACCGCGGAGGACGCCGGCCCGCTCCTCGCGCTCAAGGTTAACGGCGAGAAGCCCTACATGTCCGTGTCAAAGGCGCACATGGGAAAGCTGAGGGCGCTGTACTGCCGACACTCGCTCGGGGGAACGCCGCTTCCCCCCGAGGGAACCCCCGAGCACGGCGCGTTCATCGCCGCGACGTTCTCGCTGCTCGCCAGGTACGACGCCCTGGGCGGCGCCGGCTACCAGGCGGCGCTCAACGAGACGGCGTTCGACGTTTTGAAGAAGAGGCTCGGCGTCGGGTGCGAGGCTTTCGCGTCGCCACTCAACTGCCGCTACGGCCGGTTCTGCTCCGCCTTTCCGGACGTGGACAAGCCGTTTGGGTCGCTCGGGTCGTTCTTCGACTTTAGGCCCACGCGCGGGTCGTTCGAGATGAACCCGCCGTTTGTCCCCGAGTCCTTGTCGGCCGCCGCAACGCACGCCGACGCCCTTCTGAAGAACGCGGAGACGCAGGGCGGACGACTGTCCATCGTCGTCGTCGTGCCCGCGTGGCGCGACGTGCCCATGTGGAAGGCCCTGGACGAGTCCCCGTTCAAGCGCGGGGAGACGCTCGTGGTCCCGGCGTCCGAGCACGGCTTCTGCGACGGGGCGCAGCACTGCCGGCCGCCCAGGGAACGGCACAGGGTGAGCAGCTACGACACCGGGGTGTTTTTCCTGCAGACGGAGGCGGGCGCGCGGCGGTGGCCGGTGACGGACGAGATCAGGGCGGAGCTCACCGCCGCCATGAAGCAGGCGGTCGGGTCCGCGAAGAGCGTCGGGGACCTCGAGAAGAGGTTCAGGCCCAACGGGCCGAACAAGGCTGGGTTCGCGAGGAAAGACAAAGACAAGCCGCCGCCGCGACGAGAGGAAGAAGCCGAGGGGCGCGACGACTACGACGCCGGCGGTGGTGAGCAGCAGGCCGCCGGCGTCGACGACGACGGGGGTGGTGAGAAAAAGAAGAGACGTAGGCGACGCAAGCACGAGGATTGATTGATGAATACGACTCTCTTAACATTTAGGTTTGCACGAAGAAAAGAACGGTTTTAGTTTGGCCGAACTTGGTCGGTGCAGAAACCGCTGTGCGCGCAGTGGTCGCAGCCAGCCTGCCCCCCGCAGTCCGCATCGGTGGAACAGGGTGGACCCTTGACTCCCGGGCAGCATTGGACGTCGCCGGTGCACTTATGCGCGGGTCCCGGTCCGGGCTTTGGACCGCCGCCCCCGCACCCTGTTTGCTCGGGTGATAAAATCTTAACCTCGGCGCACGCGTGGGCCTCCGCGCAGCTGTTATCGTAGTGGCTGTCCCTGACACCGGTGCACGGGCAATCCGCGCGCTCGCCAGGTCCCGCCGGGCTACTCTCCGTGCCCTCACCTTGCGCGTAGCACGTCAGCACCTGCACCAGTTCGCACCGCGCGGTGCAACCGAGTGCCACGCGCTTCGCGCCCCCGAAGATATCCTGCAGTTGCTTCAGCGGTACGCTACCTCCCATCGCGTCGACGAGCGTCTTCGGCGTGCCTTCCGCCGCCGCGAGCGTGAACATCGCGTCGTAGTACCCTTTCTGGTCCAGGCCCTTCGCGGTGCCTGTTTCGTCCGCCCACGCCGCGCAGGTTCCGTGTTTGGGCCACTCGTGTGATCCGAGCGAATCGGAGTACCACGCCGGCGCTAGTGTCTCGTACTCGGTACCCTGGGGCAGTAACGAGGGATCGTAGGTCCACGGGGACGACTTTGGGAACCAGGTGGGCTTGGTGCACATCTGCGGCCAGAAGCATGCGCCTCCTCCCGCGGCGACGGACATGGCGGTGGTTGTACGGAGGGATCTGCGAGGATCTGCGAATGCTGAGACGTCTTCGAGGGAGTCGTCTTCGTCCACGGGGGTGGCGTAGGAGGGCCACATGCCGTGGAGGGTGAGCGCGGGGACCATGGCGTCGACGGCACACTCCTTCTTTCCGCACATCCTCGGGCTTGACCCGCAGAACCCCGGGGTCCAGCTCCTGGCGAGTTCCCAGAGGTCGAAGGGGTGCCCGCCCCGGATGGGGTCGTCGCAGCCTCCGTGGCTCTCGGCTCCCGCGTCGGGGCAGGAGGGATCATCGGGTTTGGCGCCCGGATCTCGAAGGTTCGGGACCGGGTTTAGGGAGACCTCGAAAGTGGACGTTGGGGACGCCCGGACGGTCGCGATGGCCTGGATGGGGTGAACGGGTGGGTGGAAGGTCAGGGAGAGCCTCGGACGCGACATTTGAATATCCGCGGGAGACTTTTGGATATCGCCAAGGGGCACCGCGCGTGGGTCGTCGACGGGCGAGGGTGGTGACGCGGCGGACTCGCGGGGGCTCACCGTGAGGATAAGGGTAAGCGAGAGGATCGCGCGATACATGTTGAAAGCCGAAATAGGTCGTCTGCCAGAGTGCCAACGCGAAGGCGCGCAAAGAATGCCAAGTCAGCTCGCGCGAAACGGAATAACTTTTCTCGGGCGCCCCTGCGAGATGAAAATTCATTGTCTCGTCAGGACCGCGCTCGAGCCCGTCCTCACTGACGCGCGCGCGTCCCGGGAGTCGTGCTCGACGGCGCAGTGACCGCCACGATGACCGCGTTGGTTCTTCCCGGCGAGCCCCTGCGGCACGCGGATGAGGTCCGCTCCGGCCCGGGCACCTACGTCCGGGGCCAGAGCGTCGTGGCGGCGGTCATGGGGACGGCGCGGACAACCCCGGCGGCGGACGACGCCGAGGACAAGCGCCCGCTCGTCGAGGTGATCAAGGGCGCCACCTCCGGCGATGCCACCGATTCCAAGGGTGACCGCGGGGGCGGGACGCTGCTCCCCGAGGTCGGGGACGAGGTGTTCGCGCGGGTCACGCGCATCAATCCGCGGCAGGTGTGGTGCGAGATCGTGGCGGTGAACGGCAAGGCGGTCAGCGACTCCGCGGGGTTCCAAGGGGTCGTGCGACAACAGGACGTGCGCGCGACGGAGATTGACAAGGTGGACATGTACGAATCCTTCCTGCCCGCCGACGTCATCAGGGCGTCAGTGCTCAGCCTCGGAGATCAGCGCAACTATTTCCTCAGCACGGCGAGGAACGAGTTGGGGGTGGTGCAGGCGAAGAGCCCGTTCACCGGGGAGCCCATGGTGCCGGTGTCTTGGCAGGAGATGATGTGCCCCAGCACGCAGGTCAAGGTGCCCAGGAAGGTGGCCAAGGTAGTGGAGTGAGCACCGTGTCCTGGTAGAGCATTGTAACCGTGTATCACAGTCGTATAGCAACACCGATGAGCCGCGAATCCGTCGTCGACGTCTTCTTAGGGTGCCCTAAAAGTGTCGAGAGTTTCACATCCGCGTCGCGCGATACCCGAGGGAGCCTGCACGTGTCGATGTCGACCGCGAGGTGCACGGTCGGAGCGAGCCATCCCCGGGCGGTGTCGTCGCGATGCCGCCGCGCGACCACAGCCGCTCGTGCATCCACGCGCGTCGTCGCCAAGGCGGCCGACGCATCGCCCGCACACACGTGCACACGTGTCGCGTTGAAGGCTGAGACGCTCACCGTCGAGGCGTTCGCCCCGTTCGGACAGGTGTGCAAGGCTGAGGAGGACGGCGTCGAGTTCGGCCCCGCGGATGCACAGCTGGACCTGTCGCAGGGAACCCCGAGGTTCTACGTCATGAGGCTACGGGAGAAAGACCTCTCCTTCGATCGGATAACGTACCACGAGAAGGTGACCCAATGCCTCGGAGCACTCGGGGACGAGGACTGGTACATGGCGGTCGGAGCGCCCACGATGGACGTGGCGAAGTACCCGCGGCACGACAGCACGGAAGCCGAGCGGGCGCTGCGGGTGTTCAGGGTTCCGCCCGGGCACTTCCTCAAGATGCACGCGGGATGCTGGCACGCGGGGCCGCTGTTCCCGTCGTCCGTGGACGTGATGGACTTTTACAACCTCGAACTATCGGATACCAACGCGGTGGACCACAACACGCACGTGTTCTCTGACGTGGACGACATCGTCTACGACGTGATCGACGACTAGAAGCAGCCGCCGCGCGGGGGTATAGGAGAGAGAGAGAGGGAGGAAGAGAGGCGCGGGAGCGCGTGTAATGATACGACATGTGACGTTAGACTCTCGTCGTTCGCAAAGTTTTTTGGTTTTTTTGTCATTGCCAAAAGTTCGGCGTCGACGCCTCGTCGACTCTAGTCGCTCACTTGATCTTGAGCGAGTTCATCTTGACCGGGGTGACCGGAGCGTCGCGCGGGTTGGTCTTGGTCTTCCCGATGGCATTCACGACGTCCATGCCGCTGACCACCTTGCCGAACACCGGGTGCTGCGACGGGGTGGACTTGTCGAACCAGTCCAGGAAGGAGTTGTGCACGGTGTTGACGAAAAACTGGGATCCGCCGCTGTTGGGCTGGCCGGTGTTGGCCATGGAGAGGGTGCCGGGCTCGTTGGAGGTCTTATCGATGAGCTCGTCGGGGATGTTACCGCCGGCGTCGCGAGTGATGGTCTTGCCGTCGCACTCGAACGACGAGCCACCCTTGGGGCCGCCGGTTCCAGCGCGGGGCGATTGGGGGTCAGAGCTCAGGGGGCATCCGAACTGCAGCATGAACCCGTCGATGACGCGGTGGAAGTGAAGCCCGTCGTAGTGGCCGGTGTTGCACAGGTCGACGAAGTTGGAGGCGGTAATCGGCATCTTGTCCATGAAGATCTCAGCCTCGAAGGTGCCCATGGAGGTGTCGAAGACGGCGATCGGGTTGGACGAAGCCTGCGCAGCCATCGCCCGGATCGATCCGGGGCGATTGATGAGTGCGGCGCGGGGCTGGACCGCGCGGCCGGTGAAGCCGGAGGCGCGCAGGGCGGTGGGGCGCATCGCGCGGGCGAGGGCGGCGGCGATCATTTCCTGAGGTACTGTTTGGGCGGTCGATACGTCCACTGTGTCGCGAAGACTGTCGGCGGCGGTTGGAGAACTTTTTCCGAGACTGACGTGGCACTGCAGTCGTGACACAGCTCCCACCAACAGCGGCTCCGCGACTGAGTCCGATCGACACACTGTGATCGACACTGCGGCGCGCGGACTAAGCAAGGCATCAAGCGACATCATGGCATCGATGTCCAACGCCCCTCCGGAGAGCGCCATGCGAGGTCGCGATCTCCACGTCACCTTCGACGACGTCCAGCGATCCGACGACGCGTTCCAGCGACCGCCCCCGCTGGAGCTCCCCGACAGCACCCCGAGGCTGAAGTCCGTGCGCAAGACGCCCAGCGGGTCCGCCAAGCACCGAGAGATCCGCTCCGCCTACGGACCCAACCTTCGATTTCCAAACTCCACGAGCAAGGATGAGTTCCCGCCGCACAGCCCGGGGCCACTGTGAGTCACAAACCCGCGCTTCGCACCCTCGAACCCGCCCGGCGCCCCGCGTGGGGCGCGCGCCCGCTTCCAAAATAGGCATCTTCCCGCAATCGGCCCGAGTTCGTTGTTAGTCTACGTTTCCCGCGATCGATCGCCGCGAATCGCTGACCAACTCGTCTTACTCCCGTACTCCTAATTCGCAGTTCATCGGGCCCAAAGAAGGCGTACGTCCCCTCGCCCGTCAAGTTCGAGGCGGTGTCCGAGTCCAGGGACAAGTTCCGCGCGCACGCCGTCCAGCCCCTGCCCAACATACCCGTCAAACCGTACCGCAACACCGGCGCCAAATTCGACGACTCCACCACCAACAAAGCCATGTTCAAGGTGGAACCGAGCGCGTACCAGCGACTTTCGGCGCCCAAGAAAGCGTACGTGCCCTCCCCGGTGAAGTTCGAGTCCACCTCCGAGGCCAGGGACAAGTACACGGCGTACGCCACGGAGATTCGCACGCCGCCGATTGGACTCTGGGTGGCTAACGATTTGGTGGAGGTGATGGTGCAGCCCGGCGCGGACCGACCGATCAGCGTGTCGAAGATGTTCAGCACGACGAGCAACGGTCAGGACGAGATGGAGCTCAAGATCGTGGAGGGATGGTCGAGGAAGGCGAGCGAGTGTACGCTGCTGACGGTGTTCGAGATTGAGGGGATCCCGCAGTCGCCCGCCGGTCGCCCGCAGATTCGCGTCACGTTGTCGATCGACGCGGAGGGTTCGATGACGGTGACGGCGGTGGACCGCGATAACGACGTGGTGCTCGCGGAGGAGACCGTGGAGGTGACGCCGGCGTACTCGGTGTCACCGCCGAAGGGTGTGCACGCCGCGGGATCGCCGTCGCCCGACAAACACGGGGAGAGGAGGGCCGGCTACCGATAGAGAAGGCGCCGACTGAGCGAGGGAGCATAAAAGTGTTTAGCGGCGATGCTGATGATGAATAAAAGAATGTCTCTGCTATCGTACAATATGAATGAATGCGTCGAGTGAGAACCGCTTCGGCGCCGTGCTCACATGCCACCGCCGGCGATGATGCGGGGCAGCAGGGCGGTCGCCAGCCCCAGGGCGTAGTACCCCCAGACCGGAACGACGATGCCGTTCAAGCCCTTCGCGGCAACCTCGCCAGCCGCTTCCAGCTGCCTCCGTTGCGCCTCATCCTCGGGGTCAAGAGTCGTCAGATCGACGTCCACGGTGAGCGCGTACGCCTGTTTGACACTCTCGAGCTCGTTCGCGAGCCAGTACGCGTCGTCAGTCACCGCGCGCGCCTTGAACGCGTCGCGTTCATCCGTCAGCGACTCGACGCGTTCCTCAATCTTCTTGACGAGCGCGGCTCGATCCCCGTCGGACTCGTCGCGCGCCGAGGCAACCCGCGTCGCCGCGCGCTCGGACACCTCCGCGAGGGCGGTCTTGGCGTACTGCACGGTTCGGTCCAGTTCCTTCGCGTGCGTCGCGAGCGCAGCCTCGAACTGCGCCTCGTGCGTCGCCCGCATCTGCGCCATCTCGGCGCGAACGTCGGCGGATTTTTTCATCTCCGCGTCGAGCGCCGTACTCTTCGCCCGCATCTCAGCCGCGTGCCTCGCGAGCAGGTCCTTGGTCTCTCGCTCGTGACGGGTGGTGAGGTCTCGGGACTTATCCAGAAGCTTTTGGTCGTAAGCCTTGATCTGGGCTTCAAATTCCGCGCGCGCCCTTTCTGCTTCGTTCTCGAACTGCTGATTGAGGTTGTCGCGATAGGTATCCGCGGAGCCCATGACGGCTTTGAGCTCCTCGGCAGCCTTCTCGCGCGTCTCCCCGATCGTGGTCTTAGCGGCGTACTCCGCAGCCTTCGCCGCGGTGGCGGCGGCGGACCTCTGCTCGGCCAAGGCGGCCTCGAATCGAGCCCTCTCCCCCTCGAGCGTCGCGGCAGCGGCTTTTTCCGCGGCGGCGAGCTTGCCCTTGTACTCAGCCTTTGCGTCCGCGAGAGCCTTCTCGAGCTCCGCCTTACCCTGCGCGTAAGCGTCGTCCGTCGCCTTGATCTGCGCTTGCAGTCGCTGATCGAGCTGGGCGAATTCCAACTCGACCGCCTCGGAGTCGACATCCGCGCCGGCGGCTGTGGAAGCCTTCTTGAGCTCCTCCGCCGCAGCCTTCTTCGCGCTCTCCAGCGCATCATGGTACGCACCCCTGGCGCGGCCAGCCTCGGCCTTGGCGTCCGCCCTGAGCGCGTCCATCTCAGCCTCGAGCGTAGCTTTTTGGTCGGCGAGTTGCTTCGCGGCGGCATCGGCGGCGAGCTCGAGCGCGGCGGCTGACTCTGCCTGGGCAGCTGCTACTTTCTCGTCGGCATCCTTCGACGCCGCCTCGACGCGGCGCTCGAGATCCTTGATGGAAGCCTTGGCCGATGCCGCAGCATCCGCCATGCGCTTCTCGTGGTCCGCCTGCATGCGTTCGGCGGCGCGGTTCAGCGCGGTGACCTCTTCCTGCGACTTTTCCTGCGCCTCGACGACCTCGATGGCGGCTGCGGCTCTGATCGAGCCGAGCTCGTCGGCGTGGATTTCGCGCAGGGACTTCATCTCGGAAAGCAACTGCTCCTCCCGTTTCTGGAGTTTGGCGGCCATGGAGGCGTTGACTTCGGCGACGGCTTCGTCCTGCGCCGCCGCAGCTCGTGCGACGGCGTCCTCGGCCTCCTTCTTGGTCCTCGCCAGCGCCGTTTCCATTTGCAAGAGTTTATCCGCAAACTCCGATCCCGAGGCGTTGAGCGCATCTTTCCGCTTCTTATCGAGAGCCTCCATCTCCTCCGCCGCGGCCGCCATCTCCCGCGCGGCTTTTTCCATGACCTCCCGCAGCTCCGCCTTGTGCTGCGCCACGAGAGCGCTCTTCTCCTCGGCGTAAACAGCCTTGGCCTCCTCGAGCTCGGCGGTGATTCTGTCGGAAATTTCGTCAGCCTCCCGCCCCGCCGACGCGACGCTCGCGGCCAACGCGCCGTCCTTCTCGTCCGACATCCTGCGCATCTGCTCCTTGTACTTCGCCTCCACCTCCGCGAGCTTCTCGGTGGCGGCGTTGGACGCGACGGCCAGGTCAGACTCGGCCTTGGCCACCGCGGCTTGGTATTCGTCAGCCTTGGCCTTCAACTCTGCGTACTTCGCGGCAGACGCTTCATCCTTGGACTGAATCTCCGCCCTCACCTTGGTCGCCGCCGCCGCGAGGGCCTGGGCGTAGCCAGCCTCCGCGGACGCCATGGCCTCGGCGTGTTCCCGCCTGAGCTCGTCGATCCTGGCGTTGAGGGCGGAGACCGAGGTGGTATTGTCCTTCTCGGCGGATGATTTCGCCGCCGTCAAGGTCTCGGCCGCGACGTCCTTGGCGTTCTGGAGCTCCTTCTTGCGGTCTTCGGTTTTCTTCGCGGCGGTCTCCTTTACCAGCGCGATGGCCGCGGCGGACTGCTTCTCCGCCTCGTTGAGCTTCTCGCGCCATAACTCCTCGACCGCGTTGGCCTTGTCCACGAGCTTGGCGTCGAGCCTGGTGGCGAAATCAGCCTTGATTATGTCCATGTCTTTGCCAAAGTTGCGTTGCAGCTCATCCCTCTCGTTCGCGAACAGCAGCTTTGCGGCGTTGAGCTCGGCGACGCCGTTCGCCACGGCGTCGTTCACCGCGGTGAACATGCGAACCCTGGCCTTGGCGCGTTCCGAGTCCATCAGCGCCTTGAGCGCCCGCCTCTCGCCGGCGGCGGCGAGGGACCTCGCGTCAAAGGCCGATTGGAGCGCGGCGCGGGTCGATTCGACGGCGTCGTTCCTGTCCTTCTCGATCTGCGACTCGAACATCTCGATCTCTTCGTCCTGCGTGGCCTGCATCGCTTTCAACGCCGTCTCCTGCGTCGCTTGCAACTCTGCCATTTTTTCATCGTGCGCGGCTCGCAGCTTAGCCGTCTCGCCTTCCCAGTGCGCTTTGAAGTTTTTCTCAGCCTCGGCGATCTCCGCCGTGAGCCTGGAGCGGACGATGCCCTCGAGCTTGGCCTTCTCGCTGGTGAAGTGATCGTAGAGCGCGCCGCGCTCCGCCCTCGCGCTTCGAAGCTCGGCGCGAACGGCGGCGACGACCTCGTCCCTCTCGGCTGATAATTTGGCGAGCGTAGCCGCGTCCTCCTCCTTGAGCTTCGCGACGGTGGCCTCGAGTTCCTCCGCGGAGGCTTCCATGTTCTTGGCGAGTTCGTCGACGGCGGCTTTCTTGGCCGCCATGAGGGCCTCCGTGGCGACGTCCTTGGCGTTTTGAAGCGCCTCGGCGTGGTTCGAGTTGAGGGTGCCGATTTTGGCCTCGTAAGCGACGCGGAGGTTCTCGGTGTTTCCGTCGTTGAGCGACCTCTCCTCCTTGATGCTGTCCTGGAAGTCCGCGGAGACGGCTTTGATGGTAGCGGCGTGCTGCGCCTCGAGCATTTCCAACTTTTCCCGCCATTCGTTCGTCACCTTCACCTCGGCTTCAGCCTCGGCGGACCTAACCGCGTTCTCCAGCTGCTTCGCCGCGTCTTGCCGCTCATCCTCCAAGAGCACCTGGAGAGCCTTGCGCTCGGCGGCCGCGGCTGCCGTCGTCGACTCCAACTCGAGCGTATGCTGATGCTTAAGGGACTCGATCGCGCGGTTCAGCGCCGACTGACCGGAGCTTCGTTCGGAGGTGGTCGCGTTTTCGAGGGTCTTCGCGTGCGCCGCCTCCGTCGCGGCGATGCGCTTCTGCAGGTGTTCCTCGATCCTCGCCGACTCCGACTTCCACCACTCGGTGTGCTGGTCCGATATCGCCAACGCCGCGCGGTATTTGGCCATCTCGCTGTCGAACATTTGCCGTTGCGCCGAGTATAAACCCCTGGCGGCTCGAAGCGCGGCGGTGAGTCTCTCGCGTTCCTCGTTCGCCTTGGCCTCCGTCTCCGCGATCTGCGCTTCCAGGCTGCCGATCTGTGTCTTGAGCGCGGTGATGTCCGAGTCGTAGGTGTCCTTCATGCGGGCGATCTCCTGGTTCATCCGTTCCTCGATGTTTTGGAGCGCCGCGGCGATACCCGCGAACTTGCTGAGCTCCTCGTTCTTGTTCCGGAGGATGACAATCTCAGCCTTCAGGCTCTTGATGCGCTGCTCGTATATGCCCTCCAGGCGCCTCACCTCGCTCGCCTTCTCGTCCTCGATCTGCGTCAGCCGCGCGGTGTCCTCCCGGAACTCCCGAATCATCATCTCCTTCAGCCGTTCCAGAACCTCCAGCCGCGACTTTTCACCCGAAAGAAGGCTCGCCTCGGTAGCGTCCCCTTGCATGCCCTCGCGGGTGGGCGCGAGCATCACGTCGTTCGCGGTGACCATGATCGTCTCGTTCCCCGGGGTCTCCTTCGTCACCGTGATCGTGAGGCCCTCGGCGAGCTCCTTGGCGAGGTACTTGGCGACGCACACGGAGGCGGTGGCCGCGAGCGTCGCCGCTGTCGCCGCCTTGGATGTCCTGACGCATTGCACCGCGCACGCGGCGATTAAGGCGCCAAAGCCGTACGTCAGCGCGGATGCGAGCGTGGCGGGAGTGCTGACGCACCCGCCGCCGAGCTTCTGCCACAGCGCGTGCGCCCAGAACGTCGCGTAGGTCAGCGCGGCGGACGCCAACGCGGCGACTCCCGGGGATGCGGCGACGAAGGACGGGCCGCCGAGCGCGGAGAAGGTGGCGTTCATGGCGGTCACCGCGGCGAGGACGGCGAGGACCTGGAAGTTCTGGGGCTGCATGCCTCCCGGCGCGGGTCCCCGGCCCATCGTGGGGGGCACGTAGTGGTATCCGGATCCGTTCTTGGAGCCCGAGGAGGCTCGACTCCTCTTGATCACGGTTCCCACATCTCTGTGAGAAATATCTGCATCACCGCCGGGACCCGTGGTGGTCACCGCGCGGGTGAGGAAGACGGTGCGACGGGCCGCGGGCGAGCGGGAGGCCACGCGGACGATACATCGCCCGCCGTGGGCCGTGGACGCCCGCGCGCTGAGGTCCGCGAACCTCAAACGCGTCGCCGGGGACATCCCGACCATCTTGTGGCTCGAAGCCATTGGAAGATTCGGGATGTGGCCGCGCGGGGTCGTGGTCTGGCCACCAGGCACCGCGGCGGCGACGCGATGGACGTGGAGAGCTCGGTCTCGACCTGTTCCGAGGCCTCGATCGAAGCGACGCGCGGCTCCGAGTGCCCTCAGGCGGCCAATCTGCGGACGTGTTGAACCGACAGAAAAGTTTTTTCTGTCGTCTGAAGCTTCCGCTCAAGCGTCGTTTCTGACCACGAACGCATACAAATTGGGATAATCGCGGCATAAAAGAGGCATCGTCAGACCGATAGAACCGATAACGAGAGCTGCCAATTATTTGAAGACAACCAGCAACCACCGGGGAGACATTGCCGCGGCGCAGAGGACCAGCAGAGGATCATGGACATCATCGCGCGTACCATCGGGGCATGTGTGCCCATCTATGACTACCAGACCGCCAAGGAGTACGCCACGTTGCTCCTGCACGCGCAGGTGGGCGTCTCCGTCTTCGGTGCCCTGTCCTGGGCGTTCGGCGGCATCAACACGATCACCTTCGGGTTCACCCTCTTCGCCCTCGTGGCCCTGGAGGCCGGCAACGACCGGCTCCTACGAATGTACACCACGTTCGTGACGGCGATGTGGATCATGGACGTCGTGTGGCTCTCTCTCTGGGGTACACACCTGAGCAAGGCTACGGTGAGTTGAGCAGAATTCTGGCGCCAAGTCCAACGGTGTCCCACCCTCGGCGGCGTTCTACGCGCCCTCAGCCTCGATAGCCTCACAGACGCACCGCCGCATCTCCCGCGCACGCTAACCTCACGTACGATATCCACGTCCGCAGGTTCCCTGGTACAACATGGGCGCCACCGAGGCCTCCACCACGGACAAGTTCGCCACCGTGCCCAGATTCCTACTCGTCATGCAGTGCTTCACCTTCATCATCCGACACCTGCAGATCCTGCTCTGGTCCAAGATGTGGGACCTCGACTTCGGCGGTGCCGGCGAACCCGGCGCGAACGACCCGTACCACAACATGGAGGCACACCCACCCATTCCCCCACCCGCGGCGCCCGTGCAGTACGCAACCACGCCGGGCGTACCGGGCGAATACAATCCGCCGGCGCCGTCCCAACTGCCATCACCGGTGCCGATGTCGCCGGCGCCGTCGGGCCCGGCGTCGCCCTACAAGCCTCCCCAGTGATCGGTGTACGCGTGACGGAGAGGTGCGGCGTGGGCGGTGAACCCTGCATAGAGGGTGACCCATAGATTGCGTTGTTATACATACAGCCGCGGGTTATGTGCGTATGAGTCTATTTTTCAAACTCGTCGCGATGGACGTGACCAAACTGCGGACAGGGGAGAGTGGCTTTTGGTGTACTCGAATTTGGTAGTACAAGCTACGAGCAGGTATGTGATCTTGGTCGCTAGTCCAAGTGCTAAGTTTCGTGTTCCGCCCTCGTCGCCTCGGTGGTCTCCTCCTCTCGATTCCGGCTGAAGCCTCGGCCAGCCTTCGGGTGTTTTCAACCAACCGCCTCGAACGGACTAATACGCAAAGTTGGCGCACCGCTCGCGTCACGCGTTCATGATACGACTCGTTCGGTGCCCAAGAAATGATACGTCCCCGCGCGAGCACATCGCCTCGTCCCATCGACGCTCGCCGCTCACGCGCGGACACCCCCGATGCGGCTTCGCGACCACGACGGGAAAGGTCTCCCGACGCCGGCCGCGTGAGAACAAAAAAAAGTCACACGCGCCCGGTTGTGTCGACGACTCTCCCCTCGCGTCGCGCCGCATCCTCGACGCCCCAGACGGGTGCAAACCGCCCTCCGGTTTACCCGTTCACTCGCGCGTGCGCTTACTGCTGGTTAGCCTTGTTGGCGGCGTCGGTGAGAGCCGGCTGGCCGTAGTTCAGCGTGCGCCTGCGCGTGGGTATGGTTGGTCAGTCTCGAGAAAAAGTGTTGATCGCGTCGGTGCGCGAGTCGCGCGGCGTGGGGCGCGCGTGTAGGCGCGTGGATCGCGCGGAAGGACCCGGCGATGGGACAGGGTCACCGCGGGGGCGATG
>Ga0209666_1002215_pt1 | contig 14576 bp, 13 predicted proteins | sample SaaInlV_125m_DNA_FD_184679 | JGI IMG/M metagenome (GOLD analysis project Ga0209666, IMG submission 184679) | Marine microbial communities from expanding oxygen minimum zones in the Saanich Inlet - Saanich Inlet SI037_S3LV_10m_DNA (SPAdes)... | ecosystem: Environmental > Aquatic > Marine >...
GAATCGTTCTTACTTTTTCTGAGAGGCCCCCAAAAGATGCGCACTTCGATTTAGAAAACTAAAGTGCTTTTTCTGCCACATTTAGTACTTATTTAGAAAAGCGAGCACAAACCTCAAGGCACGTACCGAGCGGGCCTTGCGGTGTGCGGCGGGCCACTGCGGCAAACCCGTGCAAAAAGGCGGGAAAAGGCAGCTGGGGGGAGGTAGCGCCGCACCTTTGATGAGCTACCCGCCACGCAACGCCAAGCGGCCCTCCGAGCTGGGCACCTCGGCGCCCGCCAAGCGGCAAGTGATCGATCGACGCGCCGACCCCAACGCGGCACCCACGAGCTTGAGCACGACGGATCGCACCAACCGCGCCATCCACACTCACATTGCAACGGCCGATGCGCTTTGGGAAGTGGTCGCCCAAGCAGCCAAGGCGGCCAGCGACGACCCGTCCACGTGCGCATCCAAAATCCTGTGGCAGCACCTCGATCCGCCGCTCGCGGGCAAGTCGGCCGCCGTCAAGGCGGCCGTGCAGGCGCTCTGCTTGGGCCAGCTCTTGAAGCCTTCCAAGAAGCTGCCCGCGCGGCTCGTCGAGTGGTTTGCCCTGGCCCACGAGGTGGCCGTGGGCGCGCACGCGCTCTTTGCGCAAGGCGTGCGGGGCTGGGACGAGGGCCTCGATCCCGATACGAACAAGGTGGTTCGAGACAAGCACGGCAACCCCGTGGTCTCCAAGATGGCCTACTGGCCGTTTGAGACCTACGACCGCACGCTCGAGAACCCGCTCTACGCGCGATGCTTCGGCGACTCGGAGGCGCAGAGCCAGCGCTCGCGCGTCAAGCTCGTCGACGCTGCCAAACCGTGGCGCGCCGCCGAGTCCGCGCATCGGCGTATGCTCGACATGGAGGCGCACCACGAGCTATTTCTGCCGCGCGACGACTCTGCGAACGGCCTCACGGTTGCCGAGCTTGGTGGGCTCTTTCTCCTGACCAACCTAAGCGACAACTGGGCCAAGCGCACCGAGCTGTTCGACCTCGACTTTTGGACGCTGCGCATCGTGCACTTTGGACTCGAGCGCAACCTGGGCCTGCGCATGAACCAGTTTTGCCTGGACACGCTCGCGCGCGCGTCGGCCCACGCGTCTCCCAACACGGCCCCCGAGCCGTTTTTGCGCCACAGCTTCCCAGACCCCATGCGCAGCCGCTGCTGGCTCGAAAACGTGCTGCACTGCATCGTCGCGCTCAAGGTGCACCTCTTCCTCAAACTGCGATGGGCGGCCTACAACGACGCCAAGGGCGAGCAGGTGCTCAACGAGCAGGTGCTCCTCGACCGGCACGACATCGAGCAGAGCAAGGCGCACTGGCTTCCGTCGGCGCGGCCCAAGAGCAACGAAACCTCGCCGCTCTCCAAGGCCATTCCGATGTCCGAGATCCCGCCGCTGCCGCTTCCACCGCCCGCCGTCCCCGTGGTCGCGCCATCATCTGGAGCGCCGCCCGCGCTCCACGAGGCGCTGCTCCAGCGGCTCTGCGAGCACGGCTCCCCCGTGAGCGGCCGCGAGGCGCTTGCCATGCTCGCGAGCGAGCGCTTCCTCCTGCTGAAGCGCATCGAGGCCCTCGACCGCATGGTGGGCATGCACATGGAGGTGCACCGGCTCTTGGAGCAGGAGGGCCAAGCGCAGAGTGCCACGGCCATGAAAAAGCTCGCCGCCCTCACGGCGGCAATGGACGCGCCCAACGTGCCCGCGCCCGAGGCGACGCGCCTGGCCGCCGCCTTTGAGGTGATCAGCGAGAGCTTCACCCTCAAGGCCTCGGCGGACGCGGCGCTCGAGGGCGTGCGTCGGCGCGTGCAGGCGCGTGGGATGCAGCTGCGCGCCGCCGACAGTGTATGGGCGATGCACGCCGACCGCGAGGCCGTGGCCAAGCTCGCGGCCGTCGGCGTGGCGCGCGCAACCGACACGCACACGGCACTCGGCCCCGGCGAGGAGTTTGACGCGCTCTTCGGCATCAACCACAATGGCAGCCTCTCGGCCGCGCGCTGCAACCCAAACGACGGCTGGTGCCGCGCCGAAGCATTTGCGCTCCTCGAGCGGCTCGTGCACGTGCTCGCGAGCGAGGCGGCGCTCCAGAAGCGGCTGCGCTCGCTCGACGTGCTCGTGCCCGTGCCGTTGGCCTGCTGCCCCGAAGTGGCGCTCGCCAAGCTCGACCTCGGCCTGCCGCAGCGCTCGCTGCAAAAATCTCTAAGGTTGTACGCGAATCTGCACAAGAAGCAAACGGAGCGCGGCTCGTCGCTCAACATCATGGCCAAGACGTGCGCGACTGCCATGTCCAAGGCCATCGAGCGCGCCTTCTCCACATGCCTCGCCGAGTGCTCCGACCCCGCCGAGAGCGACGTTGAAGTTGGAGACGCGGACGAGCAGCTGAAGATGCCCGATCGGCTCTACGCGTGCCAGCGCAAGGTGGCCTCGGCCGTTGTGCACTCCTTCCTGAACGTGGCGCACCTATACGGGGGACTGTGCGTCGTGTACGACGACGACCTTCCGGATGAAGACGATCTGTGCCCGCCCATAATCGTCTACAATGCCACCGCGGCGCAGCTGTCGATGCCGAATCCAATGGCCATTGTCGAGCGGCACTGGCCGGCGGCGCAGCACCTGATCGACCTCGCCGTCAGCATAGAGTCGTGGATTCGCGACCGCCGGCGCCGGCTGCCGTGCCTCCTCGCACCCGAGGAGCACCTCGTGACGCTCAGAGCCGAGGCCGGCTTGTGCGTGCACGAGACGCACCGCGCCGCCGCGCTCGAACGCCTCGAATCCGCTGAGGACGCCCAGCGGCAGCGGTACTGGCCCGCATGGCCGCCATTGGAGGAGGACCTAGTCACGGCCGAGCGACTGGAGACGGCGCTCAAGTGGGGCCGACACGCGACGCTCCACGCGCTCCGCAGCACGGCGCCGCGGCTGGTGCTGCCACCGGAACCGTACCGCACCGTTCCACCCGCACGGGTGGCAGGCTGCCACGCGTGGCTGCACCGCGCGCACCTGAAGTGCGCGCCCTTGCTAGTGGCGGTTGAGACGGTGATCGACGAGGACGAGGAGGACGAGGAGGAGTGGAGTAGGTGAAAAGTGTGCGTGTGCGTGTGTGGTTTTCGCACGTCTAAGAAAAGTGGGAACGCAAGAAGTCACACGCGAAGTCACCCCGTTCGTTGCTCAATGGGTGCGACGACGCCACGCGGTCCCGATTCCCGACGCGAGCACACCACAATTGGGACACGTGAGCACACAGTGTGGCATTCGAGACGACGCCTATGCGCATTATGGTCGCCATCGCGCCGGCATCGGCGATGGCCTCCACGTACGTCTGAGGGTCGTATCGATGAAGCAAGTAGTCGGCATAGGCAGGGTCCCAACGCGAAGTGAAGGCAGTCACGTGCAAAAATTCGTGCGCCACAACATACCCCACCCGCGAGTAGAGCGACGCGTCGTCGTATCGTTCGTCCGCAAACGGCGGGACCAGCAAGCCGGGCAAAAGCATGGCGCAACTAAACGAGGTGCTCAGCAAGAGGTAGGCGTTGCGCGTCAATCCGTCGAAGAGGGGTGGGTGTTGACAAACGGAGGACTGGCGCACGGCACGGGCAAAGCGATCGAAGTAGACGGCCCTGGCCTGCTTCATGAGGATGAGAATCGCGCCATCGTTCGAGGTCAGCTCCGGTCGCACAAAGGCGGTGTCCACCCCCGCCCACGTGGTCCTGGGCGCACCGGCGATGCGCAGATGCGTATCTTGCAATTGCGCGAGGGCCGTCGATCGACCCGAGGACGTTGCGTACAAGCTGCCGATGAGCGAGTCTTGCATTGTCGCGAGGGCGGCGTCTTTGATCGCAATTGCCATTACTTGGAGGCGTCCGTACAGTGTCGGCGTCACGAGCGTGTCGAAGGCGACGTGATCAAAGGCATCGGGAAAGGCGACCCGTGCAGCGCGCAGGCAGACGGCGCGCGCCGAGGGTCTGGTGGCGGACGTAATGGAAGTGCCGTGGGACGCGAGCGCCGACCACGTCGTGGACGATGCATTAAAAAAGTGCTCGGGCTTGATCTCCGAGAAGCGATCGATGTCGATCACCGAGCCCTTGAGGCGACCGAGTGCAGAGGGAACGGGTCGAAGGCCGCTTATCTGATGAACGGACGCCTCGACGCTGTGCATGCCACCAAACTCGCCCGTCACCGTCGAGGCGCCCGAGACGGCGCAGTAGGCCGCGAGCCCATGCAGATAGGGCGCGGCGTCGGCAATCTTAATTTGCGCCGCGTGCAGCAGCCTCGCGAGTGGCGGGTTGGTCGGCTCAAAAAAGATTCGCAGGCTGGATGTCACCTGATTTGCGATCCACCCATTCTTGTAGGAGCCCTCGACGACCTTGCGTGTCTCGGCGTCGTTGACGGCGGGCACGGTCGTGGCATCGTCGTTGACCAGATCGGCAAACTCCGAGGCGCGCGAACGCGTCGAGCGGTCGGCGCCAACGGCGTAGAGCGCCTCGGCGATCGCGGTGGCACTGGGGGTCGTGCCGACGCCCACCTTGATGGCAAACGACTGCTCATCGTACACCAGACCGACGGTGGCCGGGGCGTCGCAAAAGTGCGAGCCCAAGTACCCGATGGCACCAAAGACGTCAGGGATCTGTGTCAGGTCGAACGCCTTCAGACCCTGCACCAAGTGCTCGTAGGCAATGGTGGCGGCCGCCCCCGCCGCACCGGAGACCACCATCGAGCGACACGCGGCCCGAAACTTGGTCACGTCCGAGATGGCCAATCGGCCGCTGCCGCCAGCCAACAGGATGTCCTCCACATCCTGCTCCACCTCGTCCTCGTCAAAAAAAGCGAATTTCTCCTCTCCCGAAGCAATCGACTTGGCGTCGATCCAACGCTTGCAATGCTTCTCGTGATCGGGCATGCCGGGCTCGAAGCTGGTGGCCTCGGCCTCGTCCGACATGGCATCGGGGTAGGTGCGGCGGCGCACGCAGCGCAGGTGACCGTACTGGTCGATCGACTGTCGTAGCCCTGGCGCGCAGACGCCGCGCTGCAGCGATGCGAGCGCTTGGTCCTGCGACGTGAAGTTCAGCATGCGATACGCCGAGGGCGTGATAGAGGTGCGAAACGCACAGCTTAACGACTCGTTACGCACGGCAAAGCAGGTGCCATGGTCGATGCAGACGTGCTGCTCGGCGCACACGTTTTGCCACGACAGCAGCGCTCCAAAACCGGCAACGATGATGCAAAGCAGCACTGGCCAGAACGACTCTTCCTCGGCAACCTCCTCGTACGAGGCGGCGACCCACACAGGTGGTGGCTGCTCGTCGGTGGTGTCGTCCGTGTCGTAGGCCTCGGCCGTGGTCAGCGGCACGCCCTTCATTCCTTCCTTGCTAACAAAGGGCACGTCTTTAAATATCTGTGCACTAGCGGGTGCTACCACTTTGAACACGGCGCTAATCGATTGCAAACACCAACCGCTAACACTCGACCCAAACGCGCGTCGGCGTGGTGCGGTGCCGTGTCCGTGTCCGTGCGGGTGTCGCGCTTCTTGCACCCGATGTCGCAATGGCCTTTGCGGGAGCCTTCGGGCTGCTTGAACGCCCTCGGGGTGCCACAAGCACCCCACGGCTCTGCAGAGGGCGATGCGGGCGCGTTGTCCGTGCCGCACGTGGCGTTCTTTGACACCCGCGCAGTACCAGACGTCGGTGCGATGAAGCGAGTGGCGCGCATGGCCAATGTCACGTCTCCGCCACACTCGGTGGTGCAGTTTCACGCGATCGTTGCTTCACGAAGGGTGAAGAGCGTGCACCGTGACCTTCCCGGGTTTTACGTCCACGGCTTGCGCCTGAGCGCGGCGGCGAGTTGTCTCTATGGGTACCTGTCAAAGTCGTCGCACGGTCCCGGTCCGCAGTACTTGAACAAGGTATTTTTGCCCTGGATCCTTCCCAGAAGCGTGCGCCGCGTGCTGGTACTCGACACCGACGTCGCCGTCCTCGGAAACGTGCGGGAGCTTTGGGGGTCGTTTCGGCGCTTCGAGGGCGCCGTTGCCGGATTGGCAAAGGAGCAGAACGATCTCTACGCGCCAATGGTGGGAAGGAATGGTGGACTGCAGCTGCTCGACTTGGAACGGATGCGCGACTCGCGGACCTACTTGCATTTTCTGGACACCTTTAATCTGCACGGCTACAAGATCGGCTACCTGGGCGACCAGACCTTTTACACCGTCCTCGGCCACATCCACCCCTCTCTCGTGTACACGGTGGGGTGCGAGTGGAACCGACAGCTCAACACCCACTTTGGTGCGGACATTGGCCGGTTTGGAAAGTGTGAGCGCGGTTGTGCCATGCTCCACGCGAATCAGGCACCCGTAAAGTGCTTGGTCCGGCAGCTGCAACGTCGTGCAGGCGTCTCGTGTCCGCAGTGGAGACACGTTATAGAAAGTGGCTCCTCGTGTGTGCGCATGAGCAATGCGTCTCTCGCTGCGTTCCGAGGGGCGCTCAAGGTGCACTTTGCGCAGTGTTGCAGATCTACGATGCCAACGCGACTCGGGGAGAAAAAATAGTGGCACTTTTAATCGATTGAAAACACCAACCGCAGAATCTGCGTGCCGTCAGTGTCCAGGCGCGTCTGCTCGTTGGTTTCAATCGTCCAGGTTGTGGTGTTGCTGTACGTGCCGGGAGTGTTGACCACCCTATTCATGCTTCTGACGGCCGCACTGAATGCCGGGTGCGACATTGTCCACTGGTCGCTCGTCTCCTTGTAGTTTGCGCCGCGACCAAACTTACTTCCCACCCAGGCAAGCACCCAGCCGCGTTCCGTTTCCGTTATGTCCCCCGTGATTCTTGTCGTCAAGGTCACCGTGCCTGGAGGCGCAAAGCGAAGCTCGACCTCGACCTTGTCGTCTGACAGCGCAGCGCTCGTGGGCTGCTGCCGCAGAGCGAGGAGTGGCAGCATCCCGTTTGCTACTACGTCCGTTGGGGTTGCACGTTATGTACAAACCGTTCTCACAAAAAACGCATCTTGAGACACAACGCTACAATTCCAAGTCTCCTACTGCGCCCAACCCACTCAACGAGTCCTGCGACACGTGCGAAAACCCCGACTGGTTCGAACTGAGCGTCTTCCACGACGAGCTCGCGCACGATTGCTCGTCTTCGTGCTGTTTGCTCAAGTGTCGTTTGCTCGGCCCGCCGCCCGTGACCAGGGCCATGCTGTCGGGAATCTCGGAGAGTGGCAGCACGACCATCGGCGGCACTGCCGTGGTCGTGGGCGCGTGCCAAATCTCCTGCGCATTGTGTATGCGCGCGCACAGGTCGGCCTGGGTAAATTCGTTGACAATCGCCCCGCTCGGAAAGGCGGCCTTTTGCGCCGCCTGCAGCAGCAGCTGCATGCCTTCGCTGGCGCCAGTGGCGGTGTCCCTGAGCCGCTTCCACATCACGTAGGCGGCAATGCACGCGCGGTGCATGGCGCGGCGCTCAGCGGCGAGCGCCTCCCAGTGCTCCGTTGGGAGGCTCATGGTTGCCGGGTGCCAGCTCGCCAGCGCCTCCTCGGCGCAGCGCATGGCCTTCCACAGCGACCCCTCGTTCCAAAAGTGTGCGCTGTGGTCCGGCACCGTGCTCATGACACCAAAGACGACGAGCAGCGTCGCGGTCGCGCCTACGGCCGTGTACGAGTTGCCATACTTGTAGTCGAGCTTTGGAAAGTTTGGGTTGGTTGTTTCGCGAATAGACGCGCGTTCCGCATGCACGACGCGGCACGAGGCCATGCCCCGTGCCAGGTGGGGCACGTCGGTGCCGCGCATGTACCGCAGGGCCTCGGCAGCCGGCAAAAGCAGCGTGCGGATACTGCGCAGCACGTAGGCGCGCTCGCCCGGCAGACCCCGGCCCTCGAGATAGGCGGTGATATTCCCGAGCAAGCAGCCAAAAGAGGCACCAACCGTGGCTTGGTGCTGGTCGGTGCGTGCACGCCGCGCGTCGCTCGTCTTGCGCTTGCGCGGTTCCCTGCCACCCTGCAGTGGCGGCGCTAGCAGTAGGCGCCGCGCACCCAGCTCGGGCTGCTTGTGGTAGGCAAAAAAACCCTTGATCAGCAGCCCGCCTTCGCCTCCAGCGGCCTCGCACTCAAACTTTGTCATCTGAACTGGCAGGGTTTGCACAAAGCGCTCGTCGAGCAGCGGCGTGCCGACAATGGACGGCGCCACCGCCGTCACCGGTGGCGTGGGCGGCACGACGTTTGGCGCCCTCTCGTCGATTGGGTCCGACTTGAGCGTCTCCGTGTCCTTTAGCATTGCAAATGAGCTTCTGTCGGCTGCCAGCGACGAGCAGCTGAGTGAGGACGAGCTCATCGGGCTCGTACTCGGATTCACAATTGTGTTTGCGGCGCTGCAGGCCAGGCTCGGGTCACAGCTCGCAAAGAGGAGGCAACGGACCGTGTCGGGCGCCAAGGAGGCGGCGCGCGCACGACTGGCTGCTTTCAAGGCGGAGCTGCACGAGCCACTTGCCACCCCTTCGACGACGCTGCCGACGACACCGACAGCGCGTGCGTCGGTGGCGCTCTTGGGGCAACTGACCGAGGAGTTTGAGGAGACCTTTGTGAGCGAGGCGGGCCGCGCGGCGTTGGACAAGCTCGCCGACAGGCGCTCCATGCTGGACTTTGCCTACCTGTTGGTGTCGATTGCCCAGCGGATATCCGTGGCAATCTCGGTACAGCTGCTCGCCCAGTCGGTGCGAGCGCAGCAACCAAGCCGCTTGGTGAGGACGGTCTCCTTGGTGGGCCTGGCAACCTTTTTCGTATTTGTAGAGTCACTCACAGAGCGCACAATTGTGTAACTGATTAGCGGGCGGGTGGCACACCGCGCACGCGCGCCGCAAGCGGACGCGCACCCCTATGGTTGACACGTGCTCGCGTTTGGCGTCGGGCCCTGGTGACCACAGACCATCTGCTCGCTTTTCTAAATGTGGCAGAAAAAGCAGATTAGATTTCTAAATCGAAGTGCGCATCTTTTGGGGGCCTCTCAGAAAAAGTAAGAACGATTCAAAAATCTGCTTTTTCTGCAAGATTTAGCACTTTTGTGATCGGTGCTCGCTTTTGGCGTCGTGCACTGAGACCCCGCTCAGTGAACGGGGTCCCACCCAGGGATGACAACCAGCAGACCTTTGAACGTGCAAGGCCGGCCGGCCTTGCACGTTTTACTCAGACTTGAAGACGTCGTGGGCGATCGCGCACTGCGTGTGAAAGCACACTGGTGTGCACTTTTGGGCGAGCGTCAACGGCGACTCGGCGGGCGCCACGCACTCGATCTGGGTGGTCAGCAAATCGGTCTCGTGGTAGGCCTTTTCGATTAACAGGGTATGGATGCGCGTCATCTCCGACTCTGCCTCGTTGCGGTCGGCCACGACGGCCACCAGATGGCGTCGGCACGCGTCGCGCTTCTTGGTCACGCGGGCAAGGGCTTGGCGGCCCGCCAGCGTCTGGGTAGTGCACCCGTAAATGGTGGTGGCACGCTCCTCGAGAGCCTGCTTGTAGGCGTTTACAAGCGGGGCCAGCTTGGCTTCGGCCGTTTCCACAGCACTTGGGTCGGAGATGGACCACGCACAGTTTGCGCCGTCTGCGAGCTCGTCGGCAAGCGCCGCCTCCGCCATGTTGACGGCCGCCACTGCCAGCACGTGCCGCTCCTTGAGGTTCTTCGCCTGCTCCGCGCGCGACTCGGTGGCAGTTTCCACTTCGTGCTCGGCCAGGAAGACGGCCATGTTGGCCTCGGCCTCGTTGCGCAGCAGGCTGCCAAAGCGCGCGCTCGCCTTGCGCAGGTCGGATTGGACGCTCGCAACCCACTCCGCATTGGGTTCGGCGACTGCTTCGGCTTCTTCGATGAATGCGGCGCCCGTCATGGTTGTGCGCGCGCGCGCGTGTGTGTGTGTGTGTGTGTGTGTGTGTGTGTGTCGGCTCCGCACGCCGCAATCCAAACAAGTTTTTAATCGCGCGGTTAGCGCACCCTCTACTGTTTCAACCCCACTCGGTTACCCACTACTCCGCCAATCCGCGCTGCGCCAGCTCTTGTCGCAGTTCTATAACCCGTTGTATTGCGTCCTCAACGGCCCTTTCCGCCTCCCAGAACCGCTGCTTTGCCTCGTCCCACTCGGCCTGCAGCGCATCCATCTTGGCTTTGTAGTCCCTCTGGGTGCCATCCAACGACCGCATGTAGTCCATGTAGCGTTGGGCCGCATCCTCGCTCATTTGATCTAGATGTTTACGCTTCGCGAAGAGTAAACATCTAGATCAAGGGTGTGTCTCAACTGCACGTCGCTCATGCCCGTGATAGGGCGCTCATACGGCGACGCCGTCGGAACCAGGCGCGTCAATGAAGGCAGCATCTTTTTTTTAATAGACTATCAAACCCCAACAGGCTTATCCACCACCACCACTAATGGTCCACTGTGGGTGCACAGCAAAGCTCCGCGCCTGGTCTATCATGTCATTCGTCGAATTCAGCGCGTGCTGGACGCTCGGCTGCACCTGCAGCGCCAGCGCGTGCGCCACACCCGAGGCCTTGGCCAAATTGGCCGTGGCAGTCTCGGTGTTCTTGGCACTCGCAACGGCGTACCCAACCATTTCGTTCACCTCCTCTCCATCGACGCGGTCTAGCACAGTGTTGACTCGTGTGTAGAGCATGCCCATCATGGTGATGACAATGCCCACAAAGATGACAAAGATGAGGCCCATTACTACAAAGCCGATGCGTGACCAGTTGTCCACGCGTGCTACCGAGTCGTCCTCGTCCCGTGCCCTGTATCGACTGGAGCGCTTCTGAACGTCGAGCAGCGTCGCTCTCTGCGCAATCGGTGGGTCTTCGGGCATCACCGTGGCGCGCGTCGGCGGCCGCACAAAGCCGCGTAGCGCAATTAAATTCTCGGCGGAAAAGGGGATGGACGCATCGAGCCGCAGGTGCTCCACCGGCATTGCGCTTCCCACTTCACACGCGCGCAGGTTGGCCAAATCTGCGCTAGCCAAACCGCGCCCTTAACAAGCGCACCGACCTAGCGCGTTTTGCAAATGTCCACTGCCGTCAACGTCTACGCGCTGCCCAAGCTACCCTCCACGGCCACGCGCGGCCCAACGCGCATCTGTACGTGCATGCTCGCGCTGCTGCTCGTGCTCGTGCTCGTGGCGCTCGCGCCCAGCATTGTCGTCTCATTGGGCGGAGACGGCGTCAACGTGTTCGTGCCCACCACGGCCACGGGCGAGGCGCCCATTGCGATACCCGCGGCGGCGCAGCAATTTGCAATTGCGCACGCGCAGTGGCAGTCGGCGGCCAAGGCAGGCGCGGAGCGCGACGACCCCGAGGTGCTGAGTGGGCTCAGCGAGGGCTGGCGCGACGCGCTCGAATCCGCGGATCACGCGCAAGCGCGATTCATTGCGGACGTGGCACACACTTTGGGCTGGTTGGTGGAGCGTGCACGCGCGCCGCGCTAACTCCGCAAACGCGGCACGCGCGCCATGGCACAGCACCGGATCGCACATTACAGACACGCACGCACGCGATGCCATTCCCCAAGGCCAAAAAGGAGGCGGCGCTCAAGCGCTCGCTGATGAATACACTCAACGCGTCCTACCAAAACCGAACGGCGGCCTCGCGCATGTGGGCCACGGCCGCCACCTGCCCACTGTTTCTTAAAAAGGCCACAAGGAAGCCCTACAAGATGAAAAACGGCCGCACGAGCCCCAAGTACCGCGGCAACCGTGCCATCTCGACGCACACCATCAAGGCGATGGCGTCGGGCGCCTCTGCCAATGCCTCGGCGCTCATCGAGGCCGAGGCGGCGCTGCTGCGCTGCGACACGGTTGCCGAGACGCCCAAGTACCCGATGCTTCCCAGCGTCACGCGCTCGGCGGCCATGCTTTACGAGCAGGCCATCATCGCCTACTGCCAGACCATCTTTGCGGGCAGCCGCGACCTCAAGGACGCCTTTGAGAAGAAGCACAAGAAGGTCAGCATTCGGTCCACGCAGGCGGCCGCCGACTCGCTCAACACGCGCCTGTCCGAGGCCACGGGCTTTGTGCCACCCGTGATCAATGCGAAAATCAAGGAGGAGAAGAAGAAGCCGGCGGAGGCGTAGAGAGTGTTCATGGTTGTTAACAAGACATGTTTTTTTTAAACAAACTGGGCCTCTAACGCAAACTTGAGCTCGGTTGCGTCCCAGCACGGTTGGGTGGACAGCAACGTCCCTCTCGGTCGCCACGTGGGGAACATTTGCCAGTCTGTGAGGCGTGCGCCCGCGTGCATCCCAGGCCACGCTGGGTGGGTCGCGAGCATCCACCTCAACCCCAGGGTACTGTCGCGCTTCCTGTGCTGCCGCGCCTCGCGAATCGCCGTTTTGTTTTCACGCGTTGCATCGTGGTGCAGGGCCTCATAGACCCCGTCGATCTCGTGCGTGTCGAGGTGGCGGATCGGCGTCACAAAGGAGTACGCGCACGCCACGCCCCTGCAGCTTGGATCCACGCGCGCGTTCTTGTCGATGCGCGAACGCATCCATGGCAGCGCGCAGTCGTAGAGCGCGTGATCCAGCAGGCCGCACCAGACGGAATCGATGTGCCCATCCCCGGCGGCGAGCACGTGCTCGGGCATGCGGCTCAGCAGCGCCGCGTGGATCACCGCCCATGCCGCGCGCGTGAACAGCGGCGCCTTGACCTCCGTCCACGCCTCGCGGCAGACGGGGCAGGTCACATTTGGTTCCGTGTTGCAGTGCTCGCAGCGGCGACTGCTAGGGCATCGCGGACCGTTGAGGTTGTACAGCCCGGCGCCCGGCCCAAAGGGCGACGGCCCCATAAGGGAGGTGTTGGTGGCCACCTGCAACCGCACAAAGGTTTCCAGCGCAAACTGCGACGGTCGAAAGTCCATGTCACTGTCCACGATCCACACGTGCGTGAAGCCGGCCGTGGCGCTGGGGCCCAACAATCGCGCCCACCACAACAGCTTCAAGCCTGGCACCGTGGCGATCGTGGCGCACGGTGGCAGCAATGGAAATGGCATGCTCTGGGAAGCATCGAGGACGTTGATCAGTGCACGCACCCACGTGTGCGTTTCGCACGTCTCCACGACGGCCTGCGTGACGCGCCCGAGATTCCGCTGCGACACCCCGCTGGCGAGCAGCAGTCGGAACGGCATGCGTTTGTGTTTGTCATAAAACAAGTACACAATGCACGCGCCCCTTAGCGGCGATGGGCATATTAAAAAAACACGCGCTACGCGTCCAGAGCCAGTCGACCCAATGGTTTGGTCAGCATCATCAGCTGCAGCGTGGCCACGTCCATTTCGTCCTCGGTGTCGGTCGCTGCGCGCGGCGTGATGGGCGACGGCGGCGGCGAGACGAGCGTGTCGTACCAGCGCTCCCACTTTTCGGTCATGGCCGCCAGCTCGCGCGGTTCCATTTGCGCGGGTTTGGAATCTTGGTTGGGTGCATCCCGCAAGCGTGTTCAGGAGTCGGACTCGGAGTCGGAGACGGAGGAGTCGGACTCGCGATTGCCATTTCTGTCTCCGTACTCGTCGATTTCAAATTCCGCCGCATTGGGGTCGCCCTGAAAGACGGCAGCGCCAGGCTCCGGCTGCGCTGCGGCTTGTTCCGCCGCCGCCTTCTTCCGCGCCGCCTCTCGTGCCGCCGCCTCCGCCGCCGCCGCTTCCCGTGCCATCTGCTCCTCTTTCAGCTTCTGGCGCTTTCGCTGCTCTTTGGCATCCATGAACCCCTGCGCCCCAGCAGACGGTGGCTGGGACGAACCAGCAGCACCTGGCTGCGGCAACCCCTGGAGTGCGGGATCCGGTTCGTCGTCCGACGATAGGTCGACCACCTCCGGCAACCCGTTCACGGGCGACATGATGATGCCAAGGTCAAACGGAGTGTAGACAAACATGTTTTCGAATCGTGCGACGCCTTCAAGGATCTCCCCGGGCTCGGACTGGTAGTTGCTCTTGTCCGCTACCCACATGAAGATTAACGTTTTGAGATCTTCCGGATTCTTGCGCATGTCGATCAGCTCCTTAGTAGTTGCCGACCCGACAACGTCGCCACCAGGGTACACGAGTTCCATTTCCTTGTAAAACTCCTGGAACAGCGTGGAGACCATGTTGTAAAAGGGGAGCAGTAGCGTTTGGAACTCGTCTTCGTCGTTTTGCGACGTGGACGAGATCCCAAGATAGACTCCCCACTCAGCATAAATGCGCTCCAGGTCTACTTGGAAAGCGCCGGTGTCGTGATTGGACTCAATCACGACTGTGCGCGTCAGCTTGCCATTCTGGTCTATGCTGTCTTTGATCGCCTGCTTGGCATTTGCAATCTGATCTTCGATGTGCAGTTTGAGAGCCTTCATCGCAGCCTCCATTTTCACCTTCCTTTTCGCCTTTTCAAGCCTCAGCCGCGCGGCCTGAATCGCCGCGTCCGTGACCGGCGCGCTGCTTGGGCCACCGCGACCACCGCGACCACCGCGACCACCGCGACCACCGCGACCAGCCGGCGGCCGGCGACCAGGCCGATTGGCTCCCGCCCAATCCCCATCTCCGGGGTTGCCGGGCAATGGTGGCGTTCTGCTTCTTGGG
>Ga0209666_1002217_pt1 | contig 14573 bp, 9 predicted proteins | sample SaaInlV_125m_DNA_FD_184679 | JGI IMG/M metagenome (GOLD analysis project Ga0209666, IMG submission 184679) | Marine microbial communities from expanding oxygen minimum zones in the Saanich Inlet - Saanich Inlet SI037_S3LV_10m_DNA (SPAdes)... | ecosystem: Environmental > Aquatic > Marine >...
CATGGGTAACTATTTCGGACGCATGTACCAGGCAAAATATCTGGCAGCCATGATTGGTGCTGGAATGAGCAAAAAGGGACGTATCGGCATTGTCGGTTCCCAGCCGATTCCGGAAATTATCCGTCATATCAATGCTATCACCCTGGGCGCACAGCAGGTAAATCCCAACATAGAGGTAGAAGTCCTCTGGATTAACAGTTGGTTTGATCCTGCCAAGGAAAGTGATGCGGCACAAGCTCTTATTGACAACGGAGCTGATGTGATCGTCACCATGGCCGATTCCGCGGCGACAGTCCAAACGTCCAAGAAAAACGGGGTTTATGCCATTGGAAACGATACTGACATGGCGATTTATGGTAAAGAAGCTCACTTGACTGCAGCCATCTGGAACTGGGATGTATACTATCTCGCAGCCGTCAAAGCGGTAGAAAACGGAACCTGGAAACCAGGCTCTGACTGGTGGGGACTTGACAGCGGAATTGTCGGTTTGACCAGTTTTCATCCGGATGTTCCACAAGCCCTGATTGTGCAAATGAACAGGGAAAAAGGGCGTATTCTCAGCGGTGCCACTGATGTTTTCGATCATGGTTTCACCAAGCAGGATGGAACACGCGTGACTAAAGCCTTAAGTGACGGTGAGATGCTCGGAATGAGTTACTACGTTAAGGGAATTATTTCCAAGGCTCCTTCCAGCTAAATCGTTTTTTCTTAAAAAACGACAGCAACACATGCCGGGTCAGGTCTCGACTTAACCCGGCAGTTTGCGCAGTTTTTATGAAAGCATTGCTGTGCTTGTCCTTATTTCAGACAAGAATTCTTTTCCTCCCCTCATCTTTAAAAACCATGCAACACAACTGCACCGCTTTTCTTGAGCGTAATGCTGATGTTCCGGAAGTTCAGTCTGCATTAAAATCCGTAAAATTCCTGACTAAGTCTAAAGATATTTTTTTGAAACGTTTGTCATTTGAGGCAGAACCCGCCGATTATGCAAAATTTCTTTCAGCCGGTAAATTTAACAAACGTCAGTCAAAGGAAGAACAGCATGGAGGATGAAGCTTTATCGCGGATGAGTCTGACTGAAGTCTCTGCAGCAATTGCCAAGAGAAAAGTATCTTCTCAGGAAGTAGTCCGAAACAATTTAGCGCAACTTGAAAAGCACGGATCCAGCTTGAATTGTCTGGCACGTTTATTTTCAGAAAACGTCCTGGAAGATGCTAAAAAAGCAGATCAGGAATTGGCTTCCGGAAATTCACGGGGGCGGCTTCACGGAGTCCCGCTTACGCACAAAGATATGTTTTACCGTGCAGGACAAATCACTGCCTGCGGTGCTAAAATATGCGAAAGCTACTTTCCGGAAACAACGGCCACAGTTTTGCTCAATCTCGAGCATGAAGGTGCACTGGATATGGGCCGTCTGAACATGGTTGAATTTGCTTATGGGCTGACTGGTCACAACGAAATTACGGGAGATGTGCGTAATCCGTGGAATCCGGAATACATTCCGGGAGGTTCTTCAAGTGGTCCGGCAGCAGCGGTAGCAAGCTTTTTGAGTTACGGTTCACTTGGTTCCGATACCGGAGGTTCAATCCGCTTTCCGGCGTCATGCTGCGGACTTGTAGGAATGAAACCGACATACGGCCGTGTCAGCCGTTTTGGTGCAATGCCGCTTTCCTTTTCCCTGGATCACATTGGACCACTCACAAGAAGCGTGGAAGATTGCGCATTGCTCACAGAAATAATTTCTGGTTCAGATCCAAACGACAGTACTTCGTCTTCACGTCCAAAAGGAGATTACCTGACAGAATTGGAAACCGGAATAAGAGGCTTAAAGATTGGTGTACCGACCACTTATGCTTCCGGAGCTCCCCCTTTTTTGGCACCTGTACATGCAGAAGTAATGCGTGAAATGGAAAAAAGCCTGGCTGTTTTTAAAGCAGCCGGTGCTGAAATTGTGCCGCTTGAGCTTCCGGATAGTTTTAAAATCTGCAACGATCTGGCAAATATAATAGCCGGAGCAGAAAGCAGTTCCGCACATGCAAACTGGTTGAAGCAGCGAGCAGAAGATTACGGTTCACAAACACGCGAGCGACTGCTCACCGGATTTCTCGTGTCTGCAGTTGATTATCTCGACGCGCTGAGATTACGCAAAGAAATATTGGCTGAATTTATACGTGATGTTTTTTCTAAAGTGGATGTACTGCACGTACCGGTTGTTCCAATTCCGGTGCCGACTTTAGCCGAATCAAACATTCAAAACAATCCTGGATTCATCGAATATCTTTCTTTATTAGGACACTGCACGCGTCCCTTTGATTACCTCGGCCTGCCTGCTTTCGCTCTACCTGCTGGGCTAACTGATAATGGAATGCCTACCGGTTTCCAGTTAACCGCTCCGCCATTTGAAGAATCTGTCTTATTTCGTGCAGGACGTGCTTATGAAAGAGAAACTAAATGGTCTTTCTCTGAATTAATTTTTCAATGAGTTTTAAAATCATTCTATAAGGGTTCAATATATTTTCATTTTGAACCTTTAATTGAATAAAAAAACCATGTAACAATATATTTATTCATGATTTATAATAATGAGATATTTTTTTTTGCTAGAAAGATATTTCTATTCAATTCTATACTGTAACTGATTTTATATTTAACTTTAGGCTTGTACTTACAGTTGATCTGCGAGAGTCTATCCTCAAAAGAATCATTAAAATATTCACAAAGTTCTTGAGTTAATTTGAACTTAAAGCATTAAAAACTTAAATCAAGGAGTAAATCTCATGCAACTTAATGTACGTTATGGGGCGTTTACACTCATTTTGTTATTGTTTGGATCTCAGGCATTTGCCGGCGGCGGCGGCGGCAACAGCTTAATTGAACCTTTAGGTGTGATGCTGTTGGCAGCGGCTGTAGTGGCTATAATTTTAAGCTATGCCAAACAGGCAAGTTTGTTTGCATTCATCATTGTCGGAGTTTTGGGCGGTATTTTTGGTGTAAGAGAGGTGATCAACAAAGATGTGATGACCGCTTTTGTAGACATCGGCATCACGCTTTTACTCTTCATGGCCGGAATGGAAGTCGATATTCCCGGATTGATCAAACGATGGAAACTACTACTGATTAACGGTTTTGGCCAGATCATCGGTCTTTTCGGAATCGCTGCAGCTCTGGGATTGCTGTATGTCGGCATTGACGCGGATTATATGGTTGCTGCAGGTTTGCCAGCAGAAAACGCCGCACCTGCTTTAATTTATTTTGCACTCTGTCTCACCTTGTCTTCCACGATCCTCGTAATCGGCACGCTCAAAAGCACCGGACAAATTGGCCAGGAACACGGTCAAGTCGCGCTCGGGCTAATGGTGCTGCAGGATATTGTAGCAGTGGTTGCACTCGCCATTCTCGGCAGTTTGAATCCTGACAAAGTCGGTGGTGCATCTTTGGGTGTGGAAGTTGCGATGATTTTCGGAAAAATGATCGGTTTGGCAATTGTGCTTTATTTTGTCACCAAGTACCTGCTCAATCCTCTCTTTAAATTCTTCGCTCATTCAGGCGAGTTACTTTTCATTGGAACTTTAGGTTATGGAATGGGAGTGGCAGCACTTTGTGAAGTGATACATTTTTCTTCCGGAATCGGTGCCTTTTTTGCGGGCGCTACTCTTGCGGCACTACCATACCGACACGAAATTGAAGACAAAGTAGAACCACTGAAAGCCTTCGGTATTATCCTCTTTTTCATGGGACTTGGTTTCGATATTTCTGAATTAAAACCTGAACAAATGCTGGGCGGTTTAACAGAAGGTTTTATACTTGCGGTTTTAGTTGTAATCCTGACAATTCCGTTAATGCTTTTTTTAGGATACATGAGTCGTTTGAGTGGAAAACCGTCTTTTCTGATGGGATCAATCATTAACCAAAGTTCGGAGTTTTCACTGATGCTGGCAGTACTTTGCTGGCAGTACAAACTCTTTGATCCACATCTGTTTATTGTGATTACATTGGTGGTACTGATTTCATTTTTCTTTTCTTCACTTGGTCACCAGTTTCTTGATCCTCTTTATGGAGTATTTTCCAAAACGCTGAGCTTCATGGACGGACGATCCACTGCCGCAGCAGAATCTGGGGATGAAGAGTTTGTGATGGACGGTCATGTAGTCATCATGGAATATAACGAATTGGCGATTGAAATTGCCGACTTCTATGCCCAACGTGGACAGCAGGTTTTGTTGTTGGATCTTGATCCGGACATTACAGATTATTTCAAGAATCAGCATGGTCACAGTAACATCCATGCACATTACTCTAATATGGCTGATCCTGATGTGTGGGAAGATTTAGCATTTAACAAAGCTAAAATTGTGATTTCCTGTATGGATGGTGGTCAGGAAGCAGAAATGGCTATTTCACGCTGGCTAAAAAAAGAATCACCGGATGTCCCTTTTATCGCTGCTACCTCTTCTCATGAAGAAACTTTGGAGTTGTACGAAGCAGGTGCGCGTTATGTGATACAGACAGAATATCTGGCGGCAAAGTCTTTCCGTGAAATTTTTGAAACAGAAATCACAAAACCACTCAAAGATGCATTCCGTGAAACTGGTGAGAATCATTTTTCAGAAACTAAAAAAATACAAGAGGGTCTAGGCGACGCTTTTGCTAAAGCCTAATTTTATGCTCAACAACATACGAAGAGGTCTCATGTCTAAATCAATTTACTTCAAATTCTCGGCAATTTTAGCCGTTGTACTTATAGTTGCGCTGCCTGCATATGCAGGAGGTGGAGGCTGGTTCATTAAACCTTTGGGATTAATGCTAGGTGGTGCAATGCTACTCACGATATTACTGACGAAACTCAAGCAGACAAATATTCTGTCTTTTGTAATCATGGGTTACATCATGGCCAGTGTTGCAGGACTTCCGGAAACAACTTTGGATGAATTAAATGAACACTACAGTGGTATTCGCTCCATTTTAGGGGGATTCCAGCAAATCGGTATTGTGCTGATTCTCTTCATGGCGGGATTGCAGTTCAACCTGAAGGACATTACCAAACGGCTCAATCTGATTCTTGTTAATGGAGTTGGTTACATGGGTCTTGGTTTTCTGCTATTTTTTTGGGCAGCAGCTCGATTTGCGGGAACAGAAGGTTTCAGCGAAAGTATCTATTTCGCACTTTGTCTTGCCGTTCCTTCAAGCATCCTTGTTGCGGCCGCTCTTGAAAACAGCGGTGCCGAAGAAACTCTACAAGGTCAAATATCAACCGGAATAACTGTCCTGAGTTCTCTAGCGGCAATGATACTCATTGCAAAGTTAAGTGCCACCGGGATAGTCAGTCAATATGCCGAAGGCTCAGCTCTCTTTTCCTCGTTTGATATTCACAAAGAAACCATGGTTTTCAACCTCTGGTTAACCGAAGAACTGGTTCTTTTGGTAGTTATACTAATGATCCTCTCTAAGGTTGTTCTGGATCCAGTTGTGCGTTATTTACTGCGTTCATCAGAACTCCTCTTTGTCAGCGCGCTCGGGTACTGCATGGGTATTGCGGCAATTTGTGGATACATTGGGATATCTCCGGAAGCAGGAGCTTTCTTTGCCGGAATTTCTGTAGGAACCCTGCCTTATAGACTTGATATTGAGGACAAAGTAGGTCCCCTGAAATCATTTGGAGGAGCCTTGTTTTTCCTGACGCTTGGTGTAGAAATGGCAACAGTGCAATCATCTAACTTCAGCAATAACCTAGGAGCAATTATTCCATTGCTGCTTTTGGTAGTTTTGATCAAACCGGTTTTTTTAATCCTCACCGGATATGCGGCAAAGCTCAAAGGGCGTACCGCTTTTCTAATCGGCACAACCTTAAATCAGTCTTCAGAAATTTCGATCATAGTTGCCTTATTGGCGTGGAAAGCAAATGTATTCAATGATCGTCTTTTTGCGATTGTTATTGCGGTTATTCTTCTTTCACTCTTTTTCTCCGCAATTGGGCATGCAATTCAGCCAGGACTCTATAATACTTTCAAAGGCCTTGTCGGCTTCCTGAACCGTGATACTTCAGCTGCTGAATTAGAGAATCAGGACCAGGTAGTCTTCAAAAATCATGTGGTTCTACTTGGATTTAACGAAGTTGCCCAGGCAATTGGTGAGCTTTATGAACCTAAAGGTGAACGTGTTTTATTGATCGACATAGATCCGGAAATAATCAAGTATTTTGAGGCACGTAAGGATTCCAATATTGATCCGGTTTATGCCGATCCTTCAGATCCTAATGTGTGGAAAGAATACAAACTGAGTGAGGCAAAAGTTATAATTTCCTGTACCGGCAGTGACGTTGACGCGGATGTAGAACTTGCGAGCTTCATCAAGCAGACTGCTCCTAATCTGCCTGTTTTAGCGGTTACTGCATCTCATGAGGATTCTTTAAAACTCTACGAGAGTGGTGTACGCTACGTTATTCAGACTGATCACCTTGCCTCAAAAACCTTCAGAGATGTCTTTACGGCAGAAATAGACAAGCCGACTACTGAATCATTTGTGGAAGAAGGCAGCAGTCACTGGAAGGATACCCGTTCTATTAAGGATGGTTTGGGAGAGATATTCAAACTTGTCTAAGCTTAGTTCGGTTTAGTATTTTTGTGTTATAAGTATTAGACAAGCTCAGAATCTAGCTCTTACATTAGGCGCGCGCAGTTGATTTGCTCGAAACTGTTCAATACGCTTGTGCCCGAGCTTGATAAGATTTTCAATTACTTCTTTGGAAACATCTATAGCAGTAGCAATTTCAAAGAGAAATTGTTCTTCTCTCTCATCAAAACTTCTGTCAACAGTAGCAATATTGAGCAAGCTTTCAAGTATATGCTCTTTATCTTTTTTGCTGAATTTAATTTCCGCAAGTGGTGGAGCCTGCCAGCGTAGAATATATTCCTCCAGTTCCTGAATCTTCTTATTATCCTTAACCAGACGAATAGCGGAGTGCAGGAATGAACGTTCATGCAGATCTATATGTTCATCCACCATAACCATCCCTACCACTGCACTCGCGAACCAAAACAATTGCTCAGCTGTCATTCGACCCACCAGTTCCATGTCAAACTCCGGTGTTTCATGCTCAGCGGTGTTCATTCGGATTTTCCGCAAAACTCTAGTGCTTTTAAGTGCTTTACGGGCATTCTCACTTCCGTATTTTGCTGCTTCCTGGAACCAATGATATGATTCATCTAAATTCCGCTCTACACCTTTTCCATTGAAATTCATCAGACCAAGATTATATTTTGCTCTGGTATGATGTAGGATTGCTGCTTGATGGAAGCAATGATATGCTTCTTCATGATCATCTTCATGTTCGATCAACTTCAGCCCCTTCCGGAACAGTTTCTCTGCCTCTGCGGATGGTTTAACATCCACTTGTGGATGGTCCGTCTCATCGATATAATCCTCTTCAAAACCGTTTTGCAGCGCAGCTGATTTTACAGGAGCAATAAAAACCAGGCGATCACCCGGATTTACCAGAAGTTCAGGATGTGGATTAACCAACAGTTTATTTGTCTGACTACGGATCAATCCAACTAAAAGTTCATTTTCATTTTCCTTCAATTCAATAATTGTAGAAAGCCAACTTTTACTTTCCGATTCCTGATTTAACTTACGTACATGGAGACTCTGGGTAGTAGATTCCTCTAAAATAATTTCTTCAATCAAAGTACCTAGTCCTGGATTTAAAGCAGACTGGGAAAGTATTGGAGAAATCAACTCTTCCGGATCAAGACAGTAATCACAACCAACTTTAAAGAGTTGTTGATCAAAGTCTTCCTTGTGATAGGTTGCTACTGTAAAAACCTCTCCATCAGTTGCCTCTTCCAATCTCAGTACAGACATGAGGTTCTGTCCATCATCGGCATGATCAATAAATGCAACTTTAGCCTCAGTTGCACGAGCCTGTTTAAATAATTTTTCTGAGTTTGAGTTTCCTTCTATCCACTCAACATCCAGATTATCGGGCAGTTCATCTATAACAGAGATTTCGGATAGCACGACAATTTTCTCCGGCTGATTTCTTTGACTCATTTCCAGCAAACAGCGATTAATGAACACAAGATTGTCAGAACTTATCAAAATGTGACCGTCAAGTCCAATTTCATCCATGCCTATCACTTCGATCGCGTGCTCTTCCAGATCACCTTTTGGCCTGTCTGGAGGAGTTTCAATCTGCATTATTAAACAGCTTTTCGGTATTTCGAATGACGCATCCGGGTTAATCATTACCACTTCATTGATCAATACAGCAAGAGGCATTATACCCTGCTTCTGTTTTTTCTTTTTGATTAGTTCCAGCCAGGTACCGCCTATGTTTGCAGGATCCGGTTTTCTCGCAGCAATGAGGTGTCCATGTGAGCCGTTGATCAATTCTTTGATCCATTCAGGTGCTCCCTGAGAATGAAAGGCTAACAGCATCAATGGAACATAAAGATCATATGGATCCAGTGCATGGTCACAGCCTACATCTTCAAAATATTTCCTGAACTCACGGCCAACGTACTGTGCTTGGGTAACTATCCTGCCATCACTTAACGTCTCCAACTGCAGGACTGTCATCAGGGCGTAACTGTTATCCTTAAAATTAACATAAGCAACTTTCGCTTTTGCGGTCGCTGCTTTCCGTAAAACATTCAGATCAAAAGAATCTCCGGTAACCCATTTAATTTTGTTATAAGAAGTTGCGATAAGTGGATGTTCAACTGTCGGAGATATCAGCGCAATCTTATCTTCCTTTACATATTGTTGATTTTGAGAAATTATTTCGAGCATCCAGGTAGGATCATCAGAACATATAAGTATATGCCCTTTCATTTTCAATGAATCAAGACCGCGGTCACGTCCGGAACGAAACTGCTGGAATTTGTCTGTCACCATAGACACTACAATTGAAAAATTAATTAAACCTGCCGCCATTACCAGGAAAGTAAATACCCGACCCGAAATAGTAACAGGTGCCATGTCTCCATATCCGACTGTGGTAAAAGTTACTACTGTCCACCAGAGGGAGTTGAATAATGAGCTGAACTTGCTCTCAGCACTACCGGTTAAGATGTACTCAAAAAAATAAATTCCGAAAGTTGAGCTCAACAAAAAAGTTGGAATCAACACAATTAAAAATATACGGATTTTCATAATTGTTATCTAAATAATTGTATTTTCATGATTTTATAAATAACTATCTGTCAATAAGCTGAATAATGTCAGCCAATTCTAATACTGCCTGAATATTTTTCCTGTTCTAAAGAATTCAACTTTATTAAATTTTCAAGGTTTTTTGCAAATAAATGCTCTATTTACATGCAAATATTGGGACACAATTAATCTTTGGCTTTAAAGAGAATGACTGCCGACTCAATTCAAGAAAGAAGACATAAAATTATTACTGAATAAAACAAGGACGGAAGAGCATGAAAATTTATTGATCTGGGCAGCAGAAGTTATCTAAATAGCGTGAAACAGTAATGAAACCTTCATACATCCACATTTCAATCTATCTTCTTTCGAATCCTCTGATTGGTTAGGAGATGAAAGATTGTTCTCTACGTGTATCAGATGATATTGGAGAAGATAAGTCGGACATTTATCAGATTGTTAGGCCTCTTGCTTCTTATTACATTTCTCCACTAAAAGAAAAATAGACAGATTGCTTATCAAAATCAGAATCATGATTCGAATCATCATGTGTTTACAAATTAATTATAACATCTTATTATAATAGTGTAAGATTATGAGTTAATGGGAAAATGACACTAATTCAATCTAATAGATAATCACGAAATCCTTTAAAATTTCGGAATACACAGATTTTAATTTAATAAAGCATAAAGAGTAAAAAATAAATGATTTTTATCCGTAATTTCATAACCTTGTTGAGTGTTTTGCTGGTTGTTCTGCTATTTTCCTCTTGCAGAAAATTAGATAAAGAAGGGCCTGCCACTGCAACTGTCAGTATTAAGGTAAACCATAGTCGGTCATCTTCGAGAATGGCTGGAACCATCACAAGTTTTACAGCAGCTGTGGATACTGAATTAATAGCACTTGTTCCTGACAACACCACCTTTAACCAACAATATTTGTCACTGGAAAATCGATATCAATTTGCTTTGACTGATCTGAGTAATGACACAGTTACCCTGACTGTACCTCTTGATACTGGAATTAAAATTTATTCCTATGCTTATATAGGTGATAGTTATACTTTAAGTGAACTTAAAAACACAGCCATTCGGGCAGAACAGTTTGGAGAAACCAATTCATTTACCATCAGCAGTGGTGATACATCAAAAGAAGTCAGTCTTAAATATTTTTTTCCTGCACAAATGGGTGGATCAATACAAGGAATTGAACTTAGTCTTTCTACTGCAGTAACAACACTTGCAGGAACTGGATCTTCAGGATCTGCTGACGGTACTGGGACTGCTGCTAGCTTTGGTGCTACATATGGTGGAATAACATCAGATGGAACGAACCTCTATACCGCAGATTATAATAGTAGTAAAATTCGAAAGATAGTTATTGACAATGGAACAGTTACTACCCTTGCTGGATCGACTAGTTTTAGTCGGCCTATAGGGATTACGACTGATGGAACTAATCTTTATGTTGTAGAATATACTGGTCAGCGTATTCGTCAGATAATTATTGACAATGGAACAGTAACAACCCTTGCAGGTTCTGGTACTGCAACAGTAACCGGCCAATCACCTGATGGTACAGGGACAGCGGCTAGTTTCAATAACGCTCTTGACATCACAACAGATGGAACAAATCTCTATGTTGCTGATGGTTCTAACAATCTTATCCGTCAGATAGTTATCTCTACGGGAGTAGTAACGACTCTAGCAGGTTCAGGATCAGGAAGTTCATCAAATGGTACAGGTACTGCCGCTAGTTTTAATAGACCTTGGGGAATAACAACAGATGGAACTAACCTATATGTTTCTGAATATAATGGTCATAATATCCGTCAGATAGTTATTGACAATGGAACAGTGACAACTCTTGCAGGCTCAGGATCTTCTGGATCTGTGAACGGCACAGGTACAGCGGCTAGTTTTAACGCACCAATGGGAATAACAACTGATGGAACTAACCTATATGTTGCCGAATATACTGGTCATAATATCCGTCAGATAGTTATTGACAATGGAACAGTGACAACTCTTGCAGGCTCAGGATCTTCTGGATCAGCAGACTTAACAGGGACTGAAGCTAGTTTTAACAGGCCCTCTGGAGTTACTACTGATGGTAATGACTTATATGTTATAGATAATTCTAATTACCTAATTAGAAAGATTGAGTAGTAATGAATTGTGACTGAGAGAATTAAAAGAGGTTTCACCTAACTGCTCCAGTATGCTCCACTTCCAAAAACAACATGGAGCAGCTAAATTGGCCAAGACTGTGATTGCTGGAAAACTGCAGAGTGAAATTAGTTTTTATAATCAGACTTGGATAACCCAAATCGTATGATATTAACTGAAACTGGAGAAACTGAAGCAGACCATGGATAATATATGGAATTTATGGGAAGTGAAGTTCAAGATGGTTGGTTAGCTCAAACAATTTCTTCATTAGCAGAAGAACCAAAATTCTCGTGGTCAGAAATTCATGGTAGCTGGCAATAATAAAGTATCTTTAATAAATAGATATGTAAGGGAATTCTTTAAGTCCCACTGTTGCATTCTCCAGGGGGTGCAACTATGAATCTACATACATTTGCTCCCCACTAATTCTTCACAGTCAGATACCCTCAATAATATCCACATTCTTGTAATACAAACAGATTGATGCAACAAATTGGCTTAACTTAAGCCAATTGTGTTAACCTGATGAGAGAAAAATTAATATTTTATATACCTTTTCTTGACCATCTTATACCATTCTGGTATTACCATATTTAATTGAAAATAAATTGTAAGGGACAAGAATGGATATTCGTATAGAAGATGACATACCAGAGCCAGCAAGAAACGTTCTAGGCGAGCCAATGGATCTGTGCTGTGAAAAACCATTGACAGGTTTTTACAGGAACGGAAGATGTGATACAGGACCGGATGATCATGGTGTTCATACAGTATGTATTCGTGCATCATCTGAGTTTCTAGAATATTCAAGTTCAGTTGGTAATGATCTGAGTACACCTATGACTGAATTTGAATTTCCTGGTCTACAGGAAGGTGACCGCTGGTGCTTATGCCTAGCACGTTGGAAGCAAGCATACGATGTTGGAAAAGCACCTCATATATATTTAGCTTCAACACATGAAGCATCTCTAGATTTGGTTCCATTGGAAATTCTTCTTGGATTTGCTGTAGATGTTAACTAACAAATACTAATAAAATTTACATGTCATCGAAAGAAATTGATCGTAAAATAGCTGTTATCTTCGCTACTGATGTTGTTGGCTACAGCAAGCTCATGGAAAATGACGAAGATCAGACCATTAAAACAATAAGAGCCTGTAAAGAAATCCTTGAAACACTTTTTAAAGAGCATGGTGGCAGAACCTTCAATACGGCAGGTGATTCAATCTTAGCTGAATTTTCCAGTGCTGTTTCAGCTGTCGTCTGTGCCTCAGAGTTCCAGAATCTTATTAAAGAGCGTAACGATGCGAATGACTTTAAGATGAACTTCCGTATTGGTATCAATATGGGAGATGTTGTTAAAGAAGGGCAGGATCTCTATGGTGATGGTGTCAATGTTGCTGCAAGACTGGAGGCCTTAGCTCAACCCAATGGCATAACCTTATCCAAATCTGTTCATGACATGGTTAATAAGAAGACACAGTTCTTATTTAATGATTTGGGGGAACAGAAGGTAAAAGAGAATCAGTTCCATGCATTTGATGTTGTATTAGATCCGTCACACAAGAGAACCATTAAACCCCAATCATCCTCACGAATGCCACTCTACGCTGGTGTTGTGGCTGTTCTGTTAATAGGTTTAGGTAGTATATTTTACTTTAATATATTGTTCCAAAAAAACGAAATAAAAAACGAAATTCATCTTGACTCTGAAAAATTATCTCTACTTATCGTTCCTTTTGTAAATCAATCAGGGAACAATAATAATCAATATATATCCGATGGAATTAGTAGCCATATAGCTACCACTTTGTCCAAAATAGATAAACTTTTTGTTCTTGATAAAAGCTCAGCAGAATTTTTACAAACAAAAAATATTACCGATACTCAACTAAAAGAAAAATATGGTATTCAATTTATGTTGGAGGGGACTATCCAGGTCGTAGAGACAAAAACTAGAATTAATGTTCTGTTAAGAGATTTAAGGAAGAATGAAGTCATTTGGTCTGAAATCTTTGATTACAGAGATCAAGATGTTTTTGAAGTTCAAGATAGCTTAAGTAATTCTATTTTAGAAAACATAATCCCTGGGGTTCTATCCTTGACTGTAGGCGATACACACTCAAAAAGAAAATTTTTGCCTGAGGTGCATATAAACAGGCTTAAAGGAAGGGTGGCATTTGATAGTTTTACGGTAGAGGGTTATTATGAGTATGAAAAATTACTAAATTTAAACAGAGATCTTGAACCAAACAATCTTTATCTGGATATGGATGAAGCTTGGTTTTATATGCTTGGAATATGGCTAGGTCTTTCAGAAAATATAGAAAAAGATGCAAATGAAGCCCATCGGCTGACCTTAAATGTTGTTAAAAAAGATCCTGAATATGCTTATGCTGCTAATCTCGCAGCTATGCTTGAAAGTCAGTATCTTGGTGATCTTGATGCTGCTTGCGGACGATTGGAGAAACTAGAACAGATATCGACTGATGCTTCTAATATTGAAATGACCGCTAGTAGAGCTAGAAATTGTGGAAAATATGAAAAATCGCTCAAGCTTTATGCAAAAGCACTCAAAATGGCACCACATATTGGTCTTTCGATGAACAAGGCTTATGCTGTAACGTTCCTAATGAATGCTTTTGAAGAAAATAAAACTGATTTTTCAGATGCCAAGGCTTTCATAAAATCTCAAATCAATGAAAATTATTCTGAGGAGAGTCTCAACGAAATGTGGCTAATGATGTTAGCTTATTTGGCAGCCAAGGAAGGTGAGCAGAACTTAGCTCTCGAATACTTCAGTCAACAAGCCCAAATGGGAATTCCAATTACTAAAGAAAGCATCAAAAATTCTAATTTTGTGGGTAAAGAGAATGATGCATTTTTTCAGGATTATGTTGAAACTTTAATGTTACTTGGAATGCCAGAAAAATAAATTTGAATATGAAATTTCACGAAATGATAGTACCAATTTTAAAGCCCCTTGGTTCCTTGGATTAAAAAATAAGAATTTATTTTTATGCCATTAAACAAACTCGAAGAGTTAAAATATTTAACAATTAGGAGTCTCCTTTGGCTATAAGAACCTATAAAGAGCTGCCCGTCTTAATCATCAGCCGAATGATGAAATAGTAGCTATACTCAATAAGAAATTATTGTAAAAAGGTTGAGAATTGTATAGCATTCAGTTCCTAAAACCAACCCCATCATCCCCTGTGAGTAACCCCCACTAATTCTTCTCAGTCA
>Ga0209666_1002218_pt1 | contig 14572 bp, 4 predicted proteins | sample SaaInlV_125m_DNA_FD_184679 | JGI IMG/M metagenome (GOLD analysis project Ga0209666, IMG submission 184679) | Marine microbial communities from expanding oxygen minimum zones in the Saanich Inlet - Saanich Inlet SI037_S3LV_10m_DNA (SPAdes)... | ecosystem: Environmental > Aquatic > Marine >...
GGTTACTTTATTGTTAATGGTAACGAAAAGGTTCTTGTTTCACAGGATAGAATAAATGAAAATAAGACCCTTGTATTTCAACCAAATAACAGTTCTGATGGATTATATGCTGAAATTAGATCAATGAGTGATCTAAATTATCTACCACCTAAAACTACAAGTCTTAATATGACTGGTAAAATAAATCATATGGGAAGAATTATCCGTCTAAATACATCATTTATTCGTAATGAAATTCCTGTGTTTATTATGTTTAGGGTATTAGGTATAATTAGCGATAAAGAAATTATTAAATATATTGTTTATGATTTTAATGACGTTAATTCTAAGAAAATTATGAATGAATTAATGGCTTGTTGTGAAGATTCTTGTGATGTTCATAATAAAGAACAAGCCGAAAATGTTCTTATTAAAATTATGTCAGGTGCTAATAAACTTTCACACGAAGAATCATTAAATATTTTAAATAATTATATTATTAATGATTTTCTTCCACATGTTGGTAAAAGTTATAGAAGAAAAGCACTATATCTAGGTTATATGGTCCGTAAATTAATTAAAATTCATTTAAAAATTGCTGTTTATGATAATCGTGATTCTTATATGAATAAACGCATCGATACGCCTGGTATTTTAATGAGTAATTTATTTAGACAATGTTATGGTAAAATGACAAAAGAAATTAAAGCACTTATTGAAAGAGAACTTGGACTTTGGAGAGCAAACACTAATACTATTACCGCAAATGATATTATTAGTGATACAAATGTTCATAGATATTTTAAACAATCTTTACTTGATTCTTGGTTAAGATATTCATTATCTACAGGTAACTGGGGTATTAAAAGTATTGGTACTTTTCAAAATATCAAACAAGGTGTTTCACAAGTTCTCAATAGAATGTCATATGCTAGTACTCTATCACATTTGAGACGTATCAATACCTCTATGGAAAAAAATGGTAAGCTTGTTCAACCAAGAAAACTTGATAATTCTCAATTTGGTTTAATTTGTCCTGCTGAAACCCCAGAAGGTGCTTCTGTTGGACTTGTTAAAAATATGGCATTAAGTACTAATATTTCATTACTTATGAATAGTAAATTTATTAGAGATTTATTATTAGATTTAGGTGTAGTTTCTCTAAATGATTATATTAGCGATAATGATAAAAATGATATTTTAGATAATTTAGGTAATAAAAATAATGTTTCAGTTCATATTAATGGAGATATTATTGGTTATCATAATGATCCATTACAATTATATAATACTCTTAAAATATATAAACGTTCTGGTATTATTTATCCAATGACATCAATTGTGTGGAATATTAAAGAAGGATCAATTATTATTAGTACAGAAGCAGGTAGAATGTTTAGACCTCTTTTAATTGTTGATATTGATAAAAATAATAATCGTTCTTTAAGAATTATGAATATTCTCAAAAAAATAAATATGACTTGGGAAGAATTTTCTAAAAATAAAACTTTTGAATCATTTATCTCCCCATACGCTACTTATAATACATCTATGGATAAAAATATCGATATTTCTAATATTGAAGAAGGTTTCATTGAATATTTAGATTCAGATGAACTTAATAACTCTATGATTGCTGTTAATTTCAATGAACTTTCTAAAGGTATGAAAGGTACTTCTTATCCACCATTTTATACCCACTGTGAAATTCATCCAAGTGTTATTAATGGTATTCTTGGTGTTAATATTCCTTTTAGTGACCACAATCAATCTCCTCGTAATTGTTATCAATGTTTATGGGAAAATGAAACAGTTATGATGAGTAATGGAACATTTAAAAAGATTAAAGATGTTAAAGTAGGTGATAAAGTAATTTGTTTTAATCCTATTACTAAAGAATCAGAACATACGAAGGTCGTTCATCATTATAATAGAATAACAAATAAAACACCTTATAATGTTATATTAGCAAATGGTAGAAATATTATAGCTACATATGATCATAAATTTATGACTAATAAAGGTTGGGTAGAAGTAAATGATATTTATATTAATACTAAAATAGGGATTTATACTAATTATAAAAGTAATAAAGAATATAAAAATACAGATAAACAAATTATTTATGATTATAACGATGAACTTCTTAATAGATTAAATATAACACCATTATATACAGATAATAGTAACTTACCTATTATTGCAAGACTTTGTGGTTATTATTACGCATCAGAATTTAACTTTACAAATGAAAAAGATAAAAAAACATTTGTTAGAGATGTTGATTATCTTGGTTTTAAGAAATTTAATTATAAAGATTTGAAATTTCTAATTGTTATTAAACATTTATGTTATGATTTATCATGGCTACTTAAATGTAGTTATAATATTCAATATGAATTCTTATCATCATATTTATGTAATGAATATAGATTAAAATCATCAGTTAATAATTCATTTAAAACAGATATTTATGACCCTAAATTAATAATTGAATATCTTAATTATAAAAAAGGTAATAATGATTATTATTATAATTATGATATGGAAAATTTAGATAGAAATGATTTAGAATTTGTAATGGATAATTATGGTATTAATTATAACTATAAATTATTAAATAAATTATTTATTAAAAATGAATATAATAAGCATAAAAAATACATTTCAAGTATTAATAAATATTATGTAAAAAAGATTTATAATACTTTTGAAGAATGGGAAAAAGATGTTTATATTGATAATGATCTATGTTTTATTCCACTAAATGATAAATATGTATCTAAAATTAATAAGATTTCTGATATTACTGTTGAAAGCGAAAGTCATAGTTTTATCGGAGGCAAAGGTTTCGCAGTTAGCAATTGTGCGATGGGAAAACAAGCTCTTGGTATTTATATGAGTAATTTCAATAATCGTATTGATACTATGGGAAATATCTTGAATTATTCTCAAAAACCTCTTGTATATACCAAATTATCTAAATATACCCATAGTAATGAATTACCATCTGGAACAAATGCTATCGTTGCTATTATGACTCATACTGGTTTTAATCAAGAAGATAGTGTTATGATTAATAAATCTTCACTTGATAGAGGTCTATTTACAAGTACGTATTATAAAGCATTTAGAGACCAATGTTCTAAAAATCATAGTACTGGTGAAGAAGAAGTATTTATGAAACCTACAGAACAAAATAATGCTAAATCATTTTCATACAAAAAATTAAATAATAATGGATTTATTGATAAAAATACATATGTTGATGGGAATGATATTATTATTGGAAAAGTAATGCCAAAAAAAACAAATGGTACTAATAACTATCAAGATAATAGTTCCTGTATGAAAGCAAATGATGAAGGTTACATTGATTATAATTATACTAATTTCAATAGTGATGGTTACAGTTTCTGTAAAGTAAGAGTTCGTAATAATAGAAAACCTGAAATTGGTGATAAATTAGCATCAAGGTCAGCACAAAAAGGAACAATTGGCATGATTTATAATCACGAAGACATGCCTTTTACTAAAAGTGGTATTACCCCTGATATTATTATGAATCCTCATGCGATTCCTTCAAGAATGACTATGGCACAATTGATGGAATGTATTATGGGAAAAGCGGCGTGTCATTTAGGTTCATTTGGTGATTCAACGCCATTTACAAACTGTAGTGTAGAAAATATAGCAAAAGTATTAGAAAAATCAGGTATGGAAAGATATGGCAATGAAATATTATATAATGGTAGAACTGGTGAACAAATTAAAACTGAAATATTTATTGGACCAACTTATTATCAACGTTTAAAACATATGGTAGCTGATAAATTACACAGTAGAGGTTCTAATGGTCCAATCGTTATGCTTACAAGACAACCTTCTGAAGGTAGAGCAAGAAATGGTGGTTTAAGATTAGGCGAAATGGAAAGAGATGCTTTATTATCCCACGGTATGAGTAGTTTCCTAAAAGAAAGAATGCTTGATGTATCTGATAATTATAGAATATTTATATGTAAATATTGTGGTATTTCTGCTATTGTTAATGTAGAAAAAAATATATATAAATGCTTAAACTGTTCCAATGTTGATATTTCACAAGTAAGAATACCATATGCTTTTAAACTATTAAGTCAGGAATTATATACTATGAACATAATGCTTAGATTTATAACAAATTAAATTTATTATATAAGTAATAATATTCATCATCTAAAATTATATATTCCCTTTTTATTTTTTCAACTTCTTTTTTTTTATTTATTATATCAATATTATTATTTACATTATAATAGGCAATTTCCATTGCGTCTTCTCTATAATTCTTATATTTATTCATATAATTATTATATACCTCCTTTTTTGATTTTTCATAATTATTTTTAATTTGCGAATATTCCATATATTTAGCAGCATATCTCCATGATATAGTTATATAATAGTTATATTCATAATTTTTATTATCTATATAACTGTAATTAGACATAACTTTATTATTTAAAGTTATAATCATTTTTTATCTTTATAATTCCAAGCTTTTTTATCATTTAATATTTTATTTTTTCTTATTTTCATATAATTAAAAAATAACTTAGCTTTTTCAACATCCTTAAAATAATTATTTAAAAATGACATATTATTTAATTTATCCTTATTTATTTTTACAAAATTTAATGATTTTATTACCTCTTTATGCTTATCTGATATAAACATTGGAACCTCTTTAAACCATAATTCATACATTTTTTTATAATTCTCTTCACTTAATTCTAAAATTTCCATACTTGTATCATCATAATTTATATGTAAAACATCGCCAATTACTTCAATAGTTATAATATTTTTATCTATATTTTCCATTTTTCTATTTATATTAAAATATAATATTTTTATATATAAAAAATTAATATTTTTAGAAATTAAGAATATGTCTATTAGTTTAGGAGGCAATGAAATAACTGGCAATGATCAATTCTTACTTAACAATACTGATACCAATAATGGTAATTTAATAGTTTTTACAAATGAATCAGATGATAATAATAATTTATTAATTAATTTTAATTGCAATTATGATTTTGGTTATAATAATAATGATATTATTTTAAGTGAGCATAATAATCATCATAACTATTATTTAAAAATTAATAGTAGTAATATTTCATTAAATAATACAAATATTTCAAATATATTTACATCAAATTATATTATTCAAGATAATTCGGGTAATAAAATTATAGAAATTGACAATAATAATACCAATTTTAATAATAATGTTACTTTTAATATTAATGAAAAAAATTTTACAATCAAAAATGATGATATAAATATTATAAATGTATCTAATGATATTCAATTTAATTGTAATTTATATATTGATAAAATATATTGTAGAAGTATAAATCCTTATGATATTAATGGATCTGTTGATGTGGATAACTTTCAAATAACAAGTGCTAGAACATTTTCAAATATTGATTTAATTTACACTAACAATGATGCTAAACTTACAATGATTTCTGATATAAACAAAGATATTTATGATATTTTAGTAATTAATAATGATTTAGATAATAGTAATATTTTTTCTATAAACAATAAAGGTTTTATAGGTTATCAAAGTGAATCATCAAATTCATTTATTAATATTAATAACACTAATATTGAAAGTGAATTATATAATATCATTAATTATCAAGGCGAATTTAATACTGATAAATTTAATATAGATAAATATAGTCATATTAATATTGGTTCAAATATTAATTTAAATAATAATAATGATGGACTATTTACCATTAATCGCAATGATGAAAGAAAAAATTTAGATGAAACAAATAGTCAAAATGTAAATAGAGACAAATCTTTATTAGATTTAAATATATTTTATGAATCGTCTAATAACTATGAATGGTTTATTAATTCTAATACTGATTCAACAATTACACAATTATTTAATAATAATATTTTTGACGAAAATTTTGAAGGGGGGGAAATAGATATGACTTCAAATGAATTTTTAAACTTATTTGATAATTATTTGAATTTACATCAAAGAGGCAATAATGGTATGTATTATCTTGAAATAAATACCTCAAATAATATTAGAGATTACGATACAAGCAATTATTATTATTTTTTAACTACTAATAGTATTAATTGGGAAATCGATTATGATTATACTAAACTAAAATTAAATAAAGATAATGTTTCTGGCAATAATTCATTTGTTAAAAATAATAGATATAATAATAATAATTTATTAAATAATAGTAATCAAGTTTTTTATGAATATAAGGTTTATAGTTGGTCTTACGATTCACAAAATAGTGATGATAATAAATTTTATATTATATATCCCGCTTACTTGAAAAATATTAATAATAGTAATTTAAAATTGGAATGTAATATTGAAAATATTCAAAATAATGTTAATAGAAGTGCCGCTAAACAATTATATTTTTCTATTAGTATAAATAATGATATAGATTATAATGACAGTGTTTTAACACAATCTATTGATACTGATAATGAAAAAAAAAGTAAAATGTCAAGTAAAACCAATCAATTTATCGAAGATACAAATGAACAAGAATTACAAAAATATATAGCGGATAATACAAATAGTGATGGTGAAATTACAGTAAAGGAAACTGACGAGGATCACGAGAAGCGCGAGCGGCTTGTAGAATATTGTAAAAACTACGCAAATATTACACACTCTAATGTTTTTACTATTCATATTAGTAAAGAAATTTATAATTATATTGATAAAAGTAATGATTATAAACTAATATATAACTATTATTATCCACGAGTTATTAATAAACCTAATTTTATTAATTTTACAAATAATGATAATGTAATTACTACTATCAATAATAATGGTTCGTTACAATTTGGTGATTATGATAGTACTACACATACTGATATCAATATAAATGAATATTCAATTATATCACCTAATAATAAAATATTAACAAGTAATATTAAAACTGATATAATTACCAGTTATAATACTGATAGTGTATCATTTGATAATAAGAACATTATTAATATAAATACTTTAAATTTTTCTGGCGAAGGAGCAAATTCATTAAATGTTGGTAATATACGTGTTAAACAAATTATATCAACTGATTCAAATATAAATATTTATAATTCTTTATTTGATTATACTATTGATGATAATAATTTAATTTTATCAAGTAATAAATTCAACAATCAACATTATAATAATATTATTAATATTGATTCGTCTTATGATACTGATATTAAACCTGCTATATCAATTTCTGGCAATGAACCATCGTTTATTCAAAAAAATAGTAATTATATATATCAAACTATTATTAAAAATAAAAAATTTAGAAAAAATTTTAATAATAAAATATTTGATACAAAAACATGTTATGAAATTAATTATAGTAATTTAATTAATAAAAATTTTGAATATAATGACAATATGTTCAATAATTTTAATTCAACACATATATTACAACATATTATTGATGATGATATTATATCATTTGGTCAAAATTATAATTTATGTTTTTATAATGGGTTTTTTACATCTAATTCAAGTAATTATAGTGAATTATTATCACAAAATACATATAATTCATCTTTCACTATGTCTTTAGGTGTACCATATAAAAATAGTAATATTTCCTATATTGATGCTGGCAAATATTATTATAACTATATTGATTATTTTAATAATAATATCAAAAATAATAATTATATGCTAAATATTTTTGGTAATACTAAAATTTCTGGTATTGACGGTTATACTAATGCTTTAAATGTTGTTATACATGATGACCGCAATGACTATGGAATATTTCCTACTAATATAGGTATAGGCAAGGAACCAAGAATTAAAAGTGATAAAAATATTTTAGATGTTGATGGTGATATATATACATCTAACATATATATTAATGATACAAATATTAGCAATTATTTAGAAATAAATGTTCCTATTATTATTCAAAAAACTAATATTAATTCAAGTAATATAAATGAAGGAATAATTGATCTTCAACATATTCCTAATATACCTTCTTTAAAACTTGAACCACCTGGTATTAGACCTTTTATATATGAACCGAATACTGATTATATTCATCCTCTAATTGGTACTAATTATATTAATACACTTGATAATTCATTGAATAATACAAATAATAGTATTAAATATTTTTATAATATTTTTGAATCATCGTCCAATATTAAAATTGAAAATAGTATAATTGCTGATATATTACTTATAGGTGGAGGAGGAAGTGCTGATAATGAAAGAGGAGGTCTTGGTGGTGATGTAATATTATTAAATAATGTTGATATAATTAATGATAGTACTATTACATTTGTTATTGGCCGAGGTGGTACTAGTGGTGGAAATACTATTGACGGCGATAAAACTACTATTACAATTCAAAATGATGTTATTAAAAAGAATATTACTTATAAAGCATATGGTGGTAAAGCAGGTATAAACCAAGGTAATGGTAATAATATTAATCCATTATTAGCTGAAAATATTTACTCATATTTTAGTGTTTATTCGCCGGATTTTGGAATATTTGATAGTCCAGATAAATTATATTTTGGAGGTAATGGCAATGCCAATCATTCTGATTATTCATTAAGTTTATTACACGGTAAAAAGGGCAGTGGAGGTTATTATAGTGCAGGTGATAATAATAAAAATGGTATGGATGGTGCTATATTTATTAGATATAAATTTGATGAAACTTTTATTAAAACTCATGATAAAATTTATGATACATTAGGTGTATTACAATATAATTGGAGTACTAATAATTGGTCTTTAAATTATGATAATTTTAATCATTGTAATATATTATTAAATAAAATTACTGATACTTCAAATATATTAAATAGTACTATCAATAATATTTCTAATAATATTATTCAAGAAATTTATATAAATTCAAATTTATTAATTAAAGAAACTAATAATTTATCTAATTATATTGATATTATTAATGATATTATTGATTATAATTCAAATTATTCTTATGAAAATATAAGTAATTTATATCATATTAATGATGATATATTTCATAAGAATAGTAATTATATTATTAAAAATGAAAAAATACCATTATTAAATATTGATAAATTAAATAATATCAATGATTATTATTTATATAATCCAAAAGTTAATAATGAAATAGTAAATACTAGTCCTTATTATAAAAATATAAATTCAAGTAATTATATATTTTTAGAACATGATAACAGCGGTAGTAATTATAAAATATATGATATTTATTTTCAAAATAGAGACGAGATTGATATTTTATTAGTTGGTGCTGGTGGTAAAGGAGGAGAAGGTACAGGCAAAGTTCATCACACAGGGGGTGGCGGTGGTGCTATTATTGAGATTAATAATTTAATTGTAAATACAGGAGATAGAATTACAATTAATGTCGGTATAGGTGGAGGAAAAAACACAGGAACTGGTATTCAGGTAGATGGTAATAATACAGTGTTATACTATAATAATTATAGTGTAATAGCAACAGGTGGTAGAGGTAATGGTTCTGGTGGCGAAGCTATTATTCCTCAAGAATTAGAAAATTATATAACAAGTAGTACAGGAGGTGTTGGAGGAAATACTTATAGTATTGCTACTAATGGTTTTAGTTCTTATATACTTGGTAGTAATTACTATTGGGGTGGTGGCGGCGGCGTAGGATCATATTATATATATGATGATAATAACAGTATAACATATGGGGGTGACGGTGGTGGTGGCGGAGGAGCCTTTTATTTAGATACAGATATTAACAATTTTATATCACAAGGAGGCGGATACACATACTTTCACGATAATAATAATGTTGAAACACAAAGTGGCAATAATAATGATATCATTAATGGTGCTGATGGCATTGACGGTACAGGTGGCGGAGGCGGTGGTTCCATTTATATTAATGGTGAAGAAATACAGGGTAAAGGTGGTAATGGAGGTAATGGTATAGTAATAATCAAATTTAAAAATAGATATACTAATAATATTAGCGTAAAAAATGCGTATTTGTATTATAATTATGAGATTAGAAAATGGGAAGTACAATCACTTAATTTATTAAATTTAGATATTAATTTCCCACAAATATCTTGTAATATTAATAATATTTCTAATTATTTAAAAGATTATATTGATGCTAAAATATTACCTATACCTGGTTCTAATTTACCTTTAGCAAGTGTATCTGGATTAAATATAGCTAATAAATCAATTGGTCCTGAAAATATTTTTGGATATATGAGACGTGCTTCTAATATAACTACTGAAGATACCGACCTAGTCGAAGATGAAAATGGGTTGATTACTATACCTGAAGAAGGTTATAATGAACCGGAAAATCCTTATTATAAAAGATTAATAAATGGTTCTAAATTACAAGATAATAGTATTACAAATGATAATTTAGTTAATAATACAATTACAAGAGAAAAAATAAAAGGTAAAATACATGGGAGTAAATTATCTAATTTATCTATTGATTATAATGATATTATAGATTCAATTAATTCTAAAGTATTCTTGACGAATAACCTTGATTGTAATATATATTTTTCTAATTTTAGTAATATAAGTCTTGATTTGTCCTATTTTAATATTGATGAAACTGATATCAATGATGGTTATTCTATTAATATAACAAATACTAATAATATTCAAATACCTATTAATACTTTTTCTAATATACGTATTAACTATAGTGACTTAAATACATCTTGTAATTATGATGGTATATTAAATCTATACTCTTCAAATAATGATATTGATATTAATAGATTTTCTAATATTAATATAAATATAAGTAATTTAGATGGTTATGGTCAAGATGATTTTATTATATCAAATATAAATCTTAATGGGGTTATTCCTCAAAATTATATTAATAATATATATGTTGATGTAGGTAATTTAGATAGTAATTCACTTGATAATGCCAATGTTTATTTATTATCAGATAATCATATTGTTGATAATAATATTATTAAACATTTCAATATAAAATATGACCAGTTACAAAATGTTAATATTAGTAATGTAACTATTACAATTAATCAAGATTTAATAAATAATTCAAATATTCATACAAGTTTTATTGATATTGATGATATTGATTACGATATTAATGGTTTTAGTAATGTTAGTGTTATATTTGCTGAAGGATCAAATATAAATTCTTCTAATATCTATTATTCATTTATTAATATTGATAACATTGATTATGATATTAATAGTTTTAGTAATGTTAGTATTATATTTGCTGAAGGATCAAATATAAATTCTTCTAATATCTATGATTCATTTATTAATATTGATAATATTGATTATGAAATAAATGGTTTTAGTAATGTTAGTATTGTATTTGATAATAGTTCTAATATAGATTCTTCTAATATATTTAATTGTTTTATTGACAATTATAATATTAATTATCAAACTGGTTTATTGAGTAATGTTATTATTAATTTTGATGTAGATGAATCAATTGATGCCTCAAATATTGATAAAGCTAATATTAATTATGATAATATATTTTTCGATGATTTTAATAAATTAAATAATATTACTATTATATTTAATCAAAATATAAATATAAATGCTTCTAATATTAATTCAAGTATTATTAATAACAATAATATTTATTATGACGATTATAATAAATTGAGTAATGTAATTATAGAAGGCAATATTAATTCAAGTAATATTAGTAGTGCTATATTAAACGATACAGCAAATATTGTAGGAAATACTAATTTTGAAGTTACTGTTAATGGGAAAATTAATAGTTCTAATATCTCTACAGCTACTCTTGAAGATACTTGTACTATTGTTGGCACCGATGAAATCAATAATGTTTTTATTAATTGTGATATTCATTCTTCAAATATTGGTTTGGATGCTATTTTATCACAACAATCAAAAATTATAGGAGATGAAAAAATATCAAATATAACTATTACTGGTGAAATACCTGCTAATATAATTAATGATGCTAGAATTAATTTAGATGATATAACAACTCGTTTCTCTACAGATAGTCAAATTGGAGGTCCTGTTACAATAACTGGTATTATATACTCAAGTAATTTTGATTTTGCTACATATAGTAATCAAATTAGTATTGATTTAATTACAGGAGATGATACTTTAAATGGTAATATATTGGCCAATGAAAGCATTAATAGTACAAAACTCGCAAGTAATTTAGATTTATTTGTTGATAGTATAACTTTTGATGATGGTAATATGATTACTAACTTAAATGATTATTATAATTCTAATCAAATTAATAATATTTTTGTAAGTAAAGATTATCATATATATAAGTTAGCAAATAATATAATATCAAACAGTAATATTGATATTAATCTATATAATGAAAATGATAATACATATAGTAATTATAAAGCTCCTTTTATATTAAATGATAATTATATATTTATTGATAGTACATCTAATATTTATACTAATGAAGATTACGCATTATTAAATATTTATGATAAAAATGAATCTGCTAATATATATATATATTCTAAAAATAATTCATTATATGAATATGAATTTGATAATATAGATAGAACTTCTACAGATAATGGTTCTATGATTAAATTTAATAATCCTTTACTATCTATTAATTTACAAAATTCTAATGTTATGGAATTTAATATTAATAGTAATATATCATATAATGATTTTAAATTAAATGGTAATATTATATTTAGCGACAATACAACTATTGGTTCTGGTGATTTTAATAGTTTATATAATGGTGTTACAAAACAACTTGTTATGAATAATACTGTTAACGGAATTTATTATAGTGATAGCGGTGGACTAAGTACTGGTCAAGGTTTTATACATTGTAATGGATTACACGCTATGTTTGATATTACAGCATTTTCAACGACTACAAGTTCTGATAAAAGATTGAAAAAGGATATTAAAGAACTTACTTATGATAATGAAATATTGAAATTAAATCCGGTTTCCTTTAAATGGAATGATAAAAATAAATCAAATTCATCTAATGTTGGTTTCATTGCTCAAGAAATTGAAGAAATACTTCCCATATTAGTTAAAGATGGTCCAGATGATTATAAAACTGTTAATTATACTGGTTTGATACCATATCTTGTAAAACATATACAAAATTTAGAAGAGAGAATTAAGATATTAGAGAATAAATGAATAAATTTAATAAGAACGTAAGTAACTCGGGACTGTATTACACGGGCTAATAATCATACCTTCCGTTATTATAACAATAGGAATAGGATGGCCCCTCTGCTGACCATACGTCTCTCGCGCTGTACTTTGTCCCAAGACCTGCGTTATCAGTGAACCAGGTTCTGTTAATATACGACCCCTGAGAAAAGTGATATAACTCTATGTCATCTACCCCGTCGCCATTTCGCGCCCTTCGGTAATATACTTCCACATCAGCATAATCGTCCTTATTATGTAGTATAATAGGACCACCATCAGCAGTCCAACTCTTTGGAGCAGCATATATTGCTTTCCCTTTCCAAAAAATTACTACATACACTACGCCGTTATCCCTCGGTATGCTCACTTCCATCCAAGCGTCATCCCTCCAACCAGACGCATGCCAGTTGCCATGTGCATATGCCACCCAGTTACAAACGGTGTCCCACTGGTACCATTTACTTAAACAAACAGTTTTAGAATCATTTACTTTTTGTCCAGCGCCACAACTAATACAATAACCTCCCACTCCAGCTGTTCCTGTTGTACAAGGAACGCAACTTGTATTGGAACCATTTGGTTTTGTTCCATCACCACAATTATGACAAGTTTTTCTATTACTATTAGAATATTGATTACTACCACACGTTGAACAATAACCATTAGTTCCAGCTGTTCCTGCTGGACAATCATCACAACCTGTTTTAGAACCATTTCGTCTTGTTCCATCATCACATTTAATACAAATTGTTCTATCACTACTAGAATATTGATTATCATCACAATCTTCATTACATACACCATTAGTTCCAGCTGTTCCTGCTGGACAATCATCACAACCTGTTTTAGAATCATTTACTTCTTTTCCATCACCACACGTTGAACATTCTATCGCCCCCACTGGTGAAAATTTATTACCACTAGAACAATCTATATTACATACACCATTAGTTCCAGCTGTTCCTGCTGGACAATCATCACAACCTGTTTTAGAATCATTTACTTCTTTTCCATCATCACAAGTAGTACAACCTGTTTTGGTTTCATTTACATAACTATTTTGATCACAATTTTTACACATACCTGCTGGAAAACGATTTCTTTCTGTAAATGATTCAAAGACATTAAGATAAAAAAATTTTAAATACATTATTAAGAGGATTAATAAACAAATAGTAAAATAAATTACTAGGGTGTAAAATTTATCCATAATACTATTTTATAAAAAGATTTTTCATTAAAATTAAATATATCAGCGAAAGTTCCACATAATCTTTTATCCATTTTAAATAGTAAAATGATAAAAAGATATATAAATTTGAC
>Ga0209666_1002221_pt1 | contig 14564 bp, 6 predicted proteins | sample SaaInlV_125m_DNA_FD_184679 | JGI IMG/M metagenome (GOLD analysis project Ga0209666, IMG submission 184679) | Marine microbial communities from expanding oxygen minimum zones in the Saanich Inlet - Saanich Inlet SI037_S3LV_10m_DNA (SPAdes)... | ecosystem: Environmental > Aquatic > Marine >...
CGCGCTCGCGAGCCGGTGGCTCAGGACCGAGGGCTCCTCTACCATGAGCCCCCGTTGTACGAGCGCATGCCCGATCCGGCGACGATTCCCGGCCTGAAGGAGATGGGCGTGATCAAGCTTCCCGTGTACGTCAGCACCAAGGACGGGATGAACGCGGCGCAGCTCGACGCGCAGATGGACGCCGCGCGCTTCGGGGTCCGGTTCAGGAACCCAGAGACTAGGAGGAAAGTCGAGTCGTTCATCACCGACCCGGAGCACGTGAATACGCAGCACGTGAGCACCAACCTGTACACCCTGTGGCAGCCCAAGACGAATCCCGCCGGTTTAAGGACCGCCGCCGCGGTTCCCGCGCTGCTGAAGATGCGGGATATGTTTCGCCCGGGAGAAGCTTCCAAGCGCAAACAGATTCCCATGCGCGTCGTCGTGATTGACTCCTCCGGCAAATCCGCTCCCGTGGACGTCGCCATCCCCGTCGGCCGCAACGATCACCTGAGCCACCTCGTGCAGGGCATCCGCACGAAGCTCGCCATTCCCGCCAAGGAGAAGATCGTGCTGGCCAGTGTGCAGTTCAAGAGCCACGAAGAGAAGAGGCGCAAGCCCGGGGCTCAGGTCAACGGCACCTCCAAGGTGGACGTGCTCTACACCTGCGCGACGGACAAGGATGGCAACCCAGTGGCGGGTGCTACCGCCCCGGCTGGAGGTAAGACCGCGGCTGACTATGACAGACGCGCGGTGCAGAAGATCATCGGGTTCGCGCGCGAGGTGCCACCGGACTCATCCGTATACAAGGACGCGCTCACGCGCGACCACTTGGAAAACAGGAGCACAAACTCGAGGGCCTCGAAGCTGAACGATCCCACGCAGCCCGACGACGTGCTGGTGGCTTACCGCCTTCCGGAGACCACGTCGGATATCGTCGTGGTTTACCCTTGCTACCACGACGACATGACGAAGGTCAAGGTTGAGGCGCAGGAGGCGAAGAAGAGGAAGCTAGAGACAAAGCAGAGGGTCGAGAAGATCATGGAGGAGCGCAGGAAGGCGCGGAGGGACGACCCGTACTACGACTCGGATGAGGACCCAGACGACTCGGACGAGGAGGCGGCGATGTTCTACGACGACTCGCACCTCGCCAACCGCGCGTGGATCAAGCCCTTCTCGTTCCCGCTCATCCTGCCCGTGCCCAAGGATGGCGTCCGCGACGTTACCAACATCCCCAGGGACCCCAATGAGGTTGAGGTTGGCGGCGAGGCGCCGGCGGCTGCGCTCGTCTCCACCCTCAAGAGCATCATCTCGCACTGCATCAAGGATGACGCCGACGGGCCCGAGAACGCCCAGGTGAAGGGTAAGCGCAAGGCCACGGTCGAATCCAAAACCCTCCCCGAGCCCCTCCTGCTTCACACCGGGTACGACTACAAGAACCCCATCAGGGAGCTGGATTGCTCGGCGTTTGAGGAGCTCTACGCCGGAGACAGGACCAGCGACTACGCGGACCTCAGCTACAAGCACCACCTCCGCAAGTTTGACCCGAGGAACCGCGGCTACAACACCGGCGTTTATTCCTTCCAGGGCAGCGGCTTCCGCATGCACCAGATTGTTGCGGTGTACAATCACGGCGGGCTGAGCACCGCGGCCAAGAAGGCGTTTGTCGCGCCCACCGACGTCTTCAGAGCCGGCGCCGTCCGCCACCAGAGCGCCGTGGAGGACGAGAAGGATCTGCCCAACCTGTACAGGCGCCAGTGCGCTGAGCAGGCGGCGGCGGCACGCGCGGAGAGGATCATACAGGAGCTCAAGTGCGCGAGCTTCGCGTGCTTTGAGGAGATTCCGCGTGTTGGGCGGCCGGGCGACCACCAGCACCAGACCAGGAAGTGGAGGGCCAGACAGCCCCTCATTCGCTTGGCGGCTTCCATCAAGGAGAAGGCGTCGACGCAGGCAAACGGTTCCTGGCAGAAGGCGACTCTGGAGCTCAAGATCTACGTCAAGGACCCTGTGTTCCCTGAGACTCCTGTGCTCGACGCGATGGGTCACACGTGCAGGGATTTCGCATCCCCCCAAAGAACTGCCGTTGTGGGGGGACCTGGCAACGCTTTCTACGACTGCGGCAACCACCGCGAGGACTACTACAGTCGCCCGACGTACGAAACCCACAACGGTGCTCGGGCCCAGGTTCCCGGCTCGATCATGTACGAGACCATGTCGTGGATGTTGTGGGACGCGGACATGATTACCAGGTACGACCAGATCTGCCGCATGCACAGGGACGTGAGCGACGTGAAGAACATCCCGACGTTCATGAGGCGACTCGAGATGCCCGAGGGTAAGTGCGCGACGCAGCCCAAGGGTTTGACGTGCGACATGCGCGACTACCAGCTGCAGTCCCTCCAGCGCATGATCGAACTGGAGGGTAAACCCGGGGGTCTCCGCGACGTGATGTGGAAGCCCATCCCCGGGTTGCCGAGCATCCTGTTCTCGCCCATGTTCCGCTTGACCATGAACAAGAACCAGGTGCCCGCGATGCCCAAGGGCGGCTTCATCTGCGAGGAGATGGGCCTCGGCAAGACGGTCGAGGTTCTTGGACTGGTACTGGCCAACCCCGCGCCCAAGGACTGGGTCAAGAACGGAGACCCCGCCGCGATGGTTTGCTCGTCACCCAGCGAGGACCTGGGCATGAGGGTCGAGACGGACAGCTCAGGCCAGGCCATGGACGATAGGCAGCCGAGAAAGTACCGGTCCACCGCCACGCTCGTGGTGTGCGCGGTCAGCCTTGTCGGCCAGTGGATCGACGAGGCGCGGTCCAAGCTGGACGGCAACAACACTCTGCGCATCCACATGTACCACGGCCAGAAGCGGATCAGGGACCCCAAACAGCTGGCGCAGGACTTCGATCTGATCGTCACCACGTACCAGACCCTCGCGTCGGACCGCGGCAAGCAGAACATCAACCACCCGCTCAACCAGATCGAGTGGTACAGGATCGTGCTGGACGAGGCGCACATGGCCAAATCCGCGAACACGTCGCAGTCCAAGGCGTGCTTCGAGCTCAGGTCGGCGCGAAGGTGGGCGTGCACCGGGACCCCCATGGGAACCGACGTGTTGGACCTCCACGGCCAGATCAAGTTCCTGGGCTTGCACCCGGCACTGAACAAGCCTGTGTTTGAGAACTGGTTCCGCGGACCCCTGCACAGGAGCGGAAGGCACCACGCGTCGCGCTCCGCGTTTCTGCCCCTCGCCCTCCTCGGCTCGATCATGATTCGCCACACCAAGAACCAGAAGATCGCGGGCAGGAAGATCTTGGAGCTGCCGCCAAAGCACGAGGAGACGGTGCAGGTGGTGCTCGGACCCACGGAGCGCGCCAAGTACGACGAGCTACACGCCGGGGCCAAGGAGAAGTTCCAGCGCGACTACGCCGCACGCGGAGACGCCTACATCAGCTCCAAGATTCTGTCCATCATGAGCCTCCTGCTGCCGCTCCGCAGGCTTTGCTCCGGCGGCAACCTCACGCAGGCGGATCTCGAGGTGGACCTCACCAGGCAGAGAGCGGCGGCGACGGCGGCGGAGAACAGGCGCAGGAACGCCGCCGAGGCTGCTGAAGCCGGTCGGGACGTCAAGCCTAACCTCGGCGGCGGCGGCGCGGACGTGAAAGCCGACCCGGGCGTCGCCGCCGGTGGACCCACCGCTCCCGTCCTGGACGCCAAGCCCGTGGTGCCCGCGCCCTTGGACGGCGCCGACAAGGAGTGCAGCGTCTGCAAGGATATCTGCGACGGGCCCCTGAGGACCGGATGCGGCCACTTCTTCTGCACGGATTGCCTGCTGGACGTCACTGCCAACACGGGACTCAACACAAACGGCGGCGGCCGAGGCGGCCGAGGCGGCCGCGGCGGTCGCGGCCGCGGGAGGGGTGCCGCTGCTGCCGGCGAGGGTAGTAACCGATGCGCGTGCCCCGCGATGGGCTGCCGCGCGACGATCGACGTCGAGCACGTCCGCGAGGAGCGAAGGAAGGCGGAGGAGGCTCGCGCCGCCGGCGCCCGCGGCGGTCGCGGCGGTCGCGGTGGACGAGGCGCCGCTGCTCCCGCCCCAGGCGGACGCGCCAGGCGAGGCGCTGCTGCTCCCGCCCCCGGCGCCGACGCCGACGCCGACTACGAGCCGATGGACGTCGACGGCGCGGCTGGCGGAGACGGCGGCGATGGGGAGGTTGAGGAGGTCCGGGTCGTGCTCAACTCGGACAGCAAGCTCCAGGCGTTGGTCGCCGAGCTGCGCAAGATGCGCGACGAGGACGAGTCGAACAAGGCGCTGATCTTCTCGCAGTTCAACTCCACTCTGACCTGGCTGCAGGAGCGCCTGCCCGAGGAAGGCTTCGGTTTCCGCACCATCAGCGGCAGTATGCCCCTCAAGCAGCGCGACAAGGCGATCCAGGCGTTTCAGAAGGACCCGCCGACCACCGTGTTTTTGCTCTCCATGCGCTCGGGCGCCGTCGGCATCAACCTGACCTCGGCGACGCACGTGTTCCTGGTCGAGCCCGCGTTTAACCCCGCGCTGACCGAGCAGGCCATCGGGCGCTCGTGGCGCATGGGGCAGAGGCGCGAAGTACGCGTCAAGCACCTCGTCGTCGCCAACTCGATCGAATCCAACATTCGCAAGCTGCTCGACGCGAGGGAGGAGACCAAGCCCGAGGACGAAGCGGCTGACGCGATCGAGGCGGAGAAGCAGCGCGGCATGACCAAGGGCGAACTCGCGGGCCACCTCAAGGCGGATAAGCAGAAGCTCAAGGCGGCCGAGCTGAACCTGCTCTTTGACCTGGCTGAAGGCGGCGCGGCGGCGGCGGCGGCGGTCAAGCCCGAGGGGGGAAACGCCGCCCGCTGAGTGACGACGGAATGAATCGCACAACGGCGTAAATTTGATGACGAGACGCATCGTCGGGACACAAACTGCGACAATATTGCACGCACGCACATTGCATAGAATAGAATATAGTACGACTACCACGAACCACGTATTACCACGAAACCCATCTCTTTGTTACAATCGTTTTCTACAACAGCGTGGCGTGTACAGGGTGCGGCGTGCGGCGTGCGTGCGTGCGTGCGTATTCTCTCGTGTGTCCTTCACTTTTTCTTGCGGGTATGTTTCGTCGATCCGTTCGCGCCGCGGCCCGCGGGCTCCTCGTGAAGTACCCTGCCGGCGACGTTGAGGTTCTGGAGCGATACGCAGAAATTGACGACAGCTGTCCTTACCCCGTCGAGCTCAACATCCGTCGTGGTGTCCTTCGACGATTTGGGCACCTGAAGGCTGTGGTTACCTGCCATGGCGTCGTGGACGATGACGGGGCACGCCTTCTTCGCGTCGTGCATCCTCCGAATGACCGAATCGAAGAGATCCTGCCTGGAGAACGTGTCCCGCGTGCCCCGCACGATGAACGTCGGAAGCTCGATCGACATGAGCTCGTCGTCTCTCAAATCGTCAAACTTCCCGGGGGGGTGCAGAGGGAACGAAAACAGAATGAGACCCAAGGGGATGTCCTGGTTGTTATCGACCCGCCATTCCTCGAGCATTTCCGTGGAGAGTGCGATAGCGACCCTTGCGCCGTTCGAGTGGCCCGCGAGGATCCATCGTTTCACATTTTTTGTCTCTTCGAGATCCTTTGCTGCTGCCATCGCGGCGCGGGCAGCGCGCATGCGGTACGGAGCACCCGGCGATTTCATCGTGACGCGGACCACGGGGAATCCCATCCAGGCCAAGTAATCGGATGTATCGTCCAGGTGGCCACCGTGAAGGTCCCCTCCGGCGCCGTGGAGCAACAGCACCGCGAGTTCGACACCCTTTCCGCTCCCCTTTCCGCGGTCAATCGTAGTTTCCGAGATGGTGACGAGTCCCGCCAACTTGGTGCCTCTGTCATCGGGCTCCACCTCTATCTCGTGCTCGATGATCGTCATTCGATATACAAGGTTGGATCTCAAACCGACCACGCACGCGCGACGCAGCGGCGAAGTGAGCAGCCGTCGTCGTGTGAGCGTCGGATCAGGTCGTGGTTGCGTCGGTCGTTCCGAGGAAAATTCGTGATTTTGTTTATTTCGACAGATGCACATCTACTCGGCGGGCGCCTCTTCAGCGGGCGCCTCCTCAGCCTCGCCGCCGCCTCCAGCAGCTTTCTTCTCCGCCCTCTGCCTCTGCTCAGTCTCGTACTCCGCGAGAGCCTCGGTGTTCGACTTCACCTCGTGGGAGGCGACCGCCACGTCGGTGAATCCGACGCACCACCGGTAGAAAACGGCACCCGTCTTGGATTCCTTGACGATGTTCGCGTCCCTGATGCCCCTCAGGCACTTTCTGGATCCCTGCCTGGCCTTGTCCGTCAAGGTCATCTCCAGAGGGTCGATATCCTTGAACTCCTTGATGATCTTGTCGTCACCGATGAGCTTGCGGGTGAGCGCCCAGGTCTGAAACTCGTACTTCTTGTGCCCAGTCAGCCAGAGCGCCGCCTTTAGCGCCTTCCACGTGTACTTGGGCGCGCGCTGCAGGGATCGAATCTCGAGCAGCGCCTCGTCGTCCACGCCGTCGAGGAGCGCGTCGACCGCGGTGAACCTCTTCTGCTTCCTGCTCAGGTTTGCCTTGGCCGCTTCGAGCGCCTTGCGCGTCTTGGCGATGTTGACGCGGAGCGCGGCGTCGTCCTCGTCCTCGCCGTCCTGGGGAGCTTCAGGCTCCTCGGGCTCGGGCTCGGGCTCGGGGGGAGGCTCCTCACCGTCGGCGAGCTCGGGCTTGGGGTCATCGGTCGCGGCGAGAGCCTCGGCGATCGCCGCCTGTTCCTCCTCCGCGAGAGCCAGCTTGGCCGCGCGCATCTCCGCGGCGGCGTTGAGCGCGAGGGACGCATTGTGCGCAACCTCGCGGAGGAGGTCCTTGTCCTCACCGGAGATTGGCCGCCCGCTGCCTCCCGCGGGGCCCTTGAGGGTGTCCATGCAGAGCATGCCCGCGATCTCGCCGGTGGCCAGCTTGATGGGCACGGCGAAGTACGCGCCAACCCGTGGGAATCCCTTGAGGAATGCCACGGTTTCGCCCTTCGGACCGTCCTCCTCGTCCTCGGGCGGCGGAGGCGCCTCCTCGCCGTCCGCCAAGGGAATGGTCCGCTCGGGGCCGACGTAGGTCAGGCAGTTGTCGATGTCGACCCACGGCGCCTGGGGAGTGTTGTCGATGAGCTTGAACGAGACTCCCTCGCCGCGCTCGAGCTTCTTGCCCACGACCCATTCGCCGTCCTCGCCCCGGATGCCCGACGCCGACGACACGTATCGGTAAAACATCTTCAGGTAGTCAAAGACCACCGGTTTCTCCTCCCCGTCGCCCTCGCCTTCCTCGCCCTCGGGTTCCGGCTCGGGTTCGGGTTCGGGTTCGGGCTCTTCCTCTTCCGGTTCCTCCTCGCCGTCGGGCCTCGGGGCCATCTCGTCCTCCTCGGGCTCCTCCAGGTCGGCGACGTACGCTCGAGCTCCGCCGGGGTTGGACGAGAGCCTCAGCGCGTAGTTGGCCATGTGCTTGTACAGGATGTCGGGGTCACCGGTCAGCGTGCGCAGGTGCTCCATCGCCATCTTGGTGCGCGTCTTCTTGTTCTCGACAGCCTCGATCGCCTCTTGCCTCTCCTGTGAAACGACGGGGACACGGGGAGGGGAGGGTTAGATTACGCTCAATTTCCGGGGCGGGAATGCCGAATCGGGTGATTCGCGGTCGACCCCGCGCTCGGCGTGGGCGCGACGCTGGTTCTCACGGCGCGGGTTCGACGCCTTCGTTTCGCCCCAGGGGTCATTCAAACTGGGAGAGGGTCGCTCACCTGCTCGATCGCAGCCGCTTGCTCAGCAGCGAGCTGCTTCGCCGCCTCGTGCTTCTTTAGGATCGTGTCATTCGCGACGTACTGGTCGAGCCAGCCCGCGACGAAGCCCACGGGGTCCTTGGGTTGAGACACCGCGCACTCGGAGCAAGCTCGGACGAGAACATCCGCGACGGTATCCTTAAGGAACTGGGTGTCGATCTTATCCTGTCCCATCCTTCGTGTCGTCTCTCGCGGGGCACCGCCCCCCGGACGCGCAGGAAAATGCTTGGACTGGCAGTCGGCCTCGATCATCGCGTAGAGCCGAGCGCGATTTCGCGCCCCGTTTTGGTAAACGAGGCATCCGTCAATGCCTCGTTTTATAAGAGCAAACAGTCACAGCTGCACAGGCGAACGAGAGCGTCTAATTTTGCCACCATATCAACGGGAAGATTCAGATTTCCAAGATCGGTCCGACATAGAGGGGTTTGCCAGAGACTGTCGCGCCGCAGCGGCATCCTCACAGAGGCGGAATCTTCCGCTAAGCGACTGGTGAGTCCCCCGCATCCCTCGGGGCGCACGCATTCCCCCCGGCTGGCGTGACGGCCCAAGCCGCCGGAGCGAATCCAAGATTTCCCAAAATATCACCCAAACGTCGCTCGAGTTCAAACCGTGACGTTGCTCACCCATCTGACGCGCTCCTCCTCCTCGCGCTCGCAGGCGGGCTCGATACCCAGCCTGTAAAAGGCAACAACAGACCGCGGCGAGATGAAGGTCTGCGTTCGCGCGGCGCCCGCCGCGTCCCTGCTCACGGTGGGACGCGTCCGGGCCGCCGCGACGCGGCCCACTGCGGCTTACCTTCGTCCCGCGTCGAAGGCTGTGCGACCCGTTCGCGCGGCGCCGCTGGGAGGGTACATGGCGCATCGCGGGGCCCAGGTCCGATACGCATGGGATCCGCTGCCGCCCAAGAGCGCCGTTCTCGCCGCCCGACGCGTGTCGGTGCGCACGAACGCGAGCGCTTCGTCCGCCGACCCCTACGGCGAAGACAATTCCGGTGGTGGCTTTCCTTGGTTCGGGATGCTCGTGCTCGCCGCGGCGTGTGCGGCGGCGGTTGGCTTTGCCTACGCCGATCTCGCGCCGATCGTCGGTGCGGTGAACGCGGACAACCTTCTGCCCGCTCAGGACGCCGTGAGGGCCGCGGTCGTCACCGCGAAGACCGGAGCGGTTCGCGCGTGTGATCTCACTGTTGAGATGGCGCTGGACGCGTACGAGGCTGCGGGCGCGGGGGTCAAGAAGATCGGCGAGATCGCGACGGGCGCGGCTTCCGGGGCGAGCTCTGCCGCCCCTTCTGGACCCGCCGCTAGCCCCATCGATGGGTCGCCGCTCGCGGATGCCGTGGCCAAGACCAAGGAGGGTGTCGCGTACTTCATGGCCGCCATCGCCAACGGCGAGTGGGCGAAGATCCTCATGGCCAAGCCCTTCAAGTCCCTCGCCGCGATCACCCTGACCGTGGTCCGCATCGCTGTGTCGTGGTTCCTCTCCGGCGTCGAGTTTGCGTGCGCCATGCTGTACTCCACGCCGGCGTACGCGGCTGTCGGGGCGGGTGCCGCGTTGATAGTCCTCAACTCACTCGTGAAGGCGATTGCGGGGCCAAAGAAGGAGCTGGCGACGGCGGGAGCGACCGCCACCACCGCCGCGCCGGTGCGTGCGGCGCCCGTGCAGACTGCCGCGGCGGATGTGGTGATGGCTGAGCCCAAGAAGGAGGAGGCTGCGGTTGAGGAAAAGAAGGTTTTCGAGGAGAAGATGGATGCGCCCGCGATGCCCGCCACCGCGGTGTTCGAGGCGAGCTCCAGGGTGATGTCGGACAAGGAGAAGGAGGTGATGATGACCCGCGTCCTGGAGGCGAAGAGGCAGCTGGGGATGAAGGATGACGAGTACTCGTCACCCTCCGTCAGCGACCCGTTCCAGCCGGTTTCCTCTTACGGCTCCTCGTCGTCATACGGCTCGTCCGCCATGGCGTCGCCGCCCTCCGCGGACCAGTCCGACGTGGATCGCATCTTCGCCGAGCTCACGAGCAAGTACGGGCTTGAATCCTCGGATTCCGCGCCACCCAGGCCTTCCCCGGTGCCCAGCTCGTACACTCCCCCCGCGATGCCCTCGTACGGCTCCTCTTACGACTCGACCCCCGCGTCCAACGGGTACGCGCTCCCGGCCGTCGACTACGGCGATACGTCCTTCGACGCCGACGCTTTCCTCGCGGCGTTCTCCACGGACACCACGTACACCCCGCCCGCCAACGACTACACGCAGGCGTACAGCGAGTACACGTCGCCGGCGGCGCCCGTGGACTACTCCGCGTACACCCCCCCGGTGGAATCGACCCCGGCTCCCCCACCTCCTCCCCCGGCGCCCAAGCCCGCGGCGAAACCCGTGGAGGCTGCGAAGCCCAAGCCCGCGGCGAAGCCTGCTCCGAAACCCGTGGAGGCTGCGAAGCCTGCGCCGGCTGCGAAGCCCGCGGCGAAACCCGTGGAGGCTGCGAAGCCTAAACCTGCGCCTACGCCGACTCCCGCCCCTCCCAAGCCGGCGGCTTCGACGACGAAGCCGCCCCGCGACAGGCTCGACCTGTCCAAGGTTGGGTCCAAGACGTTCAAGAACGTGGACATCGGGGGTATTCTCGGCGGTGCGGCCAAGGTGGTGTCGGAGGGTGCGAAGCTGGGCCAGCAGGCGCTCGAGGCGGCGACCAAGGAGGCTGGTAAGGGTGGTGTTGGAGGGTCAGCTTCGACCCCGAGAGAGGCTGCGAAGCCTCCAGCCTCGGGCTCGGCGGCGAACGATAGGGTGTTGAGCGAGATGCTGGATGAGGGCACCGTGATCAAGCGGAAAAAGCCCAAGGATGGGTCCAAGTGATTAGACTCGATAGCGCGTTTGAAGTGTAAAGCTTGAACAGTTGAAAAAAAACGAGGAGCTCTCGCCAGCTCGCCCCGCCCGCGAGCTGATCTGGCCGCTGGCCAAAAGCTTATTTCCAAGATCAACCCCGTGGCGCGTAGTAAAGCGCACAAACTCCCGCGCGCGCTCGGTGGATACCACGCCGAGTCCCAACCGCGTGGAATACCGACACCCGCGAGAGATCGAGACGCGCGTTCACCGCGCGCATCGTTCATACGTCCGCGAACCAAAGGGATCTTCGCGGATAGAAGCCGATTTCCAGTTAGGGCAAAGAATTACCCGTTCGTCCACGTCATGTCCGGAGCCCTGCGTCGCGCGCTCGCCGCGGGCCTGACCCGCGCGGCGACCAATCAGGCGACCGCCTCGCCCCTCGCCTCGTTCAAACACATGACGACCTGCTCCGCGGCGTCGTTGGCGACGCACGGCAACAAGGGTGGTACTTCCCCGTGGCACCTCCCCGATAACGAAAAGGCCCCGGGCAAGGTTCCCGTCGCACCGCTGGACCCGCCGGTGGCCAAGGTTCTCTCCTCCCTGCGCGTCACCCCAGAGAGCCTCTGGGAAAAGGACGAGCAGGAAGAGAGGAGGATCGCCGCGAGGTTGGCAGCTATCCAGAGCTGGCACGCGAGGCAGAACAGGTCCGCGGAGCACCTCTTAAATGACCTCGAGCGCGCGTGGGCGCCGGTCAACAACGAGCGTGTGGTCAACAAAGAGGGTGTGGTCAACAACGAGCGTGTCACTCCCGCCGCGCTCAATGAAGCTCCCGCCCCCGTCGTCCATGAAGCTCCCGCCCCCGTCGTCGAGGCCCCCGGTGACGGCGTCGTTGGCACCGGCTTTGGGATTGAGCTCGAGCTGAACATAGACGGCGTGGACGCGGATCCGGACGACGTCATGTACGCGCACACCAAGCGCACGTACCAGCCGTCCAAACTCGTGCGTAAGCGTAGGCACGGCTTTCTTTCCAGGACTGGCACGCCCGGCGGAAGGAGGGTGCTTAAGAGGCGGAGGGCCAAGGGTAGAAAACAGCTCACGGCGTGAGAGGGAGGCGACGTGAGAGATTGTGTAACAGTAGTTGAAGGCGATGGGGAGACTGACGCGGCGGCCCGGGGCGAAACGACTCGCGGATGACGGTGCTGAAGTACCCTTAGCTGACCTTGTAACAACAGAGTATTGACTCGATCATGGATGTACTCGCGTCTGCTCGCGCCGAACACGGAAAAGTTTTTTGTCAGGAGCTCATGATGCTTCGCACACTCACACTCGCAGGCACGGCGCATCGCACGAAGCGATGAAGCGGGAGGGACATAAAAAGGAGAAGAAGAAGGCGCACGCCTCTTCCGGGTCAAATGGTGCCCCCCGGCGGAACGACGATACACCTCCACGCCCCAAGAAGCGGCCGCGCTCCTCGGATGCCGCCGCCGCCGACGACTCCTCGCGCGTGAAGAACGCTCTGCGGTCCGCGCAGTTGGACAAGCGCGAGCTGCTGTTGTGGCGGAAGTTTGGTTACGGTCCCTCGCTCTTCAGGCAATACTATCGTGCGCAGGGCCTGGTGGACGGCGAAGACGAGCTGGAGGAGATGGAGGCGTGCTACTCGACCGCACTGCCAATCACGTTTCGACTCCATGCAACCGACGGGAAGCGCACGTCCTCGCTGAAGGCGCGCCTTAGGCAGTTGCGGGACGCAAACCTGGTGGATGCGTTGGATTGGATGCCCGCCGACGAGGGGTGGCAGGTGATGGCGGAAACCAAGGATGCCGGAAGGCGAGAGAAGTTGCACGATGCCGTCGCGGAGGTTGTCGACGAGGGGACGTCCATCGGGCTGCTCGCCAGACAGGAAGCCGTGTCGATGCTCCCAGTGCTTGTCCTCGCGCCACACTTACAAGCGGGTGATGTGGTTCTAGACGTATGCGCAGCGCCGGGTAACAAGACCATGCAGCTCCTGGAGAGGGTCTCACCTCCGAAAGACGACACCAGGCGCGGCGGTTTGGTTGTCGCAAACGACGCTCACCCGGGAAGGGTCAAGACGCTTCAGGAATGCATTGAGAGGCACGGCAGGAGCACTCGGGAGATGGAATCGCTCGTTGTCACGTGTTCCTACGGCCAGGATGTCCCGGTTCCGCGGTTTGACGACGGAGTTGAGGGATTTGACGCCGTGCTCGCGGACGTTCCGTGCTCGGGGGACGGGACGTTTCGAAAGGACCCGGACGCACTGAAGCGATGGCATCCGGGCGGTGGGAATGCCTTACACGCCACACAGGTGGCTGTGGCTCGGCGCATGGCACGATTGGTAAAACCCGGAGGGCATCTCCTGTACTCTACGTGCTCGCTCAATCCGGTGGAGGATGAGGCCGTGGTGGCGGCGATCCTAAAGGAAAATCCCGAGTTTGAGCTCGTCAAAGGTGCGATGGATGCGGGTGCGCCGGGCATGAGGTACAGACCCGGCGTGTCCACGTGGAAAGTTGCAGAACACACGTTCAAGGGAAAGGACGACGCGAGCAGGTTCGACTCGGATTCCGACTCAGAGTCGGACGACGACGTCACGCTGCGGTGGTACGACGACTACGAACTCGCCTCCGCCGCGGGCATGCCAGCCACCGAGCCATCGATGTGGCCACCGAGCCAGGAGGACGCGAAGAGTATGCACTTGGAGCGGTGCGCCAGGCTTCTGCCGCACGATCAGGACACCGGCGGGTTTTTCATCGCGCTGCTTCGGAAGAGGGCCACAAAGGGAGGTACCGCTGGTTCGCAGAGGACTGAACGCGAGAGGGTCCGCGCCGCCGCTGACCTTCCAGATCCTGTCCGACCTCTTCCTCCAAACGAAATGTCAGCCATCGCAGCTCAGCTCGGACTGGGATCCAGCACAAAGAAACGGCTCTGGCTAGGGGCAAAGGGTGCGGTGACTCTATCGCCAAAGTCGGTCCCCAACTTGACTGACCTTGGGTCCGTTGCGATTGCGTCGGCTGGAGTCGTCGCGCTTATTCCCAGGGCTTCGGCGTGGAATGAGGCGGCGGATGCGACCTTCCCGTACGATCTCACATCGGCGGGAGCCGAAGCCTTGGCGCGCGTCTCTCGAAAACGTCGAGTGCAGGTGGTTCCGAGTGATCTGCAGGTGATGCTCGCAGCGAGGGCATCAGGCGCTGACGACCCGAGCAACACCCAAGAACTCGTTTGCCTGACCGCGGAAGAGATGTCCGAGGCGACGCGAAAGAAATGGCGCTCGTGTGTGGATGACAGTCAGCCTGGCGCGGTAATCCTCGTCCTCGTTAAGCGCGGCAAGATTGAAGGAGACCCGCCCAAGGTTGTCTTCTCAGCAGCAGGCAGGTGCTCAGAGGATGGGTTGATGCTGTCGCCTGAGGTGACCGCGGTGGAGGCTGGGCGATTGCTCAAGGAACTATCGCGCGTCGCGGGCACCAAGCGGAAGAAGTGAGATGACGTAAGAGTCTTAGCCGTGTAATACCAAGAAATAAGCTGGCCAGCGGACAGATCAGCTCGCGAGGCGGGGCGTCTGTCGTCAAACGAAGAGTGATATCGTCGAGAGCTCCGCTCGAGATACAGGCTGTTCGATAGAACTGCCTACATTTTTGAAGCTACATTTTTGGTCCATTTTTGTGTTCGGAAATTTTCAAAGTGCCGAGCGCGGGGCTCGCGGCAACCCCGAAGGTTCGTTCGATGGCGCCCTCAAAGCGGCGCAAGACGTCCGCCGTGCTGGAGCCGGCATCAGGGTTTAGGGTTTAGGGTTTAGGGTTTAGGGTTTAGGGTTTAGGGTTTAGGGTTTAGGGTTTAGGGTTTAGGGTTTAGGGTTTAGGGTTTAGGGTTTAGGGTTTAGGGTTTAGGGTTTAGGGTT
>Ga0209666_1002222_pt1 | contig 14564 bp, 14 predicted proteins | sample SaaInlV_125m_DNA_FD_184679 | JGI IMG/M metagenome (GOLD analysis project Ga0209666, IMG submission 184679) | Marine microbial communities from expanding oxygen minimum zones in the Saanich Inlet - Saanich Inlet SI037_S3LV_10m_DNA (SPAdes)... | ecosystem: Environmental > Aquatic > Marine >...
TCCTCTTTTATTTATCTTCGGTGCGTAAGCAATTTTCCTACGCCATAGACAAGTTCCGCTCCGCGTCACCTTGTCTAAAGCTTCAGAAAATTACACTAACCGTTACCAAACATTAAAATGAAACATCTATTAATACTAATTTTATCGTCAATTCTAATTCAAAGCTGTGGAAACGAACAAAACAACTTAAATGAAATTAACAAGCAATTAGACCTAGATATTAATCATACTAAAAAATACATAAGAGAGGAGCTAGTTTCAATAGAAAAATCACTAGTCATGAGACTTGGTGAAAACATTAAAAACATTTGTTATAAAATTAAAGACCAAAGTGATAAAATTGACAGCATCTTTGAATCATCTGTAAATTCAAAACAATTCAATCAAACTCAATTATTAGACGAAGTAAATAATCAAATTATAGTTTTATCTAATTATGTAGTCGAGGATGGCAACCCAGACAATGACTACTTAAAGCAGATATTTGAGGAGATAACAGAAAGCCTTCCCAAACAAAACCTTTCACCTATTCAAATCAAAATTCTTCACAGTCAATTAAAAAAAGCTGAATTAAAAGTTTGGGGATATTTAAAAAAGTCTCTTTATGGCGAAGGTCTTACAATGGATCACCTTGAGGCATTTCATCAATTAGATGAAACATCTACTAAAGACAGCATTTCAGCCAAAATAATTTTAGACTCTTATAGTTCAAGAATAAAAGCATTTCTCCACTTTGGTAAAATTGACTCAACAAGGTTTAGTTTTGACACTGGAAGCTCTACTCGTTTATTTAATCATATAATGTATCCTGCAGCGGCAATTGTAAAAGTTCCTTTAATTGGAAAATATCAATCAGCATCTTTTAAAGATTGGAAAAATAAAAAAATCAAGGTCGCAAATCAAAACCTTGTCAACGGTAAAATTGAAGGAGTTTTAGAGTTGAGAAGCCCTAATGGAACAATATTTTTAACTATAAATAGACCAATAAAGTAAAACGTTTGGTAACACAGGGGTAATTGCAAAAGCTTTTTGGACTTCCTTGCAAATAACAAATCGCTGTGCTAACTTGCCATTGTCCTACGCTATAGACAAGTTCCGCTACGCTTCACATGTCTAAAAGCTTCAGACAATTACCCTAAACGTTGTAAGTAATATGAAAAAACTAACTTTAATAACATCCTTAATAATACTTTCACTACTAACATCTCAAGGACAAGAACAAAAATTTGAACTTGGCCTTAGTTTATTCCCCAGTTATTCAATTGGAATTATTTCGGATAACACTACACCAACATCTCCAATTGGATCAACTTTTGAAGAAAATGAGATTTGGAAACCTTCATTTTGCTCCAATATTTTCATAGATTACAGACTAAGTAAAAACTCAATTGTAGGAATAGGAATAGGCTACCAAAACAACGGAGAAAGAACAAAGAAAACAGATATAAACTTCTCAAATCCAGACCCTTCTCTCCCACTGCAAGTTAGATTTATATACAACCGTTACAATATAGAAATACCTATCTACTATAAACATATGTTACATAATAAATTCTTTATTTTAGTCGGAACAAGCGGACTCATAAATATTTACAACACTACTACTAGCGTGCAGTATTTCCCCAATAACTCTAACGAAAGAAACATTGAAAATGACATTTCAACTGACTACAGAGAATTTAATATTTCCGGAAATTTTGGTTTTGGACTTGACTATTTCAGTACAAAAAAGGCTACATTTTTTCTCCTTCCATATATTCAATATGGTATTTTAGGTATATCAAAATCTGCCACTCTGAATCGAAATTTTTTGTCATTAGGAATTTCAACAGGAATAAAACTTTAAACTACTTACAACACATAGGTAATTGCAAACCTTTTGTGGGTGCCTCAAATAATCTTTATAACTTGCAACCCATTGTCTCACACTTCCGACACATCAGACTGCGTCTGACGCGTCAAAAGTTCAGACAATTACCTTAAACGTTGTAATTAATTGCTATTCAGGCAATGTAACCCTTTTCTTTCTCGTGTTATATTTTTTTTAAAACTAGTCTTACTATTAGACCTTTTCTTGCCCATTATTTTCATTTAATAATTCGGCGGCTCAAAGTCTGCGGTTGCACCGTGCAAATTCGCATTTGCGACGTGAAGACGTCTAAGACTTTGAGAAGTTAGAAGAAAAATTTTTAAAATTTTAGGATTACTAAATTAAAATGAATGGAGCTTAAATATAAAACCTAATAGTAAGACTAGTTTTAACCTTTATAATTAGGCCACTCGGACTTACAGTCTTTAGACGCAATCTAAAAAACAATAAGACCAAAAAAGAAATAAAAGAGTTTAATTTTTATTTTCCTGAACAACAACTACGTTTTATCTTTGATAAACTAATCACAACAAAGCCTAAACTGCATTAAAACGCAGTTTACCCTAAACGTTACTACTAATTAAAAAAAAAATTAAACCCTAAAAAAAATAATTATTCGTTTAATAAAAATGTATGCTAATCTCGAAACAAAATATTTTAATCGTTATATTCTTCACAATAGTATTTAACACATTTTCACAAGCACAGAAAAATCTTACACGTTATTATATAAAACTAAATCCTTCATTAAATTTTAAATCTTCAAGGGATGTTTTAAAAAATCCAGAAATAAAGGCACTCAGAGAAGACTATCTTTTTAAGATATCTAAAGCTTATGGTTTTTCTAAACAACAAATAGAAAAATTTACTTTAAAGTCTAAAAATAACCATACACTAAAAAACACTTTTAAAATTGAAGCTTTATTAGATATTAAAGAATCGGAACAATTTCTAATCGATCTTCAAAAAATACCAAATTTAGTATATGCTTATCAATCTAATACTTCTCCTATCACACCACCATACGACATTGCTCCCCAAACTACCAATTTTGAAAACAATCAAGATTACATAGAATCTAATCCTGGGCTTAATGTAAGGTATGCATGGGATAATGGAATAAATGGTTCTGGAATAAATATTAGGGCAGTAGAATATGGTATAAATACAAATCACGAAGAATTACATCAAAGCAATGCTTCACTTGCTTCAAATACTACCATAAACTCCGGGGCTACAACAGCTTATACAGAACATGGAACTGCTGTTGCAGGTATTGTCTTTGCAGATAAAGGCACCTATGGAGTAAGTGGTTTAGCTCATGGTGCTAATGAGTATGTCTTATATCCTGAATGGACTGAGGAATATAATTATGATCGCATTTTAGCCACTTCAAACGCTATTGACAATTCTAATGCCGGAGATATTATAATATATGAAATGCAAACTTTTGGACAAAACGGAAACTCTGTTCTCGCAGAATACGAACAAGTCATATGGGACCTTACAAAAGCTGCAACAGATGCAGGAATTATAATAGTTGCTGCGGCTGGAAATGGAAATGAAAATTTAGATGACACTTTTTATAACAGCTATAATTCTAGAGGTGACAGTGGTGCAATTATTGTTGGTGCTGGTACTGCAGATATAAACCATTCTCCATTATCATTTTCGACCTATGGTTCTCGCGTAAATATTCAAGCTTGGGGAAATAGTGTATTTACGATAGGACAAGGAGATATAATATTTGGTGATGACTTTAACCAAACATATAGAACTTATTTTAATGGAACAAGTTCTGCCACTGCACTTGTAGGCGGTTTTGTAGCTGTATTACAATCATATTATTTAGCACAAACTGGAGGTTATTTAACATCACAAGAATTAAGAACATTAATAATGAATACTGGTATTCCTCAAGGTACGGGAAATAATATAGGCCCTTTACCTAATATGCAATCTGCAATGCAAGAAATAGACAACACTCTTAGTATAAGTTCAGAAAATATTTCTAGTTTTGTTATGTACCCTAATCCTGCTAAAGGAATATTGAATATTAATTCGTTTAATAATCCTGCGATAATATCCATTCATGATTTAATGGGAAAGCAAGTACTTTCAACTGAATTAACTCAACGCAACAGCAGTATTCCCATAGTTAATTTATCAAAAGGGTTATATCTAGTTACTATAAAAACTAAGAATTCAAAAACTACAAAAAAGTTAATTATTGATTAAGACTGTGTAATACTAAATTAGTGATTTTATTAATTCTTGATTTTTAATCGATAAATCTGAATAAAAATAACTAGTAGCAACATCGTATATAATTTATTGCTAGTTCCAGCCTACTTACGAAAATCCTCACGGATTTTCTATTCGGTTTTTATTTGCTAAATTACTTGCTAAACCACGCAACAAACCATATACAAACACGTTAGTAGCAATTAATTTCACACCTATGAATCTGTAAGTCTTCAGTCGAAAGTGAACTTTTGATGTTCAAAATTAAGAGAGAGTTTGGTCTAATTTAATATTAATTTTTGATACTGCTTTTTTCTAGCTTTTAAGGTTCTGTTTTTAATCATTTTTCTGCGTTTTAGTTTTCGTTCAGCTTGCCCAAAATAGACATCAGCAGGAACTAGATTATTAATTGATTCATGATAACGTTCGTTGTTATAATAGTGGACAAACTCCTCTAGACTTCGTTCTAATTGACTTGGAGAAAAGTAATTATCCAATTTAACCACGTTTTTCATTGACCTGTGATACCGTTCAATTTTACCTTGAGTTTGCGGATGCAGCTGTCGTCCTCTAGTATGTTTCATGTTTTTGTCAGCTAGATATCCAGCTAATTCATGAGATATATAACAAGAACCGTTGTCAGAAAGCAGCTTTGGAGGATTCCGATTACTTAAGTCTGTTTTGGCTAACGCCTCATCTAGGGTGTTCGTGACATCTTCTGCTTTCATGTTAGCACAGAGTTTCCAAGTGACGATATATCTGCTGTAATCGTCTAGAATGGTCGATAAATAATACCAGCCCCAACCGTGTATTTTGAAGTATGTAAAATCTGTTTGCCACATTTGATTGACAGCTGTTGTTTTATCATGAAAACTATCTGAGGCACTCATCACTCTAAAACTTGGCGTGGTAATCAAACCATTTTCCTTTAAGATGCGATAAACACTGGATTCACTGATGTAATAATTGTGATTATCCGTGATGTCCCAAGCTAATTCTCTAGGTGATTTTTCGGACTTTTCAATTGCCATTTCAACTACTACATCTCTATCGGCTTGATTGATTTTATTCCAGCCTCCACAGCGTTTGTTTTGCTTTCGAGCTAGTCCATCAAACCCTTTTTCTAAATAGGCGTTGTACCACTTGTAAAACGTTGTTTTATTAACTTTTAGTTCTCGTAAAGTTCGGATAACACCTAAGTCGGACTGTTCCACTAAACGAATGATTTCCATTTTGGAATTGCAACAAAAAGGCGGACACTTTTCCTAAGGACTATACTCAGCTTTTGTATCCACCTAAGAATACTAACTCCAGTGATCACTTTAAAGATTTCATTGAATAGATTAGATGAAGGAATAATCATAATCCTTTAACTGTTAAAGGCAATATAATTAATTCTAAAGGTTGGTTTATTTATCAATAAAACTCTTTAAATCCTCAACAAAAAAGTTCGATGTAGCTCCCGTTAGCTCCACTTTTTGAAAAAGCAAACGAAATTCGTTTGCTTTTTTTTGTTTTATACTTTCTACAACCTAATAGATTATCAAATTACTTTTTAATCAATCGGTAAATCGTTTTCACTTTATTCCCTTCTATTTTCAAAGACGAATAAATTGTTCTTATTTTATTCTGCTTCCTTAGTTGAGGTGAAGGTTTATTTAGTAAACTAGTATTAACTCCTCCTATACTTTCTGAAATAGAAGAAATGTAAGATTCTGATAATCAGCTGTAAGTAGTTTAATTGTTAAGACAGTACCTTTTTTTGAATTTGACACAACACTTTTTAAAAACCTTATTTTTTAATCTCAAATCTAAATGACTTACCATTTTGCAAAAAGGTTACAACTTGACTGTTTGATGGATAACCAATAGTATATTTCTTACCGTAGAAAAACTCACTATCTCCAACTACTTCATATTCAGCCTCACTAACTAACAAACCTGAGTCCGTCCATCTTGAGACACGGTATTGTTGATTTAATACTTCAAGACCAAACCAGCCACCTACACCCTCCCCACCTAACCATTGAGCATTTTTATTAACAGAGTTAGACCTAGGAGGCTCCTTTAAAACATTTTTCAAAAACCTATTAGATACTTTTTTTCGAGGATAAAACAATTCACCTAAACGCTTATGAGGTAAAGACTTTTTATACTTTAATACAAAAACATTTGATTTTGTTGAAGGGATTAATGGTACAAAACAAGATAATTTAAAACGATTTATCCATTTAGGCTTCCCTGCTAAAACTACTTGGTGAACAAATTTTGCACAATTATATTTAGAAGAATTAAATAAGCCATAATCAATTACTCCGAGGATCTGCAATTTTTTACATTCATTGTAAGCTAGATTAAAACTTAGTTTTAAATACGAGGAAATTATTTTTCCTTCGGTATGTATTTCTTCATTCGTTTGAAGCTCCTCCAAAATTTGTTCAACATTTAAAAGTTTCTCTTGGTCTGCAGAAAAAATTGGAATCGTTTTTATTTTTAATAAGGGATCTGTATCCTGATTTCGAACACGCCCCTTTTTAAAGGGAGCGTGATATCTACCAAAATCAAAATATTCACATTTCTTATTTTTCACATCAACTAAAACAACTGCCGAATGGCCTACTTTATAAAAACCATTTTTATTCATACCTAAAAAACCACCTAAAGAATCGAACCAAAACCCAGGCTGTTTACAAAAAGTATTTGGCCAACCAATTACAATAGCAAAATCGTTCTCCATAAAAATTTATTTAGGTAATTGTTTGTAAACTTCAACAGGTTTTAAACCTATTGTTTTAAGCGATAAAATAATTAATTCCCAAAACTTAATAGTACTTAGAATTGGGTTTAAATAATTAGTCATTACACAGTAATTCCCTTTGAATGAATTCATGTGATGCTTTGCATGATGTGCTTTAGTTTGTATTAAACTTAATTTTTGAAGTATCCTCCCAATTTTAGGAATATTTCCATACTTAGCATGTGACCATTTATGAATCGAGTTCCCATTCGAACAAAACAAAAGTAAAAGCCATAATTCCCATTGAATTCCGAAAAATAAACTCACGCAAAATATAAGGAAAGAAAAAACATACATGCCGCCATTTATTTGCCAATAGGACTGTGTAGTTATAAATAAAGGATCTACATGATGTAATAAAAGAGGATCTACAGAATTTTTGAAGAATTTACTATTTAAAACACCGTAAGTATCAACTGTAAAGTGATAAACTCCTGTTAAAAAATCAGCAGTTAAAAAAATAAGTATAACCTTTAAAAATATATTTAGCATAATCATTTACCCATATTTTTCAAATGTTTCAAGTGTGATATAACTCCTCCTAAATAAGTGCTTATATTGGGTTCTATTCCAAATTCTCTTAATCTATGAAACAAAATTTTGTTCACTTGTGGATAATAGTAATGACTAATATGCGGATACAAATGGTGTGCAATATGATTGTTTACGCCTCCAAAAATGAAGTTTGCTACATTACTAAAAGGATAAAAATCATTGGAACTTTTAATTTGATTCATGAACCATGATGTATTTATAACGCCTTCTTCATTCGCTACTGGATAATTAGCTTTTTCTACATGGTGCGTTATAAAAAAAGTAAAAAGAATGTACAGAGATTGCACTAAATGCATTAAAAGAAATCCCAGTAGCACAAGACTAGCATCTTGTTTTGAAAAAATTACAGGAAAGACTAGAAGGTATGTAAAGTAAAACAGCTTACAAAAAGCAAATCTAAAATAATAAGACACTTTTCTCAGTGTCCCCTTTTCTGGAGAGAACTTCTTTAATGCTATAAAATCTTTTAATACAGCCCAATAAATAGTATATGTTGTATATGCAATTGGGGCATATAGGTACTGATACTTATGGTACCACTTTTTTTGGGAATGTGGTAGTACTCTAATTATATCAGTAATTGCCAAATCGGTATCAAAATGCTCAACATTGGGTGCAAAATGGTGAGATTTTGTATGCCTTTTTTTCCATGCTTCAGGATGGGCTCCTACTATTGTATATATACACTCAAATAGAAAATTATTTAGACGAGCATTTTTAAAAATAGCATGATGACTTAAATCATGTGCGAAATTGAAACACAAAAACACAATGCTATACCCAATTAGAATGAAGTTTAAAACAAATAAAACTGGGTTGGAAATAAGATAGAGTGAGATGTAAGAAAAGAACAATAAACCGGAATAAAAAATTCCTTTTAAGAGGAAATACATGCTTTCCTTTTTCTTATCAAAATTTATCTTCTCTTTAATTTCATGATAAATTGAATCATACAAATTACTATGTGACTGTATACTTTCGTGCTTAGCTTTCATACCTTCTTGGATTAATTGATTTAGATCGGCCCATTTTATACAGAAATCTAAAATAGGATTTGACTGCCTGCCCATATGACATCTTCATATAAGGAACATTATGCTTTTGTGCTGTTTCTATGAATATTGGAAGAATTTTAAGATAATGTACATGACTTACATTGGGTAAAATGTGGTGCATTGCGTGCGCATTAAAGCCACCAAGCGTCCAATTTAAAAATCGACTTTTAACATTATAATCAACAGAGGTTACCATTTGAAGAGTAGGCCAACTCATAGAAAGCTTTCCTTCGGCATCTGGCTGTGGATGCTGTACGTAATCCGATAAATGTGACACTCCTAAAACACCTGTAAATATTATTGATACAATAAAATGATTTAACATAAACGCCGAAATAACATTCAACAAGCCGACATCTAAAAAGTAAAGAGGGCAAAATATCATATAACCTAAATAAAGTAACTTGAACAGAATTAATTTCAAAACTTCAACTAGAGGAATACTTATAGAGATTGTTCTGCTGGAAGACCGGAAAATCATTAAAACTTCTCTGATAAAAAACCAATTAAAGGAATAAAGCAAACTTAAAACCGGTATGTACAGAAATTGATATTTATGAAACCACTTTAACGGTTGTTTTACCGTCATTCTTAAAACTGGATTATTTAAAACATCTATATCACTTCCTTCAACATTTGTATATAAATGATGTGACTCATTATGATTCTTCCCCCAAACATAAGCGTTGTTTCCTTGTAAATTAAAACTTAATGAAAACAACATTTTATTCCAAAATTTACTTTTCACAGCAACTCCGTGAGAGGCGTCATGAGAAATATTAAATGCTGTTAAGAGGACTGACACCCCAAGTAACAAGTAATATAAATAAAACTCTAGCGTTGTATCACTACTTACCATTAAGAAATAAAAAACTGCATCTAAAGAGAAATACATTATGATTTTAAAAATCATAATTCCATTCCCAGTTTTACGAATCTTTTTCTGATTGAAATACTCATCAACTTTTTGGATAAGTTCTTTGTAAAAATCAGAGCCTTGATCTTTCGCAAATTTTAATTTATTCATTTTCTTTTGAGTTATTTTTTGTTACACCAATGATTTTAACTCAAACCATGTGTATTGACTTGTTCCTCTTACAAGGTAACTAATTAATTTCAGCAAGCTAGAATTAAATGTTACAACTGGAATTATTGATTTTTGCACTTATTGCAAAAAAATGGTGAAAAAATAGGAATAATAAACTGTTTTCAATAAAAAAGGGAACGTACTCTTCTATAGTAATATCTTCAAATCATCATAGAAATGGTTCGAGCTAAGGCCAGTTAGCTCCAACAAATTAATAAAAGCCGTTGATAAAATCAACGGCTTTTTTATTTCAATAATTTATTTAAAAAACTTGAAGCTGTCTCTTTTCCCGTTTTAAAACTAACATTTTTCACTTCAAATTAATGTACAAAGAAGAGCTGGTTTTAATGTGCCAATTTGATTAAAAATAGGAGCAAATATTCATCACAGACTACCTATTAATTCAGGACTTTTATGGTATATCTAGCGTGCCCAGAAAATTCGATGCTGTGCTTGTGGATTAAAGTTCCTTAAATCAGTACATTTAAGATGCATGAGAAACAGATACAATTATACTCTACAATTGAATTGGTTGGGTAATGAAAATAGCGGTCATCACCGAGAAGATCGTTTTTATGAAATTAATATTGATGGGAAAGCAACTTTAAAAGGCTCTGCTGACAAACCATTTTTTGGTGATCCCACTTTGTACAATCCCGAAGATTTACTCCTCTCCGCTTTGTCTGCTTGTCACATGATGTCATATTTGTATGTCTGCAGAAAAGAAGGGATAAAGATTGCTTCCTATCAGGATAATGCTGAAGGTGTTTTAAAAATTAATGAACAAGGAATTGGACGTTTTAAATCCGTAGTTTTAAAACCTCAGGTGGTCTTAGTTGATTCATCACAATCAGATAAAGCTTCTAAATTACACGCTGAAGCAGGTAAGCTTTGTTTTATTGCCAATTCCGTAAATTTCGAGATTAGTTATGATATCGAAACTGTTTAATGAATAGGGATTATCACTTTTGATTTGGTGAGAATTCTAATTAAAAGTGAGGGTTCCTGTTTAATTTATAATTGTTGAGGTTTTAATTCTTTCTTAAGATAAAGTGGGTGTTTAGGGATTCCTGTTTTTGATAATTCAATACAATATAAATCATCGAAAATATCAGTAATCCTAGATGGTACTTCAAATTGATTTCCCCATGCGCATACAACTTTATCACAGAGCCCTTTCATTTCCTTTAGGTGACTTTCGTTGTCATCTCCAATTAGAAAACCGGCTTCTTTCAATTCCTTTGGATACGCTGTTCTATATGCAAATAAATTACCAACAAACACTCCCCCATAACCCCACGACTTTGCGAAACTGATACATCTTCTAATTGTAGGATCGTCATTATTCTCATCAGCTGTACTTGGGTTAAGCATTATAAACAAATCTTGTGGCTTAGTTTCATCCCAAACTCTCCATAAACGGTAACGGAACTTTTTACAGTCAGAAATTATCGCACCTTTTTCCATTACCTATTCTTCTTAAAATTTTCAGCTTGAGAAAATACCTCTTGGTATATTTCATCACGATCAACCGGGGGGTAGTCGTTGTCTCCTAGAAGGATAATTAAATCTACTTTTAATTCCGCTTTAATATCATCTCTTTTACTCCAGTCGGCATAATTAGCTTTGTCGTCAACTATCTTTTTAATTTCTTTCGCCAATAATAACGTCTTATCCTCAGGATAATCAAAATCATACTTAGCCGCTAAAGCCTTTAATATATCATAGAAAGCCTTTTCTTCAAAGTCTATTCCCAGTTCATCCCCGGCGTTAAATTCCTTTTTGATTTCGTAAATCAAATTCGTCATTGCTTCAGCAATTTCAGAGAATTCTTCACCTGTGTAAGTATTCCCTTCCCTTTCGTTATAACGCTCCACCAAAGCCTGCATTTTTTTAGAGAAATCAACACCTTGCATTTTGTTCACCTTACTCAACTGACCAATTGCTTTTTTCAATAACTTTTGAAGTAGTTGAATCTTAGTGTTGGGCATTTTAATATTGTCCAATAAACGAAGGTATTCGTCTGAGAATAACTACTCCTCATTATTGGAGTTACTACTTTTATTCGGACACAAAATCTAAGACTTAATGAAAAAAAATCACATTAAAGTTACGGCAAGAAATAAATACTTAGAATTCAAAGGAAAACGTCATGGAGTATTCTCTTATGAATGCCTTCTTTTGCACTAGGCAATTACTCTTAGCTAAAACTTACAAATTCTCGATCCAATATTACTCGTTTATCTCCTCTATACGGTCCATCAATAACGTAAAAATATGGTAGTTCGTTGCCGACAGTATTTCGGAGCTTTTTGTGCATGTCCACGATATAAACCACAATTACATAACCAGATCCAGATTAATACTGTTTTTATTATTAGCCTTCGATTTTATAGTAAACATTTTGCGGTATTGTCTTCAGGTACATCCGTGTTACTGGACACAACCAGCCTTTCATTCCTTTTATGGTTGGAAAGTTACTTTCGCTGACCACGTACCAACCTCCATTGGAATCTTCTTGCGTTAAATCAAGGGTGTCACATAATGGAAATTTATTAAGGCTGAATATCGCTGTACACCCGTCTTTACCTTTTGATAAATAGGCACTGATGATTTCGGACATTCCAAGTACAAATGGTTCCGCTTTGATTCCATAAGTATCGTCATCAAACATCCAGGTTTCACCTGTCTTATATAGATTTAAAGACATCATGGCGTTTCCTGGCTTGCTTTTACTTTTTGTAATTGAATTAATCATACTTGTTTTTTTATTTTTTAATAATCGATATGATGCGTGTTTCATTTGGTACCGGCATCAAAAACCAAACTGTGATTCCCGTAAATGGCTTTCGTTTTTCAATTCACGGTTCCACATTTTAGAACACTTGTTGTTTTTGCATGTGAGAAGATTTAAAATTCATACTACAAAGATGGCGTACATACATATATAAAAGCCAATCTTTGCAAGCTTGCAAGATGATAAATCGTTGATTTACAATAACTTTTAGTTATTTTACGAAGACATGATTTTAGAATAGGCGGATCTATTCGAAAAGGATACTACGTTTTGACGATGGGTTAGCAAAGAGTAAAGACTAACGAGATAATGAAAACTAACGGGTTGGCAATTTGGCATTGGCGTCGAAAGAAACAAGCTCCCGATTTAGCAAAATTTTATATTTCCCGTCGTGTGATTCAATGGAGTAGGTTTTATATTGGTCCTCTCCTACTGTGTCTTTAAACTTCCTGCGAATACGCGATAAAACCTGCATGAGTTTTTGTTCCAAAGCATTGGTAAGTAAATCAACTGCCTCGTTAATTTGATTATTATCACAGCTGTTTGAGAAAAAGGCGTAATGATGAATTAATTCTGAACGAAAATCAATTAAATCAGCTCTCGATATACCTTCTGGATGATTTATAAAAACCAGATATAATGCCCGTTCTGTAGGATTCAAATTCACCTGTAAATCACCCAAATCAGTTAAATACATTTTGTGCATCATTCCTCGAAATTCGAGTTGACTGTTTGTGCGTAAATATTTGGAACGGTCTCGAAACATCAAATTTGAACGCACACCATCCATAATTTGCATCAACTGGTTCATGTAAACCCGATTTGAATCGTTTTTTTCAGAGTAAGAAAGGCATTGATCACATATATCTGCAGTACGCATCTTCAGTGCTATTTCTTTTTTTTCTTGACAAAAATCCATTAAACACCCTATCGATTTTTTATGTACTGCGGCCCTCATCTCATCCCCTGAAGCAAAAATCACTTTCCGTAATAACCACCCTGAAATACAATATGTTATGGGGAACCTTATATCAAAACCTTTGAAATAATTATGCCAATCCGAACAATCAACAAAAAAATTATTCAACGTGCTCTCGTCCATAGCACCAAACCAGTTTTGTACATTTTTTTTATCAGTCAACAAAAAAACCTGTTCATCACTCGGAATCCTATTATCTATTCTGTATTGATTACATACACTGAATAAATCACACCAAGAATAGACCGGTTCCGTAACAGGAAAAGACCGGTCTTCAAAAGAATCAACAGACAGTTTTGTGCCTAATATTTGTTCTCCGAATTCACCTTTATCATCATAGGTGATTTCTCGATCTGTATCTGGCAAAACAATAGGTTCAGAAGGGACAAACGTGATTCCTCCGGAATACTGATTCAAGATATTGAAAACATTATTATAATCTTCTATCTTAAAACCTTCAGAGCGAATCAGATGCACCTTCATAACCTATATTTCATTTAAACATTAACCGTTTCTTCTGTCTTTCTCTTTAAAGATATCTAAAATATCTTTTTTCAGATTGCCCTTTCTTTTTTCTTCCGCGTATACTCCTATTGAATCACTCAAATCGTCCATCATAGAGGCATAGCTTTTTTTTCTAAAGTTCATTACGTTTTCCTTTCGGATATTCATCATTTTAGAGGTGTGTATCGCGTCAAAATCTGCCCCAAGGTAGCTAAAAGTCCATTTACCCGTTTCATCAAGCTTTACAATATTTTGGGCAACCATATGATAGGTGAAATACTTGGATGCATTTTCGTAGCCGTCAGTAATAATGACCATCACAACCGAAATCTCATCGTTTTCGAGTTCCTTCCAAAATTGTTTTTCGATTCGATCAATAGAACCTCCAACCGCATCAAGTAGTGCAGTCATTCCTTCAGGTTGGTAATTGTTATTACTCAATAGTTCAATTTGTTTTACAGGTTCATTTTTAAGAACATCTTGTACCTCAGAATTAAAAAAGGTGAGCGAGCAAAGAAATTCTTGATCAGGCATTGTCTTTTCCAAGTCCTGAATCTTTTCTAGCTGCGTATTAAATCCTGCTATCGCTTGCTGCTCCATTCCTTGCATAGATCCACTTTGGTCTACAATGAAATGGTAAAGTGTGGTTTTGTTTTTCATGTAAATAAATTTTAAA
>Ga0209666_1002223_pt1 | contig 14558 bp, 10 predicted proteins | sample SaaInlV_125m_DNA_FD_184679 | JGI IMG/M metagenome (GOLD analysis project Ga0209666, IMG submission 184679) | Marine microbial communities from expanding oxygen minimum zones in the Saanich Inlet - Saanich Inlet SI037_S3LV_10m_DNA (SPAdes)... | ecosystem: Environmental > Aquatic > Marine >...
CTGATATTTTATATCTCAACTCGCTATCTTCACCTACAAGTAATTTAATTACTCTGACCAATGCTTTGATATCTTTGTTTATAGTTGCAAGTGTTCTTTTATTATCATTGTGATATTTGAAAATCTCCGATAATAGTTCGCGGTTATTAATGACAACCCAAGATAAATCTTCATTAGTTTTGTATTTTGTAAAACATGGAAATGTCTTTATAAAGAAGTGAATACGACTAGCATATCCAGCATCTGTTTTAACATTATTAGCTTTTTGCCCATTTGTATATAAACTATTATATTTACCTGTTTCAAGTTCTTTAAGAGTAATATTATTAATGATTACACTACTTGCGTCCATACTATCCCATTTATAATCTAAAAACATTATGCCATTAGCCCAAGCATTATTACATGATTTTCCTAATTCATTACAATGTTTTTTATAATCACTAAATAAGTCCTTTAATTTCCAAAAGTTATCATTATATTGCTTTGATAAGTTATCTGAAATAGTATCTTTTATTTCAACTAAATTCTTATAGTTTTCTTTTATTTTATAGTATTCAACCTTGGACATTATACTTTACTTATCACTTAATATATATTAATAAAATATCAATTTTTCCTATATAATAAAATGAGTACATAATCTTAAAAATACTTTGAAAAATAAAATTTTATAAAAATAAAAGTTTTAAAAGAATTATGTACTCAATTTTAAGTATCTAAATTCGTAGGAAATCCTCTTAAATTCTTATTTAATTCATAATATGTTCAAGTTTAGCAAAAATCGTTGCTAACATATGAATGTTATGATATCTTTAAAATTTTTTAAACATATTAAGTAGATATGAGTAATAATTGTAATAATGTTATATCATTAAAACAATATGGTCCAACATGTTGGTTCAATAGCATATTAATGGCTATATTATATAGCGATCAAAGTCGTAAATTATTGCTAGAAAAATCTAAAAAATGGAATAAAAGAATAGTTTTGTTTAAAACAATTAATTATATATTACATAATAAATATTTAAGATCAAGTAAAGTAAGTGATGATTATAAATATTTTGATAAAATAAGACCTGAATACTTATTAGATAAATTGTATAAATATAATAAAAAAAAGTTTGTGTTTGATTTAAAAAAACATAACGGTGGCTATAAATCCGAGATGTATATTAGAAAGGTGTATAAATTGCTAGGTGTTAATGTACTATATTTAGATATCGTAGATAATGATTTATATTATTCTTTATTTAATAATATAACAAATATTAAAATTACAAAAGGGGCAAATGTTTCTTTTAATATTAAATTTGTTAAAGAACAAACAGTAATAGAAAAGTTTAAAAATCCAGAAGTTATAATAATAACTAATTATGATAGAAATTCAAGTAATAAAAATAAATACCCCCAACATTATAAAGTTGATAGAAATTCTAAATTATACAAAAAAGCTATAAATTTAGAAGATGAAATAGTATCAGACGATGGTATTAAATATGTTCAAGATTCAATATTATTAAATAATTGGAATAAAGGCGAAAATAATGTAGGTGGACATTCAATCGCAGGTATAACATGTAGAGGAAATAGATATGTTTATAATGGATGGACGCGAACAACCTTAGATCATAATATAAAAAACTATAATGCTGATGATAAAAATGTATGGGAAGAAGTGTTAAATAAAGAAGGCAAAATATTTTATTATAATGATGTATTAAAAATATCTAAATGGAAACCACCTGAGAATGCAAAAATTATAAAATTAAAAGATAAAATATCAATACCATGTGAGCTTATGAAATATAACTGGAATATTTTAAATGCTAACGAGTTTTGTTTAAATCCTAAAAAATGTATATTAGATAAAATAAATCCCAAGGATTTATGTTTTTCATTTAATAAAGGCAGACGATGTATAATATATGTTACTAAAAATATTAAAACACAAGAAAAACTAATTTATAATATATCAAAAGTAAAACCAGATAAACCTGCAAAGGTATGTCCGGAAGAAAAAGTATTAAATCCATTGACAAATAGATGTATAAAAATAAAAACAATAAACAAAGTGCGTAAAAATCCATTAAGCAAGCCAGAAAAACCAAAAAATAAAGAACCTAAACCATGCCTTGAAGGAAAAGTAAGAAATCCCAAAACCGGTAGATGTATAAAGATAAAACCAACAAATAAAGAACCTAAACCATGCCTTGAAGGCAAAGTAAGAAATCCCAAAACAGGTAGATGTATAAAGATAAAACCAACAAATAAAGAACCTAAACCATGCCTTGAAGGCAAAGTAAGAAATCCCAAAACCGGTAGATGTATAAAATCAAAATAAATATTTATATATATATGTTAAATAATATTTGCTATTATCTATATTTTTTAAATTTTCAAAGTTAATTATTGCGTCATTATCATTACAAAAATATAATAGATTATCAAATAAAGCATTATCATCTGTTAAATTATTAGATGGATTAGAAAATATATTTAAAACTTTATAAGTATTTGGCGATGTTTTTCTAAGTAAACAAATATAATTTAATACGTTATTGATATCATTACTATTATAAATACCTAATAATAATGTTGAACTAATAAATCTGTATTTATTTAACCACAAAGTGTCTTCTACTATTTTTTTTTGATATGTTAAGCTATTTTTTATTGACCATTCGTAAAATGAACTATATGCATTGTTATAGTTTAAATAACATATGCTATTATAATTACCACCATCACTATTAAATTTGTTAGGACCAATACTTAATGGATATGCATAAGTATAAAATAATATTTGTAAGAATTTTAAAACAAATAATATTTTCTTCATATTATATATAATATATTATATTTTTTTATATGATATCATATTATTTATATCCTATATGACAATCAATAGAAAAATCTTTGTTCGGTTTTACATTATACTTAACTACAAGTTCATTATCACAAATATAGCATTTATGGTTATAAATATTAGCAGATACTTGATTTTTAGTACCACATATAGGCTTAAATATTAATTCATTCCCATTATAATCTATTGTTAAATAAGAATATCTAGTAATATTTGGATAATTATCAGTTAGTTCATAATATCTAGCTTCTTTAAACATTATTTTATTATATTTTGTTTTGTTGTATATTTTATATATTTCATTTTTCAATAATATATTATTATAAAGTATATCATCAGGTAAAATATCATCTACTAAAACCCATTCTAATCCACATATACCACAATAATCACAATATAATTCTATAATTTTATGTTGCAATAGCTTTTTATTTTCATTAGGTATTATGTAATATTTAACTCTAACTATAAATAATACATGCCATATAACCCATATAAATAGATATGTATAATGTATGCAAATGTCATTTTTTAAAATAAATTCAGGATTATAATATGGTAATAATGATATAATACCCATATTAGAACCAAGATATATGTATACATGAAATATATACCAATCCATCAGCGTTTGATTACCGAGTATAGGTAAATAAGAAGATGTCACAATACTATAAGCAACGGATGTAAGAAATAAAGTTACACTATACGCTATTCTTTCACCTAATAATTCAATAGGCTTCATGCTAATATTAAAAAAACTTACACATGATATTAAAGACATTACGAACATAATACGCCAAACATATACCCAGAAATTTCTTTTTACATAAATATGAATAATACGTTTATATTTTTTATTTATATTATTATGAGAAGAATGCTGTATATCCTTATACTGCCATTCAGATAATTGATTAACAATGCTATCATTATTATTAATAATCCAATTAATATTATAATTGTCAGATTTTGGCAATTCCATTTCAATTTCTAAATCTTGTATATCAAATGGAAAATTATTTAGTTCTACCTTATCAATGAAGCTGATATTATAATAATAATAATATACGTTTTTATATTTACCATTGCTTTTTGTTAAAAATGGACCAACTTTTTTCTCGGATTTAATATCGTATTTATTTAAAAATATTAAATCTTGTGGTATCCAACATGGTATATATTTATCAATACCATGTGATAATATAAAATATAAATCTTCTATGCTTGGTAACCATTCTATTTTAACACGTAATACACATTCAAATTTTTGTTCTATTTGTTTAATATTTGTAACACTATTGATATCAATTGTAATTATAATATCTTGTTCTTTTATTTTTGGTTTAAAATATTTTATTTCATCATTTTTTGATATACAAATGTAATCATATTTTCTTAAATTATCCACATTAAAATTATTCCATTCTTTCTCAGAAAATGATATATCAAAAATGTTATTTTCATAATCGTTTATTTTTGAATTTAAATATAAAGTAAATGACATATCAGTACGTGTTAAATTTTTGCCAATAAATAATTCTTTTTCTTCTATTTTAGTCCAGGTAGAACCAATAAGTTCATTATTAATTGGAACAAAAAAATTATTATTAAAATATATTAAATCATTTAAATTTATTTTATATTTTATGTTTAAATTATCAATATCACTATGATTTATATTAATTATATTATTGTTATCAACACAATATTTATCTTGCAAATAATTTTTGAGATCACTAAATTTATTATTTATATTATTATAATTGTTTAATAATAAAGAAATATCAGCATGTGTCCACTCATTACCCTTTATTGATTTACTATGATTATTATTTTTTAATATGCTAATGTATTTAAATATATTTTTTTTTAAAATATGTAAAGGAAAACATAATATTGATTCGTCAATACTGAACATATATATGTGTTCTGTAAATACATCTGAATCATCTAAACAAATATTAGGAGTTGTTATACCATTTCTTTGAGCTTTTCTAAAAGCCCATTTGCCAATAATATATTTTTCATTAAGATATAAATCATAATTTTCTTTACCTATTGCTATTTCTCCATCCGGAAATTTTAATTCAATACCATATATTAATAATCTATTTTCTTTTGGAAACCAATAACCTTCAAAGTATTCTTCACATATTTTATTAATATTTGCTATATTGTTATCAGCATAATTAATGTATTCAAGTTTTTCTGAATCAGATATATCAAGTATCACATCACTTATAGTATGAATAAAATTGCCAAATATTTTATTATTTTGTATATTTAAATTATTAAAAACAAATTTCATGCTATAAATAATAAAAGAATTTTTACCAAATTTAAGTGTGCTAAAACCAATATATGTTCCAAAATTATATTTATTTTTGAATTTTAAACATTCTTCACTACAATACATTTTCTCAGCTTTTTTCAAAGCTTGTTTAAAATCTTTTCCACAAATAATATATTCATCAGACATTAAATTTAATAAACTACTAATTATTCTGGATATAAAATAAATTTCATAATTCTATATCTATCATTTATGCTAATATTTTTAGCATATTTTTTAATATAATTATATATATAATCTTGTTCATAATCATTATTTAATACAATATTACGAAATTTGTAATCTTTACTTTTGTTATCATTATAAAATGAATTATATAATATTAAAATCCATAATATTCTATTAATATTCATGTGGCCACTATTAACAAAATTCATAAATAGCACATAACTTTTAATATCTTCTAATAAATACTTAGGTTGTGGATAAATTATTTTAGAATAAATTTTATCTATTATGCAATCAGGTAATTTATTTAAAAATTTAGTCATAATAAAATTACAATAAATAATAATATATTATCATTTTTTAAATAAGTTATAAAATAGTAAATGAAAAAAAAAACAAAGGGAGGTATATTATATAATTTTGATATTACAACAATTGGAAAAATATCTGTTGAAAGAGAATACAACAATAGTATAGTATTAGACAGAGATGGTATAGAATTAATGGCTGAAATTAATGCTTTTGCTCATTCATTAGATTTTGTTTCTAAAAGCAATGTATTTAAAAAACCAAATGGATATATATTTTTAATAAAAGAATATACACCTGATTTTGAAAAATATTTCATAAATAATTTAAAAAAAAATATATGCGACAATGAAGATTTTATTACTTTGTTAGTTGATATTTATTCTGATGAAACATTTAATTTAAGTTATGAATCAGTTGATACTATATCATTTGTAAAATTATCAAATACGATGAAAAAACTAACAGATTTTATATTATTTGATGATTATTCTAGTGTTGAAGGTAAGCAAGTAATTGAAAGTGGTCTAAATGAAACAAGAGATTTTTTAAGAAATATCAAGTCAATTTATGGAGAAAACTATAATAAAGCTAAACAAGGTGGTGTTGGTAGTGATGAGTATTCATTATCATACTCTAATAGCAGTAATTATATACCAATTGTAAGTTTTAAAAGTTATTCAGAAATAAAAGAAATTTTATCAATGCATATATCAGAAGAATTTTTTGATAATTTAACAATTGTAATTGGATTTGCTAATGTGTTTAGATTTTGTGGATTATTTGGAAATAGAACAAATGTATATAAATCTCTTAATAATTTATATCACATACTTAGATATTACCCTTTTTATGGTGACATTGAAGAAAAAAATAAATTTATAATAGATATATATAAAGATGCTTATTTTGTATTAATAGAAATAGTAAAAAAAATATATGCGACATGTGTTAGTAATAATTTAAATAAAACAGAAGTTAAATCTAGGTTAGCTATTTTATATCAAAGTGTTAAAGAGCCCAAAACTCCTTTAAGAAGTTCTTCTAAAATAGCATCAAAAAAATAATCAATACTATATTTGGCATACTATTATGAAAAATGATATTAGAGTTTATTGTTTTTATATAAATAATGAAGAAAATATTTCATATTTCCGATATACACATACGTAATGGTGATAAAAAGGCATCAAGGTATCAAGAATATTCGTTAGTATTTGATAATTTATTTATGTCATTAAAAGATAATATTGCTAAATATAAATTAAATAAAAGAGATTATTTAATTATTATTACAGGAGATATATTTCATAATAAAAACGTCATTGGTAATTTTGGTCTTGAATTATATAATAAATTTATTAAAGGTCTCACAGATATTGGATCAACAATTATATTTCATGGTAATCATGATAGAAATCAAAATGAAATTGATCAACCATCACTTATATCATCAACAATTGAAATAGAAAATCTTAGAATACTAAAATCAACTCAATCGTTTGTAATTGATGATATAGGATTTTCGTATGTAAATATTGATGATACATTAGATAAAACTTCAACTGTTGGACGTATTAAAAAACTTCCAGCATTTCCTGATATTTCCAGTAATGTGTCTAAGAATGTTGCTTTATTTCATGGAACATTTGGAAATGTCAAGTTATATAATGGAACACAAGTTTTAAATAGTACTAATCCTTATCCATTTGAGTGGATATCACATTTTGATTTTGCCCTATTAGGAGATATTCATTTGCGTCAAAAAGGTATGTATGGTAATTTATTATGGGGTTATGCTGGATCACTTGTGCAGCAAAATTATGGTGAAGATATTATAAATCATGGTTATATGATATGGGATATAGAAACTAATAGTGTGGAAAATATAAATGTATATAATTCATATGGTTACATAAATATTGTATATCAAAATAATGATATATATATTCGCAAAAGAGGTAAATATGATGTTTTACTTTCTGATGTAGTTACTAATGAATATTTCCCAAAAAATATAGAAATAAGAACATATACAGAGATATCTGTTGATGGATATGCAAAATTATATGATATCTTTAATACTTATAAAATCAATTATAAATGTCTTAGAAATCGTTTAACAAGCAAAAAAATAGAAAATAAAACAGAAAAATCATTGCAAGTTAATAAAAATACGTTTATTGAATATTTAAATATAATTATACCAAAAGAGTATTATGATAAAGCTGTTGATATAATTAAAAATACTGAGATATTATTATTTGATAGTATAAATTGCCCCGAGGAGCTCATTGAAGAATGTAAAAAAAAAAATAAGGATATATCACAGCTAATTAAAACTTATAATACAAATACAATTGTAAATGGTAATAAAAATATTAAATACCCTTTTTGTATAGAGTATTTAGAATGGGATAATTTATTCTGTTACGAAACAGGTAATTCAATAAATTTTGCAAATGCAATAAATAGTACTTTATTAATATGTGGAAATAATGGAACCGGGAAATCAGCAATATATGATATAATATCATTGGCAATTTGGGGGGCAGTTACAAAAGATAAGCAATCTCAGTTTTCAAAAAATTGTATTATAAATTATAAACATTGCAAAGCTATTACATCAATTGATATATCTATAAATGGTAAAAAATATAATATTAAAAGAACATTTAATACGACATCTAAAAATAGTATAGAAATATATGAGTACATTAATTTGGAGAAGATATTAATAAAAAAAAATAATGCATGTACAGAATTTATTAAGGATAATCTAGGGACATTGGACGATTTCCTAACATGTAGTATGATAACACAAGTAGTAGATAATGATATTTTACGAATGGATTATAAAGAATGTACAGCTATAATTGATAAGGCTTCAAATATTAATGAAATTTATGAGCTATTCAATCTCTTAAAATTGAGTTTAAATAAATATAAGGATTATAAAAAAACAATAGAAAATAAGCGTGAAGTCTATAAACATATAGTTTCAAAAAATGTAATTGATACTTGTAATAAAACCGAGCTATTATTGAATTTGCAAGATAGTAAGAAAAATTATGAAAAATTAATGGAAGAAAATAATAGAATAGATATTGATATTGATAGTGATAATTACATTGATTTATTAAAACACGTTTTTGAATATCAAAAAGAAATGAAAACAAATACTTATAAAGCCTTATGTGATGAGCTTAATGAATTAAAAGTATATTTTAAAACAAGGTCTTATAATGAAGTATTGACAATTTCAAAAGAATATAATTGCGATATTATATTACCAGAAAAATATGATAAACCATGTGAATATTCTTTTATTAAAGATGAAAAAGATTATTTATTACAATATAATTTAGATATTAAAAGCGATAGTGATATAACTGATATACAATTAGAATATGATAATTTAATTTGTGAAATTAATAAAATTGAATCAACGAAACCAAATAAAGCAAATAAACCATTAAGAGATATTAGTGAAATACAAAAGGATATTAGTATTCTATTTAAAGGCAATGATTCATTAAAGCTACTTAATGAATTTATTTATGATAATAAACAATATGTTAATAATACTTTAACAGAATTAATATCATATGAATGTTACTTAAAATTATTAGAATTAGAAACAAAACTAACAAAAGAATTGCAAGACTATGATAATAATCATATTAAATATGATAAGGAGTTACAAGATCTCTATGTTTCTAAAAAAGAGTTACAAGTAGAATACGAGCCAAATAATAAATATGATGTTTTAATTGGTTATGTTAATGATATTTATAAAACAGAATATTATATTGAAAGCAATGATAATATTTTAAATGAATGTTATGAGAATTTAAAAAGATTAGATAAACTCAATAGCGAATTAGCTGAATATAATAATGAACTTGGAAACCTAAAATCTAATAAAGATAATGATTATGATCCTAATTGCAAATATTGTTGTAATAGACCATGGGTAAAACGCATTAAAATATTAGAAATTAGCATTCATGAAACTACGCGAATAATAGCTGAACTTAATGATAATATATATATTGATAATAAAAATGATTATATCAAAGTATTCAATGATAATGAAAATAATAAAAACAAATTATTAAATACTGAATTATATAATTCATGGAATATATATAATAAGTATCTTTCTACTAGTAAACAAATTGATAACAATATAAGTAGTATTATTGCGAAAATTAGCGATGAAAGCAATAAAAAAAAGGATAGTATAAAACTATTGGAAACAATCAAGATTGATATTGATAAATTTAAAATCAATGCAAACATATTATACAATGAATTAGCAGAATTTAATGATTATAAATTGTATTGTAAATATATTAAAATATATGATGAATTAAGTAATAAAAAAACATTATACGAAAGTAAAATAAAATATAAAAGATATATTGAGCCACGAATTATTAAGCTTAAAGAATTAGAATTATCTTATAATAAATGGTATGAATATAATAGAATTAATAATATCATTAACTCATATAGATTTATAGAGTTAAGTAAAATAATATCAGATGAGGAAGTTAAGATACTTAATAATAATAATAAAACAATTAAAGAAAAAATTATTAGAAAGAAACAATTAATTAACAATATTAGTGAATGTAATAATAATATTAAAGAGATTACGGAAAAGGTAGCACAAATAGATACTATTGAGGAATATAATAATAATAATATAAATAACTATAACTATTATAGTAAAGAATTAACAAAAATAAATGAGGTTATTACGATATTAGATATTATTATTAGTAATTTCAAAGATTATAAAATAAATTTATATAAAAATCATATCTTGAAAAGATTAATAGATAATGCCAATAATTATATTAAAGATTTATGTCATGAAGACACAAAAAAATTTAAGTTAGACTATATGATAAATCAACAAAAAGATATAATACATATTAATTGGTTAATATATAATGTTACAAATGATAATATAGAACAAGTCATATCTATAAATCAGGCTTCGGGATTTCAGCGATTTGTAATATCACTTGCATTAAGAATGAGTTTATATTCAAATACACAATGTGAACAAATATTTATTGATGAAGGTTTTACAGCATGTGATAAACAAAACTTGTCATTAGTACCAGGATTTTTAAAGAATTTGCTTAATACATTTAGTGGGGTTATAATAATGTCACATATAGATATTATTAAGGATAATATGGATATTGTAGCAAATATAGAATATAATAAGAATACAAAGGTATCAACAATTAAATATAATATTTAAAGATTTATTGTTTCATTATAATAGTTATATAATGAGTTACCTTTTTTTATCATATGATATATCAGGGGATTTAGGAGAACAATTATTTCAATTATCTAATATATATAAATTTGCAAAAGAATCTAGGAAAAATAATATTAAAAGAAAAATTGTTTTTAAAAAGGGTAATAAATATTGGGATACAATATTTTGCGGATTATTTAGATTATACGAAGATGATGTATATAATACTATAAACTTCAAAGAAGTATTACAAGATTTTAGCAATTATTATAGTAAAAAATCTAATATAATATTGAAAGATACAACTTATGAATTTTCTGATGATATTAGAGAGAAAATGACTAAAATAATATATAATAACGAGGATTTAATGTATAATGCATATTATAAATATAGAGAACTACTTGATTATTATGGTAAAGATACAAAAGATAGTGATGTAGTTTGCTTAGATTATAAAAAAGGAATTAATATTAATTATTATAAAGAAGCATTAAATCTAATTGATATAAATAACCTAATAGTATTTTGTGATAAAAAAGATGATATTATAGATATATTTGATAGGAAATATAATATATATTATGTTGAAAATATTAATATAGAATTGGGATTAATATTATATTCAATGTTTCAATATAATATATTATCTGATAGCTTGGAATATCTGTGGGCAAGTTATATAAGTCATTATGATGTTAAAAAGATTATTGCACCAAATAAATTAAAACAATATAATAATAAATATGTTAGCATTTACTTATAATTTTTTTTCAAATATATATAAAAGTATTAATTACATAATATTAGTATCATGTAGATACTTAATATAATATTCTTGGTTAAATATTGGATTATTATTATTGTAAATATTTCTTTGTTATAATATTATAACATCTGTATTTAATAACAATTTTTATGTAATTTTTAGAGAATATATCGGTGTTTTTATTTGTTTTATTTGCTTTAAAGCTAACTAAGTTAATTTTTATTAAATCTATTTATAATAATATAAGATTTAATCATTATATTACTATATGACTGGCAATAATATACCATTGTGGACTAAAAATAAATATATCCTGACAGGATATAGGTGTCAAACAAATAAATTAAGTTGCCTTATTAGTATATTTAATATACATAATGAAACAATAAATATATGGACACATATGATAAGTTTAATTTATTTTGTATATATTTTAATTATAAATTATAATAATAATATTATTATAAAATTATATGAGATTGTTTCAATAATTAGTTTTACTATGTCAACATGTTACCATACATATATGCCAATGTCGCAAAAAAATTATTTATTATTATTAAAATTAGATTTATTTTCAATTATACTAAATATAGTTACTTCAAATATATTAATATATTATTATTGGTTTTGGTGTTATAAAATATTAAGAAATATCTATATGTTTTTTTCTGGATTATACTTGGGGATTGGAATAATTATATTATTAAAAATAGATATTATTAAAAAACACAATTATATATTAGCTTATTATAGCATATATAATGTGGGTATTATAATAAGTTATATTCACATTTATAATTTAACTGATGGTGATGTTGATAAAATAATTAAATATAATTTCACAAAACCAATGAAATATTTTATCACAGGATTTATAATATATACTATAAAAATACCTGAAAGATTATTTTCTAAAAAATTTGATATAATAGGTAATAGTCATCAATTATGGCATATTTTATGTTCATTTGGAATATATTATTATCATGAAGAAATTATAAAAAATATAGAATATAGAAAGTTTGACAGATGTTATTATTGTGTTGCAAGCAACGCTAGTGTAACACCTGCTCTAACATTAAACTCATTAATGTAATTTTCAATTGTTTGTTTTTTTTCTCTTAATATATCTTTGACATCAAATAATTCCTTTTCATATATCCAATATCTATAATTGCCATTTGGCAATTCTATTTTATATTCATCCAAATCAAATAATACATAATCACTTTCATACAATAGTTTTTCTTCGTTATTATCTTTTGCGAATTTATTATAATATTCGGAGTTTTCACCTTCATACATCATATCCAACCATGCTTCGTCAATGAATTTAATTGTTTCATTTAAATCTTTTTTTACTTTTTGAATATCTGTAATATCATCTTTGTTATATTCAAATTTTAAATTTTCTTCTAAATCGTAGAAGAAGCAGCAGCATTTGTGTTGAAGATGTGTTCCGTATAATGGCATTTTGAGCCTATATTATATTTTAAAAGTGTATATTCATTTTTTTATAAAAATAGAACAAATTAGCAATCAACATGAAAGGTTTGAACTGGGCTAATAAATCCAGTATTATTAGATATTATGCGATAATGAAAGTGTTTACCAAGTGTCATTGTAAATAATTTATTAACTTTATATTTATCTGGACAAAATATGCGAATATCTGCTTTACCATTTTTAACAATAGATAATCCCGAGTTATTAAAACCTTTATACGCATCATAAGGATTAGCAATTATATTACCAGTATTATTAGATGCCCAATAAATTACCTTTGTTCCATCTTCATAATCTTTCATATCAATGCTATAATTTAAATTTGCACCATTTGGATATTGTGGACCTATAAATAAATTACTTGGCATAAATGTTGTTCCTAAAAATGGCAAGTATGTTTCTTTTTTTAATAATAAAAATACAACTGCTATTAATACTATGATAGATAATATACGAACTATAATATTACAATTATCATCTAATAATATATATGTTGCTGTAATTAATGTAAAAAACATTATAATCATATATAGTGTAATATTCAAATACAAATCAGTAAAAAATACTTTGTTCATTATTACTATATAAAAAGAATAAAACTTTCAGTCCTTATAAATTTCATCAGCCAACCCCATTTTAATACTTTCTTCTGCATTGAATTGAATATCTTTAATAAGTAGATTATTTAACATTTTTTTGTTAATTTTAGTTTTTGTTAAATAAATTCTATTAATATGATCTTGAATTTTTACACAGTTTTTATAAGTATCATTAATATATGCTAGCTTTCCCCAACATCCTGAACGCAACTCGTGAACTAATACGTATGCATTTTCTCCAATATAACGTTTATCACCGTGAATACTAATAATAGTACCTGCTGATGAAACATCACCATCAATAACAGTATTAACAGGGATTTTAAGGTTATTCATACAATCAATGATAGAAAATGCTGAACTAACGCATCCACCATCAGTTGTAAGATGTAAATAAATTTCTGGATCTACTTTTGTTGCAATAGCTTCCATTTTAAGGCTAGTTTCAAGAATTCTAAGTTGTTTACATAGTTGAAATGCTGATTTAGAAGTAATATTATCTGAAAAATAAATATGATTATTTAAGATATAAATATTACTTTCATTTATTTTAGCAATAGCATCATCTTCTTCTTCAATATTAGCCTTCTTTCTCTTTCTTGTAAAATTCATTATTAATATATTAAATATAATATAATCTTATATTGTTTTAGCAAATACATGCAATGATAAAAGTTATTTATATATAT
>Ga0209666_1002224_pt1 | contig 14547 bp, 15 predicted proteins | sample SaaInlV_125m_DNA_FD_184679 | JGI IMG/M metagenome (GOLD analysis project Ga0209666, IMG submission 184679) | Marine microbial communities from expanding oxygen minimum zones in the Saanich Inlet - Saanich Inlet SI037_S3LV_10m_DNA (SPAdes)... | ecosystem: Environmental > Aquatic > Marine >...
GCAGCTCTGGCAGGTTTGACTAAGAGATCACTAACCCAAGCGCCATATACTTCATTCATATCACTAAAATCGTTAATGTCATCGAGCAAAATTTGGGCGAAACAGATGTTCTCTCTGGTCAGTCCGGCATTTTTTAGGAGGGTGTCAATCTTGTCCAATGCACCTTGAGTTTGGGCTTTTACTCCATCAAAATCGACGGCAATTTGACCCGATAACCAAAACATATCTCCCGATTGTACGCCCGCAGAATATGGGCCATATTTGGCAGCCCCTGGTAATTCGATTGCTTGCTTGTCCATACAACTGCGTTAGCAAGGCAGGACTTCAACTTGACGAATCTCCGATGCATTGAGTAATAGAGACGGAATAGGATTGGTATGCGGACATGTTGGGTACTAGACCATCCTGCTCATGTTCGCTTGTTAGCACCGCTACTGCGTTGTTCTAACAACAACGACGTGATTATCGCCACAAAACGACAAGAAGTGCAGAACTTGATCGACGGAGGCGACGGGCATATTCCGCGACGACAAATCCATTGGGTTGAGCGACCAGTCGGTGAAGGTATGCGCAGAAAAGCATTAGCAAGATGGCGCTCAAGTCACCGTTTTCTCGCAGAATGCTGCCAAAACGGTCAGCCAATTTCGCGGATTATTTCTGTAGGAGCGCCGCTTGAACTAATGGCCGCTAAGTCGCCAATACTACGCAAGAAATTGGCTAGTATCACGCATCGATATTACATCACAGATACCGAGGTCAATCATATCGCTCACAAATTAGCGCTTAAATCAGCAACTCATATCATAATTCCAACTCATTGGGATGCCAGCCTAGACAATGGTTTCTTGGCAAATGCCCAATCTAAGGGTTTGACAATTCACCGACTTGACGGGCTGCACGGGCATGTCCATTTGCGGCCAGGTATACGCTCTGCAACAGTTAGCGTTCCACCAAAAGTATTGGTTAGAATGCTTAATGGTAAGGGCATTCATGACAGCGATGAGATAATCAATATTCCAGACTTGACCTTGGATGGGCTTGAGATAACTCGCGCTGATGAAAATAGTTACCAAGGTGATGCATGGTTACTTGACCGGGAATTAGCCAAGCATGATGGAGTGATTACCCAATCAGTGACACTGGCTAGTGAAGCGGCATTACTTGGTACCCCCACCTTACTAATCACTAAGGCTGAGCGTGGATTTTTATCAAGACTCAAGCAAGATGGTTATCCGATATTTCATTGGAACAAAGTATGTCAAGGCGATAAATGGAAAAATATGTTAGCCCGATTTCTTTCTGGTATACACTTAACCGACGCAATCGAAACAGAGGATTGGCCTAATGCACGGGGGCAATTAGCTGATTTTTTATCTATGAATCTGATAGATTAAACCAATTTTTGATGATTTGTAAATGATCACCGGCTAACGGTACTTCGCCGTTTAGCACGTCTTGAAGAGGCCAAAATCGGGCATCAGCAGCATCATCTCCAGCCACAGGTTCACCGTCAGGAGCGGTTACTGAGTACACAATGCTAACGATATGTTTGCGAGGATCTCGACTTGGGTCGCCCATGACCATCATTAATTCAGGATTGGTGCCAACTAGATTGGTTTCTTCTTCAAGTTCTCTAAGTACCGCAATCAGTGGGTCCTCATCGCGTTCAACGAAACCACCCGGTAAGCCCCAATAGCCAACCATCGGGGGGAATTTTCGCTGAATTAGTAGAATCTCATTGCCACGTTGGACTGCAGCATCAACTGCTAATGCCGGATTTAACCACCCATTACATTCATCGCAGGTTGCCATGCTTATTCCCCATATCTGCGCTTACGGTCTTGGAAAGTTCGCACTGCTTTTAGCAAATCTTTCTTTTGAAATGACGGCCAATAGACGTCACTAAAATATAGTTCTGAGTACGCCATTTGCCAAAGTAAGAAATTGGAAATACGTTCTTCACCGCTGGTGCGGATTACTAAATCGGGGTCGGGCATTTCACCGGTGTAAAGTCGACTAGAAACCGCCTTTTCGTCAATTGCCTCCAACGCTAAGTCGCCAGCTGCATGTTCTGCAGCAATTGATTGAATGGCATTGAGCATCTCTTCTCTGCTGCCATATGCTAGACAAATAGTGAAGACGTAGCCATCATAATCGGCGGTTTTTGCCTCAGCATAATCAATAGCATCATTCACCTCTTTCGGTAGTAATTCGCGCTTGCCAATGACTTGTACCTTGACTTTATTGTCGTGGATTCGCTGGTCATCAGCAATATCTCTAAGTCCTTCAGTATACAACTTAAACAAGATATCTAATTCTTTTTGTGGCCGAGTTAAATTCTCAGTTGAAAGCGCATAAACAGTGAACCAAGGGATGCCGACTTCCAGTACCCAATCAAGCACAGTTTCTAATTTCTGCTTACCGATACGGTGGCCTATTCCCGCCGCAAGATTGCTTTTCCAGGCAAATCTTCGATTGCCATCCATGATTATGGCTAGATGGGTTACTTTGACTGGATGCTCATGTACCTCTTTGAGTAACTTTGCCTCAACCGCATGGCCAAGAACATCACCCATTCGCTTTGAGATACCCATGTCTGCCCCGATTATGGGAGTGCGGTTTAGTGTATGATTCCATCCCTTAACTATGTCCAAGGTTGGACATGATTTTCAACCCAGTTGCCCTCCCCTAATTATGCGAGTAGTAAGCCTAGTGCCGTCTTTGACGGATACATTATTTGCGCTTGGTTTGACTACCAAAGAAGTAGTTGGCCGCACTCCATGGTGTATTCACCCACGTGAAATGGTTGATCAGGTGATGGTTGTAGGTGGTACCAAGACGCCCAATTTAGGGAAAATCCGCAGTTTGAAACCTGACTTGATAGTTATGGATAAAGAAGAAAATCCATTACCGGTGTACCGGGAACTCATCGCTGAAGGATTTACGATATTTGTTAGTGAGGTCAAGTCGCCAAGTGAAGTACCCCAAATGCTGCGAGAATTAGGTCAAGCATGTGGCAAGGATGCAGCAGGAGATGCTCTAGCACTCATCTGTCAAGACTCCCTAAATTGCCTCAAAAAATCTACCAGAAGGGCTAGAACAGTGCCGCTAATATGGCATAAACCTCTGATGGCAGTTTCGCCAAACAAGTATCCTGGTGCAATACTATCCGAGGTAGGATTCGATGTTATTGATACTAATCCGGAAGGCAATGGTTATCCAGAAATTACCGTTGAAGAATTTATTGAACACAAAATAGAATTGATATTACTGACCAGTGAGCCGCATAATTTCACTACCAAGGAGGGTAAATCAATTGCTGAAAAAATCACGGCAGCCGGTGGTTCAAAGCCAGCAGTAGTTCATATCGATGGTGAAGATTTAACCTGGTTTGGTGCAAGAACTGCGCCTGCTCTGGCTAGATTAGCCGAATTTTGCCAACAAACTCTTGATACCATAGAGCATCAATATGATGAGTGATGAGGGTTTCAGCGCACCATGGACGAGCAGGTTCTCGAGGCTGAACTAGCCAAGGCGTTGCCCGCTGTCAAGTCTAGTTCAACAAATTCACTCAACGCCGCGATTGGTGCAACAATTGCCGTTGTACTGGTTTTTCTAATGCTTAGCCGCACTCTTGGAGCCCCGCTTGAAGAACAGGCTATCGAAGAGTCTATGGAGGGCTATACCCCGATTTGGGAGCGATACAACGATGATTATATCACCGGCGGGCAAAATTCCTACGTGCTAGAAAATGGTACTCTAACCGGTCCAGATAATGCGAGTTTGTGGCTTGGAACCCATCATTTCGTTGAATTCGATTTACCAGTTGAAGAGGGCGGTTCAGCACCTAATGGTCAAGTCAGTTTGGCAGTGTGGGTTCCTGTTATGGAAGGCAATATGACTGTTCCAGTAATTGCTGAGTTTGGTCCATATTTCGATGAAGCATCGGTTGAAACTGGCGGTATTGAAGAGCCTGGTACATGGCTTGGTACTATGATGATTGAGCAGATAATACCACATGGATTTGCCTTTGCTCAAGTTTCTGTAATGGGAACTGGACGTTCAAACCACTGCATGGATTTGATGGGTACCGCTGAACAACTAGGTGTTGATGCAGCGGTTACTTGGCTTGGTACTCAGGAGTGGAGTAATGGTAACGTTGGGATGATTGGCAAGTCATATGATGGTTCAACCCCTTGGCAAGCAGCCATGTTTGGTAATGAGCACTTGACCACAATAGTTCCTATTTCTGGGTTAATTGGCGTAATGGAATTGATGTGGCGCAATGGCAGTAGTGAGGCAAGAGCCCCAATTATGCACAACGGAGTTTACGGCTCGTACGGCCTTGACGGTGACTTAGAGGATACTGGAAACATGTGTCCCGATTATATTGCCGGGCCGGCAACCGGAGGCGCGGCTTGGGCTTGGGGTAGTGAAGCAGCAGGTGATTACTGGGGAGAACGTTATTTCCTTGACCGAGTTATTGACAATTACAACGGCAGTGTGTACTTGATACAAGGTATGCATGATTGGAATGTCGACCCGCACATGGCGGTTCCAACAATTAATCGATTATACGATGCCGATATTGAAGCTAAGGGCTTGTTTGGTCAATGGGACCACGATTATCCAGACCGTCCGCAGATCATGTTTGACCGCAGTGGGGTTGGCCGAGGCGGTGAAGCGTTCCCCGAAATGGTCCGCATGGATTGGATGCAAGATTTACTAGAGTGGTTTACCTATTATCTAAAAAATGAAGGTCCACAACCTTGGCTTGGCGTAGAGATACAATCTAATCAAGGCGAGTGGCGCTTTGAGGACCGTTATCCAATGAGCGAGACAACCGAAGTGATTTGGGAGTTAGGTAGTGCAGATTTGGTCTCTAGTGGTGATGGTAATATGATTCGCCCTGATGCAAGTTCAGGACCGATTTATCAGACTCCACCGCTAGAGGAAGGCCTCTACTTTGGCGGCCTACCTCGCCTACATGTCAATGTCAATACCGCGACACTGGGTGGTCAAATTTACGCTTTGATGGAAGACTGTTATGAAGGGACATGTATCCATATTGGTCATGCCATTATGGATTTGAGATACCATGCAGGTGGCTCACAAGTGCAAACATGGACACCGGTAATTGGGGAAATTACAGCAGTCATGGAATTCTTCCCCATGGATGTTGAAGTTGAGGCAGGGCACAGCATAAAATTGACCTTACGCAGTACGGGAGAGGATTATCTGCCATCTGCTGCATCGACTTTAGTAACTGTGGTTGATGCAGGCTCAACCCTACAACTCGACGTTTTTGACCCAGCAACTAGAGAGTATTACCAGATAGTTCAGTGTACAGCACAAATATGTCTTGACAACGCTTAGTCCGACTAGATTGTCAAATTTAGTATTCAACTATCATCTAGCGTGAAACATTATCAACCCAATTTTTATCACATAATTACTGGGTGAAATTAATGACTAAAAACTGGAATAAGATATGGCGCTATATCCACTTAATTGCTGGACTAATATTGGTAATATATCATGGAAGAATTGCATGGTATCATAACGGGTTTATCGACACAGTTTGGTCAGCAGATACCGATAAATTTGTTTCCACCATTTTGATATTTTTTGTCATGTGGACTGGATTGGCAAAGTGGCCAATATATCCATGGTATAAGAAGCGACAAAATAAGAAACGTCGCGACGCTAAAGCCGCGGCGAAGGCAGCAGAGTGATTTACCGCACTCCGTCAAAATTATTTAGGCAAAAAACCGCAATTTTTGCTTTATAATCAAGATAGATATAATAAATCAATACTATCCTTGAGCAACTAATGTTTAAGCAAATAAACTCTATGCCAGCTAAGGTCTGCTTAGCGCTTTGCGCTCTAGTAAGCCTGATTTATTCTCTGAACTTCATGCTCTTTGCTGATTGTTATGTAATCGGTGGAGATGGTTGCTTTACCATCCTGTCAAATGATGCAGCTGAAGGAACCCAAGCATGGGGACGAGGAGGTCCAGAAACCGGTTTCAATGGAGTGTTAATGTTTGGCATGTTCCTTGCTGTCATGCTGCTAATGAACGAGGGCGCTAAAGGAATGTGGCGTATGATGATTCCAGTAATAATTGGATTCTCCGCACTGACCGCATCAATTTGGATATATGGTGATTTCACTGATGCTAGTGAAACTCCAAAATATGCTACTCTAATAACCACCGCATTGTATACTACGGCATATTTCCTACTGCGAGATGAAGGAGTCAATGATGGCCTGAGTGACTACAAACCAGGAATAAATGTCAAAGATAAGTTTGCGTTGGTAGCTTTAGGGGTCTTGGTTTTGACCGGTCTATTTTATTCACTGAGGATGATATTTACTCCAGACAGCGTAATTTCTGATAATTTTGATACAGTAATTCCAGGCATGGCCAATGGAATGGGCACACCATCTGATGCGACGGTTGCTGTATCCGGGAGTCTGATTCTAGTATACACACTATGGGCAGGTTTGGTTCTTACTGAGGGAGCATCTGGAAAGTGGACGATCATTCACCCTTCCATGTTTGCTTTTATGACAGTAGTTATCGCGACCTATGTCGGTCTTATTGTTGGTAACGCAAGAAATGCAAGTGATTTCCAGCAGATGGATGCAGCAACCGGTGCAGTAGTAATGTTGCTAACAATGCTCGCTTACTTTAGACTTCGAGATGAAGGAATGGAAGACAATATGACAATTAACGGTGAGCCAGTAACAGACCCACACCTAATGTCAAAGATGTTGCCAGCATTCGGTCTAATTGTTGGTTCAGTTCTCGCAATTAACGGGATAATGTTCTGATAGTAATCCTATTGAACAGCAGCAGTTAGGCTCTGTTATGCACGGCAGGGCAATAATGCTGACTTTACTAATGGTGACGATGTCTTTGTCGGGCTGTTTTGGTAATGAAGAAATCACCAAAGAGCCAGAAGTCGTAATCGAGGAAAGTCCCCGTGTATTTGTGACCGATAAGACGGGCAATTCAGTCGATATTCAACCGATAGAAATGACGTTTCAATTCAGTGATGTTGGAGAAACTGGTAAGGAACCAAGCATTGGTGTAACCTCAAGCGGCTGTATCTTTTTCATTGCTATGGAGAAAGTCATGCGCTCATGTGACGCGGGTGAAAATTGGGAAGAGACTCAAGACCCAGTTCAGTGTTCACCGACAACTAGCGACCCATATGGCTGGGTAGACACAATTACTGATCGTGTGTTCAACGTTCAGATGATTGGGCTGGAGACCTCTTGGATTTGTTGGAGTGATGATGACGGGCAGACGTGGTTAGGCAATCCTCACGATTCAGGAACAACGCCAATTAACGACCACATCAAGTTAGCTACCGGTCCATGGACAACTGCTGGTTACGGGGCCCTTGGTCAAATAACGGGTAGTACAATTTATGAAACCGCGGTATACTACTGTTACAATAAACTAGCAGGAATCTTTTGCTTTACCAGTTTTGACGGTGGTGCAACTTTCGAAGCAGGTGGACAAATTATTGGCCTAGCAACTACCAATGGTGGCTTGCATGGAGCAATTTCTACTGCGCCTGATGGTACCGTCTACGTGACACCTAGAGTTGAGACGCCATCGGTAATCGTATCGAAAGACAATGGTTTTACTTGGTTTGAACGCACCATGGGCGAGGATGTCGGCACCCCTTATCCGCGTAAGAATTCAGAGATATCTACCGATACCGAATCAAATGCTTACCATATTTGGACGGGCGGTGATGAGGGAGTTTACATGTCTAGGTCTACCGATTCAGGCGAGACTTGGGAACAAGAGAGCATTCGAATTTCACCTGCAGGAGTCATCTCGACAGTATTTCCCCAAACCGATGCTGGTGACCCTGGCAGGATTGCCGTGACTTATCTTGGTAGTGAAAATACGGAGATGCTCAACGAGTCAAATATCGATGGCAGTCCATGGGATGGTAACGCGCACTATGCACCAAATAATGCGACTTATCACCTATACATTACTTACAGCCTCAATGCCCTAGATGACAATCCAATTTTCCATACTTACCGGGTAACTGATGACCCAGTTCAAATAGGCTCAATCTGTTTGAACTCAGGTGACTGCCGTGACATTGGTGGCTCAAACCGTAATCTTCTGGATTTCAACGATTTACACATCGACAGTGAAGGACGTGTCTACGTGGCTTTTGCCGATGGCTGTACTGGCGATTGTGCAACCAATAACAACTCTAGCGCAGAGGACTCACGAGATGGACTGGGCTCAATGTACTATCTTGCTGGCGGCCCTAGTTTGCTGGTTGAATACGGCGACCTTTCACCGATAATGGCAGCAGTATCAGAAATGTAATCTCAAGAAGATTACCTATCCAACACTACTATCTGCACTGCGATAAATAGAATGTTAAGCAGCCTGTGCGGCTGTATTAATGTCTAAACGCATTGATTGCACGAGTAGTTTAAACTCAATTCTAGCCTTGGCAATTCTTATTTTACATTGCTTGATTCTTATCTTGTGAGCCTCTTTTACCGCTTTCCAACTAGTTTTGGACTGTGATTTTTTTGCAGACTTGGCAATTCGATACTCTTTTCTTCGATCTAGTAGCTCAGTAAAACCCTTACGTAATTGAGAGACACATTCAGAAAATTTTTCTTGGAATTGGCTATCAATCACGTTACCATCTGCTTTTAGCTCGAAGGTTCGCTTCATTTTTCGTGCTTCAATTGATTTAGCAGGTATCTTGTGTAAATTGCTAGTCAGCCCAACCCATGAGGCTGATTTAATCAGCCATTTGGAAGGGTCCCAATGGTACCATTTGTGGCCGTTACGATAGTCCGCTTGGAAGGTGTGATGGAAGTTGTGATAGCCTTCTCCAAAGGTAAAGAATGATAGTAATGGAGAGTCTTTCGAGGTATTTTCAGTTGAATATGGTTGACTGCCCCAAGTGTGTGCAGCAGAATTTATCAAGAAAGTTGCATGATGAACTACTACGACTCGTAGAAATCCACCATATACCATGCCGCCTAAAAATCCATGAATATTACCAAGCCAAGCCAAGCCTACCAGCCCAGGTAGTACAATACCAACTAAAAAGCCAATTTTGAAGATGTGACGGTCTTGCCATGCGAGGATTTTATCTGATTGCAAATCGTTGACACTTTCAACAATTTCCTCTCCCTCATCGACCATAACCCATCCGATGTGGGCCCAGAAAAATCCTCTAGTGACTGAATAAGGGTCCTCTTCCTCATCAGTCTTGAGATGATGCCGGCGATGGTCACTGCACCATTTTATGGCTGAGTTTTGAAATGCTGCGGCGCCAAATAGCGCATAAAATAGCCTAAGTGGCCAGGCGCCTTTGTGAGTACGATGGCTGAACAAACGGTGATATCCGGCAGTGATTGAAAATCCAGAGGCGAGATAAAAGAACACAAATATGACTGGTTCAAACCAACTTATACCGTAATTAACCGAATAGAAAATAAGCGACGTCAAGGCAAGAATCGGCATACCAACAAGGAACGCAGTGTTCACAATATTGATGTTTGAAGGGTTCGCAATATGCTCCGACATAATATTTGGTTGCTTCCATAGTGTTTGAGGTTATGTCTCAGATATTGTAACATTAGTGTGATTTGCAACACTTGGTATCACTGCCGTAACCCTAAGTCAGGTAATCGGTTATTTCATTAATCGAATCGTTAGTTTGGTAGCATGAACAGTGGTTTGGGTGTTAAAACTTCAATGCCACAAGTCGTAATTTTGGCTGGAGGATTGGGTACTAGGCTTGGTAAGTTGACCGAATCTACGCCAAAATCTCTGATTAATGTCGATAATCAACCGATAATCACTCATATTCTAGACTGGATTGCCAGTCAAGGTTGTAATAGGGTATTATTACTGACTGGACATCTTGGAACCATGTTTGACGATTACCAACATCATGGGGTTGAATTAACTGTGGTAAAAGAGGCAAGCCCACTAGGGACTGGTGGCGCATTATGGAATGCAGTAGACAATTTAGAAGATGAATTCATTTTACTTTGGGGAGACGATTTCCATCCAATTGATTATCACAACTTACTACAAACCCATCAAAATGGTCAAAATTTACTCACCATGACGGTAACTCAATCGCATGACACCATGAATTTGCAACATGAAGACGGCTTTGTGGTACAGTACGATAAAAGCCAATCAACAGATTTTTTCAATGGCTATGAAGCGGGAACTAGTGTGGTAAGTAAACGGTTGGTTTTGCTATTTGGCCGAGATCAGCAATGGAGTTGGGAAAACACGGTTTATCCAGCGCTTGCCGGTAAAATAAAGGCGCATTATGACGATACAAAATTCTGGGATATGGGGACTCCTGAGCGGCTAGATAAATTATCCCAGTTCTTCAAACAACGGCGCTTTTGAACTTACCACAGACGAGTAATTTGGTAGGGCTTCCTCATTTTCAACGAGCACTAGAATCATGCCACCAAATCCGCCACCCATCATCCTAGCACCAAGTACCCCCTCGGTTTGTTGTAGATTCTCAACTAAGTTGTCTACTTCTGGCGTGCTTACGCCTAATTGCTTGAGAGAATTATGTGATTGATTGAGTAGTTTGCCAAGAGTTTCTGGCTTGGCACCAATGGCTTGCCTTACTCGTTGATTTTCAGATGTAACATGCTGGCTAAGATAATCATTGTTTGCGTTATAATTCATCTCTGATAACTTCCGATGAACCGTTGAGTCGACTAATTTAAAGATCCAGTTTGTTGGTAAATCATGGTATTCGACCCCCATCGTTGAAAAGTCAATCATTGTGCAGTGCTGACTTTTGGCAAACATCATCGCCATTTGGTCAAGTAGTCCACACGGGGTTTTGAGGACTCCATGCTCAAGAGTTTGGGCTTTTTTACACGCGTCAAACGGATCAATATTTCCATATTTGCCAATGACAATGGCCAAGCAAAGGGCGGCAGATGAGGACATGCCTTTGCCTTGGGCAATCTCACTGCTGACCGTTAAATCAGCCGGTTGACCGCCTACTGCTTGCCACAAAGCAATGACTGTTTCATCACCAGAATAACCAGTTACACGACCCTTTATTGTCAAAACCAAATACCGGTTAATGGCAAATGGCAGAGCAAGTCCTTGGGCGTAATCGGTATGCTCACCAATGATATTGACCCTTGCTGGGACAATAACTCGGCGATGCATAGCATGTGGTCAGTAAACTGCTATATTGCTTAATTGGCAGATTAATTTTCCTCGATTACATACATGTCATATTTGTGAATACCTTTGCCCTGCTGCCAAATTCGTGTGAATTCAAATCTAAGGAGCATGGAGAATAATCGACGTATAGTATTGATTGATAATATTAGATAGGTGTAAAACCCAGGCCATTTTTTTACCGTAAAACCAAGATCCTTGAGCACTTTTGCCATTGCAGGATTCTTTGTACAACACAAAATCTTGTCACAAGTTATGTTATCTAATGCCTTTTTGATTAATTCCTTGCCTTTGCCTTGGCTGCGAAAGTTTGCGTCTACTAGAACAGTTGAAATCTCCATGTGGCGTCCAACCATGCGCATTTCGGCATAAGCAATTAATTGCTCACCGTGGTACAATTTGATACAATTACCCGCCAGATACCGAGCCTCTCGACGTCTACTGGCCGGGGGACGAACCTCCATTTCTGAAGATAATGTTGACGTAAGCCATTCGACATCGTCCATATCACTAGCACATCCATCGACGATAAAGGGGTTATGCCGACGTTACTTTTTGTTACGAATCGACCAATTCTTGCGCGGCAATCCTTCTAAGGCAACTCCGGTAAGGGCGCCCCAAATGTACGGTTCATCAATTCCAAGGTACAGGATAATCAGCATCGTGATGGCTGCTAAAATCCAATGATGAACCCACAAACCTTTGAATTTAAGATGGATTTTAGTATTCTCGGTGAAATATCTTACAAAAGCGTAGGCAATAATTAGCGAGAGTGAATAATACGCATAGTCCATTTTATCACTTCACAGAGGAATATTGCAGGAAGGGCAGAACTTCCATTCAGGTTGGGTCTCTAAGCCACAATTTCGACATGCTAGAGGTTGTCTTTGCTGACCCATAATGACCGAATCTTTGACTACCGAATCGCCAATTTGTCCGATCTGTACTACTGGTTTGTCGTTTTCTAAGTAGGTCTTTCTTATTCTTCCAGCCTCAGCAAATAATCCAGCTTTTTGATATAATTCTGCGGCTTTAGCAAAGTCTCTAGCTAGTTCAAGATTATTCGCTTCAGCGGCTAACTTGTTAATTTCATCCATTGTAGGTGCGCCGTTTTGTTGCGGTTTAGGCTGCTGATTAGATTGTTGCTTAGTTTGTTGATTAGGTTGCTGAGTTTGTACACTAGCACGAGCCTTCTGCGTTGGCATTGTTCCAGTAAAGCCAGTCTTGACTACAGCTCTGGTTTGGATAATTTGAGGTCTGCCTTGAACAACTTGCGCTTGTGGAACAAAGCTTTGTTGAACAACGACGGTTTTTGTCGCCGGTTTACCTGCTAGTGAAGCGACAATCAACACTATAATTCCACTACAGCAAAATAAGCCGCCAATTCCTCCAACAAAAGCACTACTAGTCTCTTGTTCGCGTAAATCTAGGCATTCATCTGACACCTCTCCGGTGAAAAGTTCTTCATCATCGCACTGAGCCAATTCTTCCATATCAGGCTCAATCGCCACTCCTACAGCAGTGAAAAATATCCACGCCACAAGTAGTCCTCCAAAGACCCACCATCGCTTGTTGGTAGAACCACCGCCTTGAATGGTACCGGGCATAATAATTTGCTGTGCCACGCTCATAGCAAGTCTGCCTACCATTTTATGCTAACGCCATTTTATGCCATTTCCAAAAGTGAGAGTTTGTCAATGTGGAGCCTCTCCCATTGTCATGAACGAGTCTCCTTGGTGGCCAAGCGGCATCATTCATGAAGACTCAGAACCGTTTGACTCAGGTAAAATTAGGACTGAATTTGGTACCCTACATTGCTGGAATTATCATGATTGTTTGACTATTGACTGGTGGTCCCACCATCCAAGTCAATCAGCAATAGTTGGAACATGGCCAGAAGTAACCGAGGTAACTATCCTGCGTGAAGATCGAAAAGGCCTACTGTTGCAGATAAATGCCAAACAAATCGCCCGAGTGTTACCATTTTCAGTGGGCAATGATCTATCAAGGATGGTCAGACATGAGCCGTGGAATAAGGCACTACAGAGTCAACCGGTAATTTTGCCAAGTATGGTTTACTTTACCGAAGGAAACGACAGAGTTGCAGTTTATGATTTGGACCAAATCATCACCGGCAGTGAGGTAAAATTAGCCAATAAACTGGCTGGAATGCTTGGTCGAATCCACGCTGCACTAGATGATTTTTCTACGCCTAATACAGAGCGTAGATGGAACGACCGACTGAAGGATATCGAAGCTGAGTTGAAGACCAGCACTCTTTGGCGAGCCCCACATAGTGCAGCAACAGTAGGGCTTCCAAGACTGAACTTTGACTTGGAATTGCTAGGTAAAAAAGGTGATGAGATTTATTTTATTGCCGACTCAAGAAGTCCGGTAGAGCATATTCTGTGTGAGTCGGACCGTTTGCCGGGTATAGCGAGTTTAATGATGATTGAACAGCAAATCTCCTTCGCAGAAGGGATGGATGAAACCGCTAGAAAGGAATTGTTAGATTCATGGCTAGCCACTACACCTGCTAATTATCGTAGTAAAAAGGCCCTCTCTACCCTACTTGGCGGTCCGTGGATTTGGCGTTATCATGCGGTATTATTGGCGCTTGGGGAAGCACGTATGTATGGGGACGAGCCGTTGCGAAAGAAATCCCAAAAATGGCTCAATGATGTCTCAAGAATACAGGCTCACTTGGGAGTGCTTCGCCTGTGGAAGTCTGGACTTTGGGGTGGAATTATCGGTGCAGTAATTGCTTTCTTTGCTTGGCGAATGGATTCAATATCCCCAACAATTGCCGGGTTTGCCGGCATAAGTTGTTTGTTATTTGCCATTCTAAGCAATCAAATCTATTGGGCTAAAGACCCCAATCCCTACTGATTACATCTGTTGTCTGATTCTGTTATCATAGAACCTTAGTTCATGATTCTTGGCCAGTTGCATAACTTCAAGCAGGAACTTCTCTTTTTCTTGTCGCTCGTCTGCACCACCTTGAACGTCCCAGTATAGGTTCAACGAAACGTCAATCGAGGTGGCAGAAATATCACTGACTCGGCACCAGGAAGAGTCTTCATTCATAGTAGCAGCATTTGCCATAATTGATTTTAGCACATCATCGCGGAATGCTTCGACATTATCCGGGTTGGAGTTGAGGTCAAAATGTAGCATGCTTTGCCATCTACGCCATCTTCGCTTGCCATAATTCTCTACTGGAGTGCTAACTAAATTGGCGTTTGGAATGGTGATTACCGTATCAATTCCGGTTCTAATTAGGGTTGTTCGTAGATTG